>Ga0181535_10005510_pt1 | contig 13515 bp, 9 predicted proteins | sample PEATcosm2014_Bin_44_FD_119774 | JGI IMG/M metagenome (GOLD analysis project Ga0181535, IMG submission 119774) | Peatland microbial communities from MTU Mesocosm Facility, Houghton, MI, USA - PEATcosm2014_Bin17_30_metaG | ecosystem: Environmental > Terrestrial > Soil > Wetlands > Peat | place...
AGCTCGCCGGCGGTGCTCGGACCGGCCGGCTGCGGCTCGAAGACGCGGCGGAGGAACGCCATCGCAGCACAGCTTCGCAGCCCGCGTTTTCGCGAAGCTTTGGCGAAGCTGAGAATCGTGTGTGCCGCGGCGCCGCCGATCCCCGGCCGAATCTCAGGCCGACATGAGTGTCCCTTTAGCGCCGACGCGTTGACTGGAGCGCATCAACCGAACGCAAAGGAGGCACACCACGATGCGACCACGCATGCTGAGTGCGCTCGCCGTGCTCGGCGTCGCAGGAGCGATCGCCGGCGCCACGGTCGCCCATGCGGCCTCGAGCAGCACGACGTCCACGACCCCGGCCACCACGACCTCGAGCTCGACCTCGACCTACAGCTCGACCGCGCAGAGCAACACGGGCTCGAACACCGGCTCGAGCGGGGCGACCGGCGCCGCCGGCGCGGCCGCCCCGAGCGGACATCACTGTCCGAACATGTCCGGCACGAGCACCGGCGGCGGGCCCAACGCAGCGCCCCCCAACACGACCGGCAGCTGACCGGCGCATGAGCGGTCCCCGGCGCGAGCCGGGGGCCGCGGTCGGCCGCCTCGGCGATCAGCCGGCTGCGACCAACCACCGGGCGCCACGTGTGCGCCCGCCAGCTCACGCCCGCCCCTCGCGTGATCGCCGCGACCGATCTATACTGGCGCTCCCGCGGATGTAGCTCAGTTGGCTAGAGCGTCTGCTTGCCATGCAGAAGGTCGAGGGTTCGAGTCCCTTCATCCGCTTCGAAAAAGCCCCGTAAACCGGGGCTTTTTGTTTGGGTGGGTTGGAGCGAGCAAGGGTACGCCGCGGAGACGTCAAGACCGGCTGAGCCCCGCTGGGATCACGCAGCAGCCACCACCGAGCGGCAAGGACGCGGACTCCGCCAGGGCGTCTAGCAGCGGGGAGCCGGCGTCGCCAGGGTGGGCGTGCGCTTCAGGTTCTCGATGCTGACCTCTGCCCTCTGGCCGGAGCGAACGAGCACCATGCTCTGCAGCAGCATCGAATGCGTGACCGTGAACGTCACGGTCGTCCCATCCTGCACCGCCGTGACGGCCCAGCCAGTGGCGGTCCGGCGCGGCGCGCCGATCGCGATGCCCGGCAGCGTCAGGGCGTGGGTCAAGAACGGTTGCCCCACATCGGTCAGGTTCTGCCCTGAGGTCCGTGGGAGAAGACGCCAGCACGACGTGCCCGGCGCCTTTTCGAATGTCGGCGGCCCGGTCCGCGACACGAGTACGGTGGTCTTCCCGTCCAGCGTTGCAGCGGCTTGCTCACCGAGAACCTTCTCGGCTTTGAGGATCTGCGTGAACGTCACGGTCTCGCCGTCGCCGCGGTCGATGACGACAGCGCCGGGGACGTGTTGATACGCCGCGATGACCCGCGCAACCAGCTCGGTCCCGGCGGCGTTTCTGGTTGTCGCCGCGTCGTGATGCGTCCACTCGACGAAGCCCAGGCCGAGTGCCAGTCCCGGGAAGCCGCCAACGATCACCGCGATGGGGAGCGCTACGAGAAGGTTCCGTCGCAGGTGGCGCACCGCGGAGTATCGGCATCCCCTGAGCGGCGCACAAGAGCGGGCGCTCGGCGTCATCGGCCTGCGGCCCTGTGTCAGTGTGAGGGCACCTCGGTACCCCTCAGTCGATCTCGACGTCGAAATCCCACGAGACGATCGGCTTCGATCCCTCGGGCGCCCACCGCAGCTGCCCGTTGCCGGTCGGCAGGATGTCGCTGACGCTGAGTGTGACGGTGTGACCCGGCGCAACCGCGCGCGGGATCGGACCGCCGCCGGCGAGCGTCACGCGCGGATCGTGCAGGTGGCTGAGCTCGTCGAGGATCGTGAAGGCGCCTGCGCGCAGCGGAACCGATCCGGTGGCCGCCGTGAACGTGATCGTGAAGCGACAGGGACTCGTGGCGGGGACTGGAAAACGGCCCTCCTCCGGTACGACCGGCCCGACGGTCGTCGCCAGAACCCGCCCGCGGGCGAGGCGAACAGACACCGTGTCGCCCTCGATCGCCAGCCACGGATGGGCCGAGCTCGCTCGAGCCAGCCGGCCGACCTGGACCTTCGGCTGTGGCAGCCAGCTCGGAATCTGCCCGTACCTGGTGGTCGCCGCCGCCGCGGGCTGTCCGCCGCCGCCTCGCAGCAGCAGGACGGCCGACACTGCAGCGGCCGCGACGAACACGCACGCGAGCCCGGCGGCCGCGGCACGGCGGGAGCCGGGCCAGATGGCCCGGCTCCCCGCACGAGACGACGGCTGCGCCCGCCGCCCCGCGGCTGCCACGGCCCCCGGTTCGGGGGGACCGGGGATCGATGGGCTCTGCCCGCTTATGGATGTCCCCACGGGTAGTTGAACACGTCGGGGCCGAACGGCGCGAGGCCGGGCTGGGCGGCGTAGCCGATGTGCCCTGCGCCGTCGAGGCCGGGCGACGCCTTGGCGACCTGGAAGAGGTCCTCCATCGTGCGCAGCCAGCTGTAGTGGTTGTAGTAGACCTCGCTGACGCTCCCGGGCCTGATGTAGGGGCTGATCAGCACGCTTCCGGTGTCGCCGCCGCCGGTGGTGGCATCGGTCGCGTCATACAACGGGTCGGTGGTCGGCGTGCGCGCCCCGAGCGTGACGCCGCTGACCGCAGCCGATGTATCCAGCGCCACACCCGTCGAGTTCACGAGCGTGAAGTAGCCGACGTCGGCGGGATCGGCCGCGCTGGCCGGCACCGTCGGTGAATCGGTGACCTGGCCGACGAACGCACCTGGCGGGATGCCCGTGCCGGTCACCGAACGGCCCGCGTCAGTCGCCACGATCGACGGGTCGATGATAGTCGCAGCACCTGAGGCGGCCGTCGCCGCGGCGTCGGTCCGGGCGCCCGGGACGTTGCTACCGCCGCCGAGCAGGCAGGAGGTGGACGGCAGCGACGGGACCGTCTGCGCGACGCAGTCGCTGGGACGGTCGATGTAGGCGTTGTCGCCCGGCCCGGGGTATAGCTCGTTGCCGCTCGAGTCCTTGGCCAGCGGCGTGTTCGGGCCGGTCGGCTCGAAGTTCACGCTGTGACCGTAGAGCGTCTCGCCGGCCGTGTCGGAGGCGACCGAGGTCGCGGCGTCCGGCGACACGATCGTCGAGTTGGAGAAGCTGTTACCGGTGTAGGTGAACGGCGGGAAGGCCTCGTCGAAGGTGATGTCGATCAGCCCGCCGTCCTTGAACGCCGGCGAGGCCTCGATCTCGGGCACGATGTGCTCGAGGAAGAGGTCGGCCGCGTACAGCCCGCCGGTGTGGTTCAGCGGCGCATTCGGCGTGTTCGGGTCCGAGAACCCGCCCGAGAGATTGTTGCCCTTGCAGACCGCGTCGTGGGCGTCGCTGCAGTTGTTCGGCGAGATCCAGCTGAAGGCGGGCGTCGTCGACTCGCTCTGCAGGTCGTGGTAGAGCCCGTCCGTCGGGTCGAACAGGTTGGCGATGTGGGCCGCGTTGCAGTCGCCTGACTGCAGGATCGACTCGAACCACGGGAACGGGAAGTGCTTGGGCACATACTGGTCGGTCGCGTTCGCGCTGCCCGGGTTCGGCTGTGCGGTGTTGGGCGCTCCACCTGTGGTCGTCGGCGAGCTGCTCGGCGTCGCGTACGGCGCGCCGCAGTCGAGCCACGGCTGCGCGGTGCCGCCGACGGCGTGGGCCGGCGGCGCGGTGTCGGGGTTGCCGAGGTCCTGGGAGTAGCCCTTCCAGCTGACGTGCGCCGCGTCGAGCTGGTTGAACAGCGTCGGCACGCTCGCCGGATAGACGCAGCCGTTGGTGCCGGCCTCCGCGTTCGGGCCGGCGGCCGAAACGAGCTGCCCGAAATTCGGGTTCGAGAACAGCGAGCCGGTCGTGTCGACGGTGCCGGTGAAGGCGGTGTAATCCGGGCAATCGGCCTGCGTGTCGGGCTGCGTGGCCTGGCCACTGACGAGTGAGATGTAGTTGTCGAGGCTGAAGTGTCCCGTGCCGTAGTAGTTCTTCAGCAGGACTCCCTGCGCCGGCAGCGTCTGCCACAGGTAGGTGTTGTTGTTGAGGCCGGTGAACGTCGCGTCGTAGGACTTGTTCTCGAGGATGATCAGCCAGACGTGCTTGATCTTCCCGGGCTGGATTCCCAGTCCGTCCTGGTTGCCGATGAACCAGTGCTTGTTCGTCGCCCCTGAGGAGGCGGCGATTGGGACGACGACCGCGGCCACGACGACCGCCGTGATGATCGCGGCGAGCGTCCGCCGGCGCCCCTGCGACCTGCGCCCGGGCGCGACCGGCTTGCGGGATTGGACTAGGCGTGCCATGCGGCCAAGGCGTTTAGCGTTCATCGCGGGGTTCATCTCCGTTCTCGCACGTGGTGTTCGGGACCCCGAGTCTCGGCGCCGCTCCGCGAGGACAGGTGTAGATCCGGTGACCAGCGGGTGAAGATCGCGAGAACGTCGACCGCCTCAGGCGCGGCCGGCGCCGAGACGTGTCCATCGCGTGAACAGCCGGTGAAAATCGCGAGAACAGCGGCCGCTCAGGCGGCGCCGAGCAGCCGCCGGCGCCGCAACGGCGCGGGCGCGATCAGCCCGGCCGCGGCCCGAGCAGCGAGAGGTCGGCCGGGCTCAGCCGGTCGCTCGCGGTGGCGCGCTGGTGCCAGTACGGGTAGATCATCCGCGGCGCGCTCACCTCGTCAAGGCGCCGGCGCTGGTCGGCGCTCAACTCGAGCTGCGCGGCCGCGAGATTGTCGGCCAGCTGCTCGTCGGTGCGTGCGCCGACGATCACCGAGCTGACCGCCGGGCGGCCCAGCAGCCAGGCGAGCGCGACCTGCGAGGCGGATACGCCGTGTTCCTGCGCGACCTCCACGATCACCTCGACCGTGTCGTGGAGCTTCTCCTGGTCGTAGACCGGCGGCTCGCCCCAGTCGCTCAGCTGGCGCGCGCCGGCAGGAGGATCCACGCCCCGCCTGTATTTCCCGCTCAGCAGCCCGCCGGCGAGCGGGCTCCAGACAAGCACCCCGAGGCCCTGGTCGAGCGCCGCCGGGATCAGCTCGTACTCGACCGAGCGCTCCTGCAGTGAGTAGTAGATCTGCTCGGAGACATAGTGGTGAAGCCCCAGCGCATGCTGCACGCCGAGCGCCTTCAGCAGGTGCCAGCCGGAATGGTTGGACGCGCCGATGTAGCGGACCTTGCCCGAGCGCACGAGCTCATCGAGCGCTCGCGCGGTCTCCTCGAGCGGAGTCTGGCCGTCCCACGAGTGCACCTGGAAGAGGTCGATGTGATCCACTCGCAGCCTGCGCAGGCTCGCCTCACAGGCCGCGATCAGATGGTGGCGCGAGAGCCCGGCGTCGTTGGCGCCGGCGCCCATCGGAAAGCGCGCCTTGCTCGCGATCAGCAGGCGGTCCCGGCGGCCGGCGAGCGCGTCGCCGAGGATCTCCTCGGCCAGGCCGCCCGAGTAGACGTCGGCCGTGTCGATCAGGTTGACGCCCGCGTCGAGGACCATGTCGAGCTGGCGGGCCGCGGCAGCGGTGCCGGTGTCGCCGACCAGCGCGAACTTGCCGCGACCACCGAATGTCATCGTCCCGAGCGACAGCGCCGATACGCGCAGGCCGCTGGCTCCGAGTTGGCGATACTCCACGACGCTCCTCCTTTGGGCTGTGAACGCGGTGCAGGCTCCCGGCTCCGCGCCGGGGCGCCGCGCAACCCCGACGATAACGACCGCGACTGAAACGGTCCCCGCTCGGCGTGCCGGCGACGCGGCCGTGGCGGACGGTGGCCCGGCCCCGCGCTTTCGCCCGCAAAAGCACGCCTTTTTCGAGCAATTGCGCGCACAATCCGTAGTTTGCCGCAGGCAAATGGGGGTACGTAATGCGGATGCGCGGCGCCGGCGATAACTCGAAACTGCGCCGATGACGCCGGGAAGCTCGCGATGAGCAGCGCGCCCGCCCCCAGGCTCGTCCACACGGCGGGTGGCCGCGTCTCCTCGCTGCGTCTGCTTCGCGACACCGGCGGCCACGATCGGCTGCGGGTCGCGGTGATCGCGCCACCGTGGATCGCGGTGCCCCCGCCCGGCTACGGCGGCATCGAGTCAGTCGTGGATTTGCTGTGCGAGGCGCTGGTCATGCGCGGCCACGAGGTGACGCTGTTCGCAGCGCCCGGATCGTGTTCGACGGCGGCGACGGTGCGAAACCCGCTCGACGCCGCCCACCCGGACGAGATCGGCTCGGCTCTGCACGAGTCCGACCACATCGCCTGGGCGTGGGGCGAGATCGACTGGGCCGCCGACCGGGGCCGGGCGTTCGACATCGTGCACGACCACTCGGGCTTCACGGCCCTGGCGATGGCCGACCGTGTTGGCGCCCCGGTTGTGCACACGCTGCACGGGCCGTTCGCCGCCGACACCGAGCCGTTCTACCTCCGCCACGGGCACAAGGCCGAGCTGGTGGCGATCAGCCACACGCAGGCGGCGAGCGCTCCCGCGGGCGTGCAGGTCGGCGCGGTCGTGCCGAACCCGATCGCCGTCGAGCGCTGGCCACTGACGCGGAGGAAGAAGCGCTATCTGCTGTGGATCGGGCGGATGGACCCGATCAAGGGGGCCCACCGCGCGATCGAGGCAGCTCGCCTCGCGGGCCGGGAGCTCGTGCTCGCCGGGCCGGTGCAGCCCGGCCAGGAGGACTATTTCCGCGAGCAGGTGGAGCCGCGGATCGACGGCCGTCATGTGCGCTACGTCGGCGAGGTCGGCTTGGCCGCGAAGCAGGCCCTGTTCGCGAACGCCGCCGCACTGCTGATGCCGATCCGCTGGCGCGAGCCGTTCGGGATGGTGATGGTCGAGGCGCTCGCCTGCGGTACGCCGGTGATCGCCTTCCCCGAGGGCGCGGCGACCGAGATCGTCATCCACGGCCGCAACGGCATGCTCGTCGACGACGAACTCGAGATGGCGCGCGCGATCAAACACGTCGGCTCGATCGATCCCGATCTCTGCCGCGCCACCGCTGCTGACCGCTACGACATGCACATTTCGGCGGCCGGCTATGAGCGCGTTTTCCGCCGTGTGCTTGCCGGCCGCCGCGCCGCACCGCACGTCGAAACGGCGCTCTCCTAACCGACGCCGGCGGTCGGGCGCTAGCCGCTGCTCACCGTGGCCGCCGTCAGCAGCACCGGCACGCCGGCGGCGGCAAGCAACTCGCTGACCACCGCAGCGCGGCCCTCCGTCAGCTCGCGGCTCCAGCCCAGCGCGAGGAGGTCGGCCTGGCTTTCCTGCAGCGCCTCTTCGATCCCGGCCGCTGGGCGGCCGACCCGCAGCTCGAGCCGCGCGCCGTGGGCGGTCGGCGCGTTGCGGGCGATGAAGGCGTCGCTCCAGGTCCTCACCTCGTGGGCGACCTGGTCGCCGAACGCCGGCAGGTTCGAGACGTCCAGCACGTGGACCAGCACGACCTCGACCTCCGCCTCCGCCGCCATCTCGACGGTTCCGCGCAGTGCGGCCGCGCTCGCCGGCGTCCCGTCGAGCGGCACCAGCACTCGCGCGATCCTGCCGCTCGCTGCGTAGCCGGCGGGCACGACGACGACCGGCTTCGACACCGACGTGATCAGCTGCCGCGTGATGTGCGACAGCCGATGCCCGGCCTTCGGTGCTCCGTCGGCCGCCAGGACCAGCGCCACCACGTCCTCGCGCTCGGCGGCCGCGCTGAGCGCGCTGTAGGGGTCGCCCGGGAGCGTGGCCAGGGTCAGCCCGGCGGCTGCCGCGGCCGCCTCGGCGGCAGCGGCCGGGCCATCCTCGCGCACGTTGACCAGCTCGACCTCCGCTGCGAAGAGCCGCCCGACAGCGGCCGCGGCGGCGACCACGCCGGGGGCAGCGGCGTCGTCGCCGAGCGCTGCCACGATCACTCTCACCGCGCGGCTCCCGGCGTCGCGAACGTCGTTTCGCCTACACCGATCTCGGTGCTCCCGCGGCCCGCGAAGTTCACCCGTGTGGACCGGTCGCTGCGAACCCGGGTCTCGTCCGGGGTGATCGTGATCGTGAGCATGGCGCCCTTGAAGATCACCGGGAATTCCAGCACGTCCCACGATCCGGGCAGGTGCGGGTCCAGCAGCAGCTCGCTGCCGCGCGGGCGCACGCCGGCGAAGCCCATCACGACCGCCTGCCAGAGGCTCGCCATCGCCGCGATGTGGACGCCGCCCGCGGTCGAGTCGGAGATGTCGTCCAGATCGATGCGCGCGGTGAGTGCCAGCGCCTCGAGCGCCTGTCGCATGTTGCCGTCGCGCGCGAACAGCGCAGCATGGACGCCCGGGGAGAGCGAGCTGCCGTGGGCGGTGCGCGGCTCGTAGTAGGCCAGGTTGGCCGACAGCGACCCGGCCGCGAGCTCCTCCGGGACGAGGTGGTGGAGCATCAGCACGTCGGCCTGTTTGACCACCTGCCCCTGCTCGACCCGCTCGCGCCCGAGCAGCAGGTCGGCCGCGATCGGGCGGCGCGGTGCGAGCTCCGCGATGACGACCGGCTCGAGTTCGAAGAAGCCGGCGAACTCCTCGTAGAGGCCGCCGGCCGACAGGCCATCGACCAGCGCGTCGGCGGCCGCCAGCCAACTCGCCCGTTCGGCGTTCTCCACGTCGGCGTCGGTGGTCTCACCGAACGCGTGGCGAAGGTTCCAGCGGGCCATCACGTTGGTGTACGCGTTGTCGTCGACCATCTCGTGGTACTCGTCCGGGCCGATCACGCCGCGGATGTGCGCCCGTCCGTCGTCGTCCCACTCCAGGCGCGAGGCCCAGTAGCGCGCCGTCTCGACGACCAGGCGCCGGCCGGGCCCGCGGCGGAACTCTTCGTCCGCGGACCAGTCGACGTAGCAGGCGCAGGCCCAGGCGACGTCGGCGACGATGTGCTCCTCGTGCTCGCCGGTCAGGATCTCCACCTCGTGTCCGGCGCGGTCGCGGGCGACCTTCGGCGTGACGTCGAATCCGGTCGCCGCCGACTCCCAGGCGAAGCGGGCGCCGGCGCGCCCACACGCGCGCGCCGCCTCGAGCGACGCCCCGAGGCGGCGCACGCGGTACTCGAGCGCGGCCCGCGCCGCCGCGGGGTGTGTCGCGGCGAGGAAGGGAACAACGAACACGTCGGCGTCCCAGAACACGTGTCCGCGGTAGCCCGGGCCGGTCAGGCTGCGGGCGCCGATCGCGGCTTCGCCGCTGTCAGCCGCTGACCCCATCAGGTGGTAAAGCGCGAGACGTACGGCGCGCTGCAGCCCCGGGTCGCCCTCGATTCGCACGTCGCCGCGCTCCCAGCGTGCCGCCCAGGCGCAGCGGTGTTCGATCAGCAGCGCTTCGCGCCCGGCGGCCACAGCGGACGCGAGCAGCGGGGCCGCTCCGGCCGCTTCGTCCGCAGGCTGCGCGGCGGTCCGGGTGTAGGCGACGATGCGTTCCAGCAGTGCGCCCTCGCCGCGTCGCTCGACGGTCTGTGTCGCGGCCACCTCGACCGCGCCGTCCGGCAGTTCGACCCGCATCAGCGTCCGCTCGGGATCGAGCGAGACCTCGGCTCCGGCGTCGGCCGGCACAACCAGCGCCGAGCTGCGCTCCAGTGGCTGGCGGCGCCCGAGCGCTCGCAGCACGGCGACCCCGGGGCGCGCCAGCGAGGAGAACTGGAGCACGTCGGCCTCGCCCGGGAAGGTCTGCCGCAGCAGGCCGGCGTGAAGGTCGAGCACGCGGGTCGGCGGACCGCTGTCGCGGGTCCGCAGGGAGAGCCGGTTCCACAGCGGCGCGGGCTGCAACGCGGACTCCTCGCCCTCGCCGCGATACGCGCCGGCGAGCAGGACAGCCGGTGACGAAGCTCCGTTCGGCGCGACGAGGCTGCCGCGCGTTCCCATGCGCCCGTCGACCAGCGAGAGCATCGACTCGCGGGCCTGCTCGTGGGCGGCGTCGTTGCCGTCGATCGTGAGCGTCCAGCGTGCGTCCGCGCTGACCGACGGCATCGCGCCGACCCGGCGCAGCGCGAGCTGGCGCTCGAGCAGCCGCGCGAACTCCGCCGGCCCCCCGCCTCGCAACGTCACCCCGGGCGGCACGCCGCCGGGCTCGACGCCCACCGACACCGCGGCCGCGCGCGCGCCGACCCCAACCAGCAGCATCGAGTCGCTGCCCGGCAGGCCGCCGAGCGGTCCAAGCTCATCCCCCACGACCAGCACCTGCTCCGGTGCGATTCCCCGGCGCCAGAGATGGTCGAACCACCAGCGGGCCGAGTCGGTCTTGTCGGTCAGGCCGATCTCGATGTGCTTGGCGTCGCTGGTCACCCGCGCGTGCGCCAGCCCGGCGTCGGCGGCGGCCTGCTCGGCCAGCGTGACGGCGGCGACCAGGCCCTGGATGTGGTGCTCCGCCAACCGCGCTTCGACCGCGGCGAGCAGCTCGTCGATCCGCGCCTTCGGCGGGTCGGCCCAGGCGGGCTCGGGGATCAGGTCGATCTTGCGACGGTTGAGCCGCTGCGAGACGACGCGGGCTTCGAGGCCCTGTTGCGCGAGCCGCTCGACGGTCAGCGCGGCGGCGGCGTCGAGCGCCGCGTCCTCCTGCGGCGAGGCGGTCCGGCGCTCGATCAGCACCAGCCCCTGCGGATCGACGCGAAACACCTCCGAGCCGCGGTTCACGAGCATGTGCAGCTCACCGGCGCCGTCGGGCCGCACCGCGAGCTGCTCGTCGACGTTCTCCACATGCGTGCCGGTCACGACCGCCAGGTCGAGCCCCAGCCGGGACGCGTCGGCGACCAGCGCCCGCAGGTGCGAGGCGTCGGCCGAGCGGTCGGGGACGGCGGTGCCGTCCCAGTCGAAGATCAGCGCCTCATAGCGGGGACCGTCGACAGCCATGGCGGGCGGGGTCATCGCTCGGTGGGCGTGGCGAGCGTGACCTGTTCGAACGGGAGCGCGGGTCCGATCACGCCGACATCGTCACCCGGACGTCACCGTGCTGCTCGAGCAGGGAGAAGCCGGTGGCCCCGGACGCGCTGTAGCTGAACGCGAGGCTCACCGTGGCGGCGCCGACGCGGATGTTGCGAAGCTCGACGTTGCCGAGCCAGTCCGGGAGTCGCGGCCGGTCGACGGTCAGGCGGTTCTCGGGCGCGTGGGCGGAGATCCCCAGCAGCGCCTGGAGCAGCATGAACGGCGCCGCGGCCGCCCACGCCTGCGGAATGCACGCGACCGGGTAGGCGACGATCGACCGCGATTCGCCGCGGCCAAAGCCGCAGAAGAGCTCAGGCAGGCGGGAGTCGCGAGCCGCCGAGGCCACATCGAACAGGCTGGCGGCGATCCGGCTCGTCGCGGCGTCGAAGCCGTAGCGCTTGAGCCCCGCCGCGGCGATCGCGTTGTCGTGCGGCCAGATCGAGCCGTTGTGATAGCTCATCGGGTTGTAGGCGGGCGACTGGCTCGAGAGCGTTCGGATACCCCAGCCGGAGAACATGTCGGCGGCCATCAGCCGCTCCGCGACCGCCAGCGCCTTCTCATCGTCGACAATCCCGCAGTAGAGGCAGTGCGCGGGGTTGGAGGTGACCGCGCCAACCTGGTTCTTCGCGCCGTCGAGCGCGAGCGCGAAATAGCCCTCGTCGGCCATCCAGAACGCCTCGTTGAACGCGACGCGCAGCGCGGCGGCCTCGCTGCGCAGCGCCGCGGCCCGCGCGTTCTCGCCGAGCGCGTCGTAGACGTCCGCGATTCGCAGCTTCGCCTCGTACACGTAGCCCTGAACCTCCACTAGCGCGATCGGGCCCTGCGCGAGCGAGCCGTCTGCGTGCATGATCGCGTCGTCGGAGTCCTTCCAGCCCTGGTTGCGCAGCCCCGCCGGCGAGCGGCGCTCGTACTCGACGAACCCGTCTTTGTCGCGGTCCCCCCACTCGTCGATCCAGCCCAGTGCGGCTTCCAGCGCCGGCGCGAGCCGCCTCATCGTGTCGAGGTCGAGCGTCCAGCGGTAGTAGCCGCCGGCGACCATCAGGAACAGCGGCGTCGCGTCGACGGTTCCGTAGTAGGGGGTGTGCGGGATCTGACCCGTCCGCGCGAGCTCCCCGGTGCGCAGCTCGTGCAGGATCTTGCCCGGCTCGGCGTCCCGCCACGCCTCGTCGGTGTCAGCCTGAAGGCCCGCGAGGGCGAGCAGCGTGCCGCGTGCCAGGTCGGGGTTGATCATCAGGGTCTCGCAGGCGCTGAGCAGCGAGTCGCGCCCGAACGGCGCCACGTACCAGGGGATCCCGGCGGCTGGCAGCTCGCTGCCGCCCGCCGGCATCATCAGTGCGTGGAGGTCACGCACGGACGCGTCGATCAGCGCATCGAACAGCTCGTTGTCGCTCGTGACACGCGCGCACGCCGCCACCCACGCCTCGTCGTCCGCCGCGAGTCGCGCCGCGCTCTCCTCGAGCGTGGGCGGCGCGGCGTTTTCCAGGCCGGCGCCCACCGGCCGCACGGTCAGCTGCAGCTCGAACTCCGCGCCCGCGGCGAGCGCCACGTCCCAGGCGACGCGCGCGCGATCGCCGTCGATCTCCACGCGGCTCGGCGCCGGGCGCAGCTCGACGAGCGTCTCGCGGCGCCGTCCGTCCACCGCGACGCAGCCGAAGCGCAGCTGGTCGCCCGCGCAGGCGACGGGCACGAGCCGCTCGCCCGTGCGCCGCGCCACCCCCCGGACCTCGAACACGTCAGCAAAGTCGGCCTCCAGCGACACCGCGACCTCTGTCGCGACGGCGCCGGCATGGAAGCTGCGCACGACGACCCCGTAGTAGAGGCAGTCTGCGACGAGGATCGTCTGGCGCAGGTTGAGCGTGTCCTGGGGCACCGGCGAAGCGCCGTCCGCCAGCACCGGGTTGGTGGCGTTGATCAGCGCGTGATGCCCGGACTCCATCGCCGACGAGAGCAGCACCGGCGCGATGCCGCCGATCGTGAGCCGCAGCTCCGAAAGATGCCTGGTGTCCGCGGCGTAGAAGCCCTCCCCCGAGGCGAGGGCGGGACGGATGCTGCCGTCCGGCCGCGTGCACACGAACTGGCCCCCGGATTTCAGCGCGAGGAGCTCTCCGCGCGCCTGGGCCGGCACGCTCGGCGCGCCCTCGGTGTCCCGCTGGCGACCCGGCGCGCGATCACGGACGGCCGGCGCACGCTCGCCTTGGTCAGGGTGGGAGGTCATCGGGGGCGCAACCCATGCTACGCCGTGCCGTGCGCCGCGACGCCCGGCGGCTCCCCGCGGCACAAGCATCGCGGAGCCGCCGGCCCGCCGTGATCCCGATCAGGACGAGCTCTGGTTGTAAACCTCGAAGGTCGTCTCGGCCGGCGGCGCGGTGAAGCCGCCCTCGATGCCGGCGCTCATCCTCGGCCTCAGCTCGTCGTCGCGGAAGCGCTCCCAGCTCTCCTTCGATTCGTGCACCGCCACGATCGTCCAGCCGTCGGCCGAGGGGCCGGCGATGTGAAGAATCTGACCGGCGGGCAGGCTGCCATCGCTTGGATGAACGGCCGCCACCGATGCGTCGTACTGCTCCTTCGTACCACCCGCAAACTTGTGTACGACGCCATATGCCATCTCGTTCGTCTCCTCGGTCGTGGTC
>Ga0181535_10005512_pt1 | contig 13514 bp, 9 predicted proteins | sample PEATcosm2014_Bin_44_FD_119774 | JGI IMG/M metagenome (GOLD analysis project Ga0181535, IMG submission 119774) | Peatland microbial communities from MTU Mesocosm Facility, Houghton, MI, USA - PEATcosm2014_Bin17_30_metaG | ecosystem: Environmental > Terrestrial > Soil > Wetlands > Peat | place...
ATGTTTCCAGAATCACAGACCTCAAGAAGGATCGCCGTTTCAAGTACGTTACCGTTTCCCGTAACCAAGGCGCCTTGGCGGGACAGGACTTGGAGCACCCCCATTCCCAGATTACTGCGACTCCTTTCATTCCCCGCCGGGTCGTCTACAAACTGCGATCGTTCCAGCAGTACTACGCACTCAAGGAACGGTGTATTCTTTGTGACATTTCCGCGCAGGAAACTGCCCACCAAGTCCGGACAGTGGAGTGGGACGATCAATTCGTGGCCTACTGTCCATTTGCCTCCCGTGTGCCGTATGAGACTTGGCTCCTTCCCCTTAACCACCACAGCTCCTTCGAAGAGGATGTCTCGACCTGGGATCGGCAACTGCGGCTAGCGCACTTCCTGAAGTCGATTCTGCAGCGCTTGGAGACTGTATCGCCGTCTTATCACCTGGTCCTCTACACGACCCCCAACGTGTCTGCAAAATATGATCGCAAAGAGCACTGGACGACTTTGGCCGAGGATTCTCATTGGCACTTCGAGATACTGCCGGCGAGCCAGCCCAAGTCGAAGTCGTACAGCCTGAAAGAGGTCTATTACAATTCTGTCCGGCCGGAACTCGCCGCGGAAGAGTTGCGCAGCGCCGGCGCCAGAATCGTCGAGAAAGCCTAGCCTTCAACTGTCGGCAAGGCATCCATCCCATACCGCCGGGCTTCGCCTTCCATCAGGCGTGTCAGTTCCAGTTTGGTTTCCTCAGGAAGACGCGAGGGCGTGTACTGTTCCAGCAGTCGCGACACTTCCTGCGCTGCCCGCTCCCGCAAGGTCAGACGTCCGCCCTCGACCCATCGCCCGCGGTTGCCGCGATCGATGACCGGGCCCGGAAACGTAATCTCCTCGCGCAGATGGCGGCGCGTATGGTCGGCGATCAGAAGGGACTTCTCGCGTCTCAACTCCCGGAAAAGAGGAAGCGCGGGGAAATCCTCGCGAGGTTCGATGCCTGCGAGCAGGCGGTGGACCATGCGGCAAATCTCGTTATCAACAACCAGCTTTTCCAGGCTCAGGCAGCTCTCAAAGTCCAGCATTCCCGGCCCCGAAATGCTGTTGATCCCTGCCAGGCCGGCCAGCAGCGCACCCATGCCCGTCTCTAGCCCAGCCTGAGAGTCTAGCTGCTTCGCGTCGCTGAGCGCGATGTAGCTTTGCGTGGGCATTCCCAGGCGCTTCCCGATCTCGCTCGAGGCGCAGTCGAGCATCATGGTCTCGATCGCGCCCATGGGCGTGGTCCCGAACCGCACGTCGAAAATGGCGGGCGAGCCGCCGTACAGGATCGGATGGCCGGGATTCACAAGCTGGCTGATCACGACGCCGGACAGGTTCTCGGCGGTTTGCTGGACGAGGCTGCCCACCAGGGTGACCGGCGCCACAAGTCCGGCGAGGGGCATGGAGATCAGCTCCACGGGAATCGACCAGCGGGCGCAGTCCACCAGATTCCGGCTGGTCACGTCGCTCCACTTGAGCGGCGCGGTGGGGCAAACGGAGAAAATGGTCAAGGGCTTGGCGCGCAACGCCTGCTCGCTTCCGCGCACAGCCACCTGGAAGTCCTTCATGACCTCGAACCCCGCCACTGTGAACGCCCCCGTAACCACCGGCTTCTCCCCGTAAAGCAGGCTGAGATAGAGCCGGTAGCTGTCTGAGGTCTGGTCGGGAACATCCGCGGGGATCAGGGCGGTACTTTGAGAAGCGATGTGGCGCAGACCATTTGTCACTTTCACATACTGCACGTAATCGATTGTCGCGGGCCGGCGCATTTCCCCGCTTCGGTTATCCAGGATGTTGAGCGCGGTCGAGCCGGGCGTGAAATATACGTTCTCGCCCTGAAAGTCGTGAGTTTGGTTTCCCAGGACGTCGTAGAGTTTGAAAGAGCGCGGAACGGTAGCAAGCGCCCGGTCAATGAGGTCCTTCGTAAGGCGAGCGTTACAGCCGGCTTTGTCCACCTTCGCGCCATGACCCTCCAGCAAATCCAGCACGGGCCCATTGTGGATTTCAAATCCCAGTTCACACACCACCTCGCGCGCTTCCGAGATGATCCGGTCCCGCAGGTCGTCCTCGAGTAGTCTAAGAGTTGGTCTCATGCGTCCTCTCCAGAAAGTCCACGAAAGTGATTGGTTCTACTTGAACGTCATCGAGACTTTCTGTCACTATGGACCCTCGAACGTGCGGCAAATCCGAAGTCTGTCTAGCCGACTACTTGTCACTTTTACGGCTCGGCTTTTCGACTCGAGAATCTTAAGCAAGTCTTGCCCAAAATGCGCTCGGTTTGCCCCTTTGAGCGTTCGATTTGTGCACGTTTGCGCGCAAAAAGCGCTTAATTTGCAACATCAAAAAAGTGATGTAATTCATTTTAAAGTACTTATTTAGTTCGTTCCCACTGTTTTTGTAATTTCCCGCAGGCCTGCGGATCTCCGCCGGCCGGACAATTCGCCGCCCTAAGGCGGTTCCCCCGCTCCAAGCCCCGGACAGAACGCGCGCGGTGTGAAAAACCTCGAATTGTGCGTCTGAGGCGTGCATTTGTGCACTCAATTTGAGTTCGTTTCAGTTCGTTTTCGAAATGCCACCTTGTTTTTTCAATAACATACTGGCTTCGTTCGTATCATTCTAGATGCTTTTCAAGTGCCCGGTTGTCGCGAGTAACGGGACTTTTCGCCCGACCCGCGCGCTTGGCCGGCCTTTGGCGGATGCCGCCGACAATGTGTCGACAAAATGACCACAGTTATAGGCTAGCACATAACCCGGGGTTTGTCAAGCGGAAAATGCTATAAAGTGAGCGGACTCTCCCGAATTCCCTCGCCCTGCCCCACGAGACCACGTCCGGAAGGTTGTTTGCGACGAAATGTCGTTAGGCGGCGCGCCCGTCGCCGGAAAATCAGAACCTGCCCCTTCCCGTGAGCGCCAGTTGTCCCCCCGAGGTCAGATCTACGGTTAGCCGACTGTACAGCCAAGTGGATCGCAATCAGGCACGGTAAGTTCCCAGACGCGGACTTTTAGGGAGTCAGGGGACGCAGTTCTACGGGTAGGCCGCTATTCGTCCAAGTGCGCGGGTAGGCCTCAGCGAGCAATAAACCCTCGGCGGCAGGAGAAGAGCTATTTCCTTGAAGGCCGTTTCGCCAGATTTAAGTATGATGGGCCATCTATCCGGAAACCGCAAAGAGGTGCCACTGGGGTGTATAATGGGAGGCGGTGGGATGTGCGCATCGTGCCGTTCGCTACGGCGGGCGTTGCCGAACCGGCCGCACGCGATCCTCGCAACGTCCTTTGCCAAGAGAGATACTCAACCAGACTCTGACTTTGTGCCTCGACCGATGGATGTTGTGACCTCCAGCTACAATTTAATCGAGAGAATTAAGGCAGGAGATCAGCAAGCGTTTGCGCCACTCTTTGACAAGCACCGACGGCGCCTGGCGGTCCTCATCCACTATCGGCTCAGCCTTGAGTTGCGCTCCTTCGTCGAAGTCGATGACGTTCTCCAGGAGACGTGGCTCCGTGCGTTTCGCGACTTTGGGCAATTCAGCTACCGATCGCCGGGAAGCTTCATGAGCTGGCTGGCGCGCATCGCCGACCACGTAATAGCCGACGTCGCGCGGTCCCAGGGGCGGCAGAAGCGCCACCCCGTTGAGCTGTTGCGCTTTCGATCCGCGAGCAACCCCGCCGGGCCGGAGCCAATGGACAGCAAAACACCGAGCCGGCTGCTGGCGCAAGAGGAGAACATGCGCCGGCTGCTGGACAAGCTGGATGCGTTGCCGCATGACTACCGGCAAGCGATTCTGCTGATGAAGGTGGAAGGCCTTTCGACGGCAGAAGCGGCAGAGCGGCAAGGCAAATCGAAAGAAGCGACCGCCCTGCTGTTGCATCGCGCCATCAAACGGTTTCGAGCCCTCGAACGCCCCGGCGAAGAATGACGGTCCTATGGCCAAGGAACCCAGGGACGACGCGCAGGAGACCAGGGAGAGTGGCGGGCGCGAACAACTCCTCGCCGACGCTGTCGCCGGCTACCTTGATCGCCAGGCGCGAGGTGAAGCTACAGACATCGAGAGCTTTTGCCGAATCCACGCAAGCCTTGCTCGGGACCTGAAACCTCTGCTCGAAGCCTTGGAAGTGATCGAAGGGACGCTTCAGCCCGAGCAACCAGCGGCCGGCGCGCAGCCGGACAGGAGGCTTCCGGACTTCCTCTCCGGCCACAAGATTCTAAGTGAAATCGGGTCCGGCGGCATGGGCTGCGTCTACCTCGCCGTCGATGAAAGGCTGGGGCGCAAGGTGGCCATCAAAGTCCTCAGCCCCCGCTTCCGCGACAACCCCTTGCTGCGCGAACGCTTCATGCAAGAAGCACGCGCCATGGCCAAGTTGCGGCATCCCAACATTGCCCACATCTACAGCCTGGGTCCTGCCGAAGAAGCACCTCACTTTGTGATGGAATACCTGGAAGGCGTGCCCTTGACTGAAGCCGCCCGCCCCTTGACGCTGCGCCAGAAGGCCGAGCTGATGCACAAGGTGGTTCTGGCGGTGGAGTTCCTGCACCGGCACCAAGTGATCCATCGCGACCTCAAGCCGGGTAACATTTTGGTGGGACCGGAACTGGAGCCGAAAGTCCTGGACTTCGGCCTGGCCTTACAATCGGGCGATCACGCCACCCGACTAAGCTCGCCAGGCGATCTTTTGGGTACGCCCAACTACTTCTCCCCGGAGCAGGCTCGCGCCAGCGCGCCGCTCGATGTTCGCAGCGATGTTTTCTCGCTGGGAGCGATCCTCTACGAACTGCTCACGGGCGAGGTGCCATTTCGAGGCGAGACGCTTCCCGCGCTGATTCAGCGCATCTGCGAGGACGACCCTGTTCTGCCGCGGCGTCTCGACCCCACAATTCCGGGAGACTTGCAGAACATTTGCCTGAAGGCCTTGGAGAAGAATCCTGCCGACCGGTACAGCTCGGCCGGCGAAATGGGCAGCGACTTGGAACGCTTTCTGGCCGAAGAGCCGGTCCTTGCGGTCCCTACCTCGTACGCGCGCCTCATGGCCGGCAAAATTGACCAGCATCTGCGCGAGCTCGAAGGTTGGAAGCGGGACCACATCGTTTCTGAGCAGGAGTTTAACTCCTTTCGCAGGCTTTACGACCGGCTGGTGGATCAGGAAGACGCCTGGATCATGGCCGTCCGCCGCCTAACGGTTTCGCAGGTGACTCTCTATTTCGGCGCCTGGATCCTGGTCCTGGGCGCGGCTCTGGTGATGCTCTTTAGCTATCCCTATCTGTCTGGAACCCCGGCCGTGCTGGTGGTGAGCGCGGCGGCGGCTTCCACAGCCTGGATAGGCGTTCGTTGCTGGCGGCAGGAGCAGCGTCGCATCTCCATTGCCTACCTGTTGGCTTTTTGTCTCCTGCTGCCGGTGGCTTTGCTCGTGGGCATAGACAGGCTCGGACTCTTGACCGGCCTCACCCACAATGACGCGGCACTGGAGTTCTTCGCCCGCTTCGAGTCATTCAAGAGAACCACCAACGCCCAACTTTGGTGGTCAATCCTCCTTTCGCTTCCGGTCTACTTCTGGCTTCGGCGTTTCACGCATGCCTCGGTGTTCTCGCTGGTATGGGCCGTCATGGCTGCTGTTCTCAGTGTAGTCTCGCTCCTACGGATGGGCATGCTGGAATGGCTCGACTCCGACCCAGGAAAGGTCTATCTAGAACTCATCCCGTTCGCGGTCTTGTTTTTCTTGGCGGGCGCACTGATTGAGCGATTCGGGTATCCGGCCGACTCCCGCTATTTCTATTCGGTGGCTGTCGCCGCCACGTTCATCAGCTTGAGCGGCGTGGCATTGTTCCACGAGCCCTACGCGAATTGGCTTAAGCGGGTTGTGCCACGAACGCGAGGACAACTGGAGTATCTTTTCATCATCAACGCCGGCATTTATCTGCTCCTTCAGTTCCTCTGTGAGGGACTGCCACTGGCGCAAATGCGCGCCGTGGCCAATACGTTTCGGTTCGTCATCCCCGGCCACGTGCTGACCTCGTTGCTCCTGCTGGGGCTGGCCGCATCCGATCTCTGGGAAAAGTCCGCTTCGAGCGCCGCCCTGCGCCACGAGGCGCGTTTCTTCGAAGTCGTGCTACCACTGGCCGCTTCGCTCTTTGTTTTCGGAAGTGTCCCCGGGCAGTTGAAGAACTTCCTCGCAACCGGGTTGCTGTTTCTGGCCATCGGCATCGTTCGGCTTGAGCAGGACCTTTTCAAGCAGCGCGCTACTTGGCCGCTTGGCCTGCTTGGAGCGGGCCTGCTACTGATGCTCGCCGCTGCAAATTACTCCCCTTTGCGAATGGCCGTGAGCCGGGTGATTCGACGCCGGCCTTGAACAGACCACTCCCGCCGGGTCGTTCCTAGATTTCGGAAGGCCCCTCCCGTCCTGCCCCCCCTTGCCCCTTAGAGCTAATCCGTCCGAAGAATTCGGGGTGGCGCTGCAATTCGGGGCTTGCGATGTCGCTATACCGTAGTGGGAGAGTAAGAAAACCGCGCGCCAATGTCGCGACTCGTTTGTGACGGGGGGTGCAGGCGCGCGGGCGACCTGTTCGCCAAGGTCAGGGAGGAACTCATGCGAGCGGCCAAGCTTTTGGCGGTCACGATCACAACGCTTCTTGTAGCCTCTTGTGGGCCGGTGCTGACTCTGAATACATTGTTTAAGGACACCGAAACGATCCTAGACCCCGCCCTGCTGGGAACTTGGGGTGAGGGCCAGACTTTTGTGACGTTTGAACGCGGCGAGGGGAAAACCTATAGGCTCACCTACCGCGACGGAACCAAGGTGAGCGTTCTTGTTGCTGTGTTAGGGTGCTTGGATGGACAAGAGTTTCTGGACATCTACCCCGCTGACGAGGAGGGCGACCGAGCCAAGAACGAAGCCTACGCACCCCGGTTGCCGGTGCATACCGTGATGAGAGTGCAGGTCGACGACGAATTGGTGCTGGACAGTCTCGATGAAGACTGGGTGCAAAAGCAAGTGGATGGGGGCAGCCTTGAGCTCGATGCCGAACACGTTCTGAAAGCCGGAGATGACCTGTTCATCACTTTACCGACAGAGAAGCTGCAGGATTTTGTTCGCAAGCATGCGTACGACGACGAAGCATTTCCTCCTTCGGACCCACTGCCACGGGTCGAATGAAGCCTCCGATCGGATGAGGCACGCTTCGTGGCATCGTGGGCGGCCTCCAGGTCGACCGAGCCTACCGGGAATGGTCGGCCTAGACCGCGGGCGATCACGCGCGATCCACCGCGAAGCGTTTACGAATACACTTGGCTGGTAAGTCGGCTTACCGTTGAAATGCAACTCGCATGCAAACTCCCGAGATACGGGGTTCTGGGATGCCTGGATCTGAGCTCATCTTCACTTGGCCGTATAACAGCCTACCCCGAGAAGTGCTGCAGATATGGGCTTTTGGGACGAGACGGGTTATTGGTAACGGCCTGTGGACCGGTGCCCTGGGCCGTGGCGGGTGGCTCTTGGAGCCTGTGTGATAACCCGCTCATTCTGTCATTCCGAGTAGCCGCAGGCGACGAAGAGTCTCGCACGGCGGTGAAAATACTCAGAGCGAGATCCTTTCGCTTCACTCAATATGAGAGCGGAGGCCCCGGAATGACAGTATTGCGGCGTTGCTACACAGACTGCCAAAGGCAGGAGTCTGCGCCCGCCTTTTTTCATGCTCATAAATATATTTGATTTGGGCGAATCCCGCGTAAGTCCTTATAATAGAAACTGTCATCACCCAAATTAACGGTCAAAACTCAGAGGAGAATTCCATGCCTAGGTTGCTCACCCGGCTTTTTCTGGGTCTGGTGCTGGTGGTTGGACTGGCGGGCGGTCGGGGGCTCGCGCAGACTTCAGCGCCATCCGATAACCCGGCTCCAGCGGCGCAGGCCGCGCCGGGTTCCAATACTGCCGACCGCCTCGCTCAGCTCGAGCAGGAGATCGCCGATGCGCACAGCTCCGGCGACAACGCCTGGATGCTGACCAGCGCGGCGCTGGTGCTGATGATGACCGGACCTGGCTTGGCGCTTTTCTACGGCGGTTTGGTGCGGAAAAAGAACGTGTTGGCCACCATGATGCAGAGTTTCACCATGATGGTGCTGGTGACCGTGCTGTGGGCTCTTTTCGGATACAGCCTGGTGTTCCACGGGGGCGGGGGATTCCTGGGAGGGCTTGGCTACCTTTTCCTCAAGGGGGTGGGCGCGGCGCCTAATCCTGACTATGCCGCCACCATCCCGCAACAGACCTTCATGGTCTACCAATTGATGTTTGCGATCATCACCCCGGGCCTGATCACGGGAGCCTTTGCGGAACGCATGAAATTCAGCGCCATGCTGCTGTTCATGACCTTATGGACCATCATCGTCTACGATCCCATGGCCCACATGGTTTGGGGGAAGGGAGGCTTGCTCAATGCCTCTCTGGGCGGCGCCGTTCCCACGCTTGATTTTGCCGGTGGGACCGTCGTACACGTGACATCCGGGGTGTCGGCACTGGTTTGCGCGCTCTACCTGGGCAAACGGCTGGGGTATCCGAAAGAGCCGATGCCGCCGCACAGCGTGGTGCTGAGCTTCATCGGCGCCTGCCTGCTTTGGGTGGGTTGGTTTGGATTCAACGCCGGAAGCGCGCTCTCCGCCGGAAGCCTCGCCACAAGCGCCTTCGTCGCCACGCATTTCGGAGCCGCCGCGGCTGCCCTGGGTTGGGCCGCAGCCGAGTGGCTGACGCGCGGCAAGGCCAGTGTGCTGGGAGCGATTTCAGGAGCGGTGGCAGGCTTGGTTGCGATTACGCCCGCTTCCGGGTTTGTGGGGCCCATGCCTGCACTCGTGATCGGGCTGATCGCCGGCGTGTTCTGCTATTTCATGGTGGCCAAGGTGAAAGGCCTGTTCGGTTACGATGATTCTCTTGACGTGTTCGGGGTGCACGGCGCGGGCGGCACCATTGGGGCGCTCTTGACCGGCGTCTTTGCCTCCCAAGCGGTAAATGCCATTTATAAAGACAGCAAGGGTAATGCCCTGCCCGTAGGATTGATCGACGGCAATGCCCACCAACTCTTCAACCAACTGGTGGGGGTGGTTATTGCCTGGGCCCTGGCGATCGTCGGCACGCTCGTCATCTTGAAGATCGTGGATGTGGTGGTGGGCCTGCGCGTTCCGGCCGAGCAAGAGATTCAGGGCCTGGACCTGTCGCAACACGGGGAAGAGGGTTACAATCTGGAGGTTTGAACGGTTGGGTTGGGAAAACCGACGCCGGTCATCCTGAGCGCAGCGAAGGATCTCGGCAGTTTGCTTAGCGGGCCGAGAAGGGCGAACTGTAGAGATTTTTCGCTGCGCTCAGAATGACAGCGAACGCGCTCATGATGATAGACATTTACCCAGGGCGGCCTCAAGGGCCGCCCCTACAGGGGTGCCAATGAAAAAAATCGAAGCGATTATTCAGCCCTCGAGGTTCGACGCGGTCAAGGACGCTCTCCATGAGATCGGCGTGGAAGGCATGACGGTCCTGGAGGTGCGTGGGCACGGCCGGCAGAAGGGACACACTGAGTTCTATCGTGGGAACGAGTACAAGGTTGATCTGCTCCCCAAGATCAAGATTGAGATGGTGGTCCCGGACGCCCTCGCCGAACAGGCCGTGCAGGCCATTCTAAGAGCCGCGAAAACCGGGAAGATCGGCGACGGAAAAGTGTTCCTGACGCACGTCGACGACGCCATCCGTATTCGCAACGATGAGCGCGGTGATGCGGCGCTGTAGTGGAAAATGGAAATTGGAAAACCGACGGACAAAGGACTAATCTCCGCCTTCAGCCTCTCGGATTTCTACGCTTCAGAATCCCTAAGAATCCAGCAATCTTTCGACGCCACGGGTGATGGCTTGGCCGTGCTGCGTGGGCGTTCGGAGTTGGTGGACACGGCGGTGGCCTCGCTGTACCGGCACTACTTTTCCTCCCAACTCGATCAACCGGGCAAGTTCTGCATGCTCGCTCTGGGTGGCTACGGCCGGCGAGAACTCTTTCCGCATTCGGACATTGACCTGCTGTTCCTCACCGAAAGCGGCGCCGAGCAGGGCTCCCAGCGCATGGCGATCGCGGCCCTTCTACGGGAATTATGGGACTTGCGACTTCGGGTCGGACACAGCGTGCACACGCTGGCGGAGTGCGGCCGGCTTTACCGGGAGAACCTCGAGTTCAACGTCGCCCTGCTGGATTGCCGTTACCTGGCGGGTGATCCTGAACTCTTTAACCGGTTGCACGACGACGTTTATCCGCACCTGGTGTCGCGAGATCATCAAGACCTGATTCGCAATTTGGCAGAGATGACGCGCGCGCGGCATCGGAAGTATGACGACACCATTTTTCATCTTGAGCCGAACCTCAAAGATGGCCCCGGCGGCCTCCGGGACTATCATGTTTGCCGGTGGCTGGCCCGCATCTCGGCAATCGCGAAACAGAAAGTGTGGAGCCCGCCGGAAGAACTTTGGCCGGCAGTCTGGCGCGCCGAGGTCGGCCCGGCGTGGGAATTCCTCTGCGCCACCCGCTGTTTTCTTCACTATTTCCGTGAACGCGACGACAATCAGTTGAGCTACGAATGCCAGGACGAGGCCTGCGCTCGCGGCATCGGCTGGCGGCGCGGCGTGGACCCGGATTGCGGCGGCACGCCGCTCGCGCCGCCCAGTCCTGAGGATTGGATGCGCGCTTACTTTCGCCGCGTCCGCTCCATCTGCCAGCTTACCCTGCGCCTTCTGGACGATTACACGCCTGCCGGCACGGGGCTCTATGGGCTGTTCCAAAACTGGAGATCGCGCCTCTCGAATACGGATTTCTCCGTCCTGCGGGAGAAGGTCTACTTTCGCCAGCCAGCGGCGCCGGCCCAGGACCCCGAGCTGGTTTTGCGCTTATTTGAAACGGTGGCGCGGCACGGGCTGGAAGTGAGCCGCGAGGCAGAAAGAACCGTTGCCGAAGCCCTGGCTCGCGGGGCTATCAACCGCCTGGACGGGGGCGTAGTTTGGAACCACTTTCGCCAAATACTGCGTTTCCCGGCTGCGGCCAAGGCCCTGCGGGAGATGAATCGGCTGGGTGTGCTGAGGGCTCTTTTCCCGGAGTTCCAGGCGATTGATTCTCTGGTCATTCGGGACTTCTTTCACCGCTACACGGTGGACGAGCACTCCTTCATGACGATTCAGAACTTGCACGCCCTCCCTCGCCTGAAGCTGCGCGACCGGCCGAATCCGGATACGACGACGGCGTGGGAACGTCGACTCGCCGAGATCCTGGAAGAACTTGAGCAACCGGAGCTCCTCTACCTCGCCTTGCTTTTCCACGACGTGGGCAAAGGCATGGAGACACCAGACCACGTCGAGGGAAGCCGCCAGGCGGTGGAAGCAATCATGGCGCGGCTCGAGTTGGCGCCTTCAGACCGCGCCGCCGTGCGGTTTGTCATCGTCAACCATCTCGAGATGTCCACCACCTTGCAGCGGCGCGACATTTTCGAGGCGGAAACCGTGCGCGCCTTTGCGGAGAAAGTCGAGACGGCCGAGCGCTTGAAGATGCTGTCGCTCCTGACCTACGCGGATATCAAGTCGGTCAATGCGGAAGCCTTGACGCCCTGGAAGACCGAGCTTTTGTGGCGACTCTACGCCTCAACAGCGAATCACTTGGCTCGCAGCGCGGATGACGAGCGGCTGACACTCGCTGTCGCCAGCGCCTCCGCGGCGGAACGAATTCTGCCGCTGCTGACGCCCTCCGTCTCCCGGGATAAGATTGAGCGTTTTCTCGAGGGGTTTCCGCGGCGCTACCTGGCGGCCCATTCGCCCGAGGAAATTGCGGTGCACCTTGAGCTGGCCGAACGGCTTGCGTCGGCGCCGGCGCAAGTTCAATTGAAGGTGCAGGGCGGTCTGCACGAGCTGACCGTCATCACCCCTGACCGGCCGTTACTGTTTGCCTCGATCACGGGGACGCTCGCCGCGTGGGGCATGAGCATCGTGAAAGCCGACGCTTTCGCCAACGCGGCAGGGGTGGTCCTGGACACTTTCCGCTTCGGCGACCTCTATCGCACGCTGGAATTGAACCCTTCGGAGGCCGAGCGCCTGAAATCCAACCTCGCCGATGTCCTTGAAGGAAGGATGGAGCTCGTCAAGCTCCTCAGCGGACGGCTCCACGCCGCGCAGACCCGGAAACCCAAAGTTACCATTCTTACCAGGCTCCGCTTTGACGACTCGAGCTCTTCCCACAGCACCCTGCTCGAGCTGATCACCCAAGATCGCCCCGGTTTGCTCTACCAAGTCAGCTCCGTCCTCGCCGAACTCGGCTGCAACATTGAGATCGCCTTGATCGATACCGAAGGCGAGAAGGCCATCGATGTGTTTTACCTGACCGCGCAAGGCGGAAAGCTCCCGCCAGAACTCCAGCACGCCATCGAGGCAACGCTGTTAAAATAGGCGCCAGGCACCTTCACGACAGCGCAACTCTACAAGGGAGAGGGCTGCCACGCTAAGTCTCACCCGGCACCCGCTTTTCCTGACGCGTGACAACTTTTTCGGTCTGCCTCGCTCGAAACGAGAATTTCTTGAAGAATTTTTCTCAGAATTGAAATCTTTTCTTGACGTCGCCGCGCTTCTTAAACTAATTTGCGAAGTAGAGTCTGGAAAATTGAATTTCCATGCCATCAAAATTCCGGTGCGACGCATTCTAATCATCCGCGGCGCAATCCGATAGGAGCACAGATGAAGGTGAAGGCGTTCTCTTGTGTACTCGGACTCCTTTTCTTTCTCATTGCCGTCAACGCAGGGTGGGCTCAGACGACGGGCACCATTCGGGGTTCGGTAACGGACCCCTCCGGCGCGCTTGTGCCGGGCGCCAGCGTCACGGCCGCTCAGAGCGACACTCATGTTACCCGCACGGTGACGACGAATGAGAGCGGGGACTACGAGTTCCCCGCCTTGCCCGTGGGGCTCTACACCGTTTCCGTGCAGGCGCCCGGATTCAAGCTCGCCCGCCATACGGAAATCGATGTGAGGCTGGGTCACGTCACCGCGGTGGACGTCAAGTTGGAATTAGGTCCGGTGGCGCAGGTGGTTTCAGCCGAGGCTGCCGCACCTCTCATCGAAATCGTCAGTACGCAGGTTGGCGCCGTGGTGAATGATAAAGCGGTGGTGGAGCTTCCCCTCAACACGCGGGATACCTACCAACTGCTGCAATTGCAGCCCGGCGTCCAGTCGCAACTCGGCTCGGACCTCTTCTATGGCAGCGACCAGCCGGGAGTGGTTTCCGTGAACGGTGGACGCGGACGTTCGAATAACTACACGGTGAACGGTGGCGACGCCAACGACCAGTTTGTGAATCTGCCGGGCGTGCAGCCTTCTCCGGACAGCATCGAGGAATTCCGCGTCTTGACCAACACCTTCGACGCCGAATTTGGCCGCAATTCCGGCGCGGTGGTTAACGTCGTTACCAAGTCGGGCACCAACTCTTTCCACGGCGACGTGTATGAGTTC
>Ga0181535_10005513_pt1 | contig 13511 bp, 13 predicted proteins | sample PEATcosm2014_Bin_44_FD_119774 | JGI IMG/M metagenome (GOLD analysis project Ga0181535, IMG submission 119774) | Peatland microbial communities from MTU Mesocosm Facility, Houghton, MI, USA - PEATcosm2014_Bin17_30_metaG | ecosystem: Environmental > Terrestrial > Soil > Wetlands > Peat | place...
AGATACGTGGGAGCGAGATCCCCTCTCTCGACGAGATACCCGCGCTCGCCGTGGCCGCCGCCGTCGCCCAGGGCACCACGATCTTCTCCGACGTCGGCGAGCTGCGTGTGAAGGAGGTGGACCGGCTGGCAGCGGTGGCTGACATGGTCGAAGCCTTCGGCGCATCTGCCAGGGTCGAGGGCGACACCCTCGCGGTCACCGGTCTGGGCGGCGCCCTGCGCGGTGCCCGCTTCGACAGCCTGGGGGACCACCGCATGGCCATGGCGGCCGCCGTGGCGGGGCTGGCGGCTGGCCCGGGTGCACGCAGCCTGGTGACCGGGTTCGGTGCGGTCGAGACGAGCTACCCGGGCTTCGCGGACGACATGCGCCGGCTGACGGGCGATGACGGGCCCCGCCCGCTCCTCGTGGCCATCGACGGACCCGCTGGAGCGGGGAAGTCGACGGTCTCGACCGCGGTGGCCAACCACCTGGGCGTCGACCGTCTCGACACGGGAGCCATGTACCGCGCCGTGGCCGCTCTGGCCCTCGAACGCCGGCTGCGGCCCGACGATGCGGCGGCGGTCGCCGCCCTCGCCGCCGGTTCGGTGATCGAGGCCGGGGAGCGGGTCGCGATCGACGGCGTGGACGTGACCGCTGTCATTCGCACGCCCGAGGTGGGTCGGGCCGTGTCCGTCGTGGCGGCCAACCCCGAGGTCCGGCGACACCTGGTGCAGCGCCAGCGGGCCTGGGCTGCGGCGCACGGAGGCGGGGTGGTGGAGGGCCGGGACATCGGCTCGGTCGTGTTCCCGCAGGCCCAGGTCAAGGTCTACCTGACCGCCTCCCCAGAGGAGCGGGCGCGGAGGCGCAATGACGAGGCACCCGAGGGGGTGGCCCGGCGGGACCGCATCGACTCGACCCGCGACGCGTCGCCGCTGCGTGAGGCCGAGGACGCCCACCGCCTCGATACGACCGGGCGCACCGTGCAGGATGTGGTCGAGGAGGTGCTGTCGTGGCTGTGAGCACGCCGGGCTCTGCGCCCGAGGGGAGTGAAGGGGCCGAGGCGGGGGTGGCACCGGGCCGGCACCAGGCCTTCGAGGTGGACCCGAGGCGCACGCCGCTCTATGTCGCCGAGCGCGCCGTGTTCGCGACCGGCATGTGGACCTGGTTCCGCCCCAAGGTCGTCGGGCGGGAGCACGTGCCCGAAACCGGACCGGCGATCCTTGCCCCGGTGCACCGCTCCTTCGCCGACTTCGGTTTCGCCGCCTTCTGCACCGACCGCAAGCTCTTCTTCATGACCAAGGACGAAATGTGGAAGCACAGGTGGCTCGGGAAGCTGCTGCTCACCGTCGGGGCTTTTCCCGTGCACCGCGAGTCCGCCGATCGCGAGGCGCTCCAACGTGCCGAGGAGGTGCTGCGGAAGGGGCAGGTGCTCGTCCTGTTCCCTGAGGGCACCAGGCGCCAGGGCCCCGTGATCGAGGACCTGATGGAGGGAGCGGCGTTCCTCTCCGCCCGCACGGGCGCGCCCATCGTGCCCGTCGGGATCGGGGGGTCGGACCTGGCCATGCCCAAGGGAAGTGCGATCCCCAGGCCGTACACCATTCAGGTCGTGATCGGCCCCGCCATCCCGCCACCGCCTCGGACCGGGGGCGGACGTGTCTCGCGCTCCTCGGTGCACGCGGCAACCGAGGCGCTCGTCCCGAAGCTCCAGGCCGTCTACGACGAGGCGAAGGCGAGGACCGGGCGCTACTGAGGCCCGGCGGCTACTCCGTCGCCGGGAGATCAGGCTCCGACAGCAGGGCTCGATAGTGGGCGGATCGTGAAAGCAGCAGGTCAGCCGTCCGTTGGTCGAACTCCGCCGCCCGTTTGAGGGCCCGCCGGAGGTCCTCCTCGTCGCTGAGGACGTGGACGGAGGGGGTCCGGGTGGTGCCGGCCTCCGGCGTCGCCGGGGTGCCACGGTGGGATCGCTTTCTCATGAGAGCCTCGCAATCGTGACGTGTGAATATGCCTCGTCACCATTGTCGTCCTCGTGAGGGCGGACTTGAGCGCGGCCCGCGGCAGCCCACGACGGGTGGTCGGCCGGACCTCGAGCGGAGGTGTGGCCTAGGAGTGTCGGGGCACCGTGCGCATCTTCCACCAGGTCTCGAGCACGACGCGCCCGTAGCGGAAGCCGAAGAGCCAGTTCTTGCCCTTCTTGGTCGTCCCCGACGCCCGGGGCAGCCACACGGTCGGGCGTTCGGTGAGACGCCACCCGCGCTTCATCGCAATGATGAGGAGCTCGGCCGTCTGGTACTGGGGTTGGACGAGACGGTACGCGATGTCGTCGAGCATGCTGACGCGGAGGGCCCGATAGCCGTTCGAGGTATCCGTGAGCTTGGTGTGCCCCATCGCGCTCATCACCCAGGAGAACACCCGCACGCCGGCCTTGCGGAACCGATCCGTGGTCGTGTCGCGTCCGAGCACCCGCGAGGCCACGACGAAGTCCGCCTCGTCGTCGACGAGGGGCTGGAGCATGACCGGGATCTCCTCCGGATCGTTCTGGCCATCGGCATCCAGCGTGACCACGTACTGCGCCCCCAGCTCCACGCACAGCGAGTACCCGACCCGCAACGCATAGCCGTGACCGAGGTTCTCGCTCAGCACGAACGTCACTGCGCCCGACTCCCTGGCGATCTCGCCTGTCCTGTCGCTCCCGCCGTCGACGACGACGAGCGTCGTGACCGCGAGCCCACACGCCTCCGTCGGCATGGCCGACAGCACCGCACCGATGTTGGACTCCTCTTCATATGCGCAAATGAGTCCGACGACGGGGGACAGCTTGAGGTCGGTGTGCCGCGTGTCGAACTGGCGGCGCGACTCCTCTATGACGCGCTGCGCGTGCTCGGGATCGGTATGGATGCTGGCGCCCGAGGTTGCGCCGCGGAGGACGCTCAAAGCGAGCGCGGGGTGGCGAAGACCTGGCGGACCAGTGGCTCGAAGTGCGAGAGCGGCTTCGTGGGGTAGTCAGGGTCGAAGCTGGTCTGGTCCCAATCGTCGGCAAACTGCTCGGCCAGGCCGTACCAGGATTCACCTTCGTACTGATCGCGCGCGTCGGGGTCCTGTCCGAGGTACTCGTAATAGTGCTTTCCCTGGAAATCCTGATGCGCGCGGATCATGTGGTACGTGTCGTCGCTCACGTACGGGCGCAGGATCTCAGCCGCGATCCGGGGGTGGTTCATGACCGAGACGGCCTTGCCGATGTCGTGGCACAGTGAGGCGACGACCACCTCGTCGGAGGCACTGGCCTCCTCGGCGCGAGTCGCTGTCTGCAGCGAGTGCACCAGCTGGTCCACCTCGAAGCCGTCGGTGATGTCCTCGAGCGAGGCCAGCATGGAGAGCACGCGGTCGGCCACTCGGGGCTGGTGCTCAATCGACTCGACGATGATGTGCTGCCACTGCTCAGCCGTCGACTGGTCCATCCGGGTGAACGTCATGCGTCAATCATCGCACTCACGAGGCCAGCAGGTCGAGCACATCGGCCGCCGAGACGGCGCGGTCCTGGGCCGCGGGGTCCTCCCGGCCGGAAAGCGGGCGCCCCGCCAGGAAGCCCAGCGTGGCGCCCACCGCCCTGAGGAGCTCTCGCAGCTCTGGCGGGGGCGGGAAGTACTCGTCCTCGGTCGTCACGGTGACCTCCGTGACGCCCGCGGCCGGCGAGAGCCTGGCGATCACCTCGTCCACGAGGGCCTCCGGTGCTGAGGCGCCGGCTGTCACGCCCACCGTGCCCGTCAGATCGTCGGGCAGCTCGTCTGCCTCGTTGATCCGCAGCACGCGGGGGCAGCCGCTGGCGCGAGCCACCTTCTCCAGGGCAACCGTGTTGGACGAATTGGCCGATCCGATCACGATGACCGCGTCGGACTCGGACGCGATGGCCTTCAAGGCGGCCTGGCGGTTGGTGGTGGCGAAGCACAGGTCGCTCCGGTTGGGCATCCAGAGGTCGGGGAACCTGCTCCGGGCTGCCTCCATGAGGCCTCGCCACTCGTCATGGCTCAACGTGGTCTGGGCCAGCAGCGCGACCGGGGAGCCCTCGGACTCCAGGTCACCGAGTGCATCGAGGTCCTCCGGGCGTTCGAGGAGGTGCACCGACTGGGGGGCGACCGCCATGGTGCCCACCGCCTCTTCGTGTCCGGCGTGGCCCACGTACAGGACCGTGTAGCCCTTCCGGCTCCGGACCTTGAGCTCGTGGTGCACCTTGGTCACGAGCGGGCAAACGGCGTCGACCACCACTCCACCCCTGGCCCGGGCCGCCTCCAGGACCTCCGGGGCAGAGCCGTGAGCGCTGAGCATCAGCGGGACCCCGGGGGGCACGCCCGCCACGTCATCGACGAAGACGACCCCCTGCTCGCGGAACCGGTCCACGACATGGCGGTTGTGCACGATCTCGTGGTAGCAGTACACGGGCGGTTCGAAAACCCGCACCATCCAGGCCAGGGCCTTGATCGCTTTCTCGACGCCGGCGCAGAACCCCCGTGGCTCGGCCAGCATCACTCGCTCGACTGCGGGCACAAAGACCAGGTTATCGGCAGTAACCTGGTGGTCATGTCAGCTCCCACGGTGACTTCGGTCACCGCGGCGTCGCCGGCTGCCCGGGCCGGGCTGGCCGTGGGCGACGAGCTCTTGAGCCTCAACGGGCAGGAGCCGCGCGACGTCATCGATTTCCAACGGCTCAGCGACGCGAGCGACCTCAGCGTCCTCGTGCGGCGCGCCGGCGCGCCATTGCCCCGGCTCGTCCGCGTCGATAAAGGGGCCGGTGAGCCGCTCGGGGTCGAGGTCTCCTCGGCGGTCTTCGATCGCATCCGCACGTGCGACAACCATTGCGCCTTCTGCTTCATCTACCAGTTGCCCAAGGGAATGCGGCGCAGCCTGTACTTGAAGGACGACGACTACCGGCTTTCCTTCCTGTACGGGAACTTCACGACCCTCACCCGCTTCACGGAGCTCGACGCGGAGCGCATCCTGACCGAGCGCCTCGGCCCCCTCTTCGTCTCGATCCATACGACGGACCCGGAGTTGCGGGCTGACATGCTGCGCAACCCCAAGGGTGCGACGAGTCTGCGCTGGCTCCGGGTGCTTCTCGACGGCGGCATCGAGGTGCACGGTCAGATCGTCGTCTGCCCGGGCGTCAATGACGGGGCAGCGCTCGAGGACACGTTGTCCGGGATCTTGGATCTTTACCCTGCGCTGGCGAGCGTCGGCGCGGTACCCCTCGGAGTCAGCCGCTACTCCAACGAGCCAGCGATGCGACCCCACACGCCGGACGAGGCCATGCGCGTACTCGACACCGTCGACGAGTGGCAGCGCCTGTTCCGTCGGGCGCTCGGGCACCGCATGGTCTTCGCCGCCGACGAGTACTACCTGCTGGCGGGGCGCGACCTCCCCCCGGCCCGGCACTATGACGGCTATCCCCAACATGAGAACGGGATCGGTCTGGCCCGCGCCTTCGTGGAGTCCTTCACCCAGCCTGCCACCGAGGGCCCGGGGGGCGTGCGCCCTGGGTTCTTCGCCTCCGTCGACGCCGCGCCCGCCGAGGGCTACCGCGCGCCCACGTTCCCGGTGAGGCCGGCCGAAGCCGACGGCCGCCCGGTGACGGTGCTCACGGGCACCTACGGGGCCCGCGTGCTGGGTCCTCTGCTGGCATCCCACCCGCGCGACGACCTCGAGATTCGAGCGGTGCCCAACGACTTCTTCGGTGGGAACATCGGGGTGGCAGGTCTCCTCACCGGCGAGGACGTGGGCCGCGCACTGGCCGGCATCCCCCGGGGATCGCGCTGCCTTCTGCCCGACGCCTGCCTGAACGAAGGCCGATTCCTCGACGGGCTCACCCTGTCCGACCTCCCAAGACCCGTCGAAGTGGTGCCCACGGACGGCCGCTCGCTGCGGATCGCCCTCAATGGGACGTCCTTTCGGCCGGCGTGCGCAGCATGACCGAACCGATGGTGGTGATCGCGGGTCGTCCGAACGTGGGTAAGTCGTCGCTCGTCAACCGGTTCGTCGGCGCGCGCGCGGCGGTGGTTGAAGAGGAGCAGGGTGTCACGCGCGACCGCAAAGTGCTGACGGCCGAGTGGTCCGGCGTGCCCTTCTCCGTCATGGACACCGGGGGCTGGTTGGCGGCGGGTGACGTCCTCGAGGCCAAGGTGAGTGAGCAGGCTGAGCGCGCCCTGGCCGAGGCAGATGTCGTGCTCATGGTGGTCGACGTCACTACCGGGGTCACAGAGGAGGACCTCGCCGCCGCCAAGGTCATCCGGCGCGCCGGGCCACCTGTGCGCCTCGTCGTGAACAAGGTCGACGATGCCAACCGGGAGGCAGCGGCATGGGAGTTTGTCTCGCTGGGTCTCGGCGACCCGTTCCCGGTCAGCGCACTGCACGGGCGCGGAACCGGCGATCTCCTGGACGAGGTGGTGCGCCTGCTGCCGTCACCGGCGGACGAGCCCGTCGCGCCGGGTTCCGCGGCCGGGGACGAGACCGCTGTCCCCGGTACGCCTCGGGTCGCCATCATCGGCCGACCCAATGTGGGGAAGTCGACCCTGTTCAACAAGCTCCTCGGTCAGGAGCGCTCCATCGTCCATGACATGCCGGGCACCACGCGTGATGCGATCGACACGGTCGTGGAGACTCCGGACGGGCCGGTGTGCTTCATCGACACCGCCGGCCTGCGCCGCCCCTCCAAGACGGACCGGGGGACCGAGCAGCACGCAACGATGCGGGCCCTGCGGGCGTTGGAGCGAGCCGACGTGGCGATCCTCGTGATCGATGCCACCATCGGCGCCTCGCACCAGGACCAGAGGCTGGCCGAGCGGATCGGTGTCTCGGGGTGTCCGGCCATCGTCGTCCTCAACAAGTGGGATCAGGTGCCGACCGACCAGCGCGATGACGTGCTGGCCGGTGTGGGGGACAGGCTGGCCTTCCTCGGCTCGGCGCCGGTCCTCAAGATCTCAGCGCTCTCTGGCAAGGGGGTCCACCGGATCCTGCCGGCACTGCGGGACTCAGTCGAGGCCTATCACCAGCGCGTGTCCACCGGAGCGCTCAACCGTGCCGTGCAGGAGTTGCAGAGCAGGCAGGCCGCCCCCCGAGCGAGGATCCGTTACATCGTTCAGGGAGCCATCGACCCGCCTACCTTCACGCTCTTCACCAACGGGCGCCTGCCGCCGACGTACATCCGCTACATCGAGCGTGGTCTGCGCGAGAAGTTCGAATTCGGCGCAACGCCCATGAAATTGCGCGTGCGGATCGGCGGCAAATGAGGAGCCGCCGGTTCTGATGGCCTGGTGCGAGGAGTGCGACGCGCTGGTGGAAGACGAGGATCTGGGCGAGGAAGGCGAGTGTCCGACGTGCGGCACCATCCTGACCGAGCAGGAGCGCCCGCCGATCCCCTGGTACTTCAAGATGATGCTGGTCGCCAGCGTGATCTACCTCGGTTACCGCGGTTACCAGGGTGTGACCTGGATCGCCACCCACGTGTAGCGTCCCCCGCCATGCCAATCTACGAACTGGACGGCGTCGCCCCAGATATCGACACCGACGCCTTCGTCCATCCCGACGCCGTCATCATCGGGAACGTGACGATCGGCGCCGAGTCGAGCGTGTGGCCCCATGCCGTCCTGCGTGGTGACTTCGGCGAAATCAGGGTCGGGTCGGGTTCGTCCATTCAGGACGGCACCGTGATCCATGCCGGGCCCGGCTTCCCCACCATCATCGGTGACGGCTGCGTCGTCGGCCATCTCACCCATCTCGAGGGCTGCATCCTCGAGGACGGGTGCCTCGCGGGTTCGGGCAGCGTCGTGCTGCACTGGGCCGTGGTGGGCCAGGGGGCGACGGTGGGGGCCAACGCCGTCGTGCCCAACAGAATGATCGTGCCGCCCGGCGCACTCGCGCTGGGCATTCCTGCAAGGATCCTCGAGGGCCGTTCGGACGTTCGCATGAACCAGCTGTCCGCCGCCGAGTACGTCACCAACGCCCAGCGGTACCGGGCCACGCTGCGCCGGATGGACTGACTGGGCACGTCCTACTTCTTGCTCTTGGTGTTCCCGCTCAGGCTCGCGGGGAACACGTCGGTCCCGAACGGAGCGAGGCCCTTGGCCGCCGCGAAGCCCAGGTGCCCCTCACCATCGGCGCCTCCGGTCGTGAGACCGAGCAGGTCCTCGTAGGTCCGAAGCGCCGAGTAGTGGTTGTACGAGCCAGTGGTGTCCGTAGAACCCGGCGCGACGTACTTCGAATTCAAGAGGAGCGCGCCGATCTGGCCGCCACCCGGGGCGGCGCTGTCCGCCGTCGCACCCCCGTCACCCGGCGCGTGCGTGTTCGGACCGGAAACCTCCCCACAACAGGCCACCGTGGCCGCCGTGCCGCCGACCTCGGACTCGTCGAACGTGATGACGACGAGAAGATCACCGTGCTTGTAGGCCGGTGACCCCAGAACGAGCGGCATCCAGGCCCGCAGGAACTCGTCGGCGCCCGTGAGGCCGCCCACGTTGCCGCCTGTGCTGTTCGGCCCGGCGCAGGTGGCGTCGTGCCCGTCGTTGCACAAGTTGGGCGTGATGAAGCCGAAGCGCGGTGTGGTCGACTCGCTGCGGAGGTCCTGCGCCAGGTGGCCGCCGGGTGATGGGGTGCCGCTTGCATCGAGTGTCCCCAGGGGGACGTCGTTGGCGTCGCACAGCGCAGCGTTGCCGATCACCGAGCTGAACCACACGAAGGGATTGTGGCGCGTGGTGTACTGGTCTTGGGGCGTGGCGACCTCCGCAGTGTCGGTCGCGCCCAGGGACGGATGCGCGCAGTCGGTCCCACCACTGGGGCCGGGCGTGCCGCCGTCACGTGCCGGCGTGTTGCCCATGTCCTGTTCGTACGCTCGCCAGGCCGCGACGTGGGTCTTCTTGTTGGGCGCGTACTTCGCATCGAGCTGGGAGGCGATCGTGGGCACTGCCGCCGGGTACACACAGCCCTCACCGTCGACCTGGCCCGGGTTGGAGGCCTGGTTGGCGTCAGGTGTGCCGGGGGTCATGTCGGCGAACGCGAACCCGTTGTCTGAGCAGTCTGCCTGGGTGTCTTCGGTCGGTGCCTGCCCTGACACCTGAGCGATGTAGTTGTCGAGGCTGTCATGCCCGATCGCGTAGTAGTTCTGCAGCAGTTCACCCTTCGGGCGGAGCGTCCCGTTCAGGTAGCTGGCGGGGGAGCCCGGGCCCCAGGTGGCCGCGTAGCCCTCGTTCTCGAACTCGATCACCAGGATGTGGTTGATCTTCCCCGGCGGCAGTGCGGCGCGGACCACGCTGGAGGATGCCTTCGTCGCGGCGGACGCAACGGCCGGACTTGACGAGACGAGGAGGGCCCCTGTGGACAGGGCTGCTGCCAAGGTCGTCAGGGCGCGCGCGTGGAGACGGAGATGCGCAGGGGGTTTGGACACGGCGGGGGAGCGTAGTCAATGGAACCGCCAGAGAGGTGGCGGGCGGTATGCCCCTAGTCCCGGGCGAAGCCGGCGATGTCGCGAGCGGAGTCACTGCTGATGTCCGGGCAGGCGATCGTGAATATCTCGGTACCGTGCATCGTCCCCATCACCTGGCGGCACCGGGCTTGGACCCCGGCCGAGAGCAGGAGGCGGTAGAAGTTGATGCCCTCGTCGCGCAGGGGGTCGCACTCGTTGACGTTGATGACGGTCGGGGGGAACCCCGCGACGTCGTCGACACCGGCGAACGAGGGCCAGGCCAGAGGGTTGCGCTCGTCGAAGGCCTCGATTCCGTAGCCGATTCGGCCTCGGTTGTTGTGCAGATGGAGCAGGAAGCCTTCGTTCTCGATCGAGGAGGGGCAGCCGGGGGCCGGCCATTCCCCGGCGATGTAGGGGCACAGCGCGTACAGACCCTTGACGAGGCCGAGGTCGCCGTCGCGCTGCAGCCTCATTCCCGTGGCCAGCGTGAGGTTCCCGCCGCCGCTCTCACCGGCCACGACGACTCGCTGCGGGTCGATCCCCAGGTCGGAGGCGTGGGCGGCCACCCACCGGACCCCGGAGACGCAGTCGTTCAGCCCAGCGGGGAAGGGCGCCACCTCGGATGCCGACGAAGGGACCAGGCAATTGCGGAAGTCCACCATGACCACGGCCACGCCGTTCGCGGCGATGTATTTCCCCCAGCCTCGGTACATTCCGTCGAAGCACGACATCGTGGCCATGCCGCCGCCGTGGATGTAGTAGACGCAGGCGAGGGTCTCGGCACCTTCGGGACGGATGACCTGCACGTTGACCGGGTTACCGTCGGGCTCCGATACGAAATGCTCGCTGGTGACCTCGAGTCCCGCGGAGGGTGCCGCGGCGTCGCACGCGTCGTGGATGGAACGGAACATTTCCATGCCGGCGATCGCCTCGGGCGAATTCGACTGCTTGACGAGCGCCTCCCGTGAGGCGACGTCTGGGAGTGTCGTGGTGGGCACGAGCTCGAGAATGCGCCGCACGCGAGGGTCGAGACGGATGTCGGTGGTGATGTCAATGGCCATGCGGACCATTGGACCATACGAGAGTCGCTGCCCGCTTGTGACCGTTCAGTCCCCCCCGGCTGACGGGGAGTCCCCGTCGTCAAGCCCGCGTGTCTGGTCGCCGACGTGCCCGGCGATGATCCTTCCCGCGGCGAGGGCCGATGCCGAGTGCCCCGTCACGGTCTGTACGAAGAGATCCTTGCGGAGCGAGTACAGAGAGGCGTCCGTGACCGCTTTCACGGTGGCACGGCGGGGGACATCGTGGATCAGGGCGATCTCCCCGAAACCCTCCCCACGGGACACCGTCTTCACCACGACGCCGCTGCGGGAGATGGCCAGCGACCCTGCAGCCACCGCGTAGTAGCGGTCGCCGCTGTCACCCTCGTGGAACACGGTCGCTCCGGTCGCCACCGAGACGGGCTCGAGCTCCCGGGCGATGCCTTCCAGGGCCGGCGCCGGCAGGGCCGCGAAGATAGGAATGGAGCGCAGAAGCCGGATCTCCACCTGGGGCACCGTTGCGCCGGCGTCCAGGTTGCTCAGCCGCCGCCAGAGCCCTGCCACCAGGGCGAGAGCGATGACCGCCGGGGCCAGCAGTGCGGCCCGCAGGCCTCCGACCGCGATGGCGACCTGGACCAGCACGGCTCCGAGTGCCAGGCCGAGGTCCATCAGGGCCTCGAGGATGGAGAACAGGCCGGCAATGGCATCAGAGGGCGCCGACCGCTGCAGGAGAGTCCGGCCCGTGACGTCGAAGACGGCTCCGGACAAACCCACTGCGGCCAGGAGGATCAGCACAGGGGTCACTCTCGGGATGGCACTGATCAGGGCCAGTGCCGCGACCGCGAGCAACAACGACACGGCGAGCGTGTTCTTGAGGTGACGGCGACCCACCAGGAATGCCGTCACGAACCCTGCGAGCAACGCACCGGCGCCGAAGGATGCATTGAGGTAGCCGGCGCCGCCGGAACCCATATGGAGGTAGGAGGCGGCGAGCACCACACAGAGCAGGTCCACAGCACCGATCAGGACGAAGTAGAAGGCGTGCAACGAGAGCAGGATCCGCAGCGGGGGATTGCGCACAATGGAGTCGAGGTTGGCCCATGTTCCTTCGCGCAGATCAGCGAGTCCCCCGTGCAACCAGCCGCGTTCTCCGCCCTCAGTCGGCGCTGCAGGGTCCTCCGGCACCGGAGCTCCGGCGACCGGCACCGTTCGCAACCCGATCACAAGCAGGAGCGCGGTGGCGGACATGCCGGCGGTCACGGCAACGGCGAGTCCGACACCGTGCCAGGCGATCAGCAGGCCTGCCACCGCTGGGCCTATGAGGGAGGCGGCACCAAAGGTCCAGCCACTCATCACGTTGGCAGCGGTCAGCTCGTCGGCTGTGCGGACGACGGCCGGAAGCATGGCCGCCTGCGCCGGTCGCGTCACCGAGAGGCCCACCGCCGCGAGCGGAGCAAGCAGGAACACGACGAAGGTGGGCGCACCCTCCGTGATCGCCGCGGCAACAGCCGCCATGGCTGCAGCCTGGAATCCGTAACTCCAGCAGAGCGCGTGATGCACGTTGTGGCGGTCTGCGAGGGCTCCCAGGAACGGCCCGAGAGCGATGCACGGAATGAGCTGCACCAGCACCATGGTTGTACCGGCCGCCGTGCCCCCGTGCGCGTAGGCGTAAATGAGCAGGGCGATCCAGATGCCCAGTTCGGCCATGCCGAACAGCAGATAGGCGAAACCGATCCGCCGCATTGCCGGATTCGCGAAAGCCGAGCGCAGGACCGCAGCGACGGCGTGGGCACGCAGGAACACCGGTTCAGCCGCCTATCGGTCCGGCCGGAAAGTGCGACGACCCCGCACACGTCGCTCCCCGCGCGTGCCCATACGGCAGAGTATCTTTCGCCGGCCAACGGGGTCATACCGCTCGTCACGAGCTTCCGGCCCTTTTGCCGGTGTCGGCTAGCATCGGCCGGTCGCTCTTGTCCGGCTCACGCAGCCTGACGGTGGCCCGGCATCGGGGTCGAGGCAGGGGAACGACAGACGGGCTGTGGCGCAGCTTGGTTAGCGCGCTTGACTGGGGGACGGAACCAGCCCAATGGCGTCCGGTGGCGCTGGATGGATTCCGGCAAAGGGAACTTGGGCGTCGCCTTGAGTGTGATCCTCGGAGGGCTGGTGGGCATGGCGGTCGGGGTTGGAATCGTTGCCTTGATCCAATGGCTTCCCTGGTCTCGACGCTTCCACTGGCGCCCTCGCCATGAAGTTTTCACGCTCGGGCGCTCAATAGGCGTCTTCGTGAACTCCCGCCACTGGCACACGGTCCGGAACTTGCGCTGCGAGATCACCGCGCCCAATGGCGAGATTGAGACCCGTGCGGCTTCCGGAACGCCCGAGCTGGCCATTGGGCCTGGGCAGAACAGCACGATTCTGATGCTGCCCGATTACGGGACGAGCGAGTACCGCATTAAGTGGCTCATCGACGTGCCGGAGGGGGAGAAGCCTGTCATCATCGCCGGGGACCGCTATGCCGGCTCCCCAGTCATTAACCGTGGCTAGCTTTCCTACTTCTGAGGCGACGGACCGGCCCCGCCGAAGCGGGGCCGCAACGCTGGTAGATACCCACGATCCTCGGCTACGGTCCCGGCCTGGGCGATTCGGTCGGCGCCCCACAACACCGCGGTTGGGGGTGGGGTGGTGAGGGCGCCGGCCGTAATCGCTGTTGCAAGCCTAGAACCCGGGACTGGTTGATACGCGAACCGGCCCCCAGCCGAAGCTGGGGGCCGGAAACGCTGGCGTGGCGGGAACTTGTCGCTTAGGTCAGGACGGCCTCCGTATCGGCCCCGTGGCGGCGTGGGCGAAGTCGACGGGGCGGCAGATCAAGGCGCCGTGAGCGGGGGGCTCGGCCTTACGATCCGGGTCGCACCACGGGCTGGGGCGGGGGTATGGTGCCGCTCGAGGGGGTCGCGGCAGGAGTCGGCGATGCCCAGCCCCGCTCATCACCCGCAGGTCTCGAGGCTGCCTGATGGCCAGTGGGTTCTGCGTTGCCCTGAGTGCCAACGGGCGGG
>Ga0181535_10005514_pt1 | contig 13511 bp, 12 predicted proteins | sample PEATcosm2014_Bin_44_FD_119774 | JGI IMG/M metagenome (GOLD analysis project Ga0181535, IMG submission 119774) | Peatland microbial communities from MTU Mesocosm Facility, Houghton, MI, USA - PEATcosm2014_Bin17_30_metaG | ecosystem: Environmental > Terrestrial > Soil > Wetlands > Peat | place...
CCTCAACCCTGCTCACCTTCGACGCGACGGTGGATTGCGTCGACCAGATTGAAACCGTCGCCCGTGCCCGGGAGGAAGCGGGTTTGGCGAATTCCTCACAATCTAGCCCGCGCAGTGGTGAGATCAGAACCAATTCCAGTTGAACGTATAGGCGACAAGCGCACCGGCGTTGATATCGTTCAGCGAGCCTATCCGATTGGGGATCGGGCTTCCTCCGGCGCTGCTGACATAGCGATTAAGGCCGCCGAAAATCGTCGCGCTCCACGCTGGCGTGAACTGATATTTGATCGAGCCAAAGCCGCCCACCGCAGCAAGGCCGCCCGTGGCTTGATAGGGATAGACATGGCCGTTCAAGAGCGCTTCCGCCGGTGAGACCGAGAAATAGGCGCTCATGAACGGATCATCGCCGAATTGGAAGCGCGGCCCGGCCGCAAATGTGAAAGCGTCAATTCGCTTGACGACATCGAGTTCGACATTGGCATCGAAACCCTCGGCGCCGCTGATCCCTTGGCGCGCCTCCAAGCGGGCGCGGAAGAAGTCGGTTGGCCAGAGTTCCAGAAAGCCGCCCAGCTCGGCCGTGAAGCCGACATTATGCAGGCCAAAGAAGCTGTCGTTGTTGCCGAGGGTCCCAACGCCGCCGCTGAGCGTGCGCTGCGAGATAAAGCGTGCAACTGGGCCAGCCTTGATCCAAGGGAGGTTTAGAAGCGCGATGCCTAAACCGTCGTCGGGAGAAACAAATGGCTCGGGGTCGCCCGGACGGCGGTAGGAAATATAACCGGTCGGCCAAATCGATACGCTTTTCGCTCCTGGAAAGGACGTGAAAACCTCGGGGCCGGCCCCAAGGGTAATCGTCCAGCCTTCGACCGGGGCGGGGGGGGCGGATACGAGATCCGCTGCGCTGGCGGCTGTGGAAGCGGCGATCACAATGTAACCGGTGATAGACAAGCGTTGTGCAATAGACATGATGGCCGCCCGAACTTTGAGGCAATGAAAATCTTGATCATTATGAGCTGTCGTATCCCGTCCTGCCAGTGTATATCTGCCACAGGTTCCGACAATTATGATCTGTATGATGTCAAGACATATGCAAGTTTTGTCTCATAGCGGCCGCTTCGCGGCGCATTTTGTCATTCGCGCCTATCAGCTCACGCTGTCATCGATCGTTGGCGCTTATTGCCGGCACTTGCCAACCTGCTCGGCCTATATGGATGAGGCGATCGCGCGGCATGGGCTTTGGGCGGGAGGCGCGATAGGTGTCGCCCGCCTTTGCCGCTGCCACCCCTGGGGCACCGCCGGGTTCGACCCGGTGCCTGAGGCGCCGCCCGGCCACGCGCGCTGGTGGCGGCCCTGGACTTTTGCCGCCCGCCCCCGGGATGAGAGCGGCAAGAGATAGCAGAGCTATCACTCCCAAGAATCTACAGCTTTTTAGATGGTGCTCTCGCCTGCCAAACCGGCATGCAAGAGGGTTAGCGCCACAGAGCAGGCATTGGAGACATTGAGGCTCTTGATCGCACCGGGCATATCGAGACGCACCAAAAAGTCGCAATTCTCCCGGCTGAGGCGGCGAAGCCCCTTGCCTTCGCCGCCGAGCACAAGCGCGAGTGGCCGCCGCAATGGTACTTTTGCCAAGCTTCTTTCCGCTTCCGAATCGAGGCCGAGGCGCAGATAACCCATGTCGCCTAGTTCTTCGAGCGCGCGGGCGAGATTAACCACTCTGACGATCGCGACATGTTCGAGACCGCCGGACGCAGCTTTCGCGGCAACGCCCGCAGGTTCCGGGGCATGGCGTTCCGTCATGACCAAGGCATCGACGCCGAAGGCTGCCGCGGTGCGCAGGATTGCACCAAGATTGTGCGGGTCGGTAATCTGATCGAGCACGATGACGATGCCGCTTTGCGATACGATGTCGGAGAGATCGAGAGGCTCCAATGGGAGGGCTTCGAGCATGACCCCTTGATGCACCGCGCTTGCGCCAAGACGCCGGGCAAGGTCGTCGGCGGTGACGCTATGGGGGCAAAGGCCGGCGCTGGCGATTTCGCCTTCGAGCCTCCGGGCGGCGGCTTCCGTGGCATAGAGATCAAGCAGTTTTCGCCTTCTGGCGCGCAAGGCCTCGCGTACGGCGTGAAAGCCGTAAAGAACGATCAGATTGGTGGCCGGGCGCCGGAAAGCCGGCCTGGGTGCGAGGCTTGGTGCGCTTGTGCCTGGACGGACCGGATGCGGCTCCGGGTTCGTGTGCCACCCTTTTGCGGGCGTGGCTGGTTGCCGGGGTGCTGCCCCCGGTGTTTTTTTAGCTTTGCCGGATGTGCCGGTCCTCGCGCCAAAGCGTTTCGATTTATCTCGGGTCAAGCTTAATCGTCCAGGACTTTTGCAAGATCAGCCTTCCTGTCACGGCAAACTTGACTGCGCAACGCCTGATCATGATCGCTCTGTGTCACGCGGAGATTTTCGCGGGTGTTTTGGGTTGACAGCGGCAAGCCCGGTTCGCATAAGCGCGTGCGCCCATCGCTTTTGGGTGTTGGGGGAGTGTCCCGAGTGGCAAAGGGGGCGGACTGTAAATCCGCTGGCTACGCCTTCGTAGGTTCGAGTCCTACCTCCCCCACCATGCAAACCCGCATTTTTCCCTTATTCCTTTTGCCCGCAAAATCATGAGCGTGTGGATACCAAGAGAAACTGCGTCCCATTTGCTCCCCTGTGACAATGCCATTCCGGCTCCTCTCCGGCCTTCGGGGTGACTGCCCGCGCGGCTGGTTGCGCCAACGTCATATTCATTGCTGGGATTGGGGCGGCGGCCACGGCCGCGAAGGCGAGCAAATCAACGGAAGCTGGCAATTTTTTCTTGGCATCGCGCGTTCCTTTATTTTCGCGAATGCATTCTCTGCAAGCTGATCAACGATGACACTTTCGCACGGCCTTATTGGGATTGGGATTCGCAAGGAAGGCTGACGTTTCCAGCAATCTATGGAGATCCCAATAACCCATCTAATCCGCTTTACGGTCTCCGCGTTCGGCGCAGCCCGGCAGCCGTTTCCCGGGTGATGTCCTCTCCGCACAGGTGACACTCGTTCCCGTCGCGGGCATCACCGAGGCGCCGCGCGAGTTAACTTTTCGGATAAGCCTAATCTATGTTCCTCGTGGCGAGTGAGGCATATTCGAGAGGAAGGCATCTTAGCCCGATAATGCGGGTCCTTCTCTAATGATCGGCTTGCGCGACGGTGGACACCCCGCCGTGCGGCATCGCGGCCATTTTGGTTGCGCTGTCCGCTGGAGACAATGAAGCTTGCGGTTTGGCGGGCGCCGGGACCGCAACGGAATTCTCCGGCGGCTTGCTGTTGTTGGAGTCTCGCGGCTTGGGTGTGGCCGAGGCGGCTTCATTGCGCCTCGGCGGCAAAGGAACCTGGGCCTGCGGCGGAACTGTTGGTGCGGTCGCGGCGGCAGCCGGTGTTTCGACCGGTGACTGGGGTTCGGCTTTCGCTTGAGATGGTTTCGCTCCCCACAGTCCATCGAACCAAGACGCGTTCTGCTGCTTCTTGTTCGCTGTGGTGTCGGGCGCGGCGTCGGCCATAGTTACCGAATCAGCCGGCTTGGGGTTGGTGCTTGGGGTGGAATTGGCGGCTGCTTTTATTGCACTTGACTTGACGACGGGCTTGTCGGCGGCCGCCACCTTGGTCTTTTTCGCTTTGCCTTCGGTTATGGCAACATCGACGGGCCCCTTTGCCAGCGCCTCGGGGCGGCTGGCATAGCTCGCCAACGACGCGAAATCCGGATGCTGGCCGCCATCGATATAGACCGTATGGATCGGTCGCACGCCTTCGGCGGCGAGTTCGGCGATTTTTGCCTCGTCCTTCTTCTGCTTGGCCACGACTTCGGCTTGCGAATCGTCGTTGCGCTTGAGCGGAGGACAGGCGGCGGAGGCCTCGAAATGCGACCCATCGGCGGGAACCGCATTGAAAACATAATGCTTGCTGCAGACGCCGACGGCGACGTCCTGCTTGGTCACTTCGAAATTGTCGGAACCTTCCTTCAATTGATTCCAGAAACCGATATTCGGATCGAGCCTGTATTTCGCGAGATTGTCAGCAGTCATGTGGAACGGATAGGACTGCATCTGGATGGCATGCTGGCCGCCGGCGAACGCCTCCCGCGCGATGGCATAGATCTCGGCGATCTGCGCGTCGGTCATGGAAAAGCAGCCGGCCGAGGAACAAATGCCATGCACCATGATCGAGGCGCCGGTATGTCCCAGGGCACGGTCATAGGCATTGGGATAACCGACATCGAAGGAGAGATAATAGGCAGAATTTGGGTTCATCTTCGCCGGCGTGATCGAATAAAAACCTTCCGGCACCTGGCGGTCGCCCTCTCGCACCTTGGGCCCGAGCTGTCCCGACCAGCGGCACATCGGGAAGGATTTCAAATAGGCGTAACGCCCATCCGCCTTCATCTTCCAGATTTCGAATTCCGCTTCCTTTTTATAGCTGCGAATCAGCACCGGCGCGTTCGCTGAACTCCCAAGCGCCTCCATCGCGGCGACCGTCTTGGGCGGAATCGGCGTCAGCGCGCGGGTGGAGGTTAAGGGAGAGAGGCCAGACTCCTCGCAGCCGGACAAAAGGCCGCCCGTCAGGGCAATCAAACATAAGGCCAGAAGCCTTTTCATGGAAGGGTCGCGCCGCATGGTATTTTTGCCCGCTGAGCTAATGGTCATGGCGACATGTGTTACGAGTCTACAGCCGGTATCCTTGTGGGAAGGTTACCGAAACCTTGGTTCAATCCGACACATTCTACAGCATAGTTAATGGCTAAATGAAGTTTTAAAGCCGGCGAACAAATGGTTGTAGCGGATTTTTCCCGCAGGTAGAGCGTTCGCGCCACACGGAGGTTCGCGTGATCGAAAAGGTAATGCTCGAATTCAAAAAGTTGGATTAGAGAATTAACTCTGATTTTTTATTGCGAACAATATCGGGTCAGTCGAGATCGCCGATGTCATCCTCTGCCCCACGGCGTCCTGCTTCCCGACTTACGCGGTCAGGCGGCTGGCCTTCAACGCCGCTGGCAAGGCCAGCGACGAGGCGCGAAAGCGGCGGTCCGGCGATCAGGATCAGCAGGAAGCGGACGCTTTGCAGCACCATCACAAATGGCATGTCTACCTTGGTCGATGCCGCGATAATCGCCACGGAATCCATGCCGCCGGGGCTAGTGGCGAGGTAGGCTGTGAACGGATCAATGCCGAGAATGCGCACAAGGAGCGCCGCCATTCCGGCACAAAACAGGATAATCGACACGATGGAAAGAACGCATTGGGGCAGCGCGCGCGCCGCGGCGGCTAGCACATCACGGGTGAAGTATAGGCCCGTCCGCCAGCCAAGAAAGGCGTAGCCGATGGCGAGCAGCCAGGGCGGCAGTTCAATCACGGCATAGCCGCCCGTATGGAGTACGCCGCCGATGAGCATGGCCGCGATGAGAACGCCGGCCGGGATTCTCGGGAAAAAGGTAGCAAGGAAACTGACAGCAATAATCAGCAGCGTGCCGCCGAACGGCAACCAGGCCACGGGCGGGAACCAATCCATGCTTTGGCTTGCACCCGCAGGGATATGGACCCAGAAGCGGGCAATGAGCGAGGCCGTGATGGCGACGAAGACCACGCGCAGATATTGCATGAACGCCACCAGGCCCACATCCGCGCCGAAGGCATCGGCCATTAGGATCATGACGGACGCGGCACCGGGCAGCAGGCCCCATATCGCCGTTGTGCCTTGCATGATGCGAAGTTCGCTGATCGCAAAGCCGAGGGTCGTGCTGGCGATCAGGATCATGGCGACCACACCCAAAAATAGCGGCCACTGCTTTCCGAACGCAGCGAAGGTTTCAGGTGTAAACGAGCGCGCGATCAGGCAGCCGATCACCGCTTGCGCAAAGTTCATGAGCGAGCGGGGAATTCGTACCGAGCCGCCGCAGCTTTCAAGGATGATCCCCGCCACCATTGGCCCGAGCATTCGGGCCGCCGGCAGCCGTAACCATTCAAAGATGGTTGCCGCGACAATGGAGAGCGCCACGAGCGTGGCCCATTGAACCAGCGGCGACAGCCCTGCAAGCAGGGTGCGAGGTACCGGCATCGCACGGCTCATCAATGCTTCAGATCGATGTCAGCAGCCTTCACCACGCGGCTTAGCAGCGGAAAGATCACGGTCACAGCGAAGCTGTGCATCTCAGCCGTCCTGCTGGTTGTCGCATCCTCGGCAATCACGACTTCATAGCCATATTCGTAAGCCTGGCGTGCGGTGGATTCGACGCCGATATTGGTGGCGATGCCACCGATCACGACCGTTTGTACCCCTCGGCGGCGAAGCTGCACATCAAGATCGGTGCCGTAAAATGCGCCCCATTGGTGTTTGGTCACAAGAATATCCGATGGATGCGCGAGGCCCTCGACCAGATGGCTGAAGTTCGATGGGAACCCGCCCTCGGGAAGCGAAAATGGCATGTCCACAGGTTGCTTCAAACCGTCGCCGAAATCCGGCGCGAAGGACACATTGACCAAAATGACAGGCGAGCCTGCGGCGCGGAACTGCTCGGCAAGTTTGGCTGCTGTCGCGGCCGCCTCAGTGCCGGAGCGCGGGGCGAGTGACGGTCTCAAAACGATACCTTGCTGAAGATCGACAAGGATAAGGGCCGTTTTGGCGGCTAAGAGATCGAGCATTTGAAAAATCCTTGATTTTATGTTTGAGGATATACTCAAACATAATGTCTATTTGAGGACAAGCTTAAATTAGTGGGCCTGAACATAACGTTATTGGATAAGTTGCGCATGCCCGAGACGCCAGTAGCAAAGCCGAACCGGTATCGCCCAGCATTGTTGCCGCAGCGCAGCGTGGGGCGGGAGCGTGTTGCAACTCTCATGACTGCCGCCGCTCAAGTCATTCAGGAGCGGGGCTTTGATGCGGCCACGATGGCTGAGATCGCGGCACAGGCCGAAACAAATATCGGCTCGCTTTATCGCTTCTTTCCGAGCAAAGAGGTTTTGGGCGAGGCGCTGTTGCAGCGCTATTCGGAGTTGCTCGACGCCGAATGCGATGAGATTGACGCCAGTGCCCTCTCCGTTTCCATAGACGAGCTGGCCGATCTTCTGGTGAATTTTATGGCGAGAATCCGTGACGAGACCAAAGCACTCATCGCGTTGCTGGACGCACGGTCGGAGTGGTCCGGCATGCGCCATGAGTTTCGGAATCAGGTGCTAAATCGCATCGCTAATACCCTGTTGCTCAAGGCACCAAGGCTAGAAAGGACAACCGCCGAGGATGTGGCGATTGTTTTATTTTACAACATGAAAACGATGGTGAGGATGACACAGGACAAATCCGCCCCGGCAAGTCCAGGAGGCCCCGGCGAGCTGCGCCTCATGAACCGAATTTATCTCACCAGTAAGCTTGCTGGCGTCGAATAGCTTTCAGGCGCGGCTTATATTTTGCGTCCGATATTCAAGAATTTCGCGGTTCGCGAGGCTCTGAGCTCGGCGGGTGACATGCCCCAAAATTCCTCCAAAGCCGCGGCAATGGCATCGCCCACGGCGTTGATCGCCGAGTCCGGATCGCGATGGGCGCCGCCCACCGGCTCCACAACGATGGAGTCGATGATGCCGAATTTGAGGAGATCTTGGGCGGTTATTTTCATATTCGTCGCGGCGTCTTCGGCGCGTGAAGAATCGCGCCAAAGGATCGATGCCGAGGCTTCCGGCGAGGCAACGGTGTAGATCGCATGTTCAAGCATCAAGACGCGGTTGCAGCTCGCGATCGCTATGGCGCCGCCGGAGCCGCCTTCGCCGAGAATGACGGAGATGCTTGGCACCCCCAGCAAAAGCGAAGCGTCGGTCGCCCGCGCGATCGCTTCGGCCTGGCCGCGTTCTTCCGCGTCCACGCCGGGAAAGGCTCCGGCGGTATCGACCAACGTCACGACCGGCAAATCGAAACGGTCGGCAAGCTGCATGAGGCGCACGGCCTTGCGATAGCCTTCCGGCCGCGCCATGCCGAAATTATGCTTGATTCGCGCCTCGGTGTCGGACCCTTTTTCTTGGCCCAGGATGCAGATCGAACGGCCGCGAAACCAGCCGAAACCGCCGACGATCGCAGGGTCCTCGCCAAATTGCCGGTCGCCCGAGAGCGGCGTGAAATCACGAAGGAGCGCCTTGACACAGTCGCAAAAATGCGGCCGCTGCGGGTGCCGCGCGACTTGTGTCTTCTGCCAGGGTGTCAGATTGGCGTAAAGATCGGCAAGCGCCCTTTCGGCCTTGGCTTCGAGACGCGACAGTTCCTCGCCAATGGCAACGGCGTCGCCCTTCGCCGCGAGCACGCGCAACTCCAAGACCTTGGCTTCAAGTTCGGCAACCGGTTTTTCAAAGTCGAGATAGGTGCGCATTGCTGCCGGATGTGTTTGCCAATTTTCGGGAATTCGCGCGTTGATTCAACGCCGATCATCTTCCACATTTTCGGCCGATGCGGATTCAGGGAGGGCGGAAACTCGCTATTTTGAGCCACGGAGTCAAGACGTTACATGCGCCAGGCAAGTCCAAGAGCATATTCCGGGAATGTCGCCCGGCATTTTCGATTCCGACATGCTCCAACTCTTTGAATCTGATCGGGAAGCGCTCAGGAACGGAGGACAACCGCGTTACGCCGCATGAGAGGCTGTCTCGCCGGTTAACACAGCGTAAAGAGCGCTGACGTCGCGCGCGGCGCGAAGTTTAGCTGTCACCCTTGAGTCACGTAGCACGCGCGCCATTCGCGCCAGCGCTTTCAAATGGTCGGCGCCAGCCGTTTCCGGAGCGATCAAAAGACAAATCAGATCGACGGGCGCCCCGTCGAGGGAATGAAAATCGATCGGGCGGGCAAGCCTCGCGAAAATTCCGAAAATCGTTTTTGCCTTGACGAGCTTTCCATGAGGAATGGCGATCCCTTCGCCGATTCCTGTCGATCCAAGTCGTTCACGCTGGAGAAGAGCGTCAAAGATTTCGCGCGCCGCGAGGCCGGAGATCAGCCCGGCCCGGTCGCTTAGTTCCTGAAGCGCGTGTTTCTTCGTGTTCACCTTGAGCGAGGGGACAACCGCCTCGGGGGTGATCAAATCGGTCAGCAGCATGGTTTGAAGCAATCCGGTCGAGGTCCGCTGTGGGGACAAAACTGTGGATGGCCGCGGAGCGAGACCAGGCAGCGGGCCATCCTCGCTTGCCTTAGCACTTTCATTCCCGGCCGGGGTCAATCCAGCCAATGTTTCCGTCGGGGCGGCGGTATACGACATTCGTACGCCCGTCGGAAGCGCGACGAAAGACCACAACCGTGGCGTTGGTCGAATCGAGCTCGATCGCGGCCCTGGAAACAGTCATTTCCCTGAACCCAGATGATGGCTCCGCGATGACGGCCGGATGCAAATCCGGTGACTTTCCAGGATCGGCAGGCGAGGGCTTCCGATCGGCCTTGGGAGCCTCCTCGAGCGGGGGCTGCCCGATGAGGGTCCTGCTATCAGCTGCGGCGCCGGCGTGATGATCCATGAGCCGCTCGCGATGGCGCCGGATTTGTTTTTCAATCAGGTCGGCGGCCCGATTAAAGCTGGCATAGGGTTCCTGCGCCTTGGCATCCGCCTGCAGCGTTGCACCGGAACTCAAATGCAAGGTGCAATCGGCCCGGAATCCCGTCCCCTCCGGTTCAACCGTGACATGACCGGCGACCAGCCCCGCCCGGTGTTTTGCTAACGCGGAATCGATTCGCGTTTCAATATGCGTGCGAAAAGCCAAGCCAATGTCCAAATTCTTTCCCGAGACGCGCAAAGTCATTAATTACTCTCCAATACCTCTCCGCGGCGCGCGGCGACCGGTGTTGCCGGTGCAGAATGTGGCCGGCGCATTGTTTTCCCACAGGCCGGGAGGAACGGCCGTGTTTCCGGCTTCGAACTATCGCTCTTGCTACCCTCAAAGGGAAGAGGGGAGTGAAAATTCGAGACATAAACCATAAGCGGAGCCGGTGTCTGTTTGCCCTGGGCGGGGCCGGGAGGACGCCTTTGTGGCGCGCCGGCCGTGACCGGGGGACAAATAATCGAAGGGTTAGGAGGCTCTCCAAATTGTGTCAATGGTTCAATGAACTTGCTCTCGCATTCCGTCTTGGCTCGGCCGTTCCTGCTGCTGCCTCTTATAAGTCATGATCCTTGCAAGTTGAAAATATTATGCGCTCAACCTCCTTATTTTAATGGAAGTCACCGCTGGGATCATACGCCAAACAGCGGGCCCGTCAGGAGCAAGCACGGCGCCAGAGCTTTTGCCCCACAGATGAATTGCATGATCGAAAAGGAACAACCCGGATTTAAAGACCGGAGCCTGTCATGATTGAACGAACTGATCTACTTTCGGGACAAAATTTTACGGCAAAACTGAAAAGGAGCGCATGGTTGCAACACCATTAGCCCTGGTCAAGATCAGCTCCTCGCTTTCTCCCGCCGGCGTTCCACGGAGGAAGGGATTTTGAGGCTTTCGCGATATTTGGCGACCGTGCGCCTCGCTATGTCGACATTGACGGCCTTCAGCCGGGCGACGATCGCATCATCGGATAGAATTTGCCCGGGGCTTTCCTTGTCGATCAGTTGCCTGATCCGGAATCGGACGGATTCGGCCGAATGGGCATCACCGCCATCGCGGGCGGCGATCGAGGCGGTAAAAAAATATTTGAGTTCGAAGAGGCCGCGCGGAGTCGTCATATATTTGTTTGAAGTGACACGAGACACGGTGGACTCATGCACGCCGACGGCTTCCGCGATCGTCTTGAGATCGAGCGGCCGCAAATATTCGACGCCGCGTGCGAAGAAACTATCTTGCTGGCGGACGATTTCGCTGGAAACTTTCAGTATCGTGCGCGCTCTTTGTTCGAGACTCTTCGTCAGCCAGTTCGCGGATTGCCGGCAAGCCGAGATGAAACTCCGCTCGGCCTCTTTCCCCTTCCCCTTGCCGACTCGCGTCACATAGCTGTGATTGACCAGAATGCGCGGAAGCACCTCCGTGTTGAGCTCGACATGCCAAGAGCCGTCGGCAAGCGGCCGCACGATGACATCGGGGAAAACGGGCTCGATCGAGCCGCCGCTGTAGGCACGTCCCGGCTTGGGATCGAGCTGCCTGATCTCGCTCAGCATGTCGAGAATATCCTCTTCCTCGACATCGCAAATTTTGCGCAGCGCGGTGAAATCGCGTTTGCCGAGAAAGTCCAGATGGCCGATGAGCGCTTGCATAACCGGGTCGAACCGGTCGCGCTCGCGCAATTGGATCGCGAGACATTCAGCGAGATCACGGGCGCCAACACCAGAAGGATCAAACCCTTGGATGAGGCGCAGTATGGCTTCCACCCGTTCGAGTGGTGCATGAAGGCGCTCGGCTATCTCAGCGAGAGAATCTCTAAAATAGCCATTTTCGTCGATCGAGTCGATCAAGATCTGCCCGATCAACCGGCCGCCGGGGTCGGTGGTGGCGAGGGTCAATTGCGCTTCCAAATGGTCCTTGAGACTAATCTGCGCCGCTACATAGGCTTCGAGATTTGCCGCCTCTCCGTCGCCGCCGCCGCTTGAGGGCCCGGACCAGGAGGTCGCGGAAAGGCCCGATGCGTCCGGCTCCAAACTCGGTTCACCTGGGGTCGCTGGCTGGCCGTCATCGAAACTATTCGAGAGCTCGGTGCCGAGGCTTGCTTCTAGGGCGCCGCGATCGGTTGCCAGAGCCTCCGAACTCCACTCGGTCTCGGTTCTTTCGTGGAAGTCCTCGCTGCCAAAAGCCTCCCCCTGATCCATATCGCTGGAAGAGGCCGTGTCGGCGGTATGGCTTTCCGGGTCAGGCGCGTCCTCGGCACGTTCGAGCAAGGGGTTGCGTTCGAGCTCTTGCTCGACGAAGGCGGTCAGTTCAAGATTGGAAAATTGCAAAAGCTTGATGGCTTGCAACAGCTGTGGCGTCATCACCAAGGACTGGCTCTGCCGCATAACAAGCTTAGAGATCAACGCCATGTCTACGTGCAACCCTCAAACGTGGACCAGGAGACCGTCAAAGGTTGGAGGCTCATTGTCGGCCCATTTCTTGCATGCGATTTGTTTTTATAGCACAAAATGTTCGCGAGTCTACATCCGAAAGCAACAAAGCCACACTGCCGGAAGGGTCTGGCAGAAGGAAATATCCAGAACAGGTCCCGCGCCACGCAATGTCCGGGCCACGGCGCGATGGGTTAAGAGTCAGATCAATCGGCGGCATCGAGCCGGGGGTAGCCGTGTCTGATCTGGACGCCGCCGTGCACGAGATCGCCGCCGAAATGGCGGGGCGGCCGGATCGCGGTGAAGTCGCGAACTATATTCCCGAACTTGCGCGCATCGACGCGGGCGCTTTCGGCATCGCGGCGATCGACGCCGACGGCCATATCGCCGCCGCCGGCGACGCGGACACGCCGTTTTCAATCCAAAGCATTTCAAAAGTCTTCACGCTGACACTTGCGCTCGGCATGGTCGGTGACCGGCTGTGGCGCCGCGTTGGACGCGAGCCTTCGGGCAATCCGTTCAATTCGATCGTGCAACTCGAATATGAGCGGGGCAGGCCGCGCAATCCGTTTATCAACGCCGGCGCCATAGCGGTGACGGATGTCATCCTCTCCGGGCATCAGCCACGAGAGGCGCTCGGCGAAATCCTGCGCTTCCTGCAGTTCGTCGCGCATGACACCACGATATTCATCGACAACGCGGTGGCGGAATCAGAGAAGCGGACCGGCTTTCGCAACGTCGCGCTGGCCAATTACATGAAGTCCTTCGGCATGCTCGACAATCCCGTCGATTTCACGCTCGGCGTCTATTTCCATCATTGCGCCATCGCCATGTCCTGCCGCCAGCTGGCGATGGCTGGGCGCTATCTCGCCCACGCCGGGCGTAATCCGACGACAGGATTGTCCGTTGTCTCACCCGAGCGCGCGCGCCGTATCAACGCGCTGATGCTGACCTGCGGCCATTATGACGGCTCCGGCGAGTTCGCCTACCGGGTTGGCCTACCTGGCAAGAGCGGCGTCGGCGGCGGCATCCTGGTGATCGCCCCCGGCAAGGCATCGATTGCCGTATGGTCGCCCGGATTGGACGAGAACGGCAATTCGCACTTGGGCCGCCTTGCCCTGGAGTTACTCGCCAAGCGGATGGGCTGGTCCATCTTCGGGGCGGATGGCCCTCGCGAGTCAGGATGACCCCGCCACTTCGCGCCAATGCACTTGTCGCAATACACTCTAGAATCTGACGTCTCACGCCAAAACGCCAGCCGGCGCCCCGCAGGAGCGTCCAGCAAATGACGCGTCACGCACAGATAAGACCAATCGGCACTATGGCTGCTGAATGAGGTGATCCGACATGACTTATCGTTTCGTGAGATATTGTGCTCTCTTCCTCACGGCCATTGCGCCGATCGGCAGCGCTACGGCGCAGACAGCGGCCTTGCAACCGCTCGGCATCGGCCTCGAGGGGATCGACTATCCTTACCC
>Ga0181535_10005516_pt1 | contig 13509 bp, 10 predicted proteins | sample PEATcosm2014_Bin_44_FD_119774 | JGI IMG/M metagenome (GOLD analysis project Ga0181535, IMG submission 119774) | Peatland microbial communities from MTU Mesocosm Facility, Houghton, MI, USA - PEATcosm2014_Bin17_30_metaG | ecosystem: Environmental > Terrestrial > Soil > Wetlands > Peat | place...
GCTATTTCTGCTTGACTCAGAGCGCAAGGCCCTCACCCTCTGCGAGCGCGACCCGGCCGGGGTTTGGCAGGTCGTTCGCAACCTGCCCCTGCCGGTGAGTGATTTTTCCTCCCTCTGCGGCATTGTTCTCGGTTCTTCCACCCCCAACAGCCTCGCCCTGACCGGGGCCAACGCCATCGCCACCATGGCCATGAGCGGAAAGGTCTGGCAGTTGACGGAATTGGACAGTTACGAAACGCCGATCAAGGACGGACATCTGTCGGACATGGTTGCGGGAGACTTGAACAACGACGGGCGCAAGGACCTGGTTTTTCTCGAAACGGCCAAAAATTATCTGGACCTCGTCACCTTTGAACCGCCCCACAAACTGGTGCCAGCCAATCGCTGGCAGGTTTTTGAGGAGCGCACCTTTCGTTCCCGGCGCAACGACTCCCTCGAACCGCGCGAGGCGGTCATTGCCGACGTCACGGGTGACAAGAAGAACGATTTGATCGTCCTCGTCCACGACCGCATCCTGGTCTATCCGCAGGAATAGGGCGGCTTATCTCAGCTTGGGCGGGGTGGGGGAGAAGAGGTTCAGGGTGAATCCATCAGGAGAAAATGTCCCGGCATAGACGGAGAAGTAAAAATACTGCGCGATGGAATCATAGGGCGGCAGCAGGGAGAAGTCCGCCCACTCCCGCAGTTTGGCCACCTGATCCGCAGGGTTGATGCCTGGCATTGATGACGATCCCACGATGTCCTGCAGCGTGACGGGTTGCGTGCGCAGCATTTCCACCAGCGCGCGCATGTTCATGCCTTGGTTGTCAAAACCGAATAGTCCCGTCCCCATGCCTCCGACCTTTTGCGCGGCGTCCGCCAGCCCCGGCGTTTCGGCCAGCGCCTTGCTTTTGTTGTCGTTGTTGCGCAAATACTCCTCCAAAATCCCGCTCTCATCCGACAGCGCCACGTAAGCCCCGCTGCCCGCGAAGCTGAAAGAGTGAGCTGGCGTGCCGTTTTGCGCCGTGGTCGTAATGGTGCAAATCTGGCGGCCCAGAAATTCCCGATCCTTGGCCGTCCCCATGATGCTCAGTCCCGTTTTGATCGCCGCCGCCAGTTTCTCCGGGTTGGGCGAGCCAATCAAATAGAGCGATGGGGCGGAACTGAGGTCGGACGGCGTATTGCCGCGCGGCGCTTTCTCGTAGTGGATGATGTCGTCGCCCAGATTGCCCAGCAGTTGCGATTTCAAATCGTATTTTTCGTCCCGGTCTTTGCCGGCGGATTGCAGCACGAAGTTAATAACGTTGCCGTATTGCGGGTTGAGTTCATTCAGCATCGTTTCCAGTTGCGTCCATGTGCGCGGAATATCAATGCGCCACCGCCAGTATTTAGCCGCGTCCGCCGGAACGAAGACCGGCGGACTCGCGTCTTTGGTTTCGTTGACAAAAGCCTTGAGCAACCCGCGCCGCGCCGCTTCCGGCGCCCCGATATAAATTTGGGCGGACAACCCTTCCGGCACGTTCCGATAGGAAAGGCAAGCTGAGGTCAGCCCGGTCAACCCGGCCGAGGTCAGCATGGAATCGGGCCGCGCCGCCGCCACGGGGCCGGAATCCTTAGTGGCACCGGCGGGCGTTTTTATCAGCGTGTCAATCACGCCTTTGATGTTTGCCCAGGCATAGAACGGGGCGCCATGCAGGCGTGCGGCAAAGTCGGTTTGGAAGGTGGGTTCTTCTTCGAGGGCAGGCACAAGTCCGCCGGCCTGGCGGCTGAGGACTTTTTCCAGCACGGCGGGGGAATCGCTTACGAGTAGCAACGAATCGGATTGCCCAAAGGTGATTTCTATTTTGTTGGTTGACGGTTTGTCTGCCGCTTCGTTTTCCGCCGCCGTTCCTTTCGGCTTGGCCGTGATTTTGTCCCACGAAAGATCGTCGGCCCCGACGATGAAGGTGGTGAAATCCAGTTCGCGAATCCGGAGCGTCTTCATGGGCTTGCCGGCGGCGGCCCACTTTTGCTTGATGTCGGCCAGGTTGGTGCGCAATTGCGCGGCGTGATCCTTGGTGTCGAGAAGAAAGAGCCTGGCGAAATGGTCGTCAGGCCGGTCCGTTTGCGTCATCGGCAACAGGGCGAAGGTCGCCTGGCCCCGGGCCAGGCCTTTGTAGTCGGAAAATTTCAGGCCGAGCGTCTGTTCCAGGGGCGAAATCACGTTGCCGGTGAATTTGTCAACAAACTTGTCCTTGAACGCCTTGAGTTGGGCGTCCTGCCACAACCGGCCGCAGGGCGTGTTGGTCAGAAGGATCCAGGCCGCCGCACTGTCCGGCATCGTCACCATTAACGCCGTGTCCTTGGGCAGGAGCTTTTCCGGCGGCAAAACTGCGGCGCGTCCGCCCAGGCTCAAGCCGCTCAAAAGAAGGATTAAAAGAAAACGAGTTCGCATAGGTTGTCCGAGGGGGGTTAGGGTGCCACCGCTTTCCTGGTCCGGCTCGGCGGCTCAAGATAGTGGTAGGGATTGCTTGGGTTGTCATTGTCGTAGGCGTACGACTCACGATGGTTTAAAAAGAATTTGACCGCTTCAATGGGAATGGCAAAACCCAGGCCTTCCCCGAAGGTGATCTTCATGTTGGTCACGCCGATGACTTCGCCTCTTAAATTGAATAACGGTCCGCCGCTGTTGCCGGGGTTTATTTGCGCCGTGGTCTGCAAGTAAAGATCCCCTTCGAATTGCCGGGTCTTTGTGCTCACGATTCCTTCCGTCACCGTCCGCTCCAATCCCAGCGGGCTGCCGATGGCGAAAACGGTGTCGCCCACTGCCAGCTTGTCGGAATCGCCCAGCGTCACCGCCGAAAATTTAGGCGCATCCTTGTCTTCAATGCGCAGCAACGCCAGATCGGCGAATTTGTTCAGCGCCACGATCCTCACCTGCTTGTAAAGTACCCGCTCAATCTGCCCGTTTTTTTGCAGATAGACCTCGACCGAGATTTGGGTCTCGCCTTCTATGACATGAAAATTCGTGATCAAAAAACCGTCTGGATTGATGAAAAATCCTGATCCCAATCCCGCTGGGGTGCGTACCTGCACCACCGCTTCACCCCGTTCATTGACCAGCTCCCGCACGTTTTGTTCCGGCGGCGGCGTAATCGATGCAGAATAAAAACCGCGTTCGGCGACGGCTTCCGAAGGGGGCGCCACGGTCTTGGCCGCCTTGGCGGTTTTGGTGTCTTCGTCGAACATCCGCACCACCTGGCTTTTGGGAATGACCATTACGGTGTAGCCGATATCCACGATGATCTGGTCCTTTTTATCCTCGAGAATTTTGCCGGTGACAGCGGCCCGGCCCTTCAACTCCACCGTAGTGGCGCCGGCAGCGGTCCATCCGAGCAGGAGGGAGACGCATAAAATCATTCTCAACATGAGGCAAAGCTATCTGTTTTCCGCGGAATGACAAGGCTGGGGCGAGGGGAAATTACCGCTTGATTCCAATATATGATAGGCTCTTTGGAAGACTTCCGCCGGGGTGATGGAGTGCAGGCAGGCGAGCGGGTCGCGGTGGGAGCATCTCTGGCTCAGGCAGGGAACACACGGCAGGGTCGTGTTTTGCAGGACGTGGTCGATCTGCCCATACGGACCCGTGCTCAATGGATTGGTCGGTCCAAATATGGCGATGACTGGGCGGCGCAGTGCGGCGGCGGCATGCATTGGCCCGGTGTCATTGGTGATGACCAGCCGGCTGATCCGAATCCATTCAATCATTTCCGCCAGCGAAGTCAGTCCGGCGAGGTTCAGGCAGCGTTCCGGGTCGCTGGCGGCGATTTCCTGGGCAAGACCGTGTTCGGATTTGCTGCCCAGGATGGCGAACTTGAGGTTATTTCTTTCCCTCAGTTGTTTGACCAATTCGATGTAATATCGCGCCGGCCAGCGCTTGTTGTCCCAGCGCCCACCCGGCGCGAGCGCGATCCAGCCGGATGCGGCGGCCTTCCATTTTTCCTCCACCTGCGCCGCAATGTCCGGGCGGCGCGGCAGCCAGTCAAAATTCCGGCGCTCCGGCACACCGAGCAGCGGCAGGACGGCGAGGTAACGGTCCACGGCATGCATGTTTGCGGGCGCGCGGGGAGGGGTGATATCGTAGAGGGCGCGCGCTCCTTCGCGGGCACCTTCGCGTTCGTTATCCAAGCCGATGGTCAGGCCTGCGTTGGCTATCCAGGCGAACAAGCTGCTTCGGGCCAACCCTTGCAAATCAATGGCGTAATCAAAACGCATTTCCCGCATCAAATGCACACTGGCCGCGATTTCCGGCCAGCGGGCGGGAGCCGCCCAATGTCTGCGGTGAAAGGGAATGATGCCGGACAGGTCGGGGTCTTTTTCCAGCAGGGGAATAAGGCTGGCCTCCAGCCACCAATAAATTTCGCTTTTCGGGAAATGGGCCTTAAGCAGCCGCAGCACGGGCAACGCGTGGATCACGTCGCCCAAGGAGCTGGGTTTGAGAATCAGAATTTTCAATACCCGGGCGTTCCTTCGCTTTCGACTATTTTCCTACTGCCAGCCGTTCCGCCAGGCGCGCCGGCAGGCCGGCTGCCAGGATTTTTTTCTGGGCCGCGGGAATGTCGTAATCCAGACGCCGCAGCTCAATCGACCCCTCATCCATGTCATAAACCGCATAGGCGGCCTTCGGATTGCCATCGCGGGGCTGGCCAACGGCGCCAACGTTGACAAAATATTTCCGGCCTGGCTCGACCCGGAATTTCGAGTAAGTCCCGCCGCGTACCGCGCTGTCACGAATAAACGCAACCGGCACATGGGTATGCCCAAAAAAGCATACCGGCGTGTTCTGATAGGTGAAACTGGCGGCAGCGGCCAGTTTCTCGAATACGTAACCCCATCGTTGAGGGCCATCCAGAGTGGCGTGAACAATGGTGAAATTGGAAATCAGACGGACGTATTTAAGCTCGCTCAACCACTTTTTGTCATCATCCGCCAATTGTTTGCGCGTCCAATTGACCGCCTCGGCAGCGTGGGGGTTAAAACCTTCCAACGCCTCGTTGCTCGAACAATATTCGTCGTGGTTCCCCTTGACGCAAGGAACGTTTTTGGTGCGGATGATGTCCAGACACTCCTTTGGGTTGGCATTGTAGCCAATGATGTCTCCCAGGCAGACGATGTGCGTGCATTTCTGCTTTTCGATGTCTTGCAATACCACCTGGAGTGCCTCCAAGTTGGCGTGAATGTCAGCAATGATTGCGTACTTCATTTACAATCCCAATTTAATGCGAAATCTCAAATCCGCGAAATTCATTTTTAGCCGTTGACCAATTCGTCTGTTCCTGCCGGATAAAACGGCCCAATTCCGAATCACGAATGGCTTGGAGAAAGGCTTCCAGCTCTTCTTTCTCGCCTTCCACCACCAATTCCACACGTCCGTTTTCCAAATTGCGTACCAAGCCGGCGACCTCGAACCCGGTGACGATATTTTTCACCATGTAACGAAACCCAATGCCTTGAACATGACCTGAATATAGGTTGGTTACCTGTTCTCTTTTCATGGTCGCTTCCGAATGGGGAATGAAGCCAAAATCCAGCCCATTACGCAACTGAATAATGACGCCCGAACGGGCTGCGGGGCGGACCAAGACGGGTTCAGGCCTCCTGCCGCTCCGGCTCTGCGTCCGCACGTTGTCGGCGGACGGCGCCCTGAATGCCTCATTTCTTGTCGCTGTCGCCCACGGTTTCCATCAGTTGGATGAGCGGCAGGAACATGGCGATGACGATGCTGCCGACGATGACCGCCAAAACAACGATCATGATGGGTTCGAGCAGGGAAGTCATGGCCGCGACGGCGTTGTCCACTTCTTCGTCGTAATTGTCCGCAATCTTCATCAACATTTCCGGCAGCGCGCCGGTTTGTTCGCCGACGTCCACCATGCTGATGACCATGGGCGGAAAAACGCCGGAGGCCTCAAGCGGAGCGGTGATGGTTTCGCCCTCCTTGACGCTTTCATGAACCGCAGACACGGCCGCGGAGACGATGACGTTGCCGGAAGTTTCCTTCACGATGGTCAGCGCCTGCAAAATCGGAACACCGCTGCTGACCAGCGTGCCGAGGGTGCGTGTGAAGCGCGAGATGGCCACTTTGCTGATGACCGGTCCCAGCGCCGGAACCACCATCTTGAATTTGTCCCACAACCTGCGTCCGACCTTTGTCCGGATGAATATGTTAAAGATCACGACTACGACTAAAGCCTCCCCCATGGTGCGGAAGATGTGGTCCTTGATCGCATCGCTGATGTCGAGCACGAACTGGGTGAAACCAGGCAGCCCCTGTCCGTTGCCCAAGGCGCCGGAGAAGATTTCCTTGAACTTCGGAATGACCAGAACCGTCAACACACCCATGATCGCAGTGGCCACCACCAGGACGGCGCAGGGATAAAACATGGCCGCAATGACCTTGCCCTTGATTTTCTGCGCCTTTTCCTGAAATTCGGAAAGCCGCTTGAGTACCACTTCCAGCACACCGCCAATTTCACCGGCTTTGACCATGTTGACAAAAAGGCGGTTGAACACCTTGGGGTGCTGCGCCAGGGCCTCGGAAAAAGTGCTGCCGCCTTCGATTGACACCGCCAAGTCGCCCAGAATGGACTTGAGGTTGGCGTTTTTCTCCTGCTTTGCAAGCACGCGCAACCCGCGGATCAAGGGCAGGCCGGCCTGCACCAGCGTGGCCAGTTGCCGCGTGAACGTGGTGAGGCTCTTTGATTTGACGCGACCGCTCAGGCCGGGAATCTTGATCTGGAAATTCAACGCGCCGCCGCTTTTTTTGCCTTTGACGGCTTTCTTCGCGCCCCCGCCCGGCAAGCCCTTGTCCTCGACCACTTTGGTCGGGAAGAAGCCCATTTCCTTGATGCGTCCAATCGCTTCGTTCTGGTTGGCGACATCGAGGGTGCCCTTCGTTTCCTTTCCCCTCGAATCCATGGCGACGTAGCTGAATTTTGGCATAAGACACCTCAGGTGTATTTAACGATTTCCTCTATGGTTGTATCCCCGTCGAAAATTCCCCTCAAGCCGTCTTCCCGCAAAGTTGTCATGCCCAGTTCAACGGCTTTCTGCCGGATCACCACCGTGGGCGCCCGATCATTGATCAACGTCCGGATGGCATCGGAGGCGACCAGCAATTCGAAAATGCCCCGCCGTCCGCGGTAGCCCGTGTCGTTGCAGTTCGCGCAGCCGCGTCCGTAATAAAACACCTTGTCGCCCACATCGTGCGGGGAAAGGTTCAGCAGCGAAAGCTGGCTTTCAGTAGGCTCAAACGGCGTGCGGCATTTCTTGCAAATGGTCCGGACCAGCCGTTGGGCCAGCACCGCCATCAGGGTCGAGGAAATCAAAAATGGCTCCACTCCCATATCGACCAAACGTGTCACCGCTCCGGGCGCGTCGTTGGTGTGCAGCGTGCTCAGGACCAAATGGCCGGTGAGCGAGGCTTGGATGGCGATTTGCGAGGTTTCCAAATCGCGCATTTCCCCCAGCATGATTACGTCCGGGTCTTGGCGCAGGAAGGCGCGCAATGCCTTGCCGAAAGTCATTCCCACCGCTTCATTCACCGGTACTTGCATGACGCCTTCAATGTCGTATTCCACCGGGTCTTCCACAGTCAGCAGCTTGGACTCAATGCTGTTGATCATTTGCAGGCAGGAATAAAGCGTCGTCGTTTTGCCTGATCCGGTGGGGCCGGTGACCACAAAAATGCCGTTGGGCTGCTGAATGGCCTCCAGCACATAATCATTCACGTTTTTCGGCAGGCCGAGAGATTTGACGTCCAGATTGACCGCCGCGCGATCCAGCACGCGCAACACCACTGATTCCCCGAATTGGGTGGGCAGGGTTGAAACGCGCATATCGATGTTGCGCCCGGCGATGGGGATGCTGATGCGACCGTCCTGCGGCAGGCGCCGTTCGGAAATGTCCAAGCCTGACATGACCTTTAAGCGGGAGGTAACCGGCAAAGCCAGATGCTTGGGCGGCGGGGACATTTCGTAAAGCGCGCCGTCCACACGGTAACGGATTTTGAATTCGTCCTCAAAGGGTTCAAAGTGAATGTCGCTCGCCCGATCTTGCACGGCTTGAAAGAGAACCAGATTGACGAAACGAATAATGGGCGTTTCATTGGCCAGGCTGGTCAGGGCTGTCGTGGCCCCGCTTGCCGCCGCCTCGGCCGCTTCGCGCGCTATCTCGTTGTCCTGGCCAAGTTCCTTGATGATGTCGGCCACGCTCGACTGCGATTCCCCGTAATATTTGCTTATGGCCGCCTCAATCGTGCGCGGATCGGCCACCACTGGCACAATCTCCTTCCGCACCACGTAAGCCAGTTGATCAACTATGGTCGGATCAAGGGGATCGGATATCGCAACCTGCACCGACGACCCTGTTACTGAGATCGGAACGCACTTATACATCCGCGCCGCATCGGCCGGAATGGCGGAAAGAATTTCCGGGGTCAATTCGCGCTGGCTCAAGTCCACCACTTCGGTACCCAACTGCGTGGCGATCAACTGGAGCTGCGTGTCCATGTCGACGTACTCAAAGTCTTCCAGTATCTCGCCCACTGCTTTCCCGCTGCGGTTGTGCTCTTCCCGCACTTCTTCCAATTGCAAATCATCCAGCATTCCCTGGGACCGGATCAGGTTCAGGATCGGGCTTAAAAGCAGACTGGAATCTTCTTTTGCGCTCATTATGATTCCGGTTCTTCCCCGGCCGCCTTTTCGGCTTGCGCCGCTTCCCATTCCGCCAGCTTCTGGATGATGGTCACCGGGTCCTGCGATTTGTTGACTACTTCTTCGCGCGCGATCAGTCCTTGCTGGTACTTCTCCATCAAGAATCCGTCCAGGGTCACCATGCCGTATTTCGCGCCGGTCTGAATGTCTGAATTAATTCGGAATGTCTTGTTGTCCCGGATCAGCGCGGCCACCGAAGGCGTGTTGATCATGATTTCATAGACCGCAATGCGGCCCGGCTTGTCGATGCGCGGCAAGAGCAATTGTGAAATGACCGCCTGCAACACGGTGGAAAGCTGGATGCGGATTGTTTCCTGCTGGTTCATTGGAAACGCGTTAACCAGACGGTCGATGGTCTTGGCCGCTCCCGTCGTGTGCAGTGTTCCGAAAACCAAGTGACCTGTTTCTGCGGCGGTGATCGCCGCTTCCATCGTTTCCAAGTCGCGCAATTCGCCGACCAGAATCACATCCGGGTCCTGCCGCAACGCCCGCCGCAACGCCTCCGCAAAACTCGGAACGTCTATGTGAATTTCCCGCTGCGTCACAATCGCCTTCTTGTGGTTGTGATAATATTCGATCGGGTCCTCAATGGTGATGATGTGGGCGTCGTCCCGTTCTGCGTTGATGATGTTAATCATTGAGGCCAGAGTGGTGGTCTTGCCCGATCCCGTCGGCCCTGTCACCAGCACCAAACCGCGCGGCTTGTTCAAAAGCGTCATGATGGTGTGGCGCGGCAGTCCGATTTCTTCCAAGGTGAGAAGCCTCGTCGGAATCTGGCGCAAAACCAGCGCGAAATTGCCCTTTTCCTTGAATACGCTCACCCGGAATCGCGCCATGTCGCTGAAGGCGAACCCAAAGTCCGCCCCGCCGTTTTCGCGCGTTTGCTGGATGGAATCTTCCGAGGTGATGCTCCGCATCAGCTCTTCCGCGTCTTCCGGTTTGAGCGGCGGGCCGTCCACCCGGTGCAATATGCCATGCACCCGGATCACCGGCGGCACTCCTACGCGAATATGCAAATCGGATGCCCCTTCCGATACCACCAACTGCAACAAATCTGACATCGAGTACGACATGGAAAAATATTCAGTTCTTCATTTTATTATTCGGAATCACCCGCAGTGGCGCGGATGACTTCCTCTGCTGTGGTCAAACCCGCCATGACCTTGCGCGCCCCGTCTTCGCGCAGTGTCCTCATGCCCATTTCACGGGCGCGCGAACGCAGGATGGCCGACGGAACCCGGTCGTAAATCAATTTGCGCGCCTCGTCGTCAATCACAAAAATCTCAAATATCCCGAACCGCCCGCGATACCCTGTTTTCGAGCAATCGCCGCACCCTTTCCCGCGCATGAATGTCGCGTTGGATATTTTGGCCGGGTCCAGCCCCAGTGAAAGCATCTCGCTCTCGGTCGGCTGATAAGGCGCAAGGCATTTCTTGCAAACTTTCCGCACCAACCGTTGCGCCATCAACGCCCGGGTCGAGGACGCCACCAAAAACGGCTTCACCCCGATGTCGATCAAACGGGTGACCGCTCCCGGCGCGTCGTTGGTGTGCAGCGTCGAAAATACCAAGTGGCCGGTCAGTGACGCGTTAATGGCGATGCTCGCCGTTTCAATGTCGCGAATTTCCCCCAGCATGATCACGTTGGGCGCCTGCCGCAACATGGCTCGCAATGCCATCGCAAAGGTCAGTCCCACCGTCTCGCTGACTTGCACCTGGTTGATGCCCGCCAGCAAATATTCCACCGGGTCTTCCACGGTGATGATCTTCCGGTCCGGCCGGTTGATGAAATTCAAACACGAATAAAGTGTCGTCGTCTTGCCTGATCCCGTCGGCCCGGTCACCAGCAGAATGCCGTCCGGCAACCCGATCAGCCGCTCAAAGGTTTGCTGGTCGTCCGTGAAAAATCCCAATTCCGGCAACCCTAATCGCAGACTTTCCTTGTCCAAAATACGCATCACGATGCTTTCCCCGTGATTGGTTGGGATGCACGACACGCGCAGGTCGATCAGCTTCCCTCCCACCTGGGTCTGGATGCGTCCGTCTTGCGGTATCCGCCGTTCCGCTATCGACATGTTGGACTGGATTTTCAGCCGGCTGACGATCGCGGCTTGCAACCGTTTCGGCGGGCTTTTCATCTCGTGCAACACACCGTCAATCCGGTAGCGGACGCGAAATGCCTTCGTCAACGGCTCTAAATGAATGTCAGACGCCCGCGCCTTGAACGCTTCCACTATCAGCGTGTTGACCAGCTTGATGATCGGCGCGTCGGCTTCGACTGTCGCCCCGTCGTCCGCCACGTCTTTTTTGTTCGGGATGCCAACTTCAACCTCGCCCTCCGTGATGTCCTGAATCATCTGGCTGACGGAATCGTCCGCCGCCCCGTAGTATTTGTTCAGCGCGGCTTCAATGTCCTCCTCCGTGGCCACCCGCAATTCGATGTTGGTGCTGATCATCCGTTGCAGGGCGTCAATGGCATCCAAGTCCGACGGGTCTGCCAGGGCGACGACTACCGTGCCTTCGTGTTTGGCCACTGGCACCGCCCGGTACCGCTTGGCTATGTGCCGCGGCACGGCGGCTATCACGTCGTCGGTCAGCCGGATATCGCTTAAATTGATGAATTCGTAACCAAAATAGGCCCCCTTGGCTTGCGCCACATCCACTGGCCGGATGACTTTACGGTCCAGCAGCAGGTGGATCAACCCCTCGCCGGAGGACGCCGCCTCATCCCGCAAGGGCGCAACCTGCGGTTCGCTCAGTTGACCCATGTCAACCATCAAATCTACCAAATAATCGTCTTTAGCGGACACTCTAGCCTTTTACTTTGTTGATACTGATGAAACATCCAGTCTAGCGGCCTGACAATGCCAAAGTCAAACCTCGACCATGTAAATCATCCCAAGCCCCAAACTTTCCCTCCTTTTCCTGGTTTGCCGGCTTATTTGTTGAAAACGACAGAGGGGTAGTCTGATCGGGAAACGAGCGGCCAATGCCTTTCCATGGCCAGATCCACCACCTCACCTCGCGAGTAAACCAGCCTCGGAAACTCCCGCACCAAACAACCTCTCTGTCGCTTCCGTTAACCAGCCATATTCGTGCCACGGTGGACCGACCTCCGCCAGGTACCCCGCCCATGACCGAAATCTATAAAAAAATATTTTTATTGCCTGTTCTTGGAAAGCTAAAATGAGGGAAATGTTCGGCGTTTTCACGCATGGCGCGTGTTTTTCACGCAATGGGATTCTGGGGGAAAAAATAAGGAGGCTGAAAAAGGGAGAAAAATGTTTCGCAGGACATTCTTAGAACCGGGATCCCCAAAGCCACCTCCAGCTTAGCCCCGGTCCTCAGATATTTTCTCCCCCCAACAGCCTCCCTGCATTGTTTGTTAGCCTATCTTATGCCAACTTGAGAAAACGATTGGCGGCCGGATGGGAAAATCGCCCGTCTTTAATGTCCGCTGCCGATGCTCAGTTTCATCAATTTCAAGTCCACCGCGCTGGTATTGGTTGCCAGAACTTCGATCTGCCCCGATCCGCCCGGTTCCAGTTCTGTCCCGCTCTTGGTTACGGACCCAATTTGAAATCCTTTGCTGTTGCACACCGCGAATTGCGCCTGCGGCGTCGCCGCTTTGCTCCCGTTATTCTTCACATCCATCTTTCCTTTGATTCCGCTGATCGTGCCAATTGTTTTGATCGCTGATGCGGTCAGGCTGGGATCGATTTTCGGCACGATCGGCGCTGGTGCGGTTGGCGCGGCTGGCGTGGTTGCCGGTTTCGCGGCGGCCTTTGCGGCGGCCGCGCTCCGCTGCGATGTCTTGTCCTGTTGGTCCGAGTCGAGCGGATGATTCCGATCCAAGCTCGTCGGCGCGTTTCGGTGATTAGGATCCTTCATGATGGGATGCAGCACGTTGTAAGTATTGGCCACCGTCTGCGCCCCCGCCGAAACGGCCGCAACAGCAAATAATATGGCAATTAGCGTCTTCATGGATATTCCTGGGCCATAACGTTCACCCGCCCAACCCTCCGGTCAAGTCAGCTTTTACACCGCTGTAATGATCTTCCATCTTCCATTTTCTGCCCCATCCTCCCCTTTGGATTTTACAAATCCGTGACATTTGCTCTTGCGGTGCCGGGTATCTTTGCCGGTAATTAAACAAATGCGCCCCAACACGCCATCCCAATCCCGCTACGTTCTATGGCGGGCGGTTTTGATCTTGTGGACGCTGGTTGTGCTCCCGGTTCTCGTTGCCGTGGCCAGACTCGATCATCCGTTTCTCTGGAAAAACAACTGGGTGGCTCTGGAGTTTATTGCCTTGTGGCTCCTTTATTTTCACATCTTCTGGAAGGCGCGACGCCGGGCGTTGAACGAAAAAAACGTCCTCCCTGCCGCTCCCCGGCCTCCCGGCCCCAAAAAACAAACCTTCCTCTGGCAGGGGGTCTTCATCCTGCTGCCGGTGACGCTGATGGCGGCTTTCGGTTTCTGGGCGATTCTCCGCGAGCGCAACGCGGTCGAGCAGGAGGCGCAACGGCGGGCCAGGGAAATCATCCAGTCGCTTCCGACCGGCTTTGGCCCGGAAGTTGCCGGCTCGTTGACCCAATTCGACGTTCCACAAGGCGGCTGGTACAGCTATTTGCAAAATGTGCTTTCTGCGTGGCCGGAAAATAAAATGCGCAAACAATGGTTGGCCGATACCAACGCGGCGCAAGCAATCACGAATAACCTGGCGGTTTTGCATGCGGCTTTTCCTCAATGGCACGAGGGGCCGGTTCCGCTGGTGA
>Ga0181535_10005518_pt1 | contig 13508 bp, 7 predicted proteins | sample PEATcosm2014_Bin_44_FD_119774 | JGI IMG/M metagenome (GOLD analysis project Ga0181535, IMG submission 119774) | Peatland microbial communities from MTU Mesocosm Facility, Houghton, MI, USA - PEATcosm2014_Bin17_30_metaG | ecosystem: Environmental > Terrestrial > Soil > Wetlands > Peat | place...
GCATGCAAAAGAGATACAGTGGCAGACGAACTTCAACGCGGTTGCGCCCGCAACGAGTGCACCGGTCGATCTCTGGGTGGACGAGGTAGTTATATACGGATGCCCGAGCTGTCCCGCGGCGCCTACTGCAATGCCGACCAATACGCCGACAGGGCCTACGGCCACAAACACGCCCGTGGGACCGACGGCGACCAATACCGCGGTTCCGCCGACGAACACATTCACCAACACACCGTCGCCGACCATAACGAACACACCGACACCTGTGCCGACGGCGACAACGTCAACCAACCCGTCGCTTTCAGTTTCGATAGTGGCGCAGGCGACCGCATCGGTCGGGCAGAATATCAGCATAACGGTGCACATTACCAATAACGGCAGTGTCAATCTTACAAATGTCCAGCCTTTGAACTTTACGACAAATGTCTCTTCGTCGGTGCTGACGCTTGTATCTACGCCGACCCCGGCAGCCAGCCTTGCCATAGGGGCTTCCGTGGATGAGACCTACGTGTATACCGTCACCTCGACGGGCACGGCGAGCATAGCAACTCAGGCGGAAGGCACGAACGTGGCGGCCAATGACGTCCAGAGCCCTGCTGCGGCAAACGGTCCTTTCTCAATAGCGCTCTCGGCAGCGGTTGGAACGCCCACCAATACGGCAACCCCGGTTGGAACTGCAACACCGATAGGCACGGCAACGCCGACCTGGAGCATATTCAAGGTCGTAACGCCTACCCCGATGCCCGGACAGACCCCGATAGGAGTCATCGGGCCTAACCCGAACCCGACGCCGGGAGTTCCGGCCGACAGGGCCCTGAATATCTGGGTATCGAAGAGCATAAGCAAGATCGAGGTCAAGATTTATTCCAAGGCCGGAAGGCTCGTGCGTTACTTTGAGAAAGACAACTCATGGGGAGCCGGATCGGTCTCCGTTGTGGTGCCCGCGGATAATTTTGCGGGGCTCGCGCGCGGCGCTTACTTCCTGGTAATAACGGCCACCAGCAATGACGGGGACGTGGGTAAATCTTCAATAGAGAAAATATTGATAAATTAAGATAAGGTTTTAACAAAAAGGGCCGCGTGAAAACGCGGCCCTTTTTGTTTGTGAACGACGGTGTTCCTGGACACCGCCGGATGAAGGATTAAAACGGCAACGTCCCTGCAGGGGCCGCCTTATATGGCGGCCCGGCATTCGGATTTCAGAAAAAGCATACAGACAGGAGAGAGTAGAAAGGAGAAAAAAAACTAAAAAAACCTTAAAAAATAGCGCAACCCCCGGCGCTTCTGCAACGTTATGGTATAATAGCGAAAATACAGGAAAAGCGTTTAAAATTTAAGGTAATTTCAGTAAAAACAGGTTGACCTGAAAATTTGAGTTTGATATAATAGGGACAATTTTCCAGGGAAGAGCAAAAAAAATTAAGGAGAGCGCATGAAAAGGGCATATGCTATTCTTGCTTTTATTTTTCTGTCTTTATTAATCATACCATTATACGCCGAAAGCGCGGAAGACCTTATAATACCCCAGAGCGATCCGGTATATGAGGATTATTTTCAGATCGCCCATGAAGGTTTGATAAAATCGTCGCCCGCGGAGCAGTTCCACATCAGCCCGATGACGCAGTATGACGCGGCTGGATATATAGTGGAAGCGGCGTCCGCTTACGTCCAGGGCGCGCCCGGCGTTTCTCCGGATGTGGCCGCGAAGATAAAACAGTATTACGCCATCTACCTGAAAAAAGCCTATGAAATATACGGCAAGACCGTTGAAATGAGAAAGAAACTCGCCACCATCGAACAACTCCTTAAATCCCCGGACATAAAAGCATTCGACGAGACGCTCGACGAAGTGAAGACAACGATGTTCGATATTGAAAAGGATTTTTCCGCCACCACATACAGGGGCGTCGCGCCTTTTGCGGTAATGGGACAGCTTGAGGTCCGGTGGCAGAACGTGGACTCCAACGGCATAAGCAGGATAAGCCAGACGTCCCTCGGCGGCACGTTCATGTCGCTGTGGACGCAGGGGCTCATAACCCCGGACGTAATGTTCAACCTGAACTTAAATTTTGAAAGGCCCAGGGACGAAGCCGACAAGGGCACACTGCCGGAATACTGGGGCACGGGCCAGCGTTTCCTTGACAAATACACCATAAATTTAAAGGCATACGGATGGCAGTTCAACACCGGGTTTTTCTGGGAAGACATCACGCCCTTTATTGCAAAGTCCACGTTATCCGAAAGGCCGGGTCTTTTTGACCGCGACCCTTATTCTTCGGAAGAGACCACAAAGGGCCATTTTGAGAACGCGTTCCTCCATTCATTCATAAAACGCGGCGATATTTGGTCGATGCACGGGTTCATGGGCGCCGAGGCAATAAACATGGACCTTCCGTTCGGCGGAAGGATAAAGGTAATGGGCGGCAAGGACGAAGGTTTCGACGACCAGTATGACAAGAATTACCTCTATGAATACGCGGGCAGGTTCGTCCAGCCCCTTGATTCGATAGGGTTCGCAAACAGCCATGTGGCGATCAATTTTTACAACGCGTCAAACGAGGAATCCGAGATCGAGACCATGGCGCCCCCTGCGCCGGGAGCTAATTTCCCATACAGCCCCGAAGGTTACATAGAATCCGAGACCATTGCCGGCGGCGACGCAAAGCTGAATTTCGGAGATTTCGCCATCGGCGGCGAATTCGAGAGGGACGACCATTTCGGCTACCTGCCGAAACCTTATTCGCAGTATCTGGACCAGATCAGCAATCCCAACGACCTGCCCCCGAAGTTCCATCAGGACGGCAATGCGTTCTATATTGACGGGACGCTTAAAAATATCCTGCCGCTCACCCTTGAGATAAAATACACAAACATCGATCCCGGATATATCGGCAACGCCTCCGCTGTGGTGGATACGAACGACAGGACCATCACCGCAAACCTGGCGACGGGACAGACAACGGGCGTCAGCATCAGGCATGATTCCTATGCCAGCGACCCGACCCTTATCTATAACAATACGGCCAGGCTCCAGCTCGGCGCCAACGTCACACTGCCGGAAGCTTTCGGTTTTGTAAACCTTAATTATTCCATGGCTTCGCAGATAACCGCGACCACGGACGATATTTACGTCGACCATTACGATTTCGGCAACAGGCTGACCGGCCCGATGTACTGGCACCTTTTCTTCAGCCAGTATGGATATCCCGTGCCGGGCAGGGACGACGGCTTCTTTGCATACAACAGCCCGGCCAATTACCAGGTGTTCGGGCAGGGGACCGGCTTGAGGTATATGTTCACAAGCAAATGGCTCACGAACAAGGAACTCATTGTTTCCGATTACGACCTGAAGGGCCAGACCATACCAATGACCATGCTTTACGGGTCGTTCCTGTCCAACGGAAGCGGCGGGGTCGAGGATACCCCGAATTATCAGGGCGACACGCAGAAATATGAGAGCAACGCCTCGGTGGAGTTCAAGTTCGCACTTCATAAGATGCTCCAGTCCATGGGTATTCAGTCGAACAACCTGTTCCTGGACCTTTACGGCGAGCTTGTAACATTGGACCCGGGTGCGGACATAATGCCCACTTACGACCCCAACACACTTTTCTCGCAGAACCTTATGAACGCTTTCATAGTGTATAACCTCACAAAAAAGACCAATATAATGTTCGAGGCGGACCTCGAGAGATGGGCGACTAATTACAGCCTTGTGGCCTACGCCATGGATACTTCGGCCAACAAAGGCACCGGGCCGTTTACGGAATACATAGCTAATCTGCCGGTGAATTATTTCGACAACAGCCTGGGAGTCGGGTTTGACTACGACTTCGCGCCCAGGACATCGCTTTATATCAGGGTAAAAAGGTTCTTTCACAGGGACCTTGGCGGCTCGTTCACCGGGGTGGATACAAGCAGCCCGGCATACACGACCATCGCCAACGGCGGAAATCCGGCAACGGAACCTACAAAAGTATATAATTCGTCTTCACAGAATTTTGACGGATGGTATTTATCATTTGAAATATCAAACTTCTTTTAATCGGAGGTATTTTTGATGCTCAGGAAAATCGTTTTATTTTTCGCGGTTATGCTTATCCCGGTCATTGCCACGGCATCCGGGGATATAGGAAAGGACAGCTCCACATATAAAGACATAAGATCGCTGGTTGATTCCGGCGTGATCACAAAGCCGCTTACCCAGGACTCCCTTTCAAGGGAAGAGGTGGTGGAATACATCAATGACGGCGTGCACAACGTACTGGCCGCCAACAGGCCGGCGCCCCAGGCGGCGAGCCAGGCCTCGGACGCGGAGCTTGCCGGGCAGATAGGCAAGCTTTACAACCTCGTAAAGGAATACATGACAGATATGATGAAGACCCAGCAGAAGCTGGATTCCATCCTGGAGACCATCGGCGACCTGAAGGTCAAAAAAGAAGAGATGGAAAAAAGGCAGGAAAAACTGCTCGGGCTGATGGGAATGAGGATAGACGGCGAATCCAACGCTTATATGACGGACCTGTTGTTATACGGCTCGAAATTCCAGTACGCCGGGGCGACAGACGACAGGTACAGGCCCATCACCCAGTATCTTGACCTTAAATTCTCCCTCAATGCGACAAAAGAGCTTTACGCCGAGGCCACGTTCAGGGTGGAGAATATGTACGGAGGGTTCTGGGGTTCCGACGACATTTACGGCCTGCGCAGGTTCTTCATCCAGGGGCAGTACCCGATAAGTTTTGTTTTCGGCGATTACCAGGCAAAATTGACGCCTTTCACATTATGGGCCGTGGACGACGACAGGCCGTTTGAATCGAGGATATTTTCCGACAAGAGGGACATGAACAAGAACGAACTTTACCTGCTGGACGATACATGGCCCCTCTCCGGTGGCAAGATACAGACCATAGCCACGATTGCCGACGCCGTGGACGTCAACATTACGTTCATGGGGGCAAGGCTCGGAGTCAACGGCCAGAACGATTACACGGTTTACGACCCGACTTATAATTCCTTCGTGCCCCAGCTCATGGCGCACGACCAGTTCCTGGTTGCGGGAAGGATAGATTCAAGCCTTTCCCTGCCGGATAACCTGGACATAGGATTCAATTATTCCGAGATAGAGGACGACAGGGACACCGGGGATAATTACAACGCACCCACGGTCGACAACCCGGTTTATTCCGCGGACGCGGCCTTTAAGCTTAAATTTGGCGACGGGATGGACGCGAAAATATCGGGCGAATTCGCCAAATCACTTTACACCAACAACGCCGGGATCAACGGCTACATATCCGACACGGCCATGAAGGCCGGCGTGGAGGTAAACGCCTTCAACACGAAAGTCACCGCCAGCTTTATCGACGTCGGCAATTCCTTCACTTCATACGCGGCGCAGACAAGGATATTCGACGAGCGCTCAAGCGACCAGTTCAGCACGTTTTTGAACAACGACCTTTACCTTACGCAGAACAACACATGGAACATAGCGGGCGCGCCGCCGCAGTATATAATCGGGACAAAAATATATCCTTTCACAAAATACAACCCCACCATCAATGTAAGCTACGGATTGAACCCGAATTCTTCGGCGTCGGGGCTTGCTTCTGTGCCGGGCAACCTTCTTTTTTACCCGCAGTATGAGAACAACATAAGCCCTTACGGGGATGCAACGCCGAACAGGCAGAAGATATCGGTAATGCTTTCCGGAGACTACGATTTCGGCTTCGTGCTGAAACCTCTGGTATCCTACGACATGGCCAGCGAAATAGTCCCTTACTCCGGCATTGACCTGCTGGGCAACCCGCAGACGATAGCAGTCAGGAACTTCAGCGTCATAAGGGTCGGGACAAAGGCTGAATACGGGATGTTTGCCGCGACCGTGGGTTATACCATGGAAGACACCAATAACAATTCCACAGTGGCTTATTCTTCGGCCATTATAGACGCCGGGCTTGAAGCAACCCTTATCAAGAAAAAACTCAAGGTTTACGCCGGCTACAAGCACATTGATTTTAACGGGACGGAATATGCCGCCACCACCACCAATATCGGCGGGGTAACGATCCCGGTTTACGCGATGCTTGTTGATACGGACAGCAAGGGAACAATAGCGCTGCCGGGAGTGGACCAGTCTGTGGACAGCATGGGTGTTGGCGTGGAATACTATATAGCCAAACCCGCCATAGTGGGGCTGTCTTTCACAAATACAACAATTGAGGACAATAAGATAAAGACGAACAGTTTCGGTGCGCAGGAACTTGACCTGAGGGTTTCCATCAAATTTTAAAGGCGTTTTTTGGCCGGCTTGATTTTGGCAAAAATTAAGGCTATAATATTAAATAAGGAGGAAATGATGAAAAAGTTTCTGGTTCTTGTTTCGGCTCTTATGGCACTTGCTTCATCGGCATTGATGGCCGAGAAGGCTTCCACAACCCTGCCTCTTATCGCGGCGCCAATGGCGGTTGACGGCTCGGTGGCAAAGTGGAAGAGCGCGGGCATTGCCCCGGTGGTAATCAATAAGATGTCCCAGGTCGCCATAGGCGGACCATACTGGCTCAATCAGTCGGCCGTTGTTTATGTGGCTTTTTCGACGAAAGGCATAAACATGACCGCGGTCGTGAAAAGCCCCAAAGGATTGAAGAACAACAAAACCGACGGCAACATATACGACGGCAACGCGGTGGAAATTTTCATGGGCTTTGACAACTCGGACCCGTCGAGGGAACTTTACACCGAGACCGATTACCAGGTGGGATTTTCCACGGGCGAGTATTCAAAGGCAAACAAGAAATACACGGTAAAACCGTCGGTGTGGTGCTTTAACCTGCAGAAACCGGTCGAGGGCGCAAAAATAAAGACGATACCGGCCGAAGGCGGATATATAATAGACGCTTTTATTCCCGCGGATTTCTTCCCGGGATATGACGCAAGGGACGGCGGAGAAATAGGTTTTGATATAGGAATTGACGACATCGGCGACAAAGGCGTCGCACGCAAGGTCCAGATGACGTGGTCGGGCGACAAGGACGGATGGAAGATACCCAAGGGATGGGGAAAAGCGGTAATTAAGAAAGCAAAGTAAATAATATAAAAGCAATAAGGCGGCCCCGGGACTTTAAACCCGGGGCCGCAAAAAAAGCAATTGTTTCCGTGAAATGCGTGAAGTATGGTAAAAAAAAGGCTTTTCATAAAGACTCTTTTTTACCCGCCTTTGCGGTGTTAGCAGGAATATTTTTAAATTGAAAAGGAGCTTTTAATTATGAAAAAAGCGACAGCGGCAGTAATTGTAACGATACTTGCTGTTTTAATATCAACGGCATGCGCCAAGAAGAACCCGACCATACCGCTGACATCATTTCCGGCGCCCATAGCGCTGGCAACGGCCGCGCCCGCGCCAGGCCCGGGCACGCCCACGGCGACACCGGAGCCGGCGGCGCTTGTCCTGGTGGACAGTTGCGACGGAGACACGAACCAGAACCAGCTCAAGGGTTTATGGTCTTCGTATGACGACAATTCGCCGCCCAATTTCGGCAATTCGGTCGTGTTCCCGCAGAAAGGCGGAAATTTTACCATGTCATACGTTACAGACTGGATATATCCCCCGCCTGGAACCTACAGCCCGACATGGCCGACCACAAATGTGTATGCGGCAAGGCTGCAGGGGACGCTTAACCTTAAAGCCCAATACAACCTGATTGGAATGCAGACCGGGATGAACTACACGGAGAGCCCGACGGACCTCTCCGGATACAGGCAGATTATTTTCTGGGCAAAGGTCGGGAACGACGACCAGATAAGCGCAAGATCGGGAAACACCCACTCGCCTTCGGGAGGAGCCGGCTACAGGTTCTCCATGGTAAGTTCCAACAATCCCAACACCGCGGATTACGACATGTACGGCGCAACCATCAACCCGCCCACGTCATGGACGCAGTTCGTGCTGAGTTTCAATCCCACCGTTTCGGATGACGCGGGGGGCGATCTTGGCATAACTTTCGGGAACCACATAGGATGGATCGACAATGATCCGGCGGATGCGATAGCCGACACCACTAATGTCGTTAATAATGTCGTTAATGGCGTGGCGCAGGGTGCGATAAGGCATGTTACGGACCTTGAAATGCAGACAAAGACATCGGCCATAGGGACGCCCCTGGCCGTGGACCTGTGGATAGATTCCATTTATCTCGTGAGGGCGAACTGATATTTTTGACGACGCAAAAAAAGGTGAGTAATATATTAAAAAATTTCGGAGGTGTAAAGTTACCATGAAAAATGTATGGACTGCTTTAGTGGTTGTTTTCTCGGTTCTTGCGGTCGTAATAATAGGCTGCAGCAAGAAAAAGGACATTACCCTGACTGCCGCTGATTTTACCGCGCCGACCTCAACACAAACGGCAACGCCGACCAAGGTGTCCGGATCGCCGACGATCTCGCCGACGAATACGCCGATCTTTTCCGCGACGGCGACGCCGACATTCACGGTCACGGCCGCCGCGACTTATCCTGCGGGCTGGATAGACGACTGCGAAGACGGCGGGGACCCGACTTTCAGGAACGTGAATGATTTCCACATTCCGTCTGTTATCACAAGCGTTCCGCCGGTCCACAATCTCGGCGGATACTGGATCACTTACGACGACAACGGGCCGGCCAACAATGGAACATCCTACGTGTGGCCGATGTCGGATCCATGGGCAAACAGAAAAGGACTTCCAACACAGACATTCTCGATGTCATCGCCGGGCTATCCTGGTTCTCCTTACGGCACTGCTTACGCCGTGAACGTGACGGGTTATGTTACAACGAACGCCATTACGGCGCCCGGAGAAACAAAAGTGGGATATGTTTACGGATTCTTCGGGTTGGGAACGCAGCTTTCGCCGACTGCCGGGGAAAATCTGACGATCGAGGCCCAGGGCTGTCAGGAAGTCGATATTTCAGGTTTCACCGGAGTTAAGTTCTGGTGCAAAGGCGACGGCGTTACTAACGGCTGGTCGGTAAAATTGCCTTTCACAGTCAACGGCGCCAACGGCGGAAATTGCGACGGAAGCGTAACCGTAAATCCGTCGACGCTCACGGGCAGTGACGAGTGGAAGATGAACTTTACCGCTCCTGCCACATGGACGCTTGAGTCTTTCGCTTTCGCGACATTCACCCAGGAAGGCTGGGGTATCACCATCAGCATTCCGGACGGCAGATACTGGAAAGGCTGTAATGCCACGACACCGGGAACCACTCCGGGATTGCCTGCGGACGCTTCATCCGGATGCCCGCCGAGCATAGTGCAGAAGCACGCGAAACAGATACAGTTCCAGACGGTTGGACAGACTGTTGTGTATCCGGCCAGCAGGTCCATCTGGATAGACGATATTTACCTTTATTAAAAGAAAGAGTTGATATAAAAGTGCCGGGGCGCCTTTTTCGGGCGCTCCGGCACGAATTTAATGCGGAGATGGAAAAAATCAGGAGGGCTTTTAAATTGAAAAAGACAATTGCAATCATAACAGCCGCCGTCGCGGCGATAATAATCAGCTCCTGCTCTGGAGTCTTTATATTAAAAACGCCGAAACTTACGGGCGGAAAGATCGAAAGCGGCGGGTATGTGGCCAAAAAACCGCCGGTTCTTTTCGACGACTTTGAGGCGGGCACGGTTGTGGGCGCATATTCATACGCAAACACGGCGGGCGGGGCTTCGGCAAAGCTTGCCATTAGCGACGTCACGGACACGCCGCACGGCGGCAAATACTGCGCCAAGGCGGTCTTTGATTCGGGCACCAACGCGGACTGGGGATGCGGGTTCGGCTGCCAGTCCACCTACGGCGGCGGGTTTATAGACGCCACGGACAGGGAATACATATCAATGTGGATAAAGGCTCCGGAGAACGCCAGCTTTTACGTTTTTGTGAACGAGGCCAACGCCAACGGAGGCGACGGTGAATTCTGGAACGGACCTTCTGCGACAGGCTCGGGCAAATGGGAATTATACGAGGTGGCCCTGGAGGATTTTACCAGGAACATATACTCTGGCAACCAGTCGGGCAACAACACGATGGACCTGGGTGCGATAGGCACCGTCGGGGTCCAGATAGCGGGCGCTCAGGGCAAGGGCGAATTCCTTTTTGACGATATATGGTTCAAATAAAATACAGCGAATTCATTTAAAATAAAGGAAAATCCTGGAGGAACCGATGAAAAAAACATTTTTAACTGTTTTAACAGTTATCATAGCCGTCATGGCGGCCGGATGCGCCGGGGTAGTAACCCTGCGCAGTCCCAACAGGCCCAAGCCGGTAAAGGCCGCGGGACCTGTAAAAACCGTTGCGCCTATAAAATTCGAGGATTTTGAGAACGGAACGCTGGTGGGTTCATACGCTTACGCCAATACGGCCGCGGGCGCTTCCGCGAAATACATGATAAGCGATCCTTCAAAAGACAAGGCGCACAGCGGGCAATACTGCGCCAAGTCTGTTTATAATTCCGGAACAAGCTCGGATTGGGGCTGCGGTTTTGCGTGCTCAACGTCATACGGGGCCGGATATATCGACGCCACGGGCAGGAAGAGCGTGGTTTTCTGGGCCAATGTTCCCGAAGGCACCACGTTCTATTGCTTCGTCAACGAGGCCAACGCCAACGGTGCGGACGGGGAATTCTGGAACGGGCCGGATCTGACGGGTTCCGGGAAATGGATGGAATATACCGTTGATTTTGAGGATATGCACAAGAATATTTATTCCGGCAGCCAGACGGGCGACAACGAGCTTGACCCTTCGGGACTGGCGGTAGTTGGTTTCCAGGTGGGCGGCAACCAGGGCAACGGGACATTCCTTGCGGATGATATCTGGTTCAAATAACATATAAGATATAAAATCCGGGAGAGCTTCAGCTCTCCCGGATTTTTTTTTGCCCCCGGTTTCCCGGGGGTTGTGAGGGATATTGAGACGCTCTTACAAGCGCCGCAACCCCTGTTCAATAAATAACCCCTCATACCGGCCAATATCAGGAAATCAGCCGTATTTAATAATTTCCATGAATATTTGACATGTTTTGCCCGGAAAAAGTTCCATATATTTTAAGGCTGCTACGGTTTTCGGGCGGCTATATGAGGCCGCCCCTTACGGGTATGTTCCGTGTTATTTGTGTATTTGCAGGGACGCACCACCATGTGGGCTCCCCCTTCCGCCATGCCGATTTTAAATAATTTGACAATTTATCCATTATCTTATATCATATATACAGGTGAGGTTAGTATCAAGGAGGCTTGATGAAGCGCTTGTTTAAGTATATTTTGCCCTTGTTGATATCCTTAATTTCATCCTTTGTTTTTGCCGCGGCAGAATCCGACCAGCTCATTGTGGACCAGTTCGGCTGGAGGGCCTCGTCTCCGCGCAGGGTCGCCATAATCGCAAAACCAATAACAGGATACAACAATTCCGTCACTTTCACACTGCCGGCCAACGGCGCCGCTTTCCAGTTAAGAAAAGCCTCGGATAACAGCGTGGCCTATGCAGGAACCCTTACCCAGTTCAACGGCGGGGCCACCCACACCCAGTCCGGCGACCAGGTTTGCTGGGCCGATTTTACCGCTTTTACCACCCCGGGGACTTATTACCTTTACGACCCAACCAACAACGTGCAATCATATAATTTTGACATCAGGGACGACATTTATAACAATGTCCTTATAACGGCCGGACGTTTCTTTTTTTACCAGCGCTGCGGCTGTGACATTGACGCCGCTCACGGCGGCAACTGGAACCACGCGGCCTGCCACGAAGGCGCGGGACAGGACCTTGCCGCGCATCTGTGGAACGGCTCCGACCAGGGACAGCCAAAGGACGTGCACGGCGGCTGGCATGACGCCGGGGATTTCAACAAGTACGTGCCTTTCGCCCTTGACGCGGTATTCGCCCTTATGATGGCATATGAATTAAATCCCTCGGCGTTCGGGGACAACTGGAACATACCGGAATCCGGCAACGGCGTGCCTGACATCCTCGACGAGATAAAATGGGAACTCGACTGGATGCTGCGCATGCAGAACGCCGACGGCTCCGTGTGCAACAGGACGGGCGTGCTGAATTACGTCCAGGCTTATCCGCAGAACGACACGCAGGCGAGATATTATACCGCGGCCACGACATGGGCCACGTCCACGCTTGCCGGCCTTGCGGCCCACGGCGCCAGGCTTTTTGCGGCCTATAACACACAGTATCCCGGTTATTCGGCGGCTCTGCTCACGGCGGCGCAGAATGCGTGGACATATCTTGCCGCCAATACGGCAATGACGCCTTCCAGCGGGGCGGACGGAGGCGGCTCGGGCGGGGGAACCGTCCTTGCGGCAGCGGCGGGCGGATCGACCGCGGACGACGACGCCAGGCGCAGGCTGTTCGCCGCGGCAGAGCTTTACAAATCAACGGGCGGCGCGGCATATAACACATACTTCGTGAACAACTACGCATCGGCGGCCCTGACCGACAGCGGTCACCAGCCCATAATTAACGGTTATTTTGACCCGTCATCTTCATGGGACACGGAGCTGGCAATGGTGGTTTACGCCTCGGTGACGCAATATGCGACCAACGCGGCGGCCGTTTCCGCAATAGAAGCATCCCTGAAAAGCGGCATTGAAAACACGGTCACGGCCAATTACAACTCAAAAACAGACGCATACCGCGCTTATATGTACGACGGCCATTACTGCTGGGGATCCAACCAGATAAAGGCACAGTGGGCGTCGCTTCCCCTGTTCGGGATTTACCTGAACATTAACCCGGCCAACGCCGCGCTTTACAAGGAGACCGCCGAGGAATACCTCCATTATTTCCACGGAAGGAACCCGCTTTCATACGACTACCTGACGAACATGGGGGCGACGGGCGCCAATTTGTCCTCGGGGAAATCATGCGATTCTATATATCACGGATGGTTCTACGCGGGATCGCCCCTTTACTACGGGCCCACGTCCACATACGGCCAGGCACCGGGATTTCTGGCTGGCGGGCCCAACCAGTATTTTGACGTTTCCACAATAATCCCTCCGGCCAGCCAGCCGCCGCAGAAATCTTTCAAGGACTGGGGAACGGGATGGGACGGCACCCAGAACGAGGATTCATGGGAAGTGACCGAGCCGGGCATTTATTACCAGGCGAAATATTTCATGGTGCTGGCATATTTTGCGGGCCAGGCAGGGACGCCGACGCCCACGCAGACCTCTACGCTTTACGCCGGGTCGCCGACCTTTACGCTGACCATGACGCCGACTTACACCATTACAATGACGCCGACTCTGACACCCACGCCGGCGGTAATAATATTAAATACATGCGACACCATGTTATACAACGGCACCTGGAGCGGGGCGAACGCCGCAAGGTCGATAAACACGAACGCCGCCTATATTACACAGGGGACGGGCAGCCTTCAGGTGGCGATTACAACCACAAATAACTGGAACGACGGCATAGCCAAATGCACAGGGTTTGTCCCAACAAACTGGTCCA
>Ga0181535_10005521_pt1 | contig 13498 bp, 11 predicted proteins | sample PEATcosm2014_Bin_44_FD_119774 | JGI IMG/M metagenome (GOLD analysis project Ga0181535, IMG submission 119774) | Peatland microbial communities from MTU Mesocosm Facility, Houghton, MI, USA - PEATcosm2014_Bin17_30_metaG | ecosystem: Environmental > Terrestrial > Soil > Wetlands > Peat | place...
AACGAGAATGTCGATCCACGAGATGTGGTTGGCGGCGACGAGCCGCGGCTGATCCGGCGCGGGCGCGCCTTCGACTCTAAGACGCACCCGCAACAGCCGGATCAGGATGCGGCAAAGAACCACGGGGATCGACGCCCGTCCCGGCCAGCGCAGACGCAGCGCAATCCATTGCAGGGGAACGGCGACGCCGAAAAAGAGAAGGAGCGTCAGGCCGATCATGAAAAGGCGCAAAACAGCCATGACGGCGGGAAGTCCTTAAATCGATTCGGCGTTATTTACAGCGCCAGACTTGCAGTTTGATGACATTGCCAATCCATGGACCGATCGACCGGCCATCCAGCCGACCGCGGAGGCGGCCGGCCGCCTTGTTGCGTCATCAAAGTTTCGCATCGCGCCCCTAGTTTGCCGCAAATACTTCCTCTTTGTGATTCGACGTTTCATGTGGCCCCTCGACACGCCTTTCAGCGGGATCACAAACGCCCCCGCCCGCTTCATCAAGCCGCGCCGCCTGATCCGCGATCTCAAAGGCCTGCCAGCCGTTCTTGGCCGCTTTGGCCCTTTTGAAATCAGGCTGGCGACGACGAAGAAAGAGATCCGCAAGGCGCAGCGCTTGCGTTACGAGGTGTTCTTCGAGGAGGGCGGCGCGAGCTCCAATCAGGCCTCGGCGCTGGTGCGGCGCGACATCTGTCCGTTCGACGCTTTTTGCGACCATCTTCTCGTCATCGACGTGGATACGGTCAACCGGTTCGGCCGGCCGAAGCCGAAGATCGTCGGCACCTATCGGCTGCTGCGGCGGGACGTCGCCGAGCGCAATCTCGGCTTCTACACCCAGCGCGAATTCGATATCGCGCCGCTGCTGGCGCGGCACGCCGACAAGCGATTCCTCGAACTCGGCCGCTCGTGCGTCCATCCGCAATACCGCTCGAAGCGCGCCATCGAACTGTTGTGGCGGGGCCTCTGGCGCTACGCGAAACACCACCGCATCGACGCGCTGATCGGCTGCGCCAGCCTGCCGGGAACCGATCCGCGCCCGCTCGCGCTGGCGCTCAGCTTCCTGCATCATCAGGCGTCCGCTCCCGCGGAGTGGAGCGTCAGGCCCGTCGCGGGACGCGCGGTTAGAATGGACATTCTCGACAAAAGCGCCATCGACGCGCGGCGCAGCGTCGCCGCCCTGCCGCCGCTGCTCAAGGCGTATCTGCGCGTCGGCGCGAAATTCGGCGACGGCGCGGTGATCGACGCCCAATTCGGCACCATCGACGTCTTCACCATCATGCCGCTCGCCGACATCGAGGACCGCTACATCAGCTATTACGGCGCGCCGATGGAAATGCCGGAAAGCACCATCGCCTGACCCTGCGCCTGACCCTGGCGGTCACGAGCCTTTGGCGGCGAGCTGGCGCCTATAGGCTTCGAGCGGCAGGCCGCCCACGCCCCAATTCTCGAGATCGACTTCGTCGATGACGACGAAGGTCGCCGCCGGCGACTTGTTCAGCACTTTGACCAGAACATCGGTCACCCCCTGGATCAGGGCGGCCTTCTGTTCGGGCGTTGCGCCCTCGCGGGTGATTTTGATGTTGACGATAGGCATGGCGATGTCCTGTCTCGAACGCGCGGCGCGCGGCCTCGAACTCAATCGATCAAATGCGCCGCAGTGGGAAGGGATTTATTTGCGAGCCCCGCGCTAGAAGCAATGCGGATTTCGGGGCGGCGGTCAGTTCCGCGCAAGGCGTTGGGATAAAGACTGCGTCCAGCGTCGCGGGAACAAGGCCATGCTGAACTCCACCCTCTATTACACGATGCTCACCAGGGATTATTCAAAGACCTTGGCGAACACGGCGGCCGAGCCGACCGTGCAACGGCAAACGGCATATTTTCAGGCCAATATCGGCAAAGTGAAGTCCGTCGACGACCTTTTGAACAATGGCAAACTCTACAACTACGTCATGACCGCCTTCGGCCTGAGCGACATGACCTACGCCAAGGGACTCATTCGCCAGGTTCTCACGGGCGGCGTATCGAGCAGCAAGAGTCTCGCCAATACCCTGAACGATCCCCGTTACAAGGCGCTCGCAACGGCCTTCAACTTCGCGGCGAACGGCGCGGCGACGACGAGTTCGGCTTCGACGGTGCAGACGACCGTCAGCAATTTTGCCGAACAGACGCTGGAGACGAATGTCGGCAAGACCAGTCCCGGCGCGCAGATGGCGCTCTACTTCCAGCGCATGGCGCCATCCATAGCCAGCGCCTATAATATTCTTGGCGACAAGACCCTGCTCAGCGTAGTGCAGACGGCGTTCGGTCTCTCAGCGCCAATGTCGCAGCAGGGGATCGACCAGCAGGCGCAGACGATCGGCAAACTGGTCAACATCGCCGATCTGCAGAAGCCGGCCTATCTGCAAAAGCTGATCGAACGATTCACCGCGAATTATGACGTCAACAACCCCTCGACCACGTCGACGACGCCAACCAACGCGCTTGAGATCTCGTCGCCGGGCATCAGCCAGAGCCTGCTTCTCAGCATCGCCAGTTTGCCGCAGGGAGGATCATAATCCGTGCAATCCGGGCTCTATGTCACCTTGTCCGCCGCGGTCGCAGTCGACCGGCGCATGACGACGATCGCCGCCAATATCGCCAACCAGAGCACGCCGGGCTACAGGGCGGAGGAGATCAGCTTCAAATCCCTCCTCTCGAAAGCCGACGCCAATCCCGTCGACTTCGTTTCGCAGGGAGAATCCTTCATCTCGCGCCGACAGGGCGTGCCGATCAAGACGGAGAATCCGCTCGACGTCGCCGTCCAGGGGCAGGGCTGGCTGGCGCTGCAGACGCCGGACGGAACCGTCTATACGAAGGATGGCCGGATGCACATGCAAGAGTCCGGCGCGCTCGTCAGCGTCGACGGCTATCCGGTGCTCGACGCCGGCGCCGCGGCCATTCTGCTCGATCCGAACGCCGGGCCGCCGACCATCGCGCAAGACGGAATGATCACGCAAAAGGGCCGCCAGATCGGGGCCATCGGCATCTTCACGCTCGACGACGGCGCCAAGCTCAAACGCTACAATAACTCCGGCGTCATGAGCGACAAGCCGGCCACAGCCGAACTCGACTTCGCCAATAATGGCGTGGCGCAAGGATTCATCGAGAGCTCCAACGTCAATCCGGTCCTTGAAATGGCGAAGCTGATCATGGTGTCGCGGGCCTTCGAGAGCATCTCGTCGGCGACTGAGGGTTCGGAGACGACGCTGAAAGACGCCATCAAGACCCTCGGCGCGACCTCGTGACCGCCGAGCCGCGCGCCAGCCACGCGCTCGCCTGGCTGGAGCGCTGCGTGGCTGAGGCCGCCGCCGAGCCGCTTGTCAGGGTCAGCGGCGCCATCACCGAAGTTTCGCCATCGCATGCGCGCGTCGCCGGACTGTCGGCCTTTCTGAAGCTCGGCGAATGCGTCAGCTTCGGCGCGGACGGATCGACGCATCGCGCCGAGGTGGTGCGCATCGATGCGCAAGGCGCCAGCATCAAGGCCTTCGAGTTGAATACGTTGACGAGCCTTGGCGCCCGGGTGACGCGCGAAGGCCCCTTGCGTCTGGCTCCGCATCCAAGCTGGAAGGGTCGCGTGATCAACGCGCTCGGCGTTCCGATCGACGGCGCGGGACCGCTGCAGCAGGGCGACCAATGCGCGGAGATCGACGCCGCGGCGCCCCCCGCGATGCGCCGGGCGCGGATCGTCAAGCCCCTGCGCACGGGGATCCGCGTCATCGATCTTTTCACGCCGATTTGCGCCGGGCAGCGCATTGGCGTTTTCGCCGGCTCCGGCGTCGGCAAGTCGATACTCCTCGCCATGCTCGCGGGCGCGCGCGACTTCGACGCCGTGGTGATCGCGCTGGTCGGCGAGCGCGGCCGCGAGGTGCGCGAATTTCTCGATGACGCGCTGGCGGCCAATCGCGCCTTCGCGGTCGCGGTCGTCGCCACCGGCGACGAGAGCCCGACGATGCGCCGCCTTGCACCGCGAACCGCCATGGCCGTCGCCGAGTTCTTTCGCGAGAGAGGCGATTCCGTTCTGCTCATCGTCGACTCGATGACGCGCTTCGCCCACGCCGCCCGCGACGTCGCCCTCGCCGCGGGCGAGCCGGCCGTCGCGCGCGGCTACGCGCCGAGCGTCTTCAGCGATCTGCCACGGCTGCTTGAGCGCGCGGGACCCGGCGAAGAGGGCAAGGGCTCGATCACCGGCATTTTTTCCGTCCTCGTCGACGGCGACGACCACAATGACCCCGTCGCCGACGCTGTCGGCGGCATGCTCGACGGCCACATCGTTCTCGATCGCGCCATCGCCGACGAAGGACGCTTCCCCGCCGTCAACGTGCTCGGCTCGATCTCGCGTCTCGCGCAGATTGCGTGGACCAACGAACAGCGCGGCCTCGTCGTCAAATTGCGCGGGCTGATCGCGCGCTTTGAGGACACGCGCGATCTTCGCCTGATGGGCGGCTACCGCGAGGGCAATGACCCCGAGCTCGATCAGGCCGTCGCGCTCGTCCCCAAAATCTACAAGGCGCTGGCGCAGTCGCCGCAATCGCCACTGAGCCGGGACGCGTTTCGCGAACTCGCCGAGATGCTCGCCGGATAGGCGCCTTTCATTCGACGCTGTTGATGAGGTTCACATTGCCGCCGACCGCGGCGGTGTTGATCGTTATCGTCTGCTCGACCGCGAAGCGATCGAGGTAATGCGGCCCCCCCGCCTTCGGCCCGGTGCCCGACAGATTGAAGCCGCCGAATGGCTGCGTCCCGACGACCGCGCCAATCATATTGCGGTTGACATAGCAATTGCCCGCAAGGCGCCGGTCTAGAATGCGCGCGATGGTTCCCTCGATGCGCGAATGCACGCCGAGCGTCAGCCCGAAGCCATTGGCCTCAATGGCGTCGAGCAGCGAATCGAGTTCGGACGCCTTGTAGCGCACGACGTGGAGGATCGGCCCGAAAATCTCGGCCTTGAGGTCGGAGGCGACGCCCAATTCGAAGATATGCGGCGCGACATAATAGCCGCCCTTCGGCGCGTCTGGCGGAACTTCGCCGGCGAAATGCTGGGTCGCGCGCTGCGCGCGCAGCGAATCAATATGCGCGAGGAGGCCAGTCCGTGCGGCGGCGTCGATCACGGGTCCGATATCGACGCCGATGTCGCGCGGATCGCCGATTTTGAGCTCGCGCGCTGCGCCGGCGATCATCGCGATCATCTTGTCGGCGACATCCTCCTGCAGGCAGAGCAGCCGCAGCGCCGAGCAGCGCTGCCCCGCCGAGCGAAACGCAGAAGCGACGACATCATCGCTCACCTGCTCGGGCAGAGCGGTCGCATCGACGATCATCGCATTGATTCCGCCGGTCTCGGCGATCAGCGCCGCGATCGGACCGTCCTTGGCAGCGAGCGCGCGGTTGATCCGCGCGGCCACTGCCGCAGAGCCTGTGAAAGCGACGCCCGCGACGCCCGGCAAAGCGACGAGCGCCGCGCCGGTTTCGCCATCGCCCTGGATCGCCTGCAAAACCTCTTCCGGAACGCCGCAGCGATGCAGCAGCGCGACGGCCTCGATGGCGATCAGCGGCGTCTGCTCGGCGGGTTTCGCCAGCACGCTGTTGCCGGAGACGAGCGCCGCTGCGACCTGGCCAAGGAAGATGGCGAGCGGAAAATTCCACGGGCTGATGCAGACGAAAACGCCGCGTCCGGCGCAATGGAGCTTGTTGTCCTCGCCTGTCGGCCCCGGCATCGTCTGCGGCGAAGTCCAGCGCTCACGCGCGAGGGCCGCGTAATAGCGCAGGAAATCGATCGCCTCGCGCCATTCGGAGACGGCGTCGGGAAGCGTCTTGCCGGCCTCGTTCTGGAGCAGGCGCAGCCAGCGCGGCGCCTCCGCTTCGAGCCTTCGCGCCGCATCGTCGAGGCAGGCGGCGCGGCGCGCGACCGGCGCGCGGGACCAAGCGCCAAAACCGGCTTTGGCGTTCGCCATGGCCTGCGCAAGATCGGTCGCTTCGGCGTCGCTGGCGACGCCGAGCACCGTTGATCCATCGATAGGCGAGACGATTTTGCGCTGCTCCCGCGCCGCCCGCGCCCGCTTGTCGTTTCGGCCCCGGGCGCCGGCGACGATCACCGCCGCCTGGCGGGCCTCGGGCGTCCCGGCGAGGCTCGCGACGAGCGCGTCGAGCGCCTGGGCGTCGCCGAACTCCACGCCGCTCGCGAGCTTGCGCGACGGCGAAGGAATGTCGCGCGGCAGGGCGAGCCCCGCAGCCCGCGCATGCTCGGGATCGCCGACGATCTCCTGCGGCCGTCGCAGCAGTTCGGACGGCGGAACCGCGCGATCGCCGAGCCGCGACACGAATGACGAGTTGGCGCCGTTTTCAAGCAGGCGCCGGACCAGATAGGCGAGCAGGTTCTCGTGCGCGCCGACGGGCGCGTAGATGCGGCAGGCGGCGGTGGGATAGCGTTCGCGAAGACCAGCGTAGAGATCCTCGCCCATGCCGTGCAGGCGCTGGAACTCATAGCCCTCGACGCCGCCGGCGATCTCGACGACGGCGGCGACCGTCAGCGCGTTGTGAGTGGCGAATTGCGGGTAGACGACGCCGCGCAGCGCCAGCATCTTTCGCGCGCAGGCGATGTAGTTGAGATCGGTCATCGCCTTGCGCGTGAACACCGGATAATCGGAAAGGCCGCGCTCCTGCGCGCGCTTGATCTCGGCGTCCCAATAGGCGCCCTTGACGAGCCGCAGCGTCAGCCGCCGGCGATTCTGGCGCGCCAGCGCCGCGACATGATCGATGACCGCCCCCGCGCGCTTCTGATAGGCCTGAACGGCGAGCCCGAAACCGGCCCAGTCATCCAGCGATGAATCCGCGAGCGCATGCTCGATCACGGCCAGCGAGAGCTCGAGGCGATCGGCCTCCTCGGCGTCGATGGTGAGCTGCAGGTCATGCCGCTTCGCGATCCGCGCGAGATCGATCACGCGCGGCGTCAGCTCGGCGAGAACGCGCGCGCGGGACAAGGGCTCGAAACGCGGATGCAGCGCGGAGAGTTTGATCGAAATGCCGAGCCTTTCGGGCGCGGCGGCGGCGGACGATCCGCCGATCGCCTCGATCGCATGCGCGTAGGCGTCAAAATAGCGCGCCGCGTCGGCCGCGGTGCGGGCGCCTTCGCCGAGCATGTCGAAAGAATAGCGCTTTGACCTCGCATCGCGCGCCGAGGCGCGGCGCAAACTGTCCTCGATGGTCTCGCCGAAGACGAAATGGCGCCCCATCAGCTGCATCGCCTGCCGCGCGGCGGCGCGCAACGCGCCCATGCCGATTCGCCGCGCCGCCGCTGCGATGACCCCCTCCGCCGTCTTGCCCTTGTCGATCATGCGGGCGGTTGTCCCGAGCGCCCAGGCGGCCGCCGCGACGACGAGAGGCTCAGGGCCAGGAGGATTGGAATCGGCGGCCGAATCCGCCCCGCCCGCGCTCCAGCGCGCGGCGCCGATCTTTTCCTCGATCAGCCGGTCGGCGGTCAGGGAATCCGGCACCCGCAGCAGCGCCTCGGCCAGCACCATCAGCGCTAGGCCCTCCTCCGACGACAGGGAATATTCGCGAAGCAGGTCCTCGATGCCTCCGATTCGGGCGGTTTTCGCGCCGCGCGCCGCCGCGATCAGATGTTCGGCGAGCCGGTCGATGCGCGCCTCGGCCTCGTCGCCGAGGGACGCCTCTTTGAGAAGCTCCGCGGCGATCGCCTCGTCATCCGGCGCATAGGGCGCCGCGAAAAGCGAGAACTGCGCGTCTGATGTCATGACGGGACGAGACCTCACGGCCAAGACCTCATGGAGAGAACGTCTCCGGCATGAGGTCGTCGATTACATATAGGCGCCGGCTTCTTCCCGCCAAAATCGGCGCAAGGCGGTTTGGATCATCCGGCATAGCGTTCGGAGGGCGCCGCGCAATCGTCCAGCGCCGCGCGAAAGGCGGCGACGGCCTCCATGAGATCGTCCTCCGCGATGACGAGCGGCGGGGCCAGCCGCAGAACGCTCTCATGGGTCTCCTTGGCGAGAACGCCGCGCCGCATCAAGGCGAGACAAACGTCCTTGGCCTTGACCATGGACACGTCGAGCTCGACGCCCGCCCAAAGCCCCTTGCCGCGCACCTCGACGATCGCCGGATGGTTGATGGCGCGCAGCGCCTGAAGCAATACCTCGCCGAGAACGCGGCTGCGCTCGGCGAGATTTTCGTCCCGGAGCAACGCAATCGCCTCGCGGCCGATGGCGGCGGCCAACGGATTGCCGCCGAAGGTCGAGCCATGGCTGCCCGGACTGAAGACGTCCATCAGCGAACGCCGCGCGACGAATGCCGAAACCGGCATCAACCCGCCGCCGAGCGCCTTGCCGATGATCAGGCCATCGGGCCTTGCGTCTTCATGCTCGAAGCAGAAATTGCGCCCTGTGCGGCCAAAGCCGGATTGCACCTCGTCGAAGATCAGGAGGATCCCGTGCCGGTCGCAGATGCGCCTGAGACTCGCGAGATAGCCGTGCGGCGGAACGATGACGCCGGCTTCGCCCTGAATCGGCTCGACGAGGATGGCCGCCGTATGGCGACCGATCAACGCCTCAATCGCTTCGGCGTCGCCGAAGGGCGCGGCGGCGAAGCCGGGAGCGAAGGGTCCGAAGCCGCGCCGGGACTCCGGATCGTCGGAAAAACCGACGATCGTCGTGGTGCGGCCGTGAAAATTCCCCGCGGCGACGATGATCTCCGCCTTGTCGGCGGGGATCGCCAGCTCGTCATAGCCGAAACGGCGCGCCGCCTTGATGGCGGTCTCGACGGCCTCGGCGCCGCTGTTCATCACAAGGCAGGCGTCGAGCCCGGTAATAGACGCCAGATCCTGGTAAAACGCGCCGAGATTGTCGGAATGAAAGGCGCGCGACACAATGTCGAGCCGCTCCAGCTGGCGCTGCATCGCCGCGACGAGACGCGGATGCAAATGGCCGAAGCTCGCCGCCGAATAGGCGCTCATCATGTCGATGTAGCGCCGCCCCTCGATATCGAACAGATGCGCGCCCCGGCCATGCGACAGCACAACCGGCAGCGGCGCGTAATTCTGCGCGCCGAAGCGGATTTCCCTGTCGATGAGGTTACGCGGGAGCATTGATGCGATCCTGACCCAGCTCAGGCCATCAGCCAAGCTAACGTATGTTTGGGGGCGAGATCATGGCGCGAAAGCGCCCCCTGCGGGCAATCGGCTGGCCAACAGGCGACGAACTGTGGCGGAAATCAGCGGCGGCGTTCCGATCACGCTTCATCGCGGCGGCGCCCAGCCGCGGCCCCGGTCCTGCCCGTCGCCGCCTTTCGCTTCGCGGGCCGAGGCCACTTGCCGGGCCACCCGACGATATGGCCGGGATAACCGTCGAGGGCGACCTCGGTCTCCGACGCCGCGACCCTGCCCCGCACCGAGACGCCCGCCTCATGCACGGTCGCCGCCGAGCCCGACACCAGAGGGTGCCACCAGGCGAGGTCGCGGCCCTCGGCGATCAGGCGATAGGCGCAGGAAGGCGGCAACCATGTAAGGCTGCGCACGGTCTCCGGCGTCAGCTTGATGCAGTCGCGCACTTTGCGGCGGCGATGGGCGTAGTCCGCGCAGCGGCACCCCGCGGCGTCGAACAGCTTGCAGGCGACGTCGGTAAAGTGAATTTGGCCGGTGTCCTCGTCCTCGAGCTTGACGAGGCAGCAGCGCCCGCAGCCATCGCAGAGGCTCTCCCACTCCGCCTTGTTCATGGCGTCGAGCGTTTTCCGCCGCCAGAACGGCTGCGCGGTCTTCTGCGCAGGCGGCGGCGTTTTCTCCCTCGGGCCGGGCGCTGGCGGCGTTCGCGCGCGGCTCGGCCGAGGGTCTTCAATACGCTGCGACATGAATTTCAGACCAATTTCGTCATCGGGGCCAAGTCTGACGCCCCGGGTTGCGCCTCCCTATGACATTCGTCAAGGGCTTGCTAAACTGCGCTTTGGTTTGGCGGCTTTTTTGGAGCAATGAAGCGTGTTTGACGATCTGCGCAAGACGCGGCTTTGGCGCCGGACGGCGCTGGCGCTGCTCGCCTTCGACGCCTTCGTCGACTCGTCGCTCTACGCCGGCGGCGCGTGGGCCAAAGAGAGCTACGCTGCGTTTTCCGCTTTCATGGACAGGTTTCACGTGGCGGGCCTTCGCCGCGTCCTCACCGAACTCGCCAGCGAGACCCTGACGCTCGGCATCGGGGCGGGCCTTGTCGCGCTGACCCTCGCGGTTCCGGCGTTTCAGGAGACCTCGGACGACTGGCTGAAGAAAGAAGACCTCGCCGTCACATTTCTCGACCGTTACGGCCAGGAAGTCGGCCGGCGCGGCATCAAGCATGATGATTCGGTGTCCTTCGACGAACTGCCCGAAAATCTGATCGAGGCGGTGCTGGCGACCGAGGACCGGCGCTTTTTCGACCATTTCGGGGTCGACGTCATCGGCACCTTGCGCGCGCTCACCGTCAACGCGCGCGCCGACACCGTGGTGCAGGGCGGCTCGACCATCACGCAGCAGCTCGCCAAGAATATCTTCCTCTCCAACAAGCGCACGCTGGAGCGCAAGATCAAGGAGGCCTATCTCGCCGTCTGGCTCGAATTCCGACTGCCCAAGAAGGAGATCCTGCGGCTTTATTTCGATCGCGCCTATCTCGGCGGCGGCGCCTTCGGCGTACAGGCCGCCTCGCAATTTTATTTCGGCAAATCCGTGCGCGATCTGACGCTCGCCGAGGCCGCGATGATCGCCGGCCTGTTCAAGGCGCCGACGAAATACGCGCCGCACGTCAATCTGCCGGCGGCGCGCGCGCGGGCCGCGGACGTCCTCAACAACATGGTCGACGCCGGTTATTTGACGGAGGGCCAGATTTACGCGGCGCTGCGCAATCCGGCGACCGCCGTCGACCGCAGCCAGGCGAGCAGCCCCGACTGGTATCTCGATTACGCCTATGACGAGGTGAAGCGGCTGAGCGAGGCGAAAAAGCTCGGCGACGACCGCGTGCTCACGGTCCGCACCGCGCTCGATTCCGGCCTGCAACAGCATGCCGATGCGACGATCGAGGACGCGTTGCGCCAATCGGGACCGAGCTATCACGCCAAGCAGAGCGCCATGGTGATCTTCGAGCCGACCGGCGCGATGCGGGCGATGGTGGGCGGGCGCGATTACGGCGCGAGCCAGTTCAACCGCGCGACCGACGCCCTGCGCCAGCCCGGCTCCTCGTTCAAGCCGTTCGTCTATCTGACGGCGCTGATGACCGGCAAGTTCAAGCCGACGACGATCGTCGTCGACGCGCCGATCTGCATCGGCAACTGGTGTCCGCACAATTACAAGAACAGCTACGCCGGCTCCCTGCCGCTGATGACGGCGCTGGCGCATTCGCTGAATACAGTCGCCGTCCGGCTGTCAATTGCGATCGGCGAGGCCGATTCGGTCCCGGGACACAACAATGTCTTTGAGGAAGCCAAGCGCGGCCGCGCGAAAATCATCGAAACCGCGCGCGCGATGGGGCTGACGACGCCGCTCGTCGATACGGTCTCCCTGCCGATCGGCGCGGCCGAAGTCACCGTCGTCGATATGGCGTCGGCCTATTGCACCTTCGCGAATGGCGGGCTGCGCGCGCCGCCCTACGCCGCGGTCGAAATCGCGAACAGCCGCGGCGAGGTGATCTATCGCCATGACCGCGACGCCCCGCCGTTGCGCCGGATCATTCCCGCCGATACGATCGAGACGATGGATTCGATGCTGATGCAGGTGGTCCTCGCCGGCACGGGAAAGCGTGCGCAACTCGACAACATCGAGGTCGCCGGCAAGACCGGCACCACGAACGGCTACAAGGACGCCTGGTTCATCGGCTTCACCGGCAATTATGTCGGCGCCATCTGGTTCGGCAATGACGACGACACGCCGATGAACAACATGACCGGCGGCACCCTGCCCGCCGCGACCTGGCATGACGTGATGGCCTATGCGCATCAGGGCATCGACCTCAAGCCCTTGCCGGGGCGCCCTGCGCCCGCCGTTCCCGCCGCGCCCGCGACTGCCGACGCCGGCGCCGCGGCGCCGCCGGGGCCTCAGCGCCCCGTGAGCCTGTCGTCGCTCTCGGCCGAGGTCCTGCGCGCCATCGCGGACGAAATGACCGCGGCCGAGAAGAAAAGGCAGGACGCAGGCGCCAGCGCCGCGCGGGCGGCGGCTGCGCCCGGCGGCGGCTGAGGCGCGGTTTTGGACGCGCTTGTCGAGAAGCATTTCTCCGAGAACAGATTGCGAGAGCGCGTGGCCCTGATCGGCAAATTCCTGCTCGCCGGCCTGGCCGGTCTGCTCATCGGGCTCGGCGTCACCTTCGCGGCGCTGCGCCATGGCGTCGGCTTCGGCGCCGTCAAGGCGGGCCCCTGGACCGCCTGGCCGAAGGCCGGCGGCGACGCGATCGACCCTTATCTGCGCGCCCGGCTCACCCGTTCAGGCGAAATCCCGCTCGGCGCATCGGAGGGCGTCGGCTTCATCGCGGAGAACGACAGCGCGGGGGCGCGGCTTGACGGCGCGTGCGATTATACGGTGAGCGGGCAGACGCCGCAGGCGCGCTACTGGACGCTGACCGTGATGACTCCCGAAGGCCGTCTCATTGCAAATCCAGCCGGGCGCAATGGATTCACGTCGAGCGAAATTCTGCGCTCCGCGGATGGCGGCTTCGCCATTGCGCTCTCCCACAACGCCCGCCCCGGCAATTGGCTGCCGCTCACCTACAGGAAAGACTTCATTCTCGCTCTGCGGCTGTATGAAACCGAATTCAGCGCCGGCGCGCTCGCCTTCGATCCGGCGAACCTGCCGGTCATCGTCAAAGGGTTTTGCCGATGAGCGGCCTCGATCGCTTCCTCGCCGCGATCCTCTGGTGTCTCGCGGTTCTCTGCGTCGCGGGGCTGGTTCACATCCTCGCCGTCTTCAACGTGCCGAAGTTCGAACGAAACGGGGCTTTCGGCCGCATCGCCGCCTTGACGAAGGCGAGCGGATTGACGCTGCTGCCGCGCGTCGCTCCCGGCGCCGAGTGGGCGCCTTTCTCCGACCCCGCGCTGGCGCAGGGCGCATGCCGGTTCGATCTCACGCACAGTCCGATGCGTCTTCGCGGCGAAATCGATGGCGACAGAATGCTGACCCTGTCGTTCCGCACCCCTGCCGGGGACATCTTCTATTCGATGACCGACCGCGCGGCGCAGCGCGGCGCAATCGACGTGCTGCTGCTCACCGCCGACCAGCTCGAAACGCTTGAGGCGGAGACCGATGAGGACGAGCCGGCGCCGCAGGAGTTGCGGCTCGTCGCGCCGACGACGAAAGGGTTCGTCCTCGTCAATGCGCTCGCCGCATTTCCGAGCGGCAGGCTCGAGGCGGAGCAACGGGTGAAAGCGATCTCCTGCGAAGCCGAGACGGCGGCGCAATGACGGGCCCGGATTTCTGATCAATCAATCGGAATCGGCGAGGCCCGGCGCGCCGGAT
>Ga0181535_10005522_pt1 | contig 13498 bp, 9 predicted proteins | sample PEATcosm2014_Bin_44_FD_119774 | JGI IMG/M metagenome (GOLD analysis project Ga0181535, IMG submission 119774) | Peatland microbial communities from MTU Mesocosm Facility, Houghton, MI, USA - PEATcosm2014_Bin17_30_metaG | ecosystem: Environmental > Terrestrial > Soil > Wetlands > Peat | place...
AAACTCCGGGTGCCCCATCCTCGGCGCGTCTTTGTTTTTGCGCCTAGGATGGGTTCGCATCGACCTGCATGCGCTTACTTGTTTTTCAACAACTTACGCACTTGTTTCTTATTAGGGCACGACTTCAGTCGTGCCGCAAACCTCACAAAATGAACGCGGGCTTCAGCCCCTGCAAAACTCGTCTTCGCCCAAAAATCAAAATCAACCCTTTTTCCGCAACCTGTTTAGCCCCCGAGGGATGCTCTTCGGGTTCTTCTTTCAAATCAAGGCATTATTCCGCAGCTTGTTAAACCGCGCAGGGCAGCGCCGTCGAGCAACCGCCCCGCGCCGCCGCCCTGCCAGTCCGCAAACCAGCGATGCTCTAAAAGAATCCCATCGCCTTCGTGCTGTAGCTGACCAACAGATTCTTGGTCTGCTGATAGTGGTCCAGAATCATCTTGTGCGTCTCGCGCCCAAAGCCGGACTCCTTGTATCCGCCAAACGCCGCGCCCGCCGGATACACGTGGTAGCAGTTCGTCCAGCAGCGGCCGGCCTTGATCTCCCGGCCAACGCGATACGTGTTGTTCATGTTCCGCGACCACACGCCCGAGCCCAGCCCGTACGGCGTGTCGTTGCCGATCTCGATGGCTTCCTCCAGTGTCTTGAACTTTGTCACCGAAACCACCGGCCCAAAGATCTCCTCCTGGAAAACGCGCATCTTGTTGTCGCCCGCAAAGATGGTCGGCTCCATGAAGTAGCCGTTCTCCATGTCACCGCCAAGGTGCGCACGCTCGCCGCCCGTCAGGCATTGAGCGCCCTCTTCCCTGCCGATGCGTATGTAGTCCAGAATCTTCGTGATCTGCTCCTTCGACACTTGCGGTCCCATCATCGACGTCGGATCAAGCGGATTAGCCACCTTGATCTTCTTCACGCGAGCCACCGCGCGCTCCATGAACTTGTCATAGATCGACTCTTGAATCAGCACCCGTGACGGGCAGGTGCACACTTCTCCCTTGTTCAGGGCAAACAGCGCAAACCCCTCCAAAGCCTTGTCGAGAAAGTCGTCGTCGGCATCCATCACATCGGCAAAGAAGATGTTCGGCGACTTGCCGCCCAACTCCAGCGTCTGCGGAATAATCGGCTCCGACGCGTACTGCATGATGAGCCTGCCCGTGGTGGTTTCGCCGGTAAACGCGATCTTGGCAATCCGCTTGTTCGACGCCAGCGCCTTGCCAATCTCCCCGCCCGGTCCGGTGACCACGTTCAGCACGCCCGGAGGCAACAAATCACCCACCAGTTGCGCAAAAAGCATCAGGCTCAACGGCGTGTTCGACGCCGGCTTGATCACCACGCAGTTGCCGGCTGCCAGAGCCGGAGCCAGCTTCCACGCAGCCATCAACAACGGGAAGTTCCACGGAATAATCTGCCCAACCACGCCCAGCGGCTCCTTGAAGTGGTAGGCAACCGTGTCGTTGTCAATATCGGTCAGCGCGCCTTCTTCCGCGCGGATGCAGGCCGCGAAATAGCGGAAGTGGTCCACCGTCAGCGGCATATCGGCGGCCCGTGTCTCGCGGATCGGCTTGCCATTATCCAGGGTTTCCGCCAGCGCCAGGGTTTCCAGGTTCTGCTCAACCACATCGGCGATCTTCAACAGGATCGTTGCGCGTTCGGCCGGTGAAGTGTGACCCCATTTTTCCCTGACCGCATGTGCAGCATCCAGAGCCTTTTCCACATCCGCCGGCCCCGAACGTGCGAACTCACAGATGGGTTCCGCATTGATCGGGCTTTGGCTCACAAAGTACCGGCCCGTGGTTGGCGGCGCCCATTTCCCTCCAATGTAGTTCTCGTATCTTGAGCGGACACCCGCCTTATGCAGAGTCTCAAGGACGTCCTGAATCGATGACTGATTAACCGCAGTTACCATGTCCATTTTCTCCTTTGCTCGATAACGTACTCGAAACCGATTCATCCTACTCTGCGTTGACAACGACTGCCAAGCTCCAAAATGAATTGTTCCCTGCCTCGAACAGATCCATCGCCCGCCTCAACATCTCGCTCTTTCCAGAAAAAAACGCGACCCGCCGCAAGACTCTGTGCCGATTGAAGATGCGTTGGCCCGTGGCCCAGGTCTTGGGAAGCCCCGCTCGCGAATGCCCCAGGCCTCCCCTTTGGAACCCGGAAAAGCAGGAACCGAAGATACTGATGCAAGCGTTCAGTGACCTCGGAGTTCTTTATGCCTTCACGCGCTGAGCCCTGGTGCCCGCCAAAACCAGCTCGAACACATCGGCCACAAACGACTCATCGATTCGCTCATGATGGAACAGTAAACGCGCCAATAAAGGGCCGATAATCGAATCGAGGAATACGCTGATCTTCAGTTCGGCCGGAAGATCGCCCCGCTTGATCGCTTCGTTCACGATGACGCGAATTTCCTTGTCGCGCGGCGAGCTGACACGCTCCAGGAACTCCTTGCGCAGGGTTGCATTGTCCTGAATAGCGCCAAGCAGGCGGGCGACAACGATCCCGTTATCTCCGGTGAAGAACCGCCCGACCTGAAGAATGTACTCCTTCAAGCGCTCCAACGGAGGCCCCACGGACTTCAGCACCATTTCGTGATCCACCGTATGCAGAAAGGCATCGAGCAGCAATGCCTCCTTCGTAGACCACCAGCGGTACACCGTTGCCGTGCTTACGCCTGCCGATCGCGCGATGTGAATTGTCGATATTTCCGAAACCGGACGTCTTTGCAGAAAGCGGTAAGCCGTCTCGAGGGTCGATGTGCGCGAGGCTTCACTGCGGGGCCTTCCGGCTGAACGCGCGGGTTTGAGTTTCGTTTTGACAGCCGGTCCGCTCACGGATCACCCCCTTCAGTTTAATGCTTCAATATTGCAATTATATACGAAACGGAATGTTTCGTTTTATAATAGCCTGAAGCCGAAAGAGCTATGGTGCCAAGCGACCTGCCAGACCAACAGTGGAAACCCGCATTCAACCCATGGCTGATCGCCGTCGCCGTGGCTATCGCCGCGTTCATGGAGGTCCTCGATACAAGCATCGCAAATGTGGCCCTTCCGCATATCGCCGGAAGCCTCGGCGCAAGTCAGGATCAAGCCACCTGGGTGCTGACGACTTACCTGTTGTCCAACGCCATCGTTCTGCCCATTACCGGGTGGATTTCAAGCGCCGTCGGCCGCAAGCGATTCTTCATGATCTGCATTACTCTGTTTGCGGCGAGTTCACTGCTTTGCGGTCTGGCTCCCAGCATGCCCATTCTTTTGCTCGCCCGTGCGCTTCAGGGAATCGGTGGAGGCGGCATGCAGCCCATGTCGCAGGCCATCATGGCGGACTCGTTTCCGCCTCGTCTCCGCGCGGCGGCCTTTGCCCTTTATGGCGTCACGGTCCTCGTAGCTCCGGCGATGGGTCCGATTCTGGGCGGGTGGATCACCGATAACTATTCCTGGCGCTGGATATTCCTCATCAACCTGCCGGTTGGGCTGCTGGCGTTGGGCCTGATCTTCAAACTGGTTGAAGACCCTCCTTTTCTGCGCCGGTTCAAGCCTGGCGAAATGCATTTGGACACCGTTGGTCTCTCGCTGCTGGTGCTCGGGGTCGGGGCGCTCCAGATTCTTCTCGACAAGGGGCAGGAAGACGACTGGCTGGGCTCGAATTTCATCGTTACGCTGATTGTCGTTTCGATTGTGTGCCTCAGCGCTCTTGCGGTGTGGGAGTGGCGACACAAGATTCCGCTCATCGACGTCCGGCTCTTCACGAATCTCAATTATTCCGGAATCAACTTGATGATGTTCCTGGCGGGTGCCGTAGCATTTTCTTCCACGGTACTGATGCCCCAGTTTCTTCAGAGCCTGGCCGGCTACTCGGCGCAGCAGGCAGGGATGGTCGTCTCCGTCGGGGCCCTTTCCCTGTTCTTGACCATGCCTGTAGTGGCAGGGCTCACCACCAGGGTTCCGGTGAAGTTTCTTATCGCCACTGGCTGGCTGCTCTCCGCCGGTGGTTTGTACTTGTCCACGCGGCTTCTCAACCTGGGCATCAGCTTCCCAGTGGCCGCCTTCATCATGGTGCTGCAATATGCACCCATCAGCTTCATCTTCGTTCCGGCAATGACCGCCTCTTATTTCGGAATTGCACAGGACAAGAGCGATTCGGTCTCCGGCATGACCAACTTCATGCGCAACATCGGAAGCAGCTTCGGTGCATCCGTAGTCACAACCGTGCTGGCGCGCCGCCAGCAGTTCCACATGGCCCGGCTCTCCGAGCACCTCGATCATGGCTCAGCGGCACTGGCGAGCACCTTCCAGGCTTTGTCGCTGAGGATGCACGGCAGCGTCGGAGCAGGAAGCCAGACAATGGGGCTGGCGCTGGTCTACCAGTATTTGATGGGGCAGGGAGCCGCATTGTCGTTCATCGACACCTACGTCGTTCTAGGCACGGCGTCGGCCGCGATGTTCTTCGTGTCGTTTCTGCTCAAGTCGAACGATCCTAAACAGGCGGAGATTCATACAGGGCACTGATCGTGCCGCTTTGCCGATAGCAAGACAGCCGTGCGGAAGCCGGTGATCGAACACATGGTTCAAGGACACATGGTTCAAGGACACATGGTTCAAGGACACATGGTTCAAGGAGCGGGTATGGAAACTTCCGATTTGTTGTATGCGAATTTGCAGTCCATTGCCGCGCGCGGGCTCGGTTCTTTTTTGCAAGCCATTGCCCAGCTTGCGCCGGACGAAGACCTTCACAAGGCCGGCGACCATTGGATTCAAGCTTTCGAAACCACAGAATGGGACCCCGAGATGAAACCCGATAAATTCGTTCTCCAGGTAACAATCAACGCACTGCTAGGCGGGTGGCTGCGCCGGGAGAAGTGAGCACAACCACTGAAGATGGGTGCCCCAGGTGCCTCGCTTTTGGGCACCTGGGATAGCACAGTCAAGCAGCTTTCAGCCTTGCCGATCATTCCCCCCAAAAAGCGCACAATCGAAACATGAGTTCCTCCATCCGCATCTTCGCCAACCCGCAATCCGGCCACTCCCCAGCCATCACCGCGGAACAAAATGAGCCCCAATGGGCGGCTTTTCGACCCCAATTTCCGCCTTACCCCCTACCCCCTCCCTCGTCAATTGCACAAATTATGGTGCACACATAAAATAACTACCCCATAATCAATAACTTACAAAGACGCCCTATTAACCAACCAGTAAACAACCCGGCAAATCTCGACGTTTTTCCGAAAAAAACAGCCTGTTTTTTGAGCCTGAACGCCACTCAAAGCCCAGCAAACCGCTCAATTTTGAACGCCGCAAAATACGAGAGGCTTCTCCATCGGAGAAGCCTCGATCGCACCACTTTTCTTGAGAGCTGTTTAGAACCGGAAGACGACACCAATCTCGCCGCGCGCATTCCAGTGCATGTGCGGCGAGTAGGCCAGCGCAGGCGTATTGTTGTTCAGCGAAAACGACGAGCCGATTCTGTCGCCCGAGGCGCGAATGGCCCACCGCTGGCTCATGTTGTACACCAGGCCGCCGCCAAATCCGCCCGCGAACGAGATGTCCGGAGTCATGCCTTCGCCGCCCGTATGTTCCACGCCCAGCAAACCATGCACAATCCCGTCGAAGTTCCCATAGAGGTTGGCGCGAAACTCCGGCCCAACCAGCGCGTCGTAGACCGACGGATTGCCGGGATTGCCCGTTCCGGTTGCCGGCTTGTAGTAGTCGCCCATCGCCGTAATGCCGAAGTGACGGCCAAAATCGCGGGTGGCGCCGAACTTGCCGCCGATCAATCCATAGCGCGACTGGTTCACCTGGTTAAGGCTGGTATAGCCGGCCAGTGCGAACGCCTCGTACTTGAATACGGGTGCACCGCGCTCGGCGCGTGGACGTTCGGGGGCAATCTGGCCTTGAGCCGCCAGAGGCATAAGCACGGCCGGAATCGCGGCCAACATCGAAAGCAGGAACTTACTCTTCAACTGGAAACACTCCTCAACTATGCTGGGGCCTACCTGTCGCTTCCGGTCATAACCCGAAGCAGAAGCCGTGGTTGGTTATCGGTACCTTAATAGACTATCCTCTCCACCCCGGTTTCCTCTACTCCAGCCGTGCACTTAACGCTCCTGAACCGCAACCGGCCCGGCGAGGCGAACCATCTTGTCCAAAGTGTCTGTAACTCTGACGGCTATTCCGCCCGGAAGATAGCGTCCAATCACCTCAGGCCGCGTCCAATCCAGCCCCCAACCGTCCTCGATGGCGACGACAGTGTACTGCCCGGCCGCCACATCGCGGAGCACAAAGCTCCCGTCCGAGTCGGACTGATCGCGCCGCACAAAATCGGGAAAGGCCGCCGCGTCCTTTGGAATGAGCAAAACCATCACTCCAGCCAGGCCTTTTTCGCCTTTCCGCGCAAAGCCTTCCACCCGCATCCCATCCGCGCTCACCCTCACCAGCAGCGTCAGCGGACGATCCTGCACCGTTACCAGTCCTCCTTGATGCGCACGGCCGCCCACGGCAATCGAAAACACAGGCGTCTGCAACCCGGATTGCTCGACCCTGAGCTTCCATGCGCCGGCAGGGACCGCCGCAAAGCTGAACGCGCCGTGGTTGAACTCCGACACCTTCGGCTTGAAGCCTTGCGCGCCATCCACCGGCTCCAGCGTCACGACGGCCTCGCCCGTAAGTGGCGCGCTGGTCGCGGTCTGCAGGGTTCCGCTCACAGCCACAGCAGGCGTGCCGGCGCCGGGTTCCACCTGCTGGCTGGCGGCAGCGTCCAGAGCCACCACACGCGGCGGATCGCCCTGCGTCAGTTCATAGTGCCCAGGCGCAACGCCGCTGAACTCCGTACCGCCAGTCTGGGTAGCATCCGCAAATCCCGCGCTGTCGTTCGAGACCGAAATACCAAAAACGGCTTGCCGCAACTCTGGCCGCGCGATCGATCCATCCTGCTTGCGCTGCGCCTGTACATCGAGGTGCAGCGCAGCCTCCGCGTGCAGACTAATATCCGCCTCCACGCGGCTACCGCCGACAAGCGCAATCGGTGAAGCCGATGCCTCATCCGTCGTCGAATCGAAGTAGGTAATCGGGTAAGCCATATCGAGCGCCTGATTCGTCTCGCCGGCTCCTCTTTGCCGCGCGCCCCCGCGATGCAGCGCATACCAAGGCTCCGCCTTCACCGCCAGCAGATACTCCCCCTTGGCCAAATTCGCGAACTCGTAGACGCCCGTGTCATCCGTCAGAGCCGTATCGACCTGGACAATTCTTCCGCCCGGCTGGTGCCCGCGCGGCTTTTGGAAAAGCATCACCTGCGCCTGGGCCACCGGATCGCCGCCATCCGCGGTAATCACTCCCCGCAGCACCGCCCCAGGCACAATCCGGAAAACGAGGTTGCCCGTGTCGAGACCCTCGCCCGTCACAACCGCCGAACTGAACTCCTCGTGCTCATCGTAAGCGGCGGTCGAATAGCCGCGTTTGGAGACGATCAACTGGTACTTGGCCGCAGACAGGCCCTCGATGTCAAAGCGGCCGTCGTTGCCGCTCTGGACTGCGGCGATGCGGTGGCTGTCTTCCACGGCCAGCACGGCTACCGTCGCGCCGCGCACCGGCCCACCCGTCACCGCATTCACCACCGTCCCCGCAATGCGAAAGGTGTTCGCGGTGCTGTTTGAAATCGCATCGCTCTGCGCGAACCCTGTCGTGCACGCGATAGAAAGAACGATGGCGCCTGCCGCACTGAAAATGCGCATCATTGTCCCGCCACCTCCAGCACCAGGTCGGCGGCCGCGCCGGCAGAGAGCGTAATCGCCTGCCCTCTGTAGGTCATCGCCGCCATGGCCTCGCGATTGCGATAGGCAAGCTCCACGGGCCCGATGAATGTGTACACGTGATAGCTGCCCGGCGTCAGGCCGCTCAGCGTCACCGTCCCGCCCGTCGAGCCGCGCAAAGTCACAGGCTGCACATCGGCGGTCGAGTCGAAGTCCGGAACCACGTACACGGTAAAGAAAGGCTCTTCGCCCGCGGCACTCGACGCCAGTTCTTCAGGCAAGCTGAGTTCGAGACTGGCGCAATCGTCGCGCAAGGCGAGTTCCATCGGCGCTGTCGCACCAGAGAGCCCGATCCGCACCGGCTCGCGTGCCAGCGACGCGCCACCCGCCGTGAACGAAGCCTCGCAAAGCCCCTTCACCCCCACGTGCGTGTGGACCCAATAGGCGCCGGGAATGAGGAGGCTTGCCACGAGCGGACCAGCTGCGGGACCGCTCGCATAGGCGCTCACCATGTCGTCGTCCACCCATCCGCCAGCCTGGCTCACCATCACGGTAATCTGGTCGTTCTGGCCTGATCGCATCTCCGCGGACTGCCCCGAACCGCGAATGAAATTTACCTGGATGGGATTGGGCCGCGGCATCGAGAGCGGAACGCGCAGCCCGGCAACAGCACGGCCGGCCACAGAAAACTCCACCGAGCCCGCCAGCGCTTCAGGCTCCCGGCTCACGCCGTTCGAGATGTGCACCGAGGAGGGACTCTCGACCGGATTCGGAATCGTTGAGACCAACAGCGTGTAGGTTCCGTCCGGCAACATCGCCTGGACCGTGCGCGTGTCTTCATCGTATTGCGCCTGGTACGGAAGCTGATGGCCTGCGCTGTCCATCACCATTGCGGAGAGATTTTTCCCAGCGCGCGCCGCGGCACTGCCCTGGGGAAGCACAGCCAGGGCGGTGACGCTCTCGAAGGTCTCAAGCGCGAGCAGCAGATTAGCCTGCGCCTCCTGGCCGTTGCCAACGTGGATCTTTGCCGCGCCCGAAGGCTCGCGCGCGTCGGGATAGTAGACAGCCGCGTAGCCCCAGCGCTGGCCGTCCCCGCCCGGCGTCTCATCCAGATCGCTATCCATAGCCGGCTCGGTGAACAGCGCATAGTCTCCGTCCGCAAGGCCGCCGAAACGAAATGTCCCGTCGCTCCGCGTCTTTGCCGAGGCGGCCTGCTGCCAAATCCCGCGTCCATCCTGAATGGTCCGTTGCGCGAGAATGATCTTGATGCCTTCGGCCGCGTCGCCGGTCGAGAGTTCGACCTGCCCGCGAACTGCGCCAGTGGGCGCGAGCATGAACACCACGTCAGGCATCTGGGCGGCCACCAATACGTTGTGGCCGCCAGTTGCCTTGGCAACAATGAATTGTTCGACCCCGTTGCCGGCAGAAAAACTGCGATCCAGAAACCCCGGCTTCTCCACGCTCACCGATTGGGGGCCCACGGGAATGTGCGGAATCTCGAAGCGGCCTTCGCCATCGGTAAGTACGCCAGTATTTGCATCGCCCTCGATGCGCACCAGGGCGCGCGCCAACCCTTGACCTGTCGCGGCATTGCGCACCACGCCGTGCAACGTCGTCAGCGTGCGGTCCACGGTCACGGGCTGCGATAGATCTTGTGCGGCCTGCTGCGCGGAAATTGAAAGGCTCGTGGCAGAAAAGAACGTCAACAACAAACCCGCATGCACGGCTCGCCAAAACGCGCTTGCCGTCAAGCCGCGCCGCCTTTCAGCCCGTTCTTTAATTGCGCATCCATCAGTTGCCGGCGAGTCCACTCACCATTGTGACTTGTCGCGGTGCGGATAGGAAAGCAGCCTACCTCTTCATCCGCAGCAGCGCATCGCGGTCCACCAGTTCCCCGTCGACAATCAGCGCGGAGATGCGGCGCGCGTTCCAGATGTTGGCGGTGGGGTCGCCATCGACAACAAGGATGTCCGCACGCCGGCCGGGGGCGACCAAGCCCAGCTCGTTCCAGCCAAATTGCAGCGCGTAATTATTCGTAGCGGCCGCCAGCGCCTCGCGCGGAGAAAGCCCCAGCCGCACCAGCAATTCAAGCTCAGTGTGCAGGGAGATGCCGGGCATCGAGCCCGAGACCGGCGCGCCCGAACCAGCCAGGTAATGCGGATAGGCGGCGAAGATCGTCTCATTGATGAGCCACATGCGCATCGCATCCTGGCCGGCCTTCTTGCGCTGCCCTTCCTCGAACCATCGTTGTCCGACGGCGGGCAAGCGGCGGCCCCAGATGGAGAGCGGATAGTTCAACTCACCCGTCGTGCGATCGGAGGGATTGAACATGTGCCCAGGACTAAGAACCGAGGCGGCCGGCTCCTTCCACAGGTTGCGATGGTCGGGCAATTCCACGTAGTTCAGGCTGAAGGCGGGCATCAGCGCCGCATGGTGCGAGGCCAGAAAACGCGCGTAGCCGCGCAGATGCGCGTCCGTTGCGGGCAGGCGCACCGAGTAGTCGTACGCCGTGTTTGCCGAAGGTCCCTCGGGGTCCTCGACCAGGGGTAGCTGCAGCTCATCGGGAACAACGCCGAGATCGTAGCGGCCCATCTGCGGTAGCGCGTCCACACCCGCCTCCAGGCCCACCGCGTAAGGAGTGGAGACAAACTCCCCATAAGTGACCAGCCCCAACTGATGTGCGCGCGCGATAATCAACTGCGTATTGGCTGCCGTGATGTTGTGGCCAAGCAGCACAACCCGCGTCCCCAGCCGGGCCGAGGCATTCAGTTGCAGATTGGTGTCTTCAGGACTCAGCTCTGTGGGCCGCGGACCCTCCCGGAGCTTGGCCGCCCACTCCGGGAGCCTGGTCAGCAGGCTCCAGTTGTCGGTCGAGCCAACCGTGTCGATGGGGTAGATATGCGGGCGAGGATTGGCGGAGTATTCGACGAGGCCATGGCGACGATCGCTGCGAGCCACCACCGTAGTGACGCCCATGTAGAGATTGGCGCGGGCCTGCCCCTGGGAGTTCATCCCGGCATAGCCATCTACAAGGCCGGGAATGATGAACTTTCCTGTGCAGTCGAGGACGCGGGCGCCCTTGGGGATGGCGACGGTTCCGGCGGCGCCGACTTCGACGATTTTGCCGTCGCGCACAATCACAATGGCGTCCTGCAGATCGCGCGCCGAGTGGCCCCAGCCGGTAACATCCACCACAGTGCCACCCGTTAGAACCAGCGGCACGGAACCCGCCGCGCTCGGCGTAATCTGAGGCCCCGGCTTAGACCATGCCAGAACGCCTGCCAGTGCCAAACTTATCCAAAGCGGACAGTATCGAATGATTCCCATAGGAAAGGTGGTCTGCTTTGGATTGTCGCACGGCGATTTGGGAGAGCAAGCAAAACAGCCTGCCAAAGCAAAACGAAAGGTAGTTACCATTTCCCCTGATCCGCGCTTTCTCAACTCGCCACTAGCGTCGGCCGGCGGCGGCCTGCCAGCAGCGGCCGCACCTGGGCCAGCGCAGCATCCACGCTAAGGCCGTACTTCGCGCGCAGATCGTCCACCTTGCCGTGTTCAATGAATTGATCCGGCCATCCGATACGCACCACCGGGACCTTGCTGCCCATCTCCTCCAGCGTCTCAACAACCGCCGATCCAAAGCCGCCCATCTTTACGTGATCCTCAAAAGTGACAAAAGCGGCCACGCGTCCGGAGTACTCTTCCAGCATCTCGCGGTCGATGGGCTTGATGAACCGTGGATTGATAACCGCCGCGGAGTAGCCTTCGCGCTCCAGGCGGCCTGCCAGTTCGCGGGCCATCGATGTCAGCGGCCCCAGGCCGAGAATGGCCACGTCGGAGCCGTCCTGAAGCACCTCGGCCTTGCCCACCGGAAGCACCTCCGGCTCGGGCTTGCGTTCCACGCCCACCCCCACCCCGCGCGGATAGCGGATAGCGCTGGGGCCTGGAATCTGGAATGCCGTTGCCATCATGTCTACCAATTCGTTCTCGTCCTTGGGAGCCATCAGCACAATCTCTGGGATGGAGCGCAGGTAGCCGATGTCGAACAGACCGTGATGCGTCGGCCCGTCGTCGCCGGAGAGACCAGCGCGGTCCATGCAGAAAAGGACCGGCAGCTTTTGCAGGCAGACGTCGTGGACGATCGGATCGAAGGCGCGCTGCAGAAACGTCGAATAGATGGCGCACACTGGCCGGAAACCGCGCGTCGCCATGCCTGCGGCAAACACCACGGCATGCGCCTCGGCGATGCCCACATCGAAATAGCGTTTGGGATGGCGCGGCCGAAACAGATCGAGGCCCGTACCGTTGGGCATGGCCGCTGTGATGGCCACAATGCGTTCGTCTTTTGTGGCCATATCGGCCAACGTGTTGGCGAAGACCTCGGAGTAAGTTGGCAGGCCAACCGGCTTGGTTTCGCCGGTCTCCGGATCGTAGGGCCCCAGACCGTGGAACTTCTTCTGCTTGTCCAGCGCGGGTTGAAAACCGCGTCCCTTCTGCGTAAGCACGTGCAGCAGCACAGGGTGGTCCAGAGCCTTGAGGAACTTGAATGTCTCAATCAGCAGCGGCAGGTTGTGCCCGTCGATCGGACCAAAATACTCCAGTCCGAACTCTTCAAACAGAACGGAGGGCCACAGCATGCCCTTGGCGGCCTCTTCGGCGCGGCGCACAACCTTGGCAGCCGTCTTGCCGCCGAAGCGCTCAATCAGCCGCGTCGCCGTCTTGTGCAGATGCTGGTAGTGCTCGTTGGTCACAATCCGGTGGAAGTAGCGCGCGATGGCGCCCACATTGCGGTCGATAGACCACTCGTTGTCGTTCAGTACGACGATGAGCCGATTGGTCTGCTCGGCAATGTTGTTCATCGCCTCGAAGGTAATCCCATTGGTGAAGGCGCCATCGCCAGCCACGGCAATTACGTGTTCGGTGCCGCCAGCCAGGTCGCGAGCCACGGCCATTCCCAGCGCTGCGGAAAGCGCCGTTCCTGCATGTCCTGCGCCGAAGCAATCGTGCTCGCTCTCGGTGCGCAGCATAAAGCCGTTCAGGCCGCCCGGCTGGCGAATGGTATCTAATCGGTCGCGCCGCCCGGTGAGGATTTTGTGGATATAAGTCTGGTGGCTTACGTCGAACGTGATCTTGTCTTCGGGGGTGTTAAAGACGGTGTGCAGGGCCATGGTCAGTTCCACCACGCCCAGGTTGGGGCCGAGGTGGCCGCCCGTCTTTGACAGTGTCAGAATCAGGAATTCGCGGATCTCCTCCGCCAGTTCGGCCATCTGCGCGTCATTCAGGCGCTTTAGGTCGGCAGGCGATTGGATAGACTCCAGCAGTGTTCCCATGTACTTCCTTCCCCTGAACCATGCGGGCATACGGGGTGAAAAGTCTCCCGCCAGCAAAAAAGACCCCTTGGGGAGGGGCCGCCCTCTACTGGTCTTACCAACTTCTAGTATACCTGCGCCGGTATTGGCCCACTCCGGACCGCAGATTAGTTAGACGTGGGTGAAAGAGGTTTTGGTGACACGGAGGCGCCGTGGGTTGGTTTGAGAGATCGGTCTGACGAGTCACATGGCAACCCGTGGTGAAAGTCGAGCTTTGAAAGGGCACGGCGGGGTCCGGGGTGCCCTCAGGGCCGGGTCCCGTGCTGGAAATGATTGATTAAAACGATGGGCTTTACAGGCTGCGGAAAAACTCCTACGGGCGGTAGGCCGGGGATTTATCCCCGGTATAAGCACAATGGAATGAATAGGGCTTTAGCCCCTGAGGTAT
>Ga0181535_10005523_pt1 | contig 13495 bp, 12 predicted proteins | sample PEATcosm2014_Bin_44_FD_119774 | JGI IMG/M metagenome (GOLD analysis project Ga0181535, IMG submission 119774) | Peatland microbial communities from MTU Mesocosm Facility, Houghton, MI, USA - PEATcosm2014_Bin17_30_metaG | ecosystem: Environmental > Terrestrial > Soil > Wetlands > Peat | place...
ACGGTGCGGATGCCCATCCGGCGCAGTTCGGAGAAACGCTCGCGGATGCCGCCCTTGACGATGTCCTTCAGGTGGATGACGCCGAGCAGCCGCCGCCCGTCGGCGACCGCGAGCGGCGTGCCGCCCTGGTTGCTGATGCGGTCGGCGGTGGTCTGCAACTCGCGGAGCACCGCGTCGGGCACCGGCAGCGCATTCGCCGCAGTCGCGGTGACGTGGGTGATCACCGCGTCGATCGCGCCCTTGCGAATGGAGCGCCCGTCGACATCGACGCCGCTCATCCTTGTGTGCGCGGTGAAGGGGACGAAGGTGGCGTGCAGCGCGGCCATCTCGCGCCCGCGCAAGCCGTATTTCTCCTTGGCCAGCACGACGATCGAGCGCCCCTCGGGGGTTTCGTCCGACAGCGAGGCGAGCTGGGCGGCGTCGGCCAGGTCGCGCGGATCGATGCCGGAGAGCGGCATGAATTCGGTGGCCTGGCGGTTGCCCAGCGTAATCGTGCCGGTCTTGTCGAGCAGCAGCGTGTCGACGTCGCCGGCGGCCTCGACGGCGCGGCCGGACATGGCGAGCACGTTGAAGCGCACCAGCCGGTCCATCCCGGCGATGCCGATCGCCGACAGCAGCGCGCCGATGGTCGTCGGGATCAGCGTCACGAACAGCGCCACCAGCACGAGAACCGACATCGAGCCGCCGGCGTAGGCGGCAAAACTGGGGATGGTGGCGACGGCGAAGACGAAGATCAGGGTCATGCCGGCGAGCAGGATGTTCAGCGCGATCTCGTTCGGCGTCTTCTGCCGGCTGGCGCCCTCGACGAGCGCGATCATGCGGTCGAGGAAAGTGTGGCCGGGGGCGGCGGTGATGCGCACGCGGATCCAGTCTGACAGCACCTGGGTGCCGCCGGTCACCGCCGAGCGGTCGCCGCCGCTCTCGCGGATCACCGGCGCGGATTCGCCGGTGATCGCCGCCTCGTTGACGCTGGCGACCCCCTCGATGACCTCGCCGTCGCTCGGGATGATGTCGCTGGCCTCGACCAGGACGATGTCGCCGGGCTGCAGTTCGGGGGCCGGGACCAGTTCATAGATGCCGGCCGCCTCGTACTGGCCGTTCGAGCCGGGCAGCAGCCGTTTCGCCTGGGTCTCGGTGCGCGCGCGCCTGAGCGTGGCGGCCTGGGCGCGGCCGCGGCCCTCGGCCACCGCTTCGGCGAAATTGGCGAACAGCACGGTGAACCACAGCCAGATATTGATCTGGATCGAAAAGCCGAGGGCGTGCTGCCCGGTCAGAATGTCGCGGAACAGAAGAATGGTGGTGAGGGTGGCGACGATCTCCACCACGAACATCACCGGGTTGTGCCACATGCTGCGCGGGTCGAGTTTTCGGACGGACTGGCCGATGGCCGGCAGCAGGATGGCGGGGTCGAGCAGGGTGGCGGCGCTGCGCCCGCCGCGGGTCGCGGAGGTCATGGTTCGGGCCTCAGTAGGTTGTGCCGGCCAGCATCGCGAAGTGCTCGACGATGGGGCCCAGGGCCAAAGCGGGGAAGAAGGTGAGGCCGCCGACGATCACGATGACGCCGACGACCAGGCCGACGAACAGCGGTCCGTGGGTGGGGAAGGTGCCGGCCGACGGCGGCACGGTCTTCTTCGCCGCCAGCGATCCGGCGATCGCCAGCGCCGGGATGATCATGAAGAAGCGCCCGACCAGCATGTCGAAGGCGAGCGTGTCGTTCCAATAAGGCGTGTTGGCCGACAAACCGGCGAAGGCGCTGCCGTTGTTGCCCGCCCCCGAGACATAGGCATAGAGCGCCTCGGTGAAGCCGTGCGGTCCGCTGGCCGAGATCGCCGATACCGCCCCCGGCAGCACCACCGCGACGGCGGTGAAGCCGAGCATGACGAGCGGCAGGCAGAGGATGGCCAGCATGGTCATCTTCACCTCCTTCGCCTCGATCTTCTTGCCGAGGTATTCCGGGGTGCGCCCGACCATCAGCCCGGCGACGAACACCGCCACGATGGCGAACAGCAGGAAGCCGTACAAGCCCGAGCCGACGCCGCCGTAGATGATCTCGCCCAGCATGATGTTGACCAGCGGCACCATGCCGCCGAGCGGCATGAAGCTTTCGTGCATGGCGTTGACCGCGCCGCACGAGGCATCGGTGGTGACGGTCGCGTACAATGCCGACAGCGCGGAGCCGAAGCGGACTTCCTTGCCTTCCATGTTGCCGAGCGACGGATCGACGCCGAGCGCGGTGAGCATCGGGTTGCCGTGCGCCTCGGCCCAGTAGCAGACGGCGACGCCGGCCAGGAACAGCACGCCCATGGCGGCGAACACCGCCCAGCCCTGCCGCTTGTCGCCCACCATGCGGCCGAACATCGAGGTCAGCCCGGCGCCGAGGGTGAAGATGGTAACGATCTGGATCAGGTTGGTGAGCCCGGTCGGGTTCTCGAACGGGTGCGCCGAGTTGGCGTTGAAGAAGCCGCCGCCGTTGGTGCCCAGGATCTTGATCGCCTCCTGCGAGGCGACCGGGCCGAGCGCGATGGTCTGCTTGGCCCCTTCCAGCGTGGTCGCATCCACGTAGGCGCCCAGCGTCTGCGGCACGCCCTGCCAGACGTAGACGAGGGCGATGACGATCGACAGCGGCAGCAGGATGTACAGGGTTATGCGGATCAGGTCGGCCCAGTAGTTGCCGATGGTGCTGGCGGAGCGCCGGGCGAAGCCGCGCACGAAGGCCATGGCGATGGCGATGCCGGCGGCGGCGGAAGCAAAGTTCTGCACCGTGAGCCCGGCCATCTGCGAGAAATACGACATCGTCGTCTCGCCGGCGTAGCTCTGCCAGTTGGTGTTGGTCAGGAAGCTCACGGCGGTGTTGAACGCGAGGTCGGGGGTCAGCGCGGTCTGGCCGGCCGGGTTGAAGGGCAGCCAGCCCTGCAGCCGCAGCAGCGCGTAGAGCAGGGCGAAACCGGCCGCCTTGAAGGCCAGCATGCTGACGGCATAGCCGACCCAGCTCTGCTCGCGCGCCGGATTGACGCCGGCAAGCCGGTAGATGCCGTTCTCCACCGGTCCGAGCACGGGGGTGAGGAAATTGGGTCGCCCCTCGGCGATGGCGGCCAGGAAGGCGCCGACCGGAGGGGTGATGACGATGATGATCGCGACGAAAAGCGCGATCTGGGCCCAGCCGTTGATCGTCATGGCGGGGTGCTCAGAACCGTTCCGGACGCACCAGCGCCCACACCAGGTAGCAGAGCAGTCCGACGGTCACCAGGCCGCCGAGCACATAATCCAGGGTCATTTGCGGGGCACCTTAAAGCCGGTCACAGAGCAGCGTGTAGGCCAGGCCCACGGCGAAGAAGGCCAACCCGGCGGCCAGGTAGATGATGTCGAGCATGTCGATTCCATGCGGATATGGGGCGGGGCGACAAGGTCGCCGTCGCCGCATAGGAAAGCGAGGTAGCCTGGCCGGGTCGGGCATAGGAATTCCATAGGGATTCCGGGTCCCGGCAGGGCGCTGGCGTCGCGCCGGACCACCTCCTCTCCAGGTTTCATGCGGCTGTCACATGCGGCGGGCCGGTCCTGCTTCCCATCGGTTGACCGGGCCGCTATCTGGTGACCCCGCTGCTGGCGGCGGGTTGTGCGCCGGATCGAATCACCAGCAGGGATCTGGTGGGAGAGAGTCATGGGCACATCGCCAACAACATACGGGCCGGCGGCGACGCGGCTCCTGGTCCTCGCCGTTTTGGTGCTGCCGGCGGCCGGCGCTGAGGCGCAGAGCGCGGCCAATCTGAACGCCCTGCGGGGCCTGGCCCCGGTCAGCGCCCTCGATAACAGCGCGGCCGGCAAGGCGGCGCTGGCGGCCAACCTGACCATCACCGGCGCGATCCAGAACGGCGCTGCCCATCGGCCGACCCTGCTGCCTTTCCCCGAGCAGCAGCAGCAGGCGCTCCGCGATGCCTACATTACCAGCGGCAACGCCAGCGGACTGGCGGATGGCCTCGGCAGCAAGCTGGGCGGCGTCTACCAGACGGCCGCCAGCACCACGAGCACGGATGACGGCAACACTGTCAGCGTCACCAACATCTCGCCGGCCGTCGCCCGCCTCATCGCCTACGCCTCTCTCACCACGAGTTCCGATTCCGGATCGGGCAAGTTTTTCTTCGCCAATGCAACGACCGATGGAGCGAAACCGGTCTCGCCGGACGCCTTCGCCATTCTGAGGGCGGTCAACGGCACCACGGATATCTTCGGCAAGGCCTACAACCTGCCGGCGGGCAGCCAGGGCGCCGACCGCTTCGGCGACTCCCGGCCGTTCCAGACCGAACCCCATTTCACCCCGTACAGCGGCAAGGATTTCTTCGCCGTCCAGTCCGACAACATCAGCTATCTGCGCGGCCCGACGGTGGCGCGGAACTTGGTGGACAGCCCGGCCTATCCCAGCGGCCACACCACCTATGGCTACAGCGAATCGCTGGTGCTCGCCCTGCTCGTGCCGCAACGCTATGGGCAGATGATCACGCGCGGCGCCGAATACGGCGACAACCGCATCATCATCGGTGCCCATTACACGATGGACGTGCTGGGCGGCCGGGCGCTCGCGCTCTACGACATCGCCCAGTTGCTGGCCAACAAGCCGGGCTATGTCGCGGTGGCGCGTGGCGGGGTGCAGATCGACAATTTTCCGGATGCCCTGGCGGCCGCCCGCGCCGACGTCACCAAGGCCCTGGAAGCGGGCTGCGGCAACACGGTCGCGGCCTGCGCCAAACAGGACAAGAGCCGCTTCGCGCAGCCCGCGCGCAACCAGGCCTTCTACGAGGTGACCCAGACCTACGGCCTGCCCGTGGTGTTCGCGCAGAACGCCAAGGGCCGCGAGGACGTCGGCAAGCTGGCGCCGGAGGCCGGCTATTTGCTGACCGCGGCGTTCCCCGCCCTGACGCTCGCCCAGGCCGACGCCATCCTGACCGCGACCGAGGGGCCGGGCGGCGGCTTCCTCGACAACGGCTCGGCCTTCGGCGTCTATTCGCGCCTTGACCTCTATCGCGCGGCTGAGAAGGCCATTGCGGTGGCCCCCACGAAGTAACATCGCTCCGCCCCGCCGGCCGTCGCCACTGGCGGCGGCGCCGGGCGGCAATACCCGACGCCGCTGCTACGACATTCATGTGGACGCCGGCGCGCCGGCGGGCGATAGGTAGCCGTTTGGGTCGCGAGGAAACGCCGATGACCACGTCACGTTGCTTGCTGAGCGCGTCGTCGGCGCTGTTTGCTGCGGGGCTGCTGGCCACTCGGGCGAGCGCCCAAACCGCGCCCGCTTCCCCTGCGACGCCTGCCGCCCCTGCCGCCTGGTCGGACGCCATCACACTGGGAGCGCAGATCGAGGGCGGCGTCACCTTCAACCCGGCCGGTCCGAAGACCAATTTCGGCCAGTTGTTCACCGACCATCCGAACCAGCCGACGCTGAACCAGGTGCTGGCGACCTTCGCGCGCGACATCCCGAAGGGTGCCAGCGGCTGGGATGTCGGCTTCCATTTCACCGGCCTCTACGGCTCGGATGCGCGCTACACGCATTCCCTCGGGGTGTTCGACTACGCGCTTTCGCAGCGCTACCAGTTCGACGTCGTCGAGGCCAGCGCGTCGGTGCGCGTGCCGGTTCTGGGCGGGTTGGATGTCAAGGCCGGCATCTACCCGACGCCGCTGGGGTTCGAGACGATCGACCCGTCCACCAACCCGTTCTATTCGCATTCCTACATCTTCAATTTCGGTCTGCCGTTGAAGCACTTCGGCGTGTTGGCGGTGCTGCACGCCACCGACACCCTCGACCTGTACGGCGCCGTGGACGGCGGTGAGAACACCACGTGGGGCGACCAGCAAGGCAACAACGACGGCGCGGCGGACGGCCTGTTCGGCATCGGCTTCACGCTGCTCGGCGGCAGGCTGACCGGCGGCGCGCTGTCGCATTTCGGCCCTGAGAACCCGTCGCTGGGCAAAAACCAGCCGCTGGGCCTGTACAACGCCAACCACTACTTCCGCTACGAAAACGACGCCTACGCGACCTACAAGTGGACCGACAAGCTGTCGACCACCACCGAGGTCAACTACATCAAGGACGAGAACCCGCTGATCAACGCCCCCGAGGGCTGGGGCATCGCGCAATACGTGGCCTATACGCTGACCGATACGATCACGCTGAACGCCCGCGCCGAAGTGTTCCGCGACGGAAAGGGTTTCTGGGTCAACTATTTCCCCGGCAACCTCGACTACGTCAACGCCGAGTACGGCAAGTCCAACACGGCGGTCACCGGCCCGCACGCCACCTATGGCGAGATCACCCTCGGCACCACCTTAAAGCCTGACCTGCCGAAGCCGGTCAGCGGCCTGCTGATTCGTCCCGAGCTGCGCTACGACACCACGCTGGCCGGCCCGAACGCGTTCAACAACGGCAAGGACAAGGGCAGCTTCACCATCGCCACCGATTTCGTGCTGTCGTTCTGAACCGGCCGTCAGAGCGGGATGAGCGCTGAAGGGCGCGCTGATCACGCTCTAACTCTTTGTTTGATCGCGTGATTCAGACCTCCGGCGAGGCCGCCTCCGGCCATCACGCTCTACGAGACGGGCCGGCTGACCGGGTGGCCGAGGTAGGCTTCCAGCACCTGTTCGGCCGGTCCGTCCTGGCGCACGCGTCCCTGGTCGAGCCAGATCACGCGGGTGCACCAGCTCAGCACGACCTCGGCGACATGGGTGGACAGCACCAGGATGTCGGCGCCGCGCACCATGTCTTCCAGCCGCACCTTCGCCCGCTCCATGAAATTGGCGTCGCCGGCCAGGAACCATTCGTCCATCAGCAGCACCTGCGGGCGGATCGCCGTGGCAAGCGCGAAGCCCAGCCGCACCACCATGCCGGAGCTGTAGACGCGAACCGGCAAATCGAGGAATTCGCCGAGTTCGGCGAAGGTGGCGACGTCCTCCTCGAGCCGGTGGATAGCGGACCGCTTCAGGCCGTTGTAGAGCCCGCGCAGCATGATGTTCTCGCGGCCGGTGAGCTCGACGTTCATGCCCAGGTTCGGGTCGAGCAGCGCGTTCAGGCTGCCCTGCACGAGGATCCGCCCGGTCTGCGTCTCGTAGATGCCGGCGAGCGTGCGCAGCAGCGTGGTCTTGCCGGCGCCGTTGCCGCCGATCAGGCCCAGCCGGTCGCCGGAGCGCAGCTGGAAACTGATGTCGCGCAGGGCCTGCACCACCACGCGGCGCTTGGTGTCCGCCGCCACCCGGCCGGTGACGGTGCCGAGCACCATCCGCTTCAGGCTGCGCGCGTTGCCGTGGTAGAGCGGAAAATCGACGCAGACGTGTTCGGCGGTGATGGCCGCTTCCATGGCGCTAGACCCAGAAGGCGATGCGGTTGCGGACGCGCGCGAACAGCAGCCAACTGGTGGCGCACAGCACGACGGAATAGACCGCCGCCGAAACCCAGACGAACGCCGAGGGAACCTCGCCCAGCAAGGGGGCGCGCACGACCTCCAGCAGCGAGAAGAACGGGTTGAAATCGAGCAGCCATTCCCGTGCGCCGAGCTGGCTGGGCTTCCAGATCACCCCGCTGATGAAGAACGCCATCTGCATGATGCTGCCGACGATCGGCGGGATGTCGCGAAAGCGCGCACAGAGCGCGCCGAGCAGCACGCACACCGCGAGGCTGTCGGCCAGCCACAGCACCAGGCCAGGCAGCACCAGCAACGCGGTGACGCCCGGCCACACCCGCAGGGTCACGAAGACGGCCACGATCACCACCACGTTGTGGGCCAGCACCAGCAGGTTGCGCATCACCACACGCGCCCCATAGAGCGAGTACGGCATGCGCATCGAGCGGATCATGGCCTCGACCGTGGTGTAGGTCAGGCAGCCATCGGTCACCAGCGCGTTGAGGTATCCCCACAGCACCAGCGACAACGCGAGGAAGGGCAGGTACTCGCGCGAGTCCATGTGGAACAGGAAGGCGTAGACCACCCCCATCGAGCCGACCATGGCGGCGGTGGACAGGGTCAGCCAGAACGGGCCGAGCACGGACCCGCGGTAGCGCAGCCGGATGTCGAGCCAGGCCAGCGTCCAGCACAGCCGCCACAACCGCGCGGCATCCGCCAGGTCGCGGATCTCCATGCGCTGGCGCGCGGCGAAGGAAGGGTCCGGCGTGAGGTCCAGGGTGCTGGCCCGGCCCGCGCCATGTCGAAGGGCGACCGTCATGAATGGCGCGGCGATAGCCGATCCGCCCGGCCGCTGCAACCCGACGGTCCGGTTGCCCCGCGCCATGAGCGCCGGAGCCGGTTCGCCGGCATCAGTCGGCGGCCCGCGACAGGCGCGTCCGGGTGCCCATCGACAGCACCACGCGCTCGCCCGGCCGCAAGCCCGCCGCATTGGTCTGGACCACCGAAAGGGTCTGGCCGTTGTCCTCGCGGACGATGAATTCGAACACCGCCTCGACCGCCCCCTGCCCGGCCCCGTTGCCGGCCGGCCCGCCGACGGCGCCAAGGATGGCGCCGCGCACGTCGCCGCCGGCGGCCGCGGCCGCGATCGGACGGCACGAAACGATGATGCCGTAGCTGCCCCGCCCGGCCGTGCCGAGCGTGTCCGGATAAGGGGTGGTCGTGCTGACGGGCGCGCAGGCGGAAACCCCGAGCAGGGCGGTCAGCGCCAGCGCGAATCGCGTCATGTGTTGCTCTCCCCCGCCGCGTCCGCCATCACGGAATCGCCACGGTCGCGCCGTACACAACCGCTAGCACGATCCAGCGGAGCAAAGCACCATCGCTGCGACCGGACCGCAATATTCTGTCGGGATTGCGTGACGTATTGCCTTTAACAGCGAATTGGATTAGAGGCTTATGCCGTGATCCTGACCGGCCCCCTCAAGGATGTGGTGTAACCACTCCTGGGCGGGGTTCAATGCGACGGCCGCCTGGGCGGTCCAGAAAACCAGCCGGCTCTGCCGGCCGGGCCACGATGGAGGACTGCGACCACATGCCGTCCCGCACCAGCACGAAGCCCGCCCCTGTCCTTTCGTGGGTGCCGGCGCTGCGCGTGTTCGCCTGCCTTTCCATCCTGGCGCTGCTGTCGGCCTGCGCCGCCAACCATGGCAAGCAGCTGACCGCCAACCAGGAGGCGGCGCAATACCAGGCGCACGCCCGGCGCAACTACACCCCGCCCGGGCCGGCCTCCGACCCGTGGGGGCCCTATATCGTCGAGGCGGCGCAGCACTACGACGTGCCCGAGCGCTGGATCCGCGAGGTCATGCGGGCGGAATCCAGCGGCAAGGTCATGGACACCTCGCCGGTGGGCGCGATGGGCCTGATGCAGGAGATGCCGGAAACCTACGACGAGCTGCGCATCCGCGATTCGCTCGGCGACGACCCCTACGACCCGCACGACAACGTCATGGCGGGCACCGCCTATCTGCGCGAGATGTACGACATCTACGGCTTTCCCGGCTTCCTGGCCGCCTACAACGCCGGGCCGAAGCGGCTGGACGACTACCTGACGCGCAACCGCCCGCTGCCCGACGAAACCCGCCAGTACGTCGCCAGGATCGCGCCCTACATCGTCGGCGTCGAACCGAACCAGCCCTCGCCGGCCGCCGCCTACGCCATGAACCAGTTGCCGATGGATATCCCGCCAGGGCCGCGCTACCCGCACCACCATGGGGCGCCGGTGGCGCTCGCCGAGAACCGCTACTCCGCCCCGGCCACGGATCGCTCGGTGCAGACGGCGGCGCTGGCTGAACTGCCGGTGCCGCCACCGGCCCCCGCCCCGGCCGCGCGGCACGGCGGCTTCCACCTGGTCAGCCCGGCGATGGCCGATACGCTGCCGGTGCAACGCGTCGGCGCCGGCTCGGCGGCGGGCAACTGGGCCATCCAGGTCGGCGCCTACGGCAACGAAAACCAGGCCCGGGAGGCCACCGACACCGCCCGCAGGCAGGCACACGACCTGCTCGTCCGCGCCCACCCGGCCGTCGGAACCGTGCGCACCGCCCACGCCACCCTGTACCGCGCCCGGCTGACCGGCCTGTCACGCGACGCCGCCGTGCAGGCCTGCGAAAAACTCGGCCACGGCCACGGCGCCTGCATCGTGCTGTCGCCGGACGCGCAGGGGTAGGGAAGGAAGGCCAGGGCTCCGCCCTGGCCTTGCTTTCCTACCCTATCGCACCGCGGCGCCGATGCGGCTGGCGTCGTGGCTCCAGAAGATCACCGCGGCGCGGCCGACCACCAGGTCGCGTGGCACCGGGCCGACCGCGGAAGGCACGCGGCTGTCCAGGCTGTTGTCGAGGTTGTCGCCCATGACGAACAGTTGGTCGGGGCCCAGGGTGGTGGGCGGGGTGTTGTCCAGCATGCCGCCGGCGTCCGTTTTCCGCACCACGTAGCTGCGTCCGTTCGGCAGGGTCAGGCGCCAGCGCCGTGCGTCCCGGCCGGCCGGGCCGAGGTCCTCGCGCGCCACCGCGTGGCCGTCGATCCACAGCTGGCCATCGCGCATTTCGACGGTCTGTCCGGGCAGGGCGACCAGGCGCTTGACATAGTCCGTGGTGCGGTCGCGCGGCAGCAGGAAGACGATGACGTCGCCCGGGGCCAGCGCCGCGAGGGCCTGGGGGGTATCGACGGTGACGAAGCGGTCGCCGACCTCAAGGGTGGGCAGCATGGATTCCGACGGCACGCTGAAGGCGTTCCAGTCGAGGTCGCCGGGCAGCAACTCGAAGCCCGCGGTGATGCCCACCAGCACCACGCCCCAGGTCCAGGTGGAGCGCCACAGGCCCGGCGGCGCGGCGGCGCGGCCGCGGCGGACGGCGACATAGGCGTGCCCCGCGGCGGTCAGGTTCAGCCCCAGCGTGGCGAGCGCGAGCGCCAGGAACAGCGCCAGCGCCGCCGGCGTGAGTGTCGCGGGGTCGCCGGCCTGCTGCTGGACCACGACGGCGACGGAAAGGGCGATCGAGGCGGCGGCGTAGAGGACCGCCGGGCGCCAGCGCCGGGCATAGACCTGGCCGAGCCCGGGGATGAGCAGCGACAGCAGCGCGCCCCACGAGGCGCTGAGCCGGCCCGATGGATCGATCCGCCTCACGCCGGCTTGCGCGCCTCCACGATGCCCGACACCACGTAGTCCTCGACATGGGTGCCGGGCGCCCAGGCGGCGATCATCGCGCGGCTCTCGGGCTTTTCCGTGATCCGGATATCGACGAAGCCGGCCGCCGCGAGCCAGGCTTCGATGCGCGCCGCGGGCGCCGCGCCAAGCGCGCATTTGCACATCAGATCGGGGTCGGCCTGCAATGCGGGCGGCAGTTCCGCGGTGTTGAGCACGTCGGAGACGGCCAGCCGGCCGCCCGGCCTCAGCGCCCGAAAAGCTTCGCGGAACACCTGCGCCTTGTCGGGCGCCAGATTGATCACGCAGTTGGAGATGATGACGTCGGCGGTGGCGTCGGCGACCGGCAGGTGCTCGATCTCGCCGAGGCGGAATTCGACGTTGGCGGCGCCGAGGCGCGCGGCATTGGCGCGGGCGCGGGCCAGCATCTCGTGCGTCATGTCGACGCCGATCACGTGCCCGGTGGGGCCAACCTGGCGGGCGGCGAGGAAGCAGTCGAAGCCGGCGCCGCTGCCCAGGTCGAGCACGGTCTCGCCCGGGCGCATGGCGGCGATGGCCTGCGGGTTGCCGCAGCCCAGGCTCAGATCGGCGCTCTCCGGGGCGGCCTGCGCGTCGGCCTCGCTGTAGCCCATGCTGGTGACGTCGCCGGGGCCGCCACTGTCGCAGCAGGCGGCGGGGCCGCAGCAGCTTCCCTTGCCGGCGGCGGCGATGCCGCCGTAACGGGCGCGCACCAGTTCCTTGATCGTGGTTTCGTCCATGGTTTTCACTCCTGTCCCGCCCGATGCGGGGTTTCGTACCAGTTCTGTGTCGCGGTGGCGAGGCGGACCACCGAGAGCATCACCGGCACCTCCACCAGCACGCCGACCACGGTGGCGAGCGCCGCCCCCGAGTTCAGGCCGAACAGGCTGATGGCGGCGGCGACGGCGAGTTCGAAGAAATTGGAGGCGCCGATCAGGGCGGCCGGCGCGGCGACGCACCAAGCGACCCCGAAGCGGCGGCTCAGCCAGTAGGCCAGGCCGGCATTGAGATAGACCTGGATGACGATCGGCACGGCGAGCAGCGCGATGACCAGCGGTCGCGTCAGGATGCGCTCACCCTGAAAGCCGAACAGCAGCACCAGGGTGGCGAGTAGCGCGAGCAGGGATACCGGATGCAGCGCGGCCAGCGTGTGGTCCAGCGCGGCCTGCCCGCCCGCCGCCAGCAGCACCCGCCGCCAGGCCTGCGCCACCGCCACCGGCACGACGATATAGAGCCCGACCGAAAGCAGCAGCGTCGTCCAGGGCACCGCGATCGACGACACGCCGAGCAGAAGGGCAACCAGCGGGGCGAAGGCGAACACCATGATGACGTCGTTCAGCGCCACCTGGCTGAGGGTGAAATGCGGCTCGCCGCCGACCAGGTTCGACCACACGAACACCATGGCGGTGCAGGGGGCGGCGGCGAGGAGAATGAGGCCGGCGATGTAGGAGGCGCCCTGCCCGGCCGGCAGCAGCGGGGTGAACAGGTGGCCGATGAACAGCCAGCCCAGCAGCGCCATGGAAAACGGCTTGACCAGCCAGTTGATCCCCACGGTCACGGCGATGCCGCGCCAGTGCGCCCGCACTTCGCCCAGGGCACCGAGGTCGATCTTCAGCAGCATGGGCACGATCATCAGCCAGATCAGCGCGGCGACGGGCAGGTTCACATGCGCCATCTCGGCCGCAGCGATGACGGCGAAGACGCGGGGCAGCGCGTGGCCGAGCAGGATGCCGGCAACCATGCACAGCGCCACCCAAACGGATAGATAGCGTTCGAACGTGCCGAGCGCCGCCGGCCTCGCAACCACGCCGATCGGCGCGGCCTGACCGACACTCATGGCGCGCGCCCGGCGATGCGGTTGCCCGCGGCATCGACGACGGCCTCGCCGTCCTCCTTGGCGAAGGCGCCGCGCTGGTGGTTGGGCAGAATGTCGAGCACCGTCTCGGACGGACGGCATAACCGCACGCCGAGCGGGGTGACGACGATTGGCCGGTTGATGAGGATGGGTTGCGCCAGCATCAGGTCGATCAACTGGTCGTCGGTCCAGGTCGGCGCATCGAGGCCGAGCGCGTCATACGGCGTGCCCTTGCGGCGCAGCAGACCGCGCACCGGGATACCCATGCGGCCGATCAGGTCCACCAGTTCGGACCGTTCCGGCGGCGTCTTCAGGTATTCGACCACGCGCGGCGCCTCGCCGCTGTTGTGGATCAGGGCGAGCACGTTGCGCGAGGTGCCGCAGGCCGGGTTGTGGTAGATGGTGATCGTCACGACACGCTCTCCTCGATGGCGGGTGGGCAGCAGGTCTCGCTGGCGGGCACGCCGCGGCCGCAGCAGTTCTCGGTCAGGTAGCCCAGCAACGCGTTCATGACGGCGAAATCGGTGGCGTAGATGAGCTGGCGCG
>Ga0181535_10005525_pt1 | contig 13494 bp, 7 predicted proteins | sample PEATcosm2014_Bin_44_FD_119774 | JGI IMG/M metagenome (GOLD analysis project Ga0181535, IMG submission 119774) | Peatland microbial communities from MTU Mesocosm Facility, Houghton, MI, USA - PEATcosm2014_Bin17_30_metaG | ecosystem: Environmental > Terrestrial > Soil > Wetlands > Peat | place...
TGGAACGTGAACAACCGCACCACGCCCGGCCGCACCAGGGAATTGACGTCCTGCCAGTTGACATGCCCCGCCTTCTGCTCCATGACCCAGAAACCCGCGTCGCCGCCGGGCATCGTGCTCCCCGTCTTTTTCAGGGATCGCATGAAATCCAGTTCGCAGGCGTTTTCGGCCGATTTGGATTTGATGGTGGCATTGCTGATGAGGGATACGTAGTCCACCGTGTCGCCCACATCGAACAAATCCAGATTCTGGCCGGTGGCGCGCATGTTGGTTGTGACCGGGGTGCCGGGGGTCAATTCGTGCAGCAAATCGGTCTGCATCCGGATGAAAGCAACGATGGTGTCGCTGCAAAACCGCCGCCAATCCAGCATCAACGCCGGGTTGTGGGGGGAGGGCGCGACCTTGGGCATGGGCACATGAGACCAATCGGTGACCAACTGGCCCCAGAACCTCGTCCCCATCAGGTTGTTGAGATTGTCAATCGTGCTGTACTTGGCCTTCAACCACGCATGCCAGTCCCGCAACGTTTCCTCGTTGAAACAGGGCTGCAAGGAGCGGACGCCGATATTGTTGTCAATTTGCCAGGCAATCAATTGCGGATGCCTGCCCAGCGCCTCGGCCATGGCCCGGATGATTTTCTTGGAATAATTCCAATACAAATCGCTGTTCAGACAACAGGCATGGCGGGTCCCGGGGGAAAGGGGAAGCCCCTGCTCATCCACCGGAAGAATTTCCGGATGTTCGTGCGTCAGCCAAATGGGGGGGGCGGCGGTGGGACTGGCCAGCACCACCTTGATGTCCTCCTCGCCCAGCAAGTCCATGACGCGCCGCAGCCAGTCAAAATTATATTCCCCCTCGCGCGGCTCGCACAGGCCCCATGAGAATTCGCCCATGCGAACCACGTTCATGCCGGCGGAAACCATCAGCTCTATGTCATGTTGCCACCGCGCTTCAGGGTTTTCGGCAGTGCCAGCATAGGGATAAACCCAATGCTCCGGGTGATAATCAGCTCCGAAATACATGACAAGCCTTCAAGTTATTGTTGTTAACGGCGCTACTCCATTATTGTGCCACCAATCGCATCCCCGGGCAAGTAAAAGAAATCGGCCCCCCTCGCCGCCGCGACCGATCGAAAAAAATAGACGAAAGAGGTGGTGGCTGGCGGACAATCCTGAAAGGATTGCAATCACTCAGCCCAACGGTTGGCGCGAACGCGCCTACCCTGGGTAAAAGTTGAAAATTGGATTCAACTCCGTGGGAGTTGAATCAGGGCCATCTGCCCCCGGCCAACACAATCGCAGAATATCCAGCCAAGCTGGCAGCTCCTTCTGCCGCTTCGGAAATTCTGCTGCGGCGACGGACGACGTCCCCCCCCCTCGCCCGCGCAGTGGGAGGGACGGGGTGAGAGCGGGCGACATCGCCATGCCCAATTCCACTGAAAATGTCGATGAACCGTAAATGTTGTTTCTTTACGGCTCCTTATGCCTTCAACGTCCACCGCGACAAGTTTCCACAGGATTTTATGTTTCAGATCAATCTTCAGGAGGTTGCGTGTTTGAGGTTGCAAATTGAAACCTCAAAGAGTCGCGGCGGACGCAGTTATCCTCTCATTTATCTTTGGCCACTTACACGAATTTGTTTATAGCCCCGATGCTGCCTACCATTATTATTAACGCCGATTACTCACACCGTCGTCTTACCCGCAACCTTCGCCTTCTTCCACCTCGCCCGCAAAAAGGGGTCGCCCCATGCATGGTCTGTTTTCTTTCTCATTTATTTTCCATCGCATGGCTGCGCATCCAACTGTGCGGACGAGCATTTGCGCTCTTCGAAGCACCCAAATGCGCCCGCATACTGCACCCCCAACTTCCGTGGCATGATCCGCTTGTAATTTTTTCCACACTTTTAGTCGATCCCGAAAACGAACCAAACTATGGGTTGACCCCGGCCGTCATCTTACGGATGTTTGGCTGGAAAATGCCAATTAGTTGGTCGTTAAGCGATATAAGCACAGACGAACCATAGCTGGTGTCCTTGGGGTTGGCTGCGTCACTCAACAAAAGAGACCAGCTCATGTAATGGGCAACATCCTTTTCAGATTCAAATTCCACCCGCACAAACGGTCCTTTGGCACCGTTCTTCTCCAGGCAAATAAAACGCCCGGCCTTTTGAATACAGATAAAAGCATGGTCGCCCAAGATGTAGTGTAGCTTTGTGTTCACGATCAGCCCCAAACCAATCTGGACATTTTTGGGAAACTGAAAGCCGTCTTTTTTTACGCCGCTGATGTATGCGGCAAAAATCGAACGCAAGTCCTTGTCCGTATTTGTGCAGCCCGGCGGCAACCGGCGTTTTGCTCTCAAACTTAAACCTATTTGAGTTTCAGCTCCGCTCCTCGGTTTGCCAACAAGCATTTCATACCCGCTTGCAGGAAATAATACTCCAATGGCAGAACGAAATTTTTTAGCGGCGACAGGGGCAACGCTGCCATCGTCCTTGATGGATACAAAATCTTTCGAGGCAAAATCATCTTCCAAACGCGGAGCCTCGCACCCGGCCCCATGGAGCAAAAGACAGGCAACATCAAAGCACATCAAGGTGTTTTGTGAAAGTGAATTGTCTCCGGGCGTCTCGGAAAAACGGCGCGGCATCCGATTAGTAAATTCGCCAAAGTTGTCGAACCCATAATAGCCGCCTTGCAAAGGCGGAAACAAGGTTCTGTCAACACGGTTGCCAGGACGATTGTGATCCTCAACAAGCTTCTTAAACTTCGCAACGGAATCTTCCGAGAATCCGTTTTCCTTTAGCAGTTGGCAGGTATCGTCAAGCACCGGTTTTTCATCAAGAAAGCTGAGACGAAAAGCGGCTCCCGAAGCGGTCAAGACTGCCAAAACGAAAAGGGCAGTCGCCAATGTGAATTTCAGAGACGTTGTAATAGATTTCATCGATAACAATGGCATTTCACCATATGGACACCGGGGACGGCGGGATTTGTATATGATTTTGAACATCCGATCCACTAAAAAATCGCCATCGAGCAGGCGTGCTTCATCAGCCGGATACCGAACATGGGCAAGCACGAACCGGCAGAGCAAACCCAAATCCTCCATCAACGAAATATAGTCGGAGAAAAAGTGGAAATGGATCGAGTTGCGGCTCTGCGGAGCATCGCCCCGGGAGGAATGGCTGGCCTATCGGGCGGAGAAGTGAGGTGAAAAGCGGCGGAGAGTCAGAGGCCGCGGGCCAGTGCGGATGTCGGATGCGCCTGATTTGCGCAAGATGCGCGCGCAGGCGCTGGTGGCGGCGACGGTGGTCAAGACATCGCCCAACACTATGCTAATGGACGACTCCTTTACAAAACAGGAGGAAACAACTTTTTTCCCGAACGAAGTTTTGGGGAAAGCGTGTCGTGTTGTCCCCCTCCTGTTTGCCAGAACCCAACTTCTCGGTTATGGTGACGGGAGATTGCCCCCGGTTTTACAGCGGGCCGCAAAAAAAGAACATGCACGCAAATCATTAATATTATGAGCACTCCGATTGTTACCCGAGACCTGGCCAAACAAGCGCCCCACAGCCCGCGCCAGCGCGTGGGCGGATTCGTCATCGCCGCCCGCACCATTGATAAATGCCGCGCCAGCCTGGATGGAAAACTGGGTGAATACCATTACGATTGCCCGCTGGATAACGTCCTCTTCTCCTTCAAGGGCGTCACTGGAGACCAGTTCAAAGACGCGGTCAAGTCGGCCAAAACCTACGAAGAGGTCGGCACATGGCTGCAATCTAACGGCACCCCAAAAACACCCGCCGAAATCAAGGCCTGGTCGGATTCGGTCGAAGCCGCCAACATGATGAAGGACCTCGACAAGCGCGACTTTTTTATTGATAGCTGCAAGAAACTGAAGCTCGATCCGAAAAAGACCTCAACCTTCGACTGGCTGGAGGCCGACGACCGCGCGAGTTTCAAAACCGCCTGACGCGGGCGGCAATGCATCGCGACGGCGCAAAATATAAAAAATTGTTGACCACTCTGGCCTTGGGGCTGGCGCTGGCGGGGCTTGCGCCGTCGCCATCGACGGCGGCCACCCTGTCTTATCTGGACAACGGCCGCATCCGCCTGGGGCTTGATGCGGGCATGGGCGGCGCCATTTCCTACCTGGGCAAATCAGGCGGCGGTTCCAATCTGATCAATAATTGGGATTTTGGCCGGGAAACGCAGCTTTCCTTTTATTCCGGGCCGGTCCCCTTTGCTCCGCCGGGCGCGACGCTGGATCCCAGTTGGCAGGGCCTGGGATGGAATCCCATCCAGGCCGGCGACGCCTTCAAGCATGGCTCCCGCGTGGTCGATTTGAAAAACGACGGAAGAACCATCCGCCTGCGTTGCGTTCCCATGATCTGGCCGCTGAACAACGTCCCGGCCGAGTGTGTGTTTGATTGCACTTACAGGCTTTCCGGCAACACCGTGGAGGTCGATAACCGGCTGCTCAACGCCCGGTCCGACCGGACGCAATATTCGGGGCGCTGCCAGGAATTGCCGGCCGTTTATTCCAATGGCGCCTGGTACAAACTGGTTTCCTACACCGGCGACGCGCCCTTCACGGGCGCGCCCACGACAAACCTGGTGGATTTGAACGATGGCAGGGGCTGGCCGTGGCTGACTTTTTACGGAACGGAACATTGGGCCGCTTTGCTGGACAAGAACGATTGGGGGTTGGGTGTGTTCGAGCCGGAGGCGACCCGGTTCGGCGGCGGCTTCGCCGGCCAGCCCAAGGGAATCGGCGGCCCGACGAACGATCAAACCGGCTACATTGCCCCGAACCTGGACGAGATTCTGGATTACAATATCAACTACTCATTCCGTTACGTTCTGATTGTCGGCCGCCGCGATGAAATCCGCCGCTACGCCGCAGAACACACGCGCGCGCAAGCCCCGCCCCGCTGGGTTTTCAAAACAGACCGCCAACATTGGATTTACGAAAACACCACCGACACCGGCTGGCCGGTCCAGGGGGAATTGCGGGTCAAGCTCGGCCCGCCGGACGCCGCCCTGTTGTCACCTGAAATACTCTGGCCCGTGTCGAAAACGCCCGTATTTCGGATGGACGCGGCTTTTGCGGCGGGCCGCGAAATTTCGCTGTTCATTCAGACCTCCAGGCAAAATTGGATCGGGCCGGTAAAAGTGCCGGTGACCCCCGATGGCAAATACAGCCCCTACCAGACGAACCTGGCCGGGGTGGACGGATTGGATGGGGCCGTGAGGCGCGTAAAAATAATTCTTCCCCCCGGTGCCGGTCTGGCCCGCATCCGCTCCATCGGCTTCCAGCGGTAAAGATGCGCGTTCTAAAACCCGTTGATCACGTCAAGCATGTGACGCAGGCGGCCGTATTGGCGGCGGTCGAAGCCAAAGGCGATGCGCGGCAAATCAAGCATGTCGTTGTCTTCCTTTTCCTCGGGAGTGGGTTCGATGATCTTGAATCTTTCGCCCAGAATGATGTCGGCAAAATCGTCATTGAGACTTTCCACAGCCGATGCGGACGGCAGATGTTTCACGCGCAGAACCAGCAGGTCTTTGACAAACCGGCTGGAATGGTAATTGCGATAAAAACGCGTGATGATGCGCACGGCGTGGGCGGCGTTGTCGGCAATTTGATAAAGGTTCAGGTCGTCGGGCGAAATCATCCAGCCGCGCAAAAGATGTTCGCGAATATTCTTGTCCCAAACCTTCCAATAGGCGCCGCCGGGGCGGTCCAATAAAACAAGGGGCATCAGCCGGCTCTTGCCCGTTTGCATGAGGGTGAGCGCTTCATACCCCTCGTCCAGGGTGCCAAACCCGCCCGGAAACAGCACAATCGCATCGGAATGGCGCAGGAAAGTCAGCTTGCGGGTGAAAAAGTATTTGAAGGAAATCAGCTTTTTATCCTTCTCTATGATCGGGTTGGGCGATTGCTCCCAAGGCAGGCGGATGTTGGCCCCGAAACTCTTTTCCAGCCCCGCGCCTTCGTGTCCCGCCTGCATGATGCCCGGCCCGGCCCCCGTGATGACCATGAAACCGGCGTCGGCAATCTGGCGCGCAAAATCGACCGCTTCAAGGTATTCCTGGCGCGTGGGCAGGGTGCGGGCGGAGCCAAAAATGGTGACCTTGCGGGTCTGGCTGTAGGGGGCAAAAAGACGGAAAGCGTGGCGCAACTCGCTTACGGCGGTGCGCATGACCCGGACATCCCCGCGATCCTTGACATCTGTTAATAATTTGAGCGCATTAACAATTATTTCTTCGACCAAATCCTCATTATAGCCACCGCCCTGGGCCGCAATCAGGTCCTGAATGCGGCTTTTGATTGCAGGGTCAATGTGGCTCTTTTCAGCCTTATCCACGCCGCTAAACTATCGCGTTGCGCGGCAATTGCAACCGTCTTAAACTGCCCAGCCGCGGCCGCCACCCGTCCATTGGGAGCCGGTGAGGGCGCGATGGCAACATAATGACTACGGATTATAAAAAGACACTGAATCTGCCGCAAACCGGTTTTCCGATGAAAGCCGACCTCGTTGCGCGCGAACCGCAACGCCTCCAGCAATGGCAGGACGCCAACCTTTACGGCAAAATCCAGTCCGCCCGCGCCGGCGCCAAAAAATTCGTCCTGCACGATGGCCCCCCCTTCGCCAACGGCGACGTCCACATCGGCACCGCCTTGAACAAGATTCTCAAGGACATCATCATCAAACATAAGACGCTGACCGGCCTGGACGCGCCTTATGTGCCGGGATGGGACTGCCACGGGTTGCCCATTGAATTCAAGGTCGCGCAGGATATGCGCAAAGCCGGCGACACCAGCGCCGATCCCGTTCCCATTCGCAAAGCCTGCGAGGCGTATGCGCGGAAATACATCGACATCCAGCGCAAACAATTCAAACGCCTCGGCGTTCTGGGCGATTGGGAAAACCCCTATCTGACGCTCAACAAGGAATATGAAGCGGACGAGTTGCGCCTTTTTGCGGACATCGTGGAAAAGGGATTTGTTTATCGCGGCAAGAAACCGGTCTATTGGAGCATCCCCTGCCGCACCGCCCTGGCCGAAGCCGAGGTCGAGTACAAAGACCACGTCAGCCAAAGCGTGTTCGTCAAGTTCGCCGTGGTGGGCCAGCCGAAAACATTCGTGGTCATCTGGACGACCACGCCATGGACGCTGCCCGCCAATCTGGCGGTGGCTTACAACGAAAAGCTGGCCTACGTGCGGGTGAAGGTCGGTGACGAATATTTCATCGTGTTTCGCGGTCTGCTGCCAACGGTGGCGGAGAAGTGCGGCTGGAGCGGCTACCAGGAAGAACCCGTCGGAGCCGAATTTCTGGCCCGGCTCGAATACCAGCACCCATTCTGCAATCGCACGGGCAAAGCATTCGCCGCCGAGTTCGTCACCAGCGACACCGGGTCGGGATTTGTCCATATCGCGCCCGGTCACGGCTTGGACGACTACAATCTGGGCCGCCAAAACAACCTGCCGATTTATTCCCCGGTGGACGACAACGGGCGTCTGGCCAATACCAACGATTTGCCGGCGGAACAGCAGATGCCAGCCGGCATGGCGGGCAAATCCATCCTGGAAAAACAGGGCAAGAGCGAGGCCAACGAAGCGGTGCTGCACGAACTCCGGGAGCGGCACGCGTTGTTGCACCAGGAGAATTATCCCCACAGTTACCCGCATTGCTGGCGCAGCAAGACCCTGGTCATTTTCCGCGCCATGGACCAGTGGTTCATCAAGATTGACCACGACCAATTCCGCGAACACGCCTTGGAAGAGATCAACCGCGTGCTTTGGGTGCCGGATTGGGGTGTCAACCGCATCAAGGGCGCGGTGCAGACCCGCCCGGACTGGTGCATCAGCCGCCAGCGCTCCTGGGGAGTGCCAATCCCCGCCTTTTACGACGCGCAAGGCAAACCGATTCTGGACGCGGCCATTGTCCGCAACACCGCCGCCCTGATCGAGAAACACGGGTCGAATATCTGGTTCGAAAAATCCGTGGCGGAACTCTGGCCGCTGGTCAAGCCCCAGGATTGGAAGGGAGCCGACGCCGCCGCCAAATCCAGCGACACCCTCGATGTGTGGATTGATTCCGGTTCGTCGTCCCGGGCCGTCATCGCCCGGCGGCCCGAAATCCGCGGCCGGGAAAAACCGTTTCAGGCCGACATGTATCTGGAAGGCAGCGACCAGCATCGCGGCTGGTTCCAATCGTCCTTGCTGCTCTCGCTCGCCGGCAACGGCGCGGCGCCGTTTAAAACCGTGCTGACCCATGGCTTCATGGTGGACGCCGACCGGGAAAAAATTTCCAAAAGCAAACAAAGCCAGGGTGGTTACGAAAAACCGCAAACGTCCGAATCCTACGTGGGGAAATACGGCGCGGACGTGGTGCGCCTGTGGGTGGCTTCGCAGGATTACCGGAACGACATCGTGGTCAGCGACGAACGGATCAACAAGGTTGGCGAAACCTACCGGAATCTGCGCAACACGATTCGTTACCAGCTATCCAACTTGTACGATTTCAATCCCGCCACAGACACGGTGGCAGACGAGAAGTTAACCGCCCTGGACCGGTGGGTGCTGGGTCAATTCGGCAAATTGGAACAGGAAGTCATGGAAGCCTACGAGCGGCATGAGTTCCATGTGGTGTATCAACGCATCAGCCAGTTTGCGGCGGTGGAACTTTCGTCCATTTATCACGATGCGGTCAAGGACCGCCTTTACACCGACGCCGCCAAATCGCCCCGCCGCCGTTCCACCCAGACGGCCCTGTGCCGCATGGTGCGGGGGCTTTGCCAGTTGCTATCCCCCATTCTTGTTTTCACGGCGGACGAAGCATGGGGATTCATCCCCGGCCACGGCGGGGAATCGGTTCACCTGGCGGCCTGGAAACCGGCCGGCCTGGCCTTGAACGCGGAAGAAGAAAGCCGCTGGAAAACGTTGTTTGAAATCCGCGCCCAAATCCTGCCCTGCCTGGAAAAGGAGCGGCAGGCCAAAAACATCGGCAAGGCCTTGGACGCAAAAGTGACCCTGGGCGGGATGGCTAAAGTTCTTCCCCACGCGACCGATATGGAGGAAGAAGTTTTACGCGAGCTGTTAAATGTGTCACAATTGGTTATAGACCAAGACGCAAGCGTCGTCGTTTTGTCCGTTGTCGTTGGCAAGGCGGATGGCCGCAAATGCGGGCGATGCTGGCATTGGGAAAATGATATTGGCGCCAATGTTGCGCATCCCGCCTTGTGCGGACGATGCGCCCGGGCCGTTGTTCGACTAGAGCTATGAAATCTCAGACAATGCTGACGTTGGAGCCTTTGCCGGTAAAGCGCTCCTCCTTCAGCCCTGTCACTTGTGCCGTCCTCATCGCGGCGTGTTATGTGATTGGAGGATTGCTGGGCAGCGAATCCAGCGCTTTGTCTGGCGGGAAAGTCCCGCTGGTCTGGGCGCCTTCCGGCATTGCGCTGGCCGCCATTCTGTTGTTTGGATACCGCATATGGTGGGGCGTGGCGCTGGGAGCCTGCCTCTTTACCTTCATCCAAGGCTCGCCCGGCGGCTTTTTCACGGTGGCGACTGCCGTTGGCAACACCGTCGGCGCGGTTCTCTGCGCCTACCTCCTGGAACACTTCGTGCAATTCCGGTATTCCATGACCCGGATCACCTACGCGGCCGGATTCATTCTTTTTGCCTGCCTCCTCGGCACCACCGTTAATGCCGCCTTCAATGTGGTCGGCTTGTGCTACAGCGGCCAGATGCCCCTGGACCAGCTCCTGTGGAAACAGGTTTTCAGCACGGTGCTCGTTTGGTGGGTGCCCAATGCCATGGGAGCGCTGGTCGTCACGCCCCTCATCCTGGCCTGGGCCGCCCCCGGAACGACGCGCTGGACGCGGGGACGCGTGTTCGAAGCCATTTGCTGCGCGGCGGGACTGTTGATCGGCACGCAGCTTTCCTTCAATTCCTGGTTCGTTTACGGCGTGGAAAATTATCCGCTGGCCTACCTGCCTTATCCTTTTCTCGTCTGGGGCGCGTTGCGTTTTGGCTTGCGCGGCGCCACCACCGGAACCTTTGTCGTTTCCGCATTGTCCATTTACGAACTTCTGCATCAACTCGGCCCCTTCTGGGTCGGCCCGGGTCACGATCAAACCAGCTTGATGCTCATCGGGTGTTATATCGGCGTGGTCGCGGTCGGAAGCCTGCTCCTGGCGGCGGCGGCCGAAGAACGGGCGGCGGCCGTGCGCGCCACCTCCGAAAGCGAAACCCGCTACCGGGGCGTGGTGGAGGACCAGTCCGACCTGATTTGCCGGTTCCAACCGGACGGCACTCTCGTTTTTGTCAATCAGTCCTACTGCCGCTTTTACGGCCTGCCCCGCGAAAAACTGATCGGCCTGAATTATTTCCGGGACCTCGCCGGACCGGACCGGGAAATTCCGCTGGCCGATTTTGCCCGGCTCACGCCCAATAAACCGCTGCAAATGTTCGATAACAAGGTGATGACCGCGCCGGGACGGTTCATCTGGCAGCAATGCGCCGTCCGCGCCTTGTTCGACTCCGAAAACAAGATCGCCGAATTCCAGGTCGTCACTCAGGACATCACCCATCGCAAGGAATCCGAGGAAGCGCTGCGGCGCGGCGAGGAACGGCTGCAGGACATTCTGCGCTGTATGCCGGACGGCGTGGCGGTTCTGGATGAAAACGGACGCGTCGCGCTCTTCAATCCCGCCGCGGAAAAGATTTTCCAACGGACCGAAGCCCAGGTGATCGACGGGACTTTGGATGAATTGCTCGCCTTGCCCGATCGCGCGCGCTATGCCGAACATTTGCGGCGCCGCGCCAATGGCCGCGCCATCGAAGCCATCGAAGCCAGCGCCATGCAACCCGGCGGCAGCCTCCTGCCCATCGACATCGCCGTCAGCGAGATCGCGCGGGGCGAGGCGCGCCTGAGCATCGTGGTGGTGCGGGACATTTCGGCGCGCAAAAAACTGGAGGACCAATACCGCCAAGCCCAAAAAATGGAGGCGGTGGGACGCCTGGCCGGCGGCATCGCGCACGATTTCAACAATCTGATGCAGGCGATTCTGGGTTACAGCAACCTGCTCGAACAGCGCCTGCCGCTGGGCGATCCCAATCACGAAGCCGTGGAACGCATCCAGAAATCACTGGCCCACGCCACTTCCCTGACCCGGCAACTCCTCGCCTTCAGCCGGAAACAGGCCCTCGCCCCCAAGCCGTTCCTGCTTAATTCCGCCGTGGCCGACATGAACGATTTGTTGCAACGCGCCCTGGGCGAAACCATCCAGTTGAAAATGAAACTCGCCCTCCCCGCCCCCTGCATCCGGGCCGATCCGGGCCAGATTGAACAAATCATCCTGAACCTGGCCCTCAACGCCCGCGACGCCATGCCGCAAGGCGGCTCCCTCAACATTGAAACCAGCACCGTCGATTTTTCCGAACCCTTCGCCCTGCCGTCTGGAATTCTTCCCGCCGGCTCTTACGCGGTCTTGAAAATATCCGACTCTGGCGCGGGCATGACGCCGGAAGTCCTGTCTCATTTGTTCGAGCCATTTTTCACCACCAAGGGCAGCGGCAAGGGCACCGGCCTCGGCCTTTCCAACGTCTATGGCGTTGTCAAACAAAGCGGCGGCGAAATCTCCGTCTCCAGCCAGATCGGTCACGGCACCACCTTTGATATTTACCTGCCCCGCTCCAACAGCGCGGTGGAAGCCGAGGAAGCCGATCCGGTCATCCCGATGCAAACCTGCGGCACCGAAACCATCCTGCTGGTCGAGGACGAGGAATTGGTGCGCATGATGCTGGTCGAGGTGCTGAAGGCCGCCGGTTACCTTGTGCTGGACGCCCGCCACGGCACCGATGCCTTGGAATTGGCCGCCAATTTCGATGGCCACATTGACCTGCTCGTCACCGACATGACCATGCCCGGCTTCAGCGGCTCCGAACTGGCCAACCGCCTGGCCGCGCCCCGTCCCGACATGCGTGTCCTCTTCATCACCGGCTACACGGACGTGGACACAACCCAATGGGCGAAAAGCCGGCAGCCCTTCCATTTCCTCCAAAAACCGTTCCATCCCGACGTTTTCCTGTCCAAGACCCGCCAGATACTCGACCAGAAAATAAAAGCTCCCGCGCTCGCCGGCGATTGAGCGGATGACTGACGATATCCCAGAGAAAATTCCTCGCGCCCCGGAGGCGGTCCGGCAGGAGGCGCGCGCTTTTATTCTGGACTGGATCGCGCGCCGCCAAGGCTCGGCCGGCGAATTGTTGCAAGCGCTGGAGGACGAGATCGGATGGCCGGCGCGGCATTGTCTGGCCCCCATTTTGGACGAATTGCGCGCCAGCCGGGAAAACCCGGCCATGGACCGCAAGTATTTGTTTTACACCTTGAGCGAAACGACCGTGGCGGAAGCGCTCGCCGAAGGCATGCCGCCCCATTCGGAACACCAATCTTCCCTGGACGAATTGTTCCGGCGCAGCCGGCGCTACTGGCAGTCGAAAAAATTCGCGCTCGCGGTGGAGTTCGTGGCGAAATTCCGCGAGTATTCGCCCTTCAACAACATGCTCGTGTTCCTGCAAAATCCGCTCGTCACTTACTTCGCCACCGCCAACCACTGGCAAAAGGTCTTTCAACGGACGATCAAAGAGGAGGCGCGCGGCATGATCATCCTCGCCCCGCGCACCCCGGTTTTGCTGGTGTATGACGTGGCGGATACGGAAGGACCGCCCTTGCCGGATAAACTGGAGCTGTTCACCAAAACCTCCGGCCTCTTCAATCCCATCATCCTGGACCGCACCATCAGCAATTGCGCGCGGGATAAAATCCGGGTCGAACGCAAGGCGATGGGGCCGTTGAAAGGCGGGTTCAGCACGGCGCGGGGACGCGGGACGCAGTGGAAAATGCGCGTCGCCCTGCGCGATGCCCTGGATGACGCATCCGCCTACGCTGTCCTCTGCCATGAACTGGCGCATATCTATTTGGGTCACATGGGCGCGGACAAGGAGGGCGGCTGGCCCTACCGCTCGCGCCTCTCGCAAAACGTGGCCGAGATCGAGGCGGAATCTGTCGCCCACATCGTCTGCCGCCGGGCGGGATTGCGCACCCATTCGGCGGAATACCTGGCCGACTACATGGAAGACAGGGCCGATCTCGATTCCATCAGTCTTGACTTGATCGCGCGCACAGCGGGGCGGATTGAGGAAATGGGCCGCCGCCTGCTGCCGCCGCGTTAGCAGCCGCCAAAAAACATTTCCACGGGCCCGCTTGGTGCCATTCGTCTGGAGGATTCTTGTGGAAGCGGGGCGGTGGAGGCAGTGCGTGTTGTGCCAAACGCTTCAAGGGACAGATGCGTAATCCGGTCGTCTGGCTATCCTATTGACGCAACCTGACTCAATGGGTAGTGCTTGGTGAGCGATTTCCTCCGACAATGAGCTTGTAGGGAACCGGCGGCACTTGCGTGGCTTGCTGAAGCAGGCGATAAAA
>Ga0181535_10005526_pt1 | contig 13491 bp, 10 predicted proteins | sample PEATcosm2014_Bin_44_FD_119774 | JGI IMG/M metagenome (GOLD analysis project Ga0181535, IMG submission 119774) | Peatland microbial communities from MTU Mesocosm Facility, Houghton, MI, USA - PEATcosm2014_Bin17_30_metaG | ecosystem: Environmental > Terrestrial > Soil > Wetlands > Peat | place...
AGCTGGTAAAAAGGAACGAGGCGCAGGAACTGGTTAACAGCTCCTACGACTACCTGAAAAAGCACACGGAGAACGTGATCATATGGGTCGTGGCATTCGCCGTTATATTCATCGGCGGCAGCCTGTTCTTGAACGGCAGGGCCGCAAACGAGGTCAAGGCGGAGCAGGGCGTGGCCGAGGCCGCGTATTATATGAACAGGCAGGTGCTCGACGACCCGCAGGCCTCCATGTACGGCTTTTTCAGGACAAAAAAGGAAAAGTATGAAAAGGCCCAGGCCGCATACATGTCCGTGATAAGCAATTACAAGGGGACAAAAGCCGAGGCGACGGCGTATCTCGGCGCGGCCGACGCATATTATTCAAACGGCCAGTACAAGGAATCCATGGAATACTACGACAGCTTCATCAAAAAATTCCCGTCAAATCCGCTTGCCGGCGATGCTTTAAGCGGAAAGGCTTACGCGCTCTTCCAGCAGGGGCTTTATCCCGACGCGGCAAAGGCGTGGGAAGAGGTAAATTCAAAATACAACGGCGGGCTTAATCCCTCCGACGTAAAGCTCAAGCTCGCGGACTGCTATTTGAGGCTCAACAACAAGGCCGCCGCAAAAGCGATATACGAGGGCATGTTAAAGGACAAAAGCGAGAGCTACTGGACGACGGTCGCCAGGGACATGCTGTCCAGGACCAACTAAAAAAGACGGGGTAAAACTTGAAGAAAATAACGGCGCTGGCGTTCCTTTTTGCCGCATTATTATTTTCACAGGCCTCTGCGCAGGATGACCGGGCGGAAAACGTGCTTACGGTATGGAACATGCCTTCGGCCGCGGACAAAAACCAGCTCGACGTCTGGAACTCCGAATCCGATACCTTCGAGAAAATGTTCCCCGGCGTGAAAATAAAGGGAATATCCAGGGAATACAAGCCTCAGGAATTCGTAAGCGTCATGGCCTCGGGCAAGGGCCCGGACGTGGTTCACATACCCATCACAGCCATCCCTTCAATGGCAAAATACGGCTTTCTTGCAAAGCTCAATGATTTTACCGGGGGCTGGACGCAGAAGGATTACATGCCTTCCATAATGTGGGAGTCGGTTAAGGTGGGTAACGACATTTACGGCATTCCTTACGATTCCTATTTCACCACGCTTTTTTACCGCAGGGACATCTTCGACAAATGCGGCATATCCGGGCCGCCTAAAACATGGCAGGACATAATTGCCGACAGCGACATCATAAACAAGAAATTGCCCGAGACGTGGGGCATCGCCATTCCGCCGGACATCTTTTATTTCATAGACTTCATCTGGCAGGCCGGCGGGGACGTGACCTCGGGCGGGAAAATAAACCTGAACAACCCGGGCGTCATAAAGGCACTAAAATTCTGGAACGCGCTCAAGTTCAAATACAACGCCATGCCTCCGCAGGACATACTTTACGACAGCGACATAGAGCAGCTTTTTTCCGCGGGCAAGATAGCAATGATGCCGGGCGTGGCAAAAAGGCTCCCGGTCATGGCAAGGCGCTACGGCCTGGACATTTCGCAGGTGGAGATAGTGCCGCTTCCGGCCGGGGACACGGGCGTGCAGGCCTGGCACGCGGGCGGCGAGGCTTTCATAATCAACGACACGATATCGCCGGAAAAGAAAAAACTGGCGTTCGAATACATAAAACACAGGCTCTCTCCGCTGACCCAGCTCTCGCGTTTCATGAGGATGAAAGAGCTCAACATGATAATATTCCCGGGCGACTTTTCGTGCGCCACCAACCTCATAAACAGGCCGGAGTTCGCCAACGTGAAGGGGCTTCTTTCATACGCCCACGCCGAGCCGACTTATTACAAATGGCCCATGATAAGGGAAGACTTCAACAGGTACGTCCTGGAAAAGATATTCATAAACAGGGACGTGGATTATAACCAGGTGCTTTTCGACTTTATGGAAAGGGTAAAAAAAGAATACAATGAGTGACGACATTTTCGGGAAAGTAGGCAATGAACTCTCGGAGAACGCCATAAAAGGCATGGTGGAAGAGGAGCTCCGGAGCCACAAAAAAGAGGACACCTCTCTGCCCATAATAAAGCTCAAGCTCGGGTCCACCGCGGAGAATGTCATAGGGATGGGGTCAAAGAAAAAGGAAAGAACGGAAAAGCCCCTTGGTTCCGGCCTCAGGATACTCTCGTCCTCGGACCTCACAAAGGTGAACCAGGTCAACGTCATAAAACTTCCGGACACCCTTTCGCAGACTGCGAAGCTCAAAAAGGTCTACAGGTACAGGCGCTACGGAATGCAGTTGCGCGACGTCCCGGCAAAGTTCAGGGTAACCAAGCCGCTGCCGGAGTACAGGAAGCAGGATTTCAAGAAATTAAGGAAATACCGCGCGCAGAAAAGCATGCTCGGCGTGGGGCTTGTGGCGCCCGCGCTCATAATATTCCTTTTGTTCTCATGGATGCCGATAATCAAGACTTTTTCCATAGCCTTCCAGAAATTCCAGACGCTCAACAGCGCGGATTTCGTGGGCATGGCAAATTTTGTGAACATCCTCTCGGACCAGAAATTCTGGGACGCCTGCCTCCATTCCGGCATATTGTCCGGAATAGTGATCCTGCTTGGGACATGGCTGCCGTTGTTTTTGGCGCTGTATATATACGAGGCAAGGCACGGAAGTTCCCTGATGAAAATACTTTATTTCATCCCGTTCCTGACGCCGGCGGTTCCCGCGGCCATACTCTGGAAATGGATGTATAACCAGGGGTTCGGAATAATAAACTCCGTTTTGACCTTTATCGCCGGGGGCCACCACGTAACCGTGGGCTGGCTTACAAACTCGAACCTGGTGCTTTTATCAATCGCCCTGGTCTTTATCTGGAAAAATACCGGGTGGGCCATGCTCATATACATGGCCGGACTGCAGAACATCCCCAGGAACCTTTTTGAGGACGCGGCCCTGAACGGGGCGAGCGTGTGGACCAAGATAAAGAACATCATACTGCCGGCGCTTGTGCCGGTCATAATGGCCGTCGTCTTCATACAGATAATAAACGGGATGCAGGTCTTCTCCGAGGTGTATATAATGACCAACGGCGGGCCCGAGGGCTCCTCCGAGGTCATCGCCACGTACATGTATAAGAAAGCCTTCCTGTACATGGACATAGGCTACGCTTCGGGAGTGGCGGTGTTCTTCCTGTTCCTGCTGGTGACCATAACGCTGCTCAGGATGAACCTTTCCAATTCAAGGAAGGGGGCCAAATAATGGCAAAAAGAAAATATTCAATGTCGGACGACTCCAGGTACCTGTTCCCGGCATACGAGATGAAGGACAAGAAGAACCGCCTCATATATAACGTGTGGGGGATAATAGTGACCATCGGCGCGATAATCACATCCCTGCCTTTTGTGTGGATGCTGCTCACCGCGGTCCTGCCGGTGGACCTTATATTCGCACCCGTGGAAAAGATCGCGGTTAATTTCAGGGCGGATTTTTCCAGCTTTTCCAGGGCGTGGGAGATAGCGCCTTTCGGCCTTTATTTTTTCAATTCCATCCTGGTGGCCGGGGCCGTGGTGGCCGGCCAGATACTGGTATCGGCCATGGCCGCGTATTCGCTCTCGAAGCTCAGGCCGCCGATGTACCAGGTCATAATGGCCCTGCTGCTTTCCACGATAATGATACCTTTCGAGACCATAGCCATACCGCTTTACCTTTTCATGAGGGATTTTTCGATACCGGGTGTCTTCAACCTGAACCTTATAAACACATACTGGGCGTTGATACTTCCCGGGCTTGCAAACGCCTTCAATATTTTCATATTCAAGAGCTTTTTTGACAAACTGCCCAACGATTTCATAGAGGCGGCAAGGGTGGACGGCTACGGCGAGACGTCGATATTTTTCAGGATAATACTGCCGATATCGCGCTCCATCATTACGGTCATAGCAATATTGAATTTCGTTACCATATGGAACTCGTTCTTCTGGCCGCTTATCGTCACCAACGAGCCCGGAATTTACACACTGATGCTCGGGATATACAAGATAATAGAAGAGGGACAGCCGTGGAACGTGGTCATGGCCGCGGTGACCATATCGATGGTCCCGACCCTGCTGGGGTTCATAATCTTCCAGAAGCAGATAATGAGGGGCGTGCTTTTCACCACGCTGCAGGAATAAGCAAAAAAAATGAAAAAAAACGGTGAAATAACCGCGGCTTTATGTGATAATACCGGGAAATAAAAAGACCTTTTAAGGAGCGTGTTATGGCCGACAGATCAAAAGACAGCGCAAAGAAAAAGAGCGACAGGGAAATAATCAAGAAGATAAACATGGCGGAGCATGATATGCGCGTCAGGACCCTGGGGTTGTCGGAGCGGACCGCGAAGTTCCTGATCAGGACGGTCATGATAGTCATTCCCCTGGCGTTCGTGGCGTTCTGGCTCCTGCATTCAAAATAAAATGACGGGAAATGTTGCCGGGATAACCGGCGAAAAGCCCGTTGAAACTTTACGGAAATTGTTGTCCCCGGAGAGGTTCACACATTCCATGGGGACGGCTTTGACCTGCGCGACGCTTGCGAAGAAATACAAAGCCGGAGTTAAAACGGCGGCGCTCGCCGGGTTGCTGCATGACTGCGCGAAAGACCTTTCCACGGCCGAAGAGGCCCGCCTGATACGCAGATACTCCGTCAAAATGGACCCTGTCTCAAAAAAAATAAAACCCCTGTGGCACTGCTTCCTGGGGCCTTATGTGGCCATGGAAAAATTCGGCGTGACGGATAAAAAAATACTGGGCGCTATTGCGAACCACACCGCGGGCAAACCCGGCATGGATGTCATTTCAAAGATAGTTTATGTGGCGGATTTTTCCGAAGAGGGAAGGGCCTACGGATCTTCCAGGGCCGTTAGGAAGAGGATTTTTTCCAAAATATCGCTTGACGAACTTACGCTTTTTGTGTTAAAAGAGAAGCTACGGTATTTGATCGACCAGGGAAAACTGATCCACAATAATTCAATCTTACTCTGGAATTCGTTGAACGCTTGATTTTAAGCGTGTAAATATAAATTGGGGCGGTAATAGTAATTATTGGAGTGATTTTATCGTAAAACCACCTTATAAATATGGACTATTTATATTTATAAATCGGCATTTTGGAGATTTTATGTCATGTTTACATATATTTACAAAAAACTTGACAAAACAAGATTTGTGTAATATAATTTGTATGACCAGATTTAAATACAAGGAGAAAGGTGGCGGTCTCAATGGGGGATTCACAGAGACTCGCGGAGATAAAGCAACTGCTTTCAACAAAAGAGGCGCTTGGCATAATTTGCTATAATAAACACCACAATCAAAAAAGAATATCTGTCACGAAACTTTCCGAACTGCTTAAGATCCCGTCCAGCAAACTGAAGGAAACATGCACTAAGCTCGAGGAATATAAGCTCATAAAAACCTATAAATTCGGCCAGGATAACGAGATAGAAATGGTCGAGCACGACAACGATGACATCAAACCGGTCATAGACGAGGTCATCTGGGAACAGAAACAGGAATACGGCAGGATCTATAAAAGGCTCATAACGGCCGAACTGCTGGATTTTATGGAAGGCGACAAGTAAATCCGCAACGATCCGCGTCTTGCACGGCGCGGCCCCTTTGAAATAACATCCTTTGGTTGACTTTCCCGTTTTATAATGTATAATTCTCTATATATAACAGGGAAAAAATATTTACCGGAGGTAATATGAAAACCAGAAAAATTTTCCTTTCAGCCTTCCTCTTCATTTCATTATTAATCATCTCCCCGTTGATCCTGTCGGATACCCAGCTGACCATGAAAGATTTTAACGGGGGGAACTTTGTCTTCAACATGAGCTTTGATTCCGACTGGATCTACGGCTCCCGCGGCGACGGACTGCGCCAGGGAGGCGCGGTTTCCACACTTGATTACAATCCGAGTTTTACCTCATACAACCCCGCCGTCCTCGCGTTTTTGAACAACGGACAGGCGTCTCTCGACCTGGTGCCTTTCCCCATATTATCCAGCTCCACGGCCGGGCTTTTTATGCAGGGCGGATTCAACGGGACGCTGAAAAAAAGCGTGGACGACCAGATAAACAGCAGCCTGACCGGCATGAACAACCTGACAATAGCTCCGGGCGTCAATACGGACATAAATTCGATAAACGCAAGTTTCTCGGAGGGAACGGGTTTCACGGGATTTGAGATCATGGCCCCGTTCGCCAAGGGGCAGGCGGGTTTCGGTTTCGCAAGGGAGGACAAACAGTCGGCGGATCTCACCGTTATGCTCACGGGCCTCGAGACTGAATTAAATGTCACGGACCCGTCAAACTCAATGGTAAACATCGACGTCAGGGCCAAGATTAACGCAATTATGAACTTTCAGGCCGACAATATAGTGACCTCGTTCGGCATCGGCAGGAAGCTGACTTCCGACTGGGGAATAGGCGCAGTGCTTGACCATTATGATTCAAGGTTCCTTTTGAACGCGAACGGGAGCGGCGACGGCACAGCCACATACAACGGCACCACGCTTGAGCTGAATACAACACCCGATAATTCGCTTGCCCAGAGCGCCACTGCAAACCTTACTTCAGAGGCCTGGGGGCTGCGCTTCGGAACGGCTTACCATTTTAACAAGGACACACTGGAGCTTGGCGCGGATTTTTCCGTTGCCCCGGAGCTGCAATACTCCGGGCCGGCGTCCATTATTTCGCATTCAATACCGAGCTCGATAGACCTCTCTGATTTTACAAAAACCACGGAAAACATAGACCCCAACGCCAACGGCACCGTACTTATCAAGATGCCGTCGTATGGCAGGTTTACATTTGCCTGGAAATCCGGGTTTGTCGGCATGATAAACGTCACACAGTATTTTGACGACATGTATTTTATAGCCTACAACTCCACCGGCCGCGAGGAGTTGCACCTGAACATGATGCAGGACGTGAGGCTTGCCTTTAATTTCGGAGGCTTCCAGTTCGGCGGCGGCGGCATTTATACAAGGGTATGGGAAAAGGACGACAAAGGGGTAAGCAAGAACCTGGCCTGGCTGTTCCTGCCGGTGTTTTCCACGGGGACCGTCATACCTTTCGGGGATTATCTGAAATGGGAAGTGGAGCTCATAGCCCTGCCGTTCCCTGTGTTTAAAACCGCGATCACCTATGCGTTTATCTAATAATCGGGAGGCTTTCATGAAAAGAATATTAATTGCGATCTTATTTATCTCCGGGCTTTCGGCCATGTCGTTTTGCGCCGTGCCGCCAAGGATGACGTCCGCTCCGGAAATTCTGGTCAACAGCACCGATTCCGTTACGGTGACATGGGACGCGAACGGATCCCCTTACCCGGGAACCGCGGAAATAGAATTCGGGACGACGCCGCTGAATTATACAAACACCATCCCCCAGACATCCGCGGGGCTTGCCACATTTACCCCGGCATCCTCCGGGATGAACAACGGGGTTTTCTACTGCAAGGTGATGGATACCACCACGCTTCAAACATCCTTTGAATTCCCGATTTATGTCGCCGGCAGCAACGCGGTGCAGATGACCGCCCCGGGCAACGGCTCGGCCGTGGGCACGCTCCTGCCGCAGTTCCAGTGGAGCCCGGTCGCCGGGACCCCGTATTACACGGTCCTTGTATTCGACACCAACGCAACCATCAATATACAGAACGGAAATGTGTCCATAACGGCCAACGTAATATGGGGGGCCACCACGAACCAGACATCCATAACATACGGAACGCCGGACCCGAGCCATTATTACGACATGCTCACCGCGCCTCCTCTCATGCAGGGGCTTACATATTCATGGGTGGTCCTGAACAATTACGATTCATCGCCGGCCACGGTTTCTTCCACATTCGCCGGGACCAATATGTTCACGGTTACCCCGCCATCGGCCTGCGGCGCATTTACGCTCGCGGCCCCGGCAAACGACGTCACTGTTACTGCGGTTCCGGCATTATCGTGGAACGCCTCCGCGGGAGCCAATAATTATGAAGTCGTGCTCATGAAGGATCTCAGCGGAGACGCGCAGGGGGCGTTCGGCAGCGCGACGGTGCCGCTGTGGACCGGGTTTACCAACCAGACTTCGATAGCCATACCCGCAAATATAGCAATGGACAGCTCCTGGTACCACTGGTATGTCATAGCGCTCGACAATACCGGCAAAGGGGTAAAAAGCGACCAGCGTGATTTCGATTACACGCCGGCCGTTGCCGATACGCAGGTAAATATTACAATAAATGAAAACACCGTAAATCCCGTGGGAACCGCGACGGTGCCAAATGCGATAGTATATATTTCAACGCAGTCCGGTGGCGCCGTAAATGTCTATCCTTTGATAGCGGACAACAACGGCGGCTTTTATGTGAACATGCAGCAGGGCTCTTATAATTTCACCGTGAAAAAGCAGGGGTTCCAGACCAGTGTGGTTGCCGTTCCTGTTGGAGCATCAACGGTGAACTCAACTATCACACTTACCCGCTGTGGATTTTTAATAAACGGCGTTGTAAAGGATGATTCAAACAATACGGTCGCTCTTGCGCACATACAGGCTACTGCGTCTGGAACAACCTACGAAATAGACGCGGCAGCGGACGGAACATTCTCATTACCTGTACCCGCGACAGGGCCGTGGACAGTTCAGGCATTTAAGACAGGCTACACTCCGGTTCCTGTTTCGCTTCCGGGCCAGACTCCGGCAACCGTCACTACCGCAACTGTTGATGTGACCAAAAATCTCAACACACTCTCGGGAAAAGCAACCAATACATCAGGCCAGGGCATATCCGGAGCGGTTGTATCGATATACCTTAACGGCAACCCCGCGACAGCATATACGGTAAATACAAATTCAACAGGGAACTACACTATAAATCTCGGGGACGGCACGTGGAACACAAGCGTGGCCTGCCCGGGTTTTGTGGCGCCTCCGCCTTCAAGCGTTGCGCTCGCGGGAGGCACGGCCGGCGTTATCAATTTCACCATGGCGCCATCGGCGAATATTATTTCCGGAAAGGTAACAGACAACAACAATAACGCCATGCAGGGGGTCCTTGTAAGCGCGGCTTCGGGGACTATCACGGTGCAGGCGCTGACCGACAACCTTGGAAATTATTCGCTTAACTGCGGGCTCGGGACCTTCAGCGTGAACGCATCGGAAAGCGGCTGGGAGTATCACGCGCCGTCGACGCAGATAAACGGGATAAGTTTTGCCGGCGGCGGCAACATCAGCGCCAATAATAATTTCGTGCTCGAAGTTGCGGCACAGCCGGCCAACGCCTCGGCGCAGGTATCGGTCTCTTCGGGCGCCGTCAATATCCAGGGCGCCACGGTTACCCTTACCGGCACGGGCTCGGCGCTGGGCTTTACCTCGTCTGGAATAACCGACGCCGCGGGTTCCGTGACATTATCGGCACTTGCAGCCGGAAACTACACCCTGACCGTAATGAAGTCAGGGTATAATAATTTTACATTCAATCCGGAGACCCTTACCAATAATACGACGACACCGCTTACCGCAAACCTTTCAGCCGCGGCAAGCGGCGCCACAATCTCCGGCAGCGCCTCAATAGCCGGAGCGACGGTAAGGGTATTCGACCAGGCGAACCCGACGACGCAGATAGGCGGCGATATAACGGCGGGCGCGGGCGGGGCTTACAGCGCGCCTGTTCCGGCGGGGAACTATATGGTTACGGCCTTCAAGTCGGGCTACTCGTCGTCCCCGGCGCAGCAATACGCGTCGGTGGCATCAGGCGGGACCGCGACAATAAATTTCACCCTTACGCAGGCCTCTGGCGGCGGCATAGTGGTGACATCCCCTTCGATGAAGGTATACAACCAGGGCATAGGCTCGCCCTACCAGTTTAACGCGTCATATATAGACGGCTCCGGCAACAATGTTTACGCTGTATTCGCGTGGAGCTTAAGCCCGGCGAGCGCGGGAACCATAAGCGCAGCGGGCATATTCACCCCGACAGCGGATTTTATCGGGCCGGTCACGGTCTTCGCACAGGCGCTCGGCATGAAAGGCTTCGCCGCGGTTTCCGTTTACCAGAAACTGGACCCGTCTTACGGCCCGACAACGGTAAAGGATTATAACGGGATGATACTCACCATACCCGCGGGCGCAGCTTCGCCGTCGAATTCCGTGGACGGATTCACAGTCAACGAATCGCCGATAAGCAGGGCCAGGAGCTCGACCATGAAATACCTTGCTGTCGGACAGGATTACGCCTTCACCGACGGGTTCATGTTCACTTCAAATATCACAATGACACTGCCGCTTACCAACGGTCAGGGCAACGGCAAGGAAGTCCTGGGACTCTGGGATACCGCAAATAACACCTGGGATGTGGTGGCCGGGAGCTCTTCCGTCTCGGGCAGGGTAAGCGCGCCTGTCGCGCACTTTTCCGAATACACGGTCCTTTCGGCGCTGCAGTCGGTCGGCGTATCTTTTTCCAGCATTGCGCCGAACCCGTTCTCGCCGGCCAGGGGCCCGGTATCCATACAGTATATATGCGAATCACAGAACGCTTCGAGCGTAAAGACCACGATCAAGGTGTTCAACATGGCTGGGAAACTCATCAGGACCATTGTCGACGGGGACTTAAGGCCGGTCGGCATACTCAATACCGAAACCTGGGACGGAAAAGACGACCGGGGCAGGATGTGCCTTAACGGAAGGTACCTGCTGCAGATAGAACTCGATGATGCTGTGGCCCAGAAACAGTCGGTTTACAGCATCGCGCTGGTTAGATAAGGAGCCACACATGAAAAAAACACTCTTAGCATCTTTGATCGCGGTTTTGATCTCTTCTGCGGCTTTTGCCGACCAGCCCATGACACCGGGCGCTTTCGTGAATATCGGGATGGCAAGGGCCGAATCAATGGGAGGCGCATTCACCGCGGTGGCCGACGACGCTTCCGCGATATTTTACAACCCGGCAGGCATAGTGAACGACCCTTATAAGGAATTTACGTTCATGTACGCCAAGGACAGGGACATTGTGCCGTTCAATTACAGCGCCCTGGTCTATCCGATAAACCAGTACAGGGCCGCGGGACTGGGTGTGATCGTATCCGGCGACTCCCTGTTCGACGAAAAAACAATTTATTTTTCATACGCGGAAAAATTCGACTGGCTGCTCGATCGTTTCGGCATAAAAGGGCTTTGCATCGGCACGAATTTTAAACTGCAGTTCGCGGGTTACGGAAACACGACCGACCCGGCGCCCAACAGCGTGCAGGGAAGCGCTGCCGGGGTGGGGTTTGACTTTGGCGCGCTTTACCCGATATCCCCGGAAATACAGGTTGGAGCGTTCGTCCAGGACGCGCTTTCATCCCTTTGGTGGAACTCCAACTGGAACGGGACGACGAACACTTACATGCAGGGGGTCGGTTTGACGTCGGACCTGGGCGCCAGGTATAAGATAAAGGATTTCATAGCGTCCATGACCGTATCGGACCTTGACACCATAAAATTCGGGATAGAAAAGAACATATTCGACTACATCGACATAAGGGGTGGTTACACACAGACACTTGATTACGAGTCGTACAAGGAATATATGGTGGGGTTAGGCATTGGACATTTTGTTTTCGGTCAGAGAAAAGAATTTTCCATGAACCTTGATTTTGCGTACCTCTTCCAGAGGCTGGACAACACCCTGGAGATATCATGGAGCCTGAAGTTTAAATAAACAGGGCATGGCGGGTATGATTTTTTTTATACCAATCGGGTGGCTTTGGCCGTTGCCGGATGACACAGTAAAAGTGGTTATGAGGCTTCACGCAGCTTAATTGACATATAAACGTATTATTAACGATTGCTATAAAAAAAATCATACCCGCCATTATTTTGTTGCCTGTTTTGCCCCTGTAGGGGCCGATCCCACTCCGCTTTGCTGCGGGGACATGGCTTAAATGTCGGCCCGATCCCGCTCCGCTTCGCTGCGGGGACATGGTCTAAAAAGTCGGCCCTAACCAAGACAAAAACAAAGGCGCGGGCGGACATATAAGTCCGCCCCTACAAGGGATGTAAACATTTAAAAACCAAATGCTGATGAGGCATAATTTTATTTTCAATATTGACAAAAGCGTTTTCGTGATATATTATTTGTTTTAATCTACCGCACAAAAAACAATATGCTAAAAGGAGAAAACTTGTTATGGCAAAATTAAAAGTGGCCGTGATAGGCGCCGGAAAAATAGCAGAAAGGCTCCATTTGCCCGGATATAAGGAAACAACCAACGCCGAGGTCGTGGCGATATGCGACATAAAACAGGAAAAAGCGGACAGGCTCGCCGGCATGTTCGAGATACCTTCGGTATATACCGATTATAAAAAAATGATAAAAGAGGCCGGGGTTGACGCTGTTTCGGTCTGCACCCCGAATTACCTCCACGCGCCAATGGCCATATTCGCGGCCGGGCATAAAAAACATATTCTCGTGGAAAAACCAATGTCCATCACGATACCCGACATGAAAGCCATGATAGCCGCGGCAAAAAGGAACAACGTCCTGCTCATGGTCGAGCAGAGCCAGAGGTTCGACCCGGCCCACCAGGCCCTTAAAGAGGCGCTCGACAGCGGCGTGCTCGGGAATTTTGTGTCGATCAGGGGCAAGATAGGACATGCGGGCCCAGAGAACTGGTCGGACGACTCCCCGTGGTTCTTTGACAAGAAATTATCCGGCGGAGGAGTTTCCGTCGACGTGGGCATACACATACTGGACCTCATAAGGTATATTACCGGCAGGGACGTCAAAGACGTTGCCGCCACAATGGCCAACCTGGTAAAAAAACAATACAGCCTCGAGGATTCTGTCGAGGCGGTCGTGAATTTCAAGGACGGGACAATGGGGGTCTTTTCGACATCGTGGTGCACGAACCCTTACGAACAGACGGTCACGGTTTACGGCGACAAGGGCAGGGCGACGGTGTGGCACGGCGGCACGGAAGGCGGAAAAAGGTTAAGCGGCTATTATGTCGACCTTAAAAACCCTTACGGCGGCAACAACGAGGTAAAATTCAACGTGCCGGAGAAGCCAAAGACGGGCAAACCGATACAGCACTTCACGGACTGTTGTCAGGGAAAACAGGAATGCATAAGCGACGGCACGTCGGGCATGAGATCCATGGCGGTTATGCTGGCGGCCTTCAAATCGGCAAAATCGAAAAAATTTGAAAAGGTAGGGGTTTAAAAAGCCCCTGTAGAGGCCGACGCCGGCCCGGTATTAACCAGGGCATGGCGGGCACAAATTTTTTTATGCCAATCGGGTGGCTTTGGCCGTTGCCGGATGACACGGTAAAAGTTGTTATTTGGCTTCACGCAGCTTAATTGACATATAAATGTATTGTTAACGATTGCCATAAAAAAAATCGTGCCCGCCATTTGTGGCGGATGCAACATGCTCTTAATTATACGGTTTATAATTGTAATTTTTGGTTTTGAATTTTAAAT
>Ga0181535_10005529_pt1 | contig 13482 bp, 9 predicted proteins | sample PEATcosm2014_Bin_44_FD_119774 | JGI IMG/M metagenome (GOLD analysis project Ga0181535, IMG submission 119774) | Peatland microbial communities from MTU Mesocosm Facility, Houghton, MI, USA - PEATcosm2014_Bin17_30_metaG | ecosystem: Environmental > Terrestrial > Soil > Wetlands > Peat | place...
CCACCAATGAATGCGCGACCTGTCACGGTGAAGGGGTGGTAAGCCGCACGGAGACGGTGGAGTTCCGGATGAAGCCGGGCACGCGGGACGGCCAGCGGATTCGCCTGCAGGGCAAGGGGAATGCGGGGTTGAACGGCGGACCGCCGGGAGATTTATTTGTGATTGTGCGAACCGGGACGCACCCGGTGTTCACGCGTGTGGGCGACGACATTCACATCACTGTTCCGGTAACGGTTCCCGAGGCATCGTTGGGGGCGAAGGTCGATGTGCCGACGATTGACGGGCGAGCGCAATTGAAGATTCCGCCGGGCACGCAGAGCGGGCAGAAGCTGCGCATGCGGCAGCGGGGCGTGGAGAACGCAGCCCGGCCGGAGCAGCGCGGGGACGAGATTGTTACGGTGGAAGTGGTGGTGCCGACGTTACAGGATGAACGCAGCAAGGAGATCATGCGCGAGCTGGCCAAGCTGAATAGCCAGGACCCGCGGGTGGCGCTATTCGAAAAGGTGTAATCGCAGCGAGTAGGGACCGGGATCCAGGCCCAGGATCAGGCGCGGTGACGGTTCAGATGCGGGCGAGCATTGGGCGCGAGGAAGATTGATCGTCTGGCGAAGGAACTAGGGTAAGCTGATTTCGAGAAAGCATATGGCGGCAAAGCGTAAATCCAAGGGCGCGTACATGATTTCGGCGGTGGCCGAGATGTACGAGATTCATCCGCAGACGCTGCGCCTGTATGAGCGCGAGGGTTTGCTAAAGCCGTCGCGCACCGAGGGCAACACGCGCCTCTACACAGATGAGGACCTGGAGCGGCTGGAGTTCATCCTGAACCTGGCCCGGGACCTGGGCGTGAACATTGCGGGAATCGCCATCATTCTGCAGATGCGGGAGCGGATGGAAGAGATGAACCGGCAGATGCAGAGCTTTGTGGAGTATGTGCGGTCGGAGATGCTGACCCGGTTTCAGCAGGCTGCGCCAACCGGTGGGGCGGCGATTGTGCCCATCCGCAGGCCGACGGTGGTAGCGAGGCCGACGGCGCCTCGGAAGCCGTAGGTCGACCAGAAGAATTGGCCCGCTGCATCCCACACAAATCTTTCAGGTAGGTCGAGAAGCCAGTGATTGAGGCGCGGCGACGGGGCTCAGCGTGCGCAATCCCAGTCGCTTGACTCAGGGTGAGCCGGGTATGCTGGAAAGACTGATATGCTGTGGGTTTTGTTTGGATTGGCCGTCTTCGGCCTGATGACTTCGACGGTGTTTGCGGGCATGGTGCTGGGAGCGGTGCCCGGCTATCTGCGCGAGCGGCGACTGGCGCTGCGCCAAGTTGCAGCGAGGCCGGGTTTCACTCCACCCCTGACGCTGATGAAGCCATTGCATGGAGCGGACCCTGGGCTGGAAGTGTACTTGGCCAGCTTCTTCGAGCAGGATTATCCAACATACGAGATCCTTTTCTGCGCGCGGTCAGAAGATGACGCCGGCCTGGAGATTGCGCGCAGGGTTGCGTCGCGGTATCCGCAAATTCCAGTCAAGTTCCTGTGCACAAATGGTGAACCGGATTACATCAATGCAAAGGCTGCCTCGATGCAAGTGATGGAGGAGGCGGCCGAGCATCAGATTCTGGTGATCAGCGACAGCGACGTGCGGGTGACGCCGGATTATCTGCGAGCCGTGGCATTGCCGTTTGCGGACGCACACGTGGGCGGGATGTGCTGCGTGTATCGAGGCGTGGCGGCGGAAGGCGGGCTGTGGGCGCGGCTTGAGGCAGTGGGCATGAGCGTGGAGATGACCTCGGGCGTGCTGGCGGCGCGGGGCATGGAAGGGATGCAGTTTGTGCTGGGGCCTACGATGGCCTTCAGGCGCGATGTGATCCGGCGGATGGGGGGCTTCAAAGTGACTGCCGATTACTGTGCGGATGACTTTGTGCTGGGCAACGAGACCTTCAGACTTGGAGAAAAAGTGGTGCTGAGCCATCACGTGATCGATCACATGGTGATCAATGCGAGCTTCGTGGATTCAATGAAGCACCAGGTGCGGTGGATGAAGTCGACTCGGTTTTCACGGCCGGTGGGACACTTTGGAACGGCGTTGAGTTTCAGCGTGGTATTTGGGTTGCTGGGTTGGGCGGCAGCGGCGGCGCTGGCGCATCCTTGGTGGGGCTCCGGGCTGTTTGGTTGGAGCGTGGCCACGCGGCTGGCGCTGGCAATCACGGTGGGACGCGGCGTGGTCCGCGACACAAGCTGGTTTGGGCTGCTGGTTCTTTATCCGCTGAGGGACTTGCTGGGGTTTGGGTTCTGGATGGCGAGCTACTGCGGCAGCAAGATCCTGTGGCGTGGGCGGGTGTTCGAGTTGCTGCCGGGCGGAAAGATGCGGGCGCACGATTCGGCCCATGGGTAAATAATTCAGTCGTAGATGCGAAAATTCAGACCCTGGGCCATCCGAGAATGGCTCTACTGGAGCGGCCGGTCGGTCCAAAGTGCTTTGTCAGCGACAGACTCTACCGGGTAGAGGCGGCCGGCGAGCAGACTCTCGACTTTGAGCTGGTTTTGATCCTGGGCGAAAAGCCACTTGCGATCGCCGGTTCCCCACACTTTCGAGAGCTGATCCTCACTCAGAAAGATATCCGGAGCATCCGGGTAACACGAGCCCCAGAGCAGCGTGGAGCCTTCGCCATGCTGTCCGCAGCGTGGGAGAACGAGCAGGCTGGGCTTGTTGAGGAACTTGTGGGTGTAGAAGATGACCGAAGATGCGTCGGATTGTTCGCCGTAGATGATGAAGGTGTCAGTCGGCGCGCCCTTTTGCATGATGGTGTCTGCCATCTGCTTTGAGCTGAGCATGGGCTGAAAGCGGGCAAAAGCGATGTGTGCGGCGATAAGGAACAGAGCCGAGGTAAGGGCCACGCTCACGGTGGCAGCAATGTGCCTCCCTTTCAATCGAAGGAACCAGCCGACAGCGGGGCCGATGAGCAGCGTAATGGCAGCCATGATTGCGGGCAGGCGGAGCGCGGCAAATGATGGCCCAGTGAGATCAAAAAAGTGGGACATGGAAAGCGTGTAGTCGCCAACAGCGCGGTGTGCGAGCAGGGTGCCGATGTCGTTGACGTATGGCAAGTGCCTTGAATCCCACAATCCCCAGGCGAGAGCGGCGGCGGATAGTAAGCCGACTACGGCGAAGACAGCATGAGCGCCGGTGAGCCATGCAGTGGAGATCAGTGGCTGACTGTTGTTGCTGGCGCGGTGAGCAGATTTCTCGATGCCGCGCTTCTCTTCGACTCCTGCAAGCACTCCGGCAATGAGGATGAAGAGGGGTGGCCAGACAGGAAACGTGTAGTACTCCTGGTTGGTGGAGATGGAGAAGAAGATCAGCGAGAAAGCTGAGAACAGGCTGAGCAGCCAGATAGTACGGACGCCGAACTTGAGGCGGACGACGTAGCTGGCCACATCTTCGCGTGCGGCGTTGTCAATGTAAAAGTCGACCGTCTGGCCGGCATTGGGACGGGCGAATTGCAGCCAGTTGTGCCGTGTCTTCCACGCGACAACCGCGAGGGCAGGAAGAAAGAGACTCCAGGGAAAGAGCCAGACCAGATGCAGGACCCAGTAAGCGACGTAGGGCAACTTGTTGTAGTCGTGTGGATAGCGATGACCGAAGAAGCGAAGGAAATGTTCGTTGACAAAGTAGAAATAGAAGAAGCCGTGAACGTTGCCAACGGTGGGGTGGTTGCCGATGGGATGGCCCTGGTCGGGGTTGGCGAGGCCGCAAAGGATATGCCAGGGAGCGGCGATGGCCAGGAAAACGAGCGGGCCGGTGATGGGCTTTAGATTTCGCCACCGGCGCCATTGGCCAGTGAGAGCGAGGTAGGGGATGGCTGCGCCCAGGAAGAAGACGGGAGCGATGAGCCCCTTGGTCAGGGTGGCGAGGGCGACGGACGCCCACATGAGGTAAAAGCGGGACGGGCGCTCGTCTTCGAGTCCGGTGATGAGGCAGTAGAGGGCAGCAAGGAAAAAGAAGCTGAGTTGGGATTCGGGAATGATGAATCGGGTAAAGAGAAACGGGCCGATGGAAGTGAGGACGCCGAGTCCCGCATAGAGTCCGGCGCGGGGACCCCAGGCGCGGCGTGCCCAATACCATGAAAGCCAGGTGAGGGCGAGCATGGCGAGGGCGTTGGGCAAGTGCGATGCAAATACGTTTTGGCCAAAGATGCGGTAGAGGCCTGCGGAAAGCCAGTAGGGCAGGGGCGGCTTTTCAATGTAGCGTAAGCCGTTGATTTTTGAGGTGACCCAGTCGCCGGTTTCAGAGATGCCTTGCGCCGCCTGGGCGTGGGCGGCGTCGACGTCGTCCATCAAAGGCGGATTGAAGAGCGAGCCAATCTGGACTGCGCCATAGATTGCGGCGAAAAGCAGCCATGTAGCTAGTGCGATAGACGCAGCTTTGGGGCGATTTTGTGTGACGGTCCGGTTGGTGCTGGGGGACGATGGCATTGGAACGAGGATAACAGCCGAGGAATGAGGATCGTCTCAGGATGGGGGCAGGGATGAGACGGCGAAGCGCAGGGCGAAAGCGAAAGACTGTTATGAATCTATGGTTGCGGCATCGACTGAGCGGCAACAGACGGAAGCCGATAGAGCATGGCAGGCAGGAACATGAAGCTCTGTGCACATGCAGCGATTGCAAGCACGTACCAGAGGAACCACCAACCGATGTTAAGGGCCAGGACCAGAGGGATCGCAGCAATCAATGCTGCGCCCAGCGAGATTCCGAGACCAGATATAAGTGCACGCACGCTGACCTTTGCGAAAGGCTGGCCATCAATGTGGTTGAACCCGGTAATGGATGTGGCCTGTGTCGAAGGCTGAGTTGCTCTCCAGCGTTGAACGGAGTCGAACAGGTGGCGTTGTGTGGGGAACCAATCTACCGAATGCAGGATGAAGCCTTCAATGATTTCAGATTCCGGGCGACGAAAGCGCACCACGGGCATGAGCCGAAACCAATTTGACGGCGAGGCAGCTACCCTGGTGAGGTCAATGACGTTGGCTGGATTGAGTTCGATCGAGGTGCGCTCGCTTCGATAACAAAGCATGCCATCTGCGAACGAGAGAATCCCCGCGTCGGAAAAGCGACGGCCGCCGTACAAGAGCGGCTGGCTATCGATCGCAAGACCAACGAGTCTTCCGTTCACACCAAGTCTGGCCTCCAGCTTTCGCTGCATGGCGGCGAAGTTTCTCGCCATAACGGCGGAGGCGACACCTTTGGTGAGCAAACATCCAAGCACAATCCCCAACAGGAGTTGTAATGCCCCAGGGCCAGTTGTTTTGAAGAACAGCCAGGCGATCACCACTCCAGCAATGCTGCTGCCGAGGAGCGCAATCCAACTGTAGACGCCTACATTCATGGCCTGCCAAGCCGGGGTAAAGATTGTAGTAACGCCTTCGCCCGACGGGAGTTCGTAGGATGGACCGGGATCGTCAATGGAGCAAAGACTCTCAACTTCGGCCGGGTCCAAGCGGTAGGCAGCGGCCAATGCACGGATGCGTTTGCGCGTTGAGGGGTGGGTTGAAAGCCATTCCACCGCGCGGTTCATGTCAAGCGGACTCTTGTTATTGCGGGAGATTCTTGCCAGGGAACTGATCATGGCGCGCGGATCTCCGGTGAGCGCGGCGGCATAGGCATCGGCGCCGAACTCGCGCTTTCTCGACGAGGAGAGCGAAACGATCAGAACGGTGACCAGCAGCAAAATGGTGGCCAACAGTCCTCCGGGCAAGGAAAGGAGGGCGATATCTACCGGCGTCACAAAAAGGATCATCGCCAGAACCAGCGCGGTCCATTGACCGCGGTTGGAATGACTGGTGTGCGCCAGCTCGTGTGCCGCGACTGCATCCACTTCGCGCTTGCTGAGTGAGCCCACCAGGGGTGCGGTCATGTAGATGCTCTTGCCCGGCAGGGTGAATGCGGCGGAAGCCTGGGTGCGCGTCGAAGACGAGATATAGATCTTGATGGGGGGACGCCTCGCTTTGGCGAGAAGGGCCGATATTCGCTCTCTCAATTCGCCCTCGCTGAGCTGCCGAACCGTGGTCCGCGCGCGGGCACGAATCCATGATCGGCGCAAAAGGGCGAAGGCGGGAGCTGTTGCGAGCCAGGGAATGGCAACGATCCAATTACGCTCCATCATTGCGGGAAGTGCGCCAATGACGGAGGTGAGTATCAGCGGGATGACGGCAAATGCCCAGAAGACTTCATTGAATAGGCTGAGGGGCTTCCAGTTGTCTTGATTCCAACTGCCAAAAGCAATGCCGGCGGCAACACAGAGGAGCGGCGGCCAGAAATCCACACCCAGCGCGGCAAGGTTCGCCAGGGGGTTTGCGAAAAGGAGGATGTGAACAAGTGATGCAACCTGAAGTTGGGCTGCGGCGGCCATCCAGAGAATCGTGCCTAAGAGCAGGATGGAACGGCTGAGCCCGGCCGCTCCAATACGAGCGAAGGTTGCGGCCAGGAAAGTGATTGCCAGTGCCAATGCAACGAGAGGCAGGTAAACGCCGGCCAATTGATCGGGACGGTAACCAAACTCAATGTGGATTGACGGGGGCGCAATACCGGGATCGAAATGCGCGGTATGGATGACGCGCATTGACCCTGACTGCTCCTCCAACGGCGCGGAAATGGTTTCGAATCCAAGATGCGGGTCATTGATCCAGAGCTGAACTCCGGCCTTGCTGTCGAGCCTCTGCACGATGGGTGCCAGGTCGACCACCCCTTCTAGAGAAAGACCATTGCGCTGCAGCGCCTTTGAGCAGCTGATCTTGTTTGACCGAGTGGAATCGGGCTTGATTGCGCCCTGGCAGTGCAGGACTTCTGGCAAAACCGAGACGAGGTCATCGCTGTCTTTGCCGGACCAGGCGCCGATTGACGCTTCTCCGGTGGCCTGGGTTTCAACCTGTACGTAAACATCGGCGCCCATAGGCTGGACGGACACCAGTTGCGCATGGCCGGCGAGAGATGTGCCGAGCCAGAGCGCCGCGGCAAGAGCAACCGGAAAGCCTGCGTCGATCAACAATGTTGCGAGCTTCTTCACGTTCCAATGTCACCGATGGGGGTTCATTCAGAGACTGTTGCACAGTCGCGGCTCACGGGTCAAAGCCCGGAAGTACTCAATTGCGGACGGCTAGTCCTGAGACGAAACCCATTTGCGCGCTTCGGCGATCTCTGGTCGTCCAGGTTGATCCGCGCGTTCCGCAATCTTGAGCAACTTTCGAAAATATCCCTGCGCCCTTGGAAGATCGCCGGCCAGCCTGGCCGACTGAGCTGCCCCGTACAGCGACCGAAAACGATTTGGTTCCCTGGTCAGCGTGGATTCAAATTCTTTGAGAGCTTCAGTGGGGCGATTCGACTGGAGCAACAATTGAGCGAGCAATTCGCGCGCGGGCGCGAGAGGTCCTGGAGTGACAACGTTCTTTTCAGTGCGGTCTTCCTGTTCGGCCGCCGTACGCATCTCTGCGAGAGCACGCTCGTGGTCGCCGTCAACGAAAGCAAGCCACGCGGAGACTTCCTGGCGCTGGATATCAACCTGATTAGCCCAATAGTCTTCGTTGATGGCTATAAGTTTGTCGCGTAATTGCGCCAAAGTTGCGATAGCTGAGTGTGCGGCAGGGCGATTGGATTGATGCGCAGCGCCGATTCCGCGAGCAAAGTAGGTGATGGCATCGGTGTAGGGAAATGAGGTGGCGAGGGGTTCGAGGTTGGCCGCATCGGCCCAGGCCTGGCGTTCAAGAAAGAAACGAGCAGGAATCGCAGCGTGGGCGAAGTACGCGGCAGCGGGGCTTGCTGCACCGGTGATTGGAGCGGCCGGATCGAAACGAGCGAAACTCTGACTTGCAGCTTCAACAAGATGGCTGGCGGCATTGTCTTGCGCAGTCTGCAAGTAGGCATAGACCATGTAGTCCATTGCGTGCAACTCATCTGGAACTTGAGCTGCGTTTCGCGCTGCTGCAGCGGAGGCTATGTTGGCGTCAATGGAACTTTGCCAATCGCCGACCCTGGTGAATGTGTGCGATGGCATGTGCAGCGCATGAGGCGTGGACGGAGCGATTTGAGCATAGCGCTGCGCAGCCGCGATGGCGCGTCCGGCGAGTGGCGGCACGTCGTAGGTGTGAATGATGTAGTGGGCCAGGCCAGGATGATCTGGATATTTTGCGAACAGGCCTTCGAGGATAGCGCCTGCTTTGAGTTGCTTTGCATACGTCTTGTCGGCAGGATCGGCGGCGGAGGCAAGAGCCAGCGCGTAGAAGATTGCAGCCTCATTGTCTTTGGGATAGGCGGCACTGACAGAACCCATTGCGCTTTCATACGCTAATTGTCGTGAGCGCTGGTCAATCCTCGCGGCATCCGTGTAAAGGTGAGCGACGGCATCTATATAGGCGCGTTCGCGGGGCGACATGGGCGGAGCAGCTTGTGCTCGATTGATGGCACTCAGTCCTTCCTGGAGCTGAGTGGGGGACTTAAGGCCAGCAGAAAACGGGTTGCCCCAACTGCTGAGCGCAATTCCCCAATATGCGATTGAGCAGGAGGGTTCGGTATTGAGAATCGAGTTGAAACCGCTGATGGCAACGCCAAATTGAAAGGAATGCATGAGGGCGACGGCGCGATTGAACTGAGGTTGAACCGCGCTGCTGCAGGAGGTTGCGAACTCGACGTTGCCGAGGATCTCCGGAGCTGCGTGGTGATGCTCTTGCTGAGCACAAGTGAGTTTCGGAGACAGAAGAGTGGCCACTGCGATGAACATGAAGAAGCGATGGCGCATGCCGGCTCCTATCGATCGGCGGTATATGTGTGGAATTGTAATTTGGCGGGCACGGGGTGCTGCGAAGATTCATGGCGGCGGGGTGGTCGTGTATCTTGACGCGAGAGAATGAAATTCCACTCTCCGGGAGTGAATGGAAGAATTATGCGGACTTTTGCAGCTATCGATATCGGGTCAAACTCATGCAGGTTGAAGATCGCGAAGGTTGTAGCGCACCAGTTGCGAACGGTGGCGGAAGACCGCGAGGTGACACGACTGGGGGCAAGTGTTTTTGAGTCGGGATTGATTTCTCCAGAGGCGATGGCGAATACGCTGCGCGCTCTGAAGCGGTTTCAGCGGGCGGTGCAGACGCATGGAGTGGAAAAAATCCGTGTGGTGGCGACGGCGGCAATGCGGGATGCGCGGAATGGCCCTGCGTTTCAGGCATGGGTGAAGGCGGAGACAGGTTGGAACCTGGAGATCATTTCAGGGTTGGAGGAGGGGCGGCTGATCCACCTGGGAGTGATGGCGGGTGGGGCCACAGGACCCGGGCCGGGGGTTGGAGGCCGCGTGCTGCTGATCGACCTGGGCGGAGGAAGCTGCGAAATTACTCTCTCAGAGCACAAGCGAATCAAGGAGACAATCAGCGTTCCGCTGGGGGCTGTGCGGTTGACTGAGGAGTTCTTGAGTGAGGATCCGGCGCCCGCGGAAGGATTGGCGCGCATGCGGCGTTGGATCGGGAAGGAACTGAGGCGGGCGCATCGCCGGATTCGGCCAGTAAGCGTTGGGCTGGTGATTGCCACTTCGGGAACGGCGGCCGCGCTGAGCGATGCTTGCGTGGCCGCAGGAAAGTCAGCGAGATCGCAAGCGGGCAGGTTGGCAGGGATGGTGCCTACTGGCGAAGTGCGAAGACTGGCGGCAAAGCTTGCAAAGATGACGCTACCGGAGCGGGAGGCGGTGCCCGGGATTGGGCCGCGACGCGCCGAGATTATTGTTGCAGGCACGCAGGTGTATGCGGAACTTTTGGAGAGCTTTGCGCTGAAAGGATTTCGCTACTCGGAACTGGGTTTGCGGGACGGGATCCTTGCCCAGATGCTGGCGGAGCAGGATGCGCGGGCAACCGCGCACAAGGAGTTCGAACACGAACGGTGGGAGAGCGTGCTGGCCACGGCGCGACGCTACGGTGTTGATCTGAAGCGCGCGGAGCCAGTGAGAGCCCATGCGATGCAGTTGTTCAAAGAGCTGAAGCCGCTGCACCAGATGCCGCCCGAGTATGAAAGCTGGCTGGCGGCGGCGGCCATGCTGCACGATACCGGCAAATTCATCAACCACCAGGGGCATCACAGGCATACGCAGTACATTGTGTCGAGTTCTGAAATCTATGGCTATACGCAAGTGCAGCGGACGACAGTTTCGGCGATTGCTCGGTACCTGGGAAAGAGCAGGCCTCAGCCGGGAGATCGCGCGCTGCGGAACATTCCCGCTGACGAGCACAAGCATGTTCATCGAGCGGTTGTGTTGCTGCGGCTGGCGGTGGCGCTGAACCAGGATCGAGCATCGGATGTTTTGAGGGTGCGCGCCAAGATCTATCCGAAGCGGGTTTACCTGGAACTGGAGCCGGGCCGGACGGGGGCGGAGCTGGAACTCTGGTCGCTGCGCAAGGAATCGGACTATTTCCGAGAGGTTTTTGGACGGGAGCTCTTTGCCACACTGGCGTAAATGGAACTGGCCATGCGGGGATCGATGAGCCACTGCATGATGGGCGGTCGGCGGTCGATGCGGATGCGCGCAACGGAGCCCTTGCGCAAACGGATGGCGGCGCCGCCGTTGCTTGTGACCAGGCGACCGAGGAACTGATACAGATTCGGGTTGTGGCCGACAACCAGGACGCCCTCGCGGTCAGCATACTTGTTCAGCATCTGCTGAAACGCGGCGTAATCAGCGCCGGGTAAGAGTGCCTTGCTGACTTCGACCTTGGCTTCGTAGCCGAGCTCCGTTCCCACAAACTGCGCGGTCTGCATGGCGCGTTTGAGAGGGCTGGAGACGACCACATCCACCTGAACCTTGAGCGCGCTCAACACACGCGCCATCAGCATGCACTGGTCTTTCCCCTCTTTGACAAGGCCCCTGCGGGCGTCAAGAACAGGGTTCTCGCGACGGAGTCCGGCATTCGCGTGGCGCATGAGATACAGGTTCATCTTGTCCAATCCGACGGGGAGCAGACGAACAGGTTCGCCCACGCCGTGAGGTTCAATATTAACACGACTGTAACATTTCAATGGAGATAGGTTTGGGTCGCGGAGGGTCTGCGGGCCTGAGTTCTGGGCCGGATGACCATCGCTGGCTCACGAGAAGGCCACCAAGGCGTGAGCTCTGGTCGAGGAGGGTGAAACCGGCGCGTCTGAGGGCCGCCGAGTGGTCGGGGAGAGCGCGAACGGTCAGGCCAGTGAGCAGGGCAAAAACGAAGTAGAGGGCCGACACCAGTGGACGGGCGAAGAGGCAGCCAAAAAGCGTTGAAGGGACGGCAAATTCCGAGACCAGCCAGATCGCGTCCGGAGAAGACGCCTGGCGAATTCTGCCCGCAAGGGATTGAATTTCGGTCGTGGTGAGACAGTCCAGGAAGAAATGGGTCACGATGAGGTCGATGGGGGGACGGATTGACGCAGCGGCGTGTTGCCAGATTCTTGCGTCGGCGTGGTGGGTGCTGATACGTACAGATCGTGTGCCGGCGCGGCGGACGAGAGCATCGAGCATCGCGGAACTGGCATCGACTGCAACGACTTGTACAGTGTGATTGGCGCCGAGCAGGCGGGCAGTGAAGCGCCCGTCACCGTCGCCAAGAATGAGGGCGTGGCGGCAGGAGCTGAGTCCTGGGAGGTAAAAGTTGCGGCACCAGCCAAGCGAGGGGCCAAAGGTGACCCACTCCATCCAGCGATAGAACCCGGCGAGGCGGTCGAAGTTTGATGGCTGGTTCATCGGTAAATCCACGCGAGCGGGGATAGCAATGCTGGGGTAAGCAGGACGAGGTCGGCGGCCACCCGTAGGGCAAGGGGTGTCAGGCGATTGCGATATCGGTCCAGCAGGGCAAGTAGCAGTGCGCTTGCAGCCCCCGCTGTGAGGAATGCCGCTGGGCGGGGATGCAGCGGGAACTCGACGCAGGCCAGAAAAAGGCCGGCAACCGCGAGGAGGCTGGCGACGGGAAAGGTGGGATTGGTTCTGCCAGATTGAATGCAGGTGGTTACTAGAGCCAAGCTCCGGTGCGGCTCGGTGAAGGTTGCAGCCCGACTGGAGTCGCGAGTGGTGAAATGTGGTGCAACGGTCGCGGACTCCCACGATTCGATGGCGTGGCAGTTGAGCCAGGCGAGCGATGCGAAGAAGGCCATCGGGACCAAGAGGAGCACGGCCGACGTGGATGCGGGGAGCCTGGAAATGCTGGGGAGTGCACAGGCGCTGGTGAATAGAAGGCCAACCAGGAGTTCTTTTGTCGGGAACGAGGAGATGATCGACGGCAAGGGCGGGGCCAGAAGCTGAGGCGACAATGAAGCAAGCTTGCGGCTTGAATGGACGCTGGTGAAATAAACCAGAGCGAGCGCGGCCAACGCCGAATCCCGCTGCCTTAAAAACGGTGGCACAAGGACCAGAAATATCCAGATTGCTGCGGTGGCGGCGAGGACGGCCAGCGGAATGAATATGCGCCGATGCCGCCAATGGAAACGGTGACGGTGGCGCAGTTTGCTGGTTTCCTCTGAGCGCAGGGCGGTGTGCGCATCGAGCAGGCGATCGCCAACATAGACGACCCATGCCGCAAGAGCCAGAAGCAAAGGAGCCTTGAGCGGGAGGAGGACACCGGCCGCCCAGGCAAAAGCGATGGTCCAGACGACGGCTACCGTGGGGGCATCGAGGCTGGCGAGGTGCCAGAAACGCATCGGCGCCGGCGCATCCCAGGGGGGGCGATCGACAGGTTGAAGGCAGAAAGGACGGACTTGCGCCTGCGGATTGACCAAGGTCTGCGGCACTGTCTCAATTGTAAGTGGAGCGGTTGCCGCCGCGCGATTGACTCATCGAGGGAGAGGGAAACGAAGAGTATTCAGCCGGGCAGCTTGGAGAGATAAAACGCAAACAGCACCAGCACGCCCACCATCATTCCCACAGCGATGCGGAGGCGGGTTTGAAAGATTGGCCGCGGAGAACCGAGGCGGGGAATCATCGGAGCCGCGAAAAGCAATCCTGAGCTGAAACCGCCGAGGTGGGCAAAGTTGTCGATGTTCAGGCCCGAGCCCAAATAGTTGGAGCCGGCGTTGATGGAGAGGCCAAGGATCAGATTCAGTGCCGCAAAGTAGATGACCGATCTGCGCAGCCTCTTGAGCTCCATGGGCGGGACGGGAAGCCGATCAGACTTGAGCAGGACGATCAACGCTCCGGCGATTCCGAAGACGGCTCCGGAGGCACCGACGCCAGCGGGGAACATCACAGCAGGATCCATTCCGCCCGCGGCGTGATAACTCAGCCACCCACCATTAAACGACGCCCAGCTTTTGAATGTCGAAAGCAGGTTGCCGGCCGCTCCGGTGAGAATGTAGACGGCCAAAACGCCTGCCGAGCCCATGAGCGGTTCAGCGAGCAGGCCAAGGTTCCACAGGCACCACATGTTGGTGGCCAGGTGGAGGAAGCCGCCGTGAACAAACATGGCGGTGACGATGCGCCACCAATCACCGTTGACAAGC
>Ga0181535_10005530_pt1 | contig 13482 bp, 13 predicted proteins | sample PEATcosm2014_Bin_44_FD_119774 | JGI IMG/M metagenome (GOLD analysis project Ga0181535, IMG submission 119774) | Peatland microbial communities from MTU Mesocosm Facility, Houghton, MI, USA - PEATcosm2014_Bin17_30_metaG | ecosystem: Environmental > Terrestrial > Soil > Wetlands > Peat | place...
AGGCTGGGGTTCCCGGTTCTGGCAAAGTTCGCCCACGCCGACGCCATCTTCGTTGCCAGTGCCTGTGCTTCGGGGGTGTTGCCCGTGCCCTGTTCGCAGCGCTTGGTGTTGTCGAAGCAGAAAGCAAGCTCGGCGGTGTGCCACGCACCGGCAACGCCATCCAAGATCGGCGATTGCCAGGTGAAGTAGTAGGCGTAGGCAGGCGCGCCCATCTGATCATGCTTCAGTTTGGCCATTTTCACGATGTTGTTCCGCATTGAAAGGCCGTTCAATCCAAAGGCTCCGCTGCACATATACGACAGAGTCTGGATGCGCTTTTGCGGGTACGCCTTTTTCAACGCAGCGATGATGGCGGTTGCTTTGTCATCACCGTAGACTTTGGCGAGGCTGGCATGCCACTGTTCCTCAGTGGGACGGGAGGCCATTTGGTTGCCTTCTTCGCTCACCGAGCCCAGCAGCATCGGCACGTTTTTCGAGACATCCGGCGCAACGTCGAAGAACGATCGAACATTGATGACCTTGTCATCGAGACATGGCGACCAGCCCGCGCGCGGAGGTCCGGGAGCGAACGGCCCAGACATGCCCCGCATGGGAGGATTGATCTTGGCGACGGCGGCGTTCCCAGCGGCCACCAGCGTCGACCACTCCATCTTCTGCAATGAGGCAATGTCGTTCGATTGCAACCCAAGGTCTTTCATCAATTGCCGTGCTACATCTCGTTGCTGTTCTTTGGTTGGGATGTTGCCGCCGCCCCCGGATTGCACCGAGGCGCAGTGGAAAAGTCCCGCGGCCGACGGCATTCCCATCAAGGTCGTCACTTTGGATCCGCCGCCGGACTGGCCGTAGATCATGACGCGGTCCGGATCGCCGCCGAAGTTGGCAATGTTTTCCTGAACCCATTTGAGCGACGCGACCAAGTCCGTCATTCCGACATTGACCGAATCCTCGTAGAGTGATCCGCCGATCTCGGAAGCATCGAAGAAGCCGAGAATGTTGAGGCGATGATTGACGGTGACCGAGACAACATCGTGATGGCGCGCCATCTGGGCGCCTTCCTGCGAGGGCAGCTCATAAGAAGACCCGAATCTGTATCCTCCGCCGTGGAAGTACACCAGCACGGCGCGCTTGCCCGTGAGGCTGGGCGTCCAGACATTCAGCTTGAGCATGTCTTCGCTCTGGTAGCCATCATCCCAGTCCTGGATGAAGGTCTGCTCGATCGCTGTCCAGGGATGGAGATTCTGGGGGCAGTTTCCTCCATAGATCAACGCGGGATATTCGTCCTTCCAGGGGTTAGGCGGCTTGGCGGGCAACCAGCGGTTCTCGCCACCTGTGTTCTGACCGTATGGAATGCCTTTAAAGGTGTAGACACCGCCATCAACAAACCCACGCACTTTGCCGTATTGGGTATTCGCGATGGCGCTGCGCGGCGTGGTGCAGTTTCCGGGTTCCTGGTGGGCGGCGGTCCTGGTGCTATCTGAGGCGAGGGCCGGCTGGCCCAAGGCCAGGCTGGCGCCCGCCGCCGCTGAAAAGAGCAACGCGTCGCGACGGTTCATCAGAGGACGATCAGCAAAATGCGATGCGGACATTCCATCTCCTTCTACTCGTCATGAAATCGGGTGGCAGTTTCAATCAAAGATGGCAGAGCCGCACGGGCAACAGGCTCCGCCGACGCGTTCAAACCCAGCCGGATGAGAAAACGTATACCAGCGAAGCACATTAGCCGTCGCCTCATTCGCTGTCAAGTGAAAGGCGTTTTACAAGCTTCGCGAAGACTGATGGGTGCTGCTCGACGAGCAGGCCTGCGCATTTTCCACATTCGGGCACGAGGTGTGCACCGGGTGCGCGAGAGGGCCAGTGCGGTAGGCTCTAAAAAACGATATGACGGAATGCGCGATTTGCGATGGAGTGGGACTGGTTCGAGTGATGGACACGGCCGGACACTGGGTGAGCCGCCCTTGCGAGTGCCAGAATGCGGAGCGGGAATTGCGGCGGCTTGCGGCGGCTGGAATTCCGAGGAAGTATCTGAATTGCACGCTGGATACGTTTGCGATTGACTTTAATGGTGCAAACCCATCGCTTGGGAAGGCGCTGCAGAGCGCGCGAAAGTTTGTTGAGGTCTATCCCGTGGACACGGGCGGCAAGGGGCTGCTAATTGTTGGCCCTAACGGCGTAGGAAAGACTCATTTAGCCATTGGAGTCTTGCAGAGACTTATAAGGGAACGTGGTGTCAAGGGCCTCTTCTGCGATTACCGAGAGCTCCTGAAGAAGATCCAGAACAGCTGGAATCCGCAGGTACAGGCCACTGAACTTGATCTGCTAAATCCGATGACCACCGTTGAGGTCTTGGTCATTGACGACCTTGGGACTCAAAAGCCAAGTGACTGGGTTTGGGATACGGTCGCCTACATTCTCAACGCCCGCTACAACGGAAGTTTGTCTACGATCGTCACAACGCATTTCCCAGATCTTCCAGCTGGGGGCGGCGAACTTAAGGACGCAGAACGGGCGGCGCGTCACCAGACCTTGGGCGACCGAATAGGCGACAGTATGCTATCGCGGCTGGCCGAGATGTGTATCAGGATTGAGATGGCTGGCGGGGATCTCCGGCAGACGGTCAAGCGGGCGGCACCCGGGTAAAGAAGGCAGGTTTCGAGGGTCAGGGGTCAGGGTTCAACTTCTCACTTCGTCCCGATGGCCAATCTCGAACTGGCCGCGGCGTGGCGACGCGACGCGCGGGAAAACTACCAAAGCGACAAAAGACTGGCGAGAAGCGCGACCATCGCGGCAATGGTGATGCCGCGGTAGGCCCGTTCGGCGAGCGGGTTGGGCTGCGGAGAGGCGCCGGAGTGTGTGGGCGCGGAGTTGAATCGGTGGCTTGGGGAGGGATGCATTGGCTGGCCTGCCTTTCAAATGCATTTCGTTAGGGTGCGATCACTTTGCTGGTTTCCTTCTTTTGGGGTTGAGGCTGCGTTTCGTGGTTGTGAACGATCCCGTGTCCCGCCGGCTCCGATTGGCGGGCGGTGATTTCTCTTGAGAGCTTAGACGCGAGAGGATTGCGGTGGATTCAAAGAAGTATTCAAAGAGGATGAAAAGTTTTGTTGCGTGCCGCAATGGCGGCGCGCAGGCGGGAAGTGCGGGCGCTGTCGACGGTGAGAGAGCCGCAAAGCGAGCGGAAGCGGGTGTACAATCGCGCTCGTGAGCACAGGTCCACAACTGATTCGTCCTGCCGAGGCGCAGGAGCGCAATTGGCTGCCGGTGGCGATCGCTGTGGCGGTTGTGCTGGTGGTGGCGGTGGGAGTAGTGCTGTTTTACGAGCACCGGCAAAGCGCGCCCACAGTGACACCGATCTCCGCGGCCTTGGATCCGTACGCGGGGAATCTGCCGATCAGCAACCTGGAGATGAGCGAGTCGGCGAACCTTGCCGGCGGCAAGGTGACTTACGTCGACGGATCGATCGCCAATACAGGAAGCCGGACGGTGACTGGGATCACCGTGCAGGTGCTCTTTCGCGATCCGGCTCACGAAGTGGCGCAAAACGAAACGGAGCCACTGAAAATCATCCGCACGCGCCAACCGTATGTGGATGTAGAGCCGGTGTCGGCTTCACCGCTGGCGCCGGGCGACAGCGCCGACTTCCGATTGGTGTTCGACACGGTTGCGCAGGACTGGGACGGCGCATTTCCGGAGATTCGCGTCATCCATGTGGATTCAAAGTAGGGCACGTCGAATCAAAGCGCGGGGCGTGGATTTCGGGGCAGAGTAGAAACTACGCAAACGTGCAAAAATTACCCGGAAACTCGTGTATACAGGGCGCAAAACGGGCCAGTTTTGCGCCAAACCCTCTCCATGAAGTGACTTTCTTTTCAATTAGATAGGCGTTTTCCCGATCCCTCTCAACCTTTGGCACCGGTATTGCTCTTACAAGGGCGAGCGGACAGCAGGCTCAGCTCGCGGATGCAACTCCAATAGCCGCGAACCAAAAAAGAGGGATTGAACCCATGAAACCATCTGCGAAAGAAGTGAGATTTTTCCCCCGCCATTTGGCAGTGATTGTGTTGGCATCTGCGATCGCGATTCCTGTTTGGGCGCAGGACCAGGTCAACACCGGTACATCATCCGGAATCTCGACACAGAGCACGAATTCTGCTGCGGCTTCCCAAGCACAGCCCTCCCCGATGCCGATGACCGAACAGCCGTTGAACACCCCGAAGGAAGGGTTCTGGGGCCGGATCTATCCTTTTGCCCGCAAAAAGTGGGTGAAGAGACAAATCGATCCGATCAACGACCGGCTCAGCGAGCTGGATGAAGTGAACGCCAAGAACGCGCAGGACATCAAGGATGTGGATGCGCGAGCTCAGGCCGGCATCCGGAAGGCGCAGTCGGCGGCCGATGCGGCGAACCAGTTGGCGATGGCCGCCAACACGCAGGCGGAGAACGCGAACAGCGCCGCCCAATCAGCGTCGACCCACGTGGATCAGATCAACACCACGGTGGGCGGCCTCGATCAATATCACCAGGCGACGGACATTGTGATCAAGTTCCGTGGATCCAGCCCGGAGCTTACCTCCGATTCGAAGCAGGATCTGGATCGGCTGGCCTCGAGCCTTACCGGGCGCGAAGGCTACATCCTGGAGATGGAAGCGCACTCGCCGCTGGCGGGCAGCGCAGGCATAGAGAGTTCCGAGCGCCTGTCGGAAGCAGTCAAGCGCTATCTTGTAACGGAACATCAGATTCCCGTCTACCGCATGCACTCCGTGGCCCTCGGCAATGAAGCTGAGGTGGCCTCAACCGGAACCGGCGATCAAGACCAAGACCAAAAGCCGGAAAGGGTGAGGTTCAGCAGCGTGCATTTGCGGTTGATGGAAAACAGTTTGGCGGCCCGGGCAGGAGCGTCACCCCAAAGCGCTCCCGCCGCAGCTGGCACAGAGCAGCCGTAATATAGCGGCCAACTCCTCCCCCGAGGCTCTGCTTCAGTGCCAACGGCCACCCCGCCGTTAGGCCGCCAACCAAGCTCTCGCAACGCGAGAGAACCAAGGCAACTTGGCCCCCGTGAACACGGGGGCCGTTTTTTTTGGTGCCCACGGAATTTCTGGCAGGTTCACGGGCGTGGCGTGGATCGTGCTCCACGCTACAATGCTTCCATCGCACGCATGGAGGCACGGATGACTAATTGGACGCGCAGGATTGTTGTCGCTCTGGTGGGATTGGCATTTGCAGCGGGAATTGCGGGACGGGTTTGGGCGCAGGGCGCACCGCCGCAGTCGAGCGCCGGGGCGCCGTACACGATCGAGTACTACTACAAGTGCCAATGGGGCCATCAGCAGGAGTTCCTTGACCTGTTCCTGAAGAACCATTGGCCGCTGCTCAAGAAGATTGAGGCGACGGGGCGGATTGTTTCCTTGAAGATCGAATCGCCGGCCTACCACACGACCGAGGACGGGCGCTGGGACTATCGCGTGACCATCGTCTACAAAGACTCGACGGTTGCGACGAGCTCGAATCCCGATGAAGCGGCGTTTATCAAGGAGCTTTGGCCGGATCAGGACACATACAAAAAGGAAGAGCAGCGGCGGTTTGAGATTCTGCTTGGGCACTGGGATCTGCCGGTGACGGAGATTACGCCGGGGAGACCGTGAACGGTGAGCGGTGAACGGTGGCCGGTGATCAGAGGTCGTCGCGGGCGCGCCATTGGCGGACGAGGTCGGCAGCGGCTTCGGGCCAAGCGGGAAATTCAAACTCAAATCCGGGTTGAAGGAGGCGGCCGGGCACGACGCGGCGGCTCTTGAGGATCAGTTCGGGCTCGGTGCGCATAAGAAACGTGCCGATGACGATGAGCGGCGTGGGCGCCGGCAGGCCGTTGGGCATCTCCCAGGCCTCGCGCAGCGCGGCCATGAACTCGCGGTTGGGGAGCGGATGGGGCGCGGCGAGATTGACGGGGCCGGCGATCTCTTCATGCGCAATGAGGAATTCGAGAGCGCGGGCGAAGTCGGTCTCGTGAATCCAGGAGACATATTGGCCGCCGTTGCCCTGCGTTCCTCCCAGCCCGACTCGCACCAGACGAGACAGCACGGCAAAGACGCTGCCGGACTCAGGGCCGAAGACGAGAGAGGTGCGCAGCGCGATCTTGCGCGTGCTCGGCGTTTCGGCGGAGAAGAAGGCAGCCTCCCAGTCCTTGACGAGCTGGGTGGTCCAGTTCCACTTGGCTGGAGCGCGGCGGCGGCGCGAGATCAATTCATGGCCGCTTGGGTGGTCATTGCCGCCCAGCTCGCCGGTGGCTTCATCCATATCGCGGTCGAGGGCGTGCCGGTAGATGGTGGCCGAGGAGGCGTTCATCCAGAGACGCGGCGGGTTGGCCAGCGTGGCGAAGGCCCGGTGCAGCAGAAGCGTTGGCCCGATGCGCGAATCGTAAAGCTCGCGGCGAGTGCGGGAGGTGTAGCGGCAGTTGATGCTGCGGCCGGAGAGATGGATGCAGACATCGGCGCCTTCGAGCGTTTCGACCCAGGGGCCGAGCTCGACGCCGTCCCAAAACACGGTCTGCCAGGGCGCTGAATACGGCCCGCGCGTGAGGACCGTGACGTGATGGCCGCGCTCCTGAAAGAACCGCGCCAACATGCGGCCCACCTGGCCGCTGCCGCCGGGCAGGACGATGCGCAAGGGGCGAGAGGCCAGACTGACTGGATGGTCCATGCCAACAGCGTAACGCCCCGACGAGCTTTTGATGGCGCTATTGCCTTGGCGGAAGCGGATAGGCCTGTGCGAGTTGGCGCTGGCGATGGGCACGGACCTCGTGGACGATGACAAACACCACGAGGAAGATAACGAGCAGCGGGCCAAAGAAGATCCACGGCGAGAACACGACATGGTCCTGGCCGACGGAGACGCTGGCGGGCGAGTGCACCGTGCCGAACATTGCGACCAGATCCTGAGCCACCCTTACGTTTTCTCCCAGGCGAATGGAGCCGAAGAACGAAACGAGGTCGCCGCCGATGGAGGAGTTATCGGCTGCGGTTACTTTGCCGAAAAAGTTGACCACATCCTGGTGGGCCCGACCATCGAGGCGCACGTCGCCGAAAAAGACAACGATGTCGCCTTTCACGTCGCCTTGGGCGTGAACGCTGCAGAAAAAGCAGACAGCGTCGTCGACAGGAGCATCGGGGGTGACTTCGATGTTGTTAAAAAACTGGACCGCGTCCTCGTTGGCGCGGACGGGCGCGGCGGCAACCGCGAGAGCGGCGCCGAATAGGCAAACGGCGAGCAATCTACTCTGCATAGATGTTTGACCCTCGCTACCAGCAACTATACGCGCCGCGAGGCACGGAAGTTCCAAAGAGATTAGCCTGCGGAAAGTACTTATTTTTGTGTGATTTACGCTGGTATCAGCGCCTGGGTCCATTCGGCGGCGGTGGAGACGAGGACGTCGGGAGGGGAGTCAGAGAGATTTTGTGGGCCGAAGCCGAAGGCGCAGCCGACGGACCAGGCTCCGGCGTTGCGGGCTGTCTCGACGTCCACTTTGCTGTCGCCGATCATCACGGTCTCGCCGGGGGTGACGCCGGTTTCGTCCATGAGCGAGCGGAGGCCGAGCGGATCGGGTTTCTTGAGGGGAAAGCTGTCGCCGCCATAGATGTGGAGGAAGTAGCCTGCAAGGCCCAATCCTTCGCAGATGCCGCGAGCGGGACGAACGGGCTTGTTGGTGAGCACAGCCATGATTCTTTTTGGGGCCCCGGGTGCATCGTGCAGCTGGTGCAATGCCCTGAGCGCGTCAAGAACGCCTTCATAGGCATAAGTGAAGTCGAGCTTGTGCTCGCGGTAGTACTGCAGAAAGAATGCGTAGGCCCTGGCGAAGAGATCCTCGTTCACTTCGTTGAGGGCGATGTTCGCGGCGAGGGCGAGCGAGCGGCGCACAAGCAGGGGCGCGCCGTTGCCGACGAATCCGGCGATCGCCGGGTCGGGCAGAGGGCCCAGGTTGAATTCACTGAGAGTCGCATTCACGCTGTTGCACAGATCCTGCGCCGAGTCGATCAAAGTACCATCGAGATCGAAGACCAGGAGCTTGAGCCGCTCGACGGGAATGGGGCGAAAGACGCGAATCATGTTTTCAGTGTAGCGGGCGACGCGACGCGCAATTGAGGAGTGCGCTAGTGAATGCGGATGTTGCCGGAGCCGGTTCCGATGTGCACGGCCGGGCCTCCGCCGCCAATGGCGCCCTTCAAGTGGTGGCGGTCGGTTGTGCCTTGCGACACGATTTCGCGGTCGCAATGAACGCTGCCTGAGCCGGTGCCGGCATCGAGCGTTAGCGCGGCGTTGCCTGTCCAAAGCTCAACACTTCCGGAACCCGTGCTGATGCGCCACGAAGCAGCCGGCGTGCCGTCCACCTTGATATTGCCCGACCCGGTTCCGGCGCGCAGTCCGCCGTGCAGGTTCTTTATCTCGATCGTCCCTGAGCCGGTTTCGGCCTTTACGTCACCAGAGCCGGTCTGCGCAGCATCGATGTTGCCCGATCCGGTTTGCACCGTGAATCCGCCTTGCAAACCCGTGGCGTGAATCGATCCCGAGCCGGTGCTCAGCCTGGCATTTGCGCCCACGCCCTCGTCGGTGACGTTGCCTGAGCCTGACGCTGCATCCAGATAGGCATCGGGCGGAGCCTGAATCTCGTAATCGATGCTGATGTTGCCGAGATTACGATGCGTCGCGCCGATGCGGACGATGTTGCCGGTCTGCTGGATGGGAGGATTGGCAGCGATCTCCCGCGCCGCAGCGTCGTTCGAGCCCCAGCCCGACTTTACGCGCGCGAAGATATGGACGTGCCCAGCGGGGCCGCTGGTGAGGTGGATGGAACCTGAGCCGGTGTTGACAGTCAAATCGACTCTGCCGGCGACGAGAAGGTCGCGCTCAAATGTCGCCTCAGCGGCCCGTGCCGGAAGCACCGCGGTAGCTGCCAACGCCGCCCATACCGTGCCTGCAACAAGAAAATGCCTCATGGCGATCCTCATTTTGGCCCCCGCATGATTCTACGCAGGCGACGGGCCTTCGGTTCCGGGGAAATGCAACGCGCGCGGCTGCTCCTGACGCCTCGCGCACCGTCCAATGCTATTCTCACTGCGAGATGCACGAGCTTTTGCTCATCGAGCCGGTCGCCGTGGCCATGCTGATCCTGGCCAACGCCTACTTTGTTGCGGTCGAGTTCGCGCTGATCTCCATCCGCGACACGCGCGTGGAGCAGTTGCTGGCCGCGCACGTACCGGGAGCCCGAGCCGTGCGGAGCCTGCAGCGTAATCTCGACGACTTGCTCCCGGCAGTGCAGCTCGGCGTGACCCTTTGCTCGCTGGCGCTTGGCTGGCTGGGCGAGCCGCTGGCGGCGCATTTGCTGGCAGGATGGGTGGGCGCGCTGCCGCACGCGAATCTTTACGGTCACGTAGTGGCCGTGACTCTCGGATTCGCCATCATCACCTACTTCCACGTTGTGGCCGGCGAGCTGGTGCCCAAAGGGCTGGCTTTGCGGCGAGCGGAGGCGCTGGCCGTGGCAGTGGCGCCGCCCATGCTGGTGTTTATGGCGGTCGCTCGCCCCGCGGTGCGCCTGCTCAGCCGCTCTGCTGCAGCCGTTCTGCACGCGTTCGATATTCCATCGGGCGAGCGCGCGGCTTCGATTCACTCCGCCGAGGAGCTGAAACTTATCGCGACGGCAGCCCGGCGGCTGGGCCTGCTGCCCGAGTTTCAAGAGACGCTTGTGCACCGCGCCCTTGAGCTGAGCGATGTACCGGTACGCGAAATCATGACGCCCCGGCAGAAGATCTTTTCTTTGCCATCGAACATGCTTCTTGAAGATGCCTGCATGCGCGTCTTCGGCCGCAGGCACTCGCGCATTCCCGTTTACGACGAGGCCCGCGGCCCCGAGTACATTATCGGAGCGGTGTACGCGCGGGATCTGGCCCGGTTGTTCTATCAGCGCGCGTCAACGGCAGCGCCCCAGGGCGAGGTTCGACTGGGACAGATCATGCACGAGGTGCTGGTTGTGCCGGAGACCAAATCGGCACTGGATCTGCTGCACGACTTTAAGCAGAACCGCAGGCACCTGGCCATCGCGGTGGACGAGTACGGATCGACCGTTGGCCTGGTGACCGCGGAGGATGCGATCGAACAGCTTGCGGGCGAGCTCGAGGACGAGTTCGACACGCCCACGCAACCGCTGCTGAGCAGCGCCGGAGGCGCGGTGGTGATGGATGGCAGCATGAATCTGCGCGACCTGGAAACGCAGATGCACTGGAGTTTGCCGCGCGATGGCGGCGTGGAAACCCTTGCGGGATTCGTGCTGGCGCGCCTTGGGCACATTCCAGAAGTGGGCGAGACCGTGGTATTTGAGGATCGGCGACTGACTGTGGTGGAGATGGATGCGAGGCGCATCGCGAAGATTCGCGTCGAGCCGATCAAACGAGTCCCGCCTGCATTGGAATAGCCGCAGGCGGGCAGCATGCAGGAGATCGCCTGCTGAAGCGGCGCGAAGCCGCACCGGCGCGTACATCATCCATTAACCTCGCGTAGATGCAAAACCTGTTTGCATGGATGAAAATAGAATTGGATGATTCCGGCAGACAGGACGAAGAAACAGTTGACGCCCACCCAGACTGAAGCTCACGCATGGACCGCAGAGGAGTTCGAGCGGCTGGTTTTCGAAGGCAAGCCGAAGGTCGCGGTGTTCGATTGCGACGGAACCCTTTGGAGCGGCGACGCGGGTTACGGATTCATGGCCTGGTCTCTGGAGCAGGGACTGGTATCGCGGTCGACGAACGACTGGGTTGACTCGCGCTATCGCGCCTACCGCGCGGGAGACGTGAGCGAAGCGGCCATGTGCGGCGAGATGGTGCAGATGTACGCAGGACTCCGTGACAGCGAGCTGGCGGCAGCCGCGGCGCGTTACGTGGAAGAATTTGTGCGCAAGCGCGTCTTTGCCGAGATGGCGGCGCTGGTGGAGAAGATGCGTCACGCGGGGATTGAGATATGGGCGGTGAGCTCGACGAACCTGTGGGTCGTGGCTGAGGGCCTGCGCGATTTCGGCATCACCAGGGAACACATTCTGGCGGCTGAGGTGCGCGTGAAGGACGGCATCATCACCAGCGAGATCGTCGATGTGCCGACGGACGAGGCGAAGGCGGCTGCGCTCAAGCGCGTGGGCTTGCCCGCGCCCGATGCGGTGTTTGGAAACTCGATCCACGACCTGGCAATGCTGGAGATAGCGCGCAGGCCGTTTCCCGTGAATCCGTCTCCGGCTCTGTTCGAAGAGGCCGCGAAGAGAGGTTGGGGCAGCTTCACGCCGCAGGCTGCCGAGGGCGTTGAAGCAGCGGTGGGCGGGGAGTAGAGCCGGTGGTTGGCGATTCGCCGCCACTCGGGATCACCGAGCCGAAAAGCTTCAGATGGATAAGTCCTTAGACAACTCACTCTTTTGTTTCATTTACACTGGATTGCGTGAATGAGAACCCGCAGCGGCCGAAGACACACACTCCCGGTCCTGCGCTTCGCTTTGTAGCGGCGGCGCTGATCGTGCGCGACCGCGAAGTGCTGATTGGGCAGCGGCGTGCGGATCAGCCGATGGCTTCGTTGTGGGAGTTCCCCGGTGGAAAGATCGAGCCCGGCGAGAGCCCGCAGGAGGCGCTGGCGCGCGAATTGGTCGAAGAGCTGGGCATTCGCGCGGAGGTTGGCCCGGCGGTGACGCGCATTCGCCACAACTATCGCGGAGGCGGCGCGGTGGATCTGCAATTTTTCGCGGTGCGCGAGTTTACCGGCGACATCGACAACCAGATTTACCAGCAGGTGCGCTGGGTGAAGCTCGAAGAATTGACTGACTACAAATTCCTGGCCGCGGATCGCGGACTGATCAAGGATTTGGCGGCGGGGAAGCTGCTGTAACCACCTGCGGTGGGGCGGCCGCCTTCGGCAGGGTGGGTTGGAAGAGTGCGATTTCCTCCCAGGTCCGAGTGTCTACGCCTAGGTGCTTGGCGCAGAATCAGTAAATTATCTCCATTCGTAGGCCTTTCTCATCGATTACAGGCTGACGCGGAAGCCTCTCAGCTTTTCCGCAGTGCATTCGGTAAGCAGTTTGAGCAGCCACCGCCGCATCGAGGACGTCGTCCCGACTTGCGCCGACGAGTTCACCCGGTGCAACGTCTCGCCAATTCGAGCATTCCGGGACTTCTAATCCACAAGCATTCAGCAGAAGACTTCGTTCCTCGTATCCTTCCCGCGATTTCTTCCGATACAACATCGGCTGGCGGTTAAATCTCCAAAAACAGAGTTCCGGATGAACCTCAAAGACCCTCTCTTGAAGTTTCGGGGTCATCAGACGATCCACTTCGGCAATCTTCGGGTAGATTGCGTATGACTGCTTTGTGACGCCTTTCCCGAAATGCTTGCGCGACAGTTCACAGGCATCGATGTAGCTGCGTGCTCCAAGCAGGCTCCTACATGGTGCTGGAAATACGCTACTGCTTCGATGGGGCGCGAGAAGCCGTCGAGCTTCAATATCACAGCTGCGGTGTTGTCCATCGTTCCATAAACCAATGGGAATATCAACGGCAACGAATCTTGCGTTTACATTACAACGCAATAGCTCTTCAAAACCTGAGAATATCTGGAAGTTGATCTGTCGCGGCGAAACCTCTAAGCGGCAAGCAAGCCACCCAGATCGACAGCCGTCTATTCCCAATACATACGGACCCATCCACCCCCCTAATGTCCGGGCACCATGCCCCAGAGCATCACGAACGTCATGCCGATGACGATGATGCTGGTGGACCACGCGATCCAATTCCAGAGGCGCGAGTTTTTGTGCTCGCCCATCAGGTCAGTGCGATTGATGAGCAGCAGCATGAGGATGATGACCACGGGCAACAGGATGCCGTTCAGCACCTGAGAGAGAATGGCCACGTTGATCAGTTGCGCGTCAGGCAGGACGAGAACCGTGACTGCGCCGCCGGCGATAAGAAGCGCGTAGAGCCAGTAGAAGAACGGCGCCTCTTTGAAGGTTTTGTCCACGCCCGACTCGACGCCCAACCCCTCGCAAACGGTGTAGGCCGTGGAGATGGGCAGGATGGACGCTGCGAAGAGCGAGGCATTGAAGAGGCCGAAAGCAAAGAGGATGAACGCGTAGTCGCCGGCCAGAGGGCGCATGGCCTCGGCTGCGTCGGCGGCCACCTGAATGGCTCCCATGCCGTGCACGAAGAGCGTGGCCGCGCAGGCCACGATGATGAACCAGGCAACGATGTCGGTGAACAGGCTGCCTACGATCACGTCCAGCCGCGAGGCGGCGTAGTCCTTGACGCGAATTCCCTTCTCCACGATCGACGACTGAAGATAGAACTGCATCCACGGAGCGATGGTGGTGCCGACGACACCGATGGCCATGTACATATAGGCCTTGTCGCTCCACACCGACCGGGCCGGCAGCTTGACGGTGGCCCACAGCGCATCGTGCCAGTCAGGCTGCGAGAGTAC
>Ga0181535_10005533_pt1 | contig 13474 bp, 14 predicted proteins | sample PEATcosm2014_Bin_44_FD_119774 | JGI IMG/M metagenome (GOLD analysis project Ga0181535, IMG submission 119774) | Peatland microbial communities from MTU Mesocosm Facility, Houghton, MI, USA - PEATcosm2014_Bin17_30_metaG | ecosystem: Environmental > Terrestrial > Soil > Wetlands > Peat | place...
AACGAGACGGAGGGGCACAAGGTTTCACTGGATCAGGTAATCAAAACGATGTATCAGACCGGGCTCGACATGCAGTCGCGGTACAAGGAAACGTCGCTGGCTGGCTTGGCTCTCAACGTTATCGAGTGCTGATGAGACCCGCAGGCATGAGAGTTTAGGCGCTAAGTTGCGCATGGACGGCTAGTCCCGCTCAATGCACATCGCGACGGAGTTGCCTCCGCCGAGGCATAGGGCAGCGAGTCCACGATGGGCGTTGCGGCGAATGAGTTCGTGCATCATGGTGACGAGGACGCGCGCGCCGCTGGCTCCGATGGCGTGGCCGATGGCGACCGATCCACCGTTGACGTTGACTTTGTCGGGCGGCGCGCCAAGCTCGCGGGTGACGGCGAGGGCCTGGGCGGCGAAGGCTTCGTTGAACTCAAACAGATCGATGCTGTCGATGGTCCACCCGGCACGGTCGAGAGCTTTGCGGGCGCCGTTGACGGGGGCCATCATGACCCATTTGGGATCGATGCCGCTGGTGGCGTGCGAAACGATGCGGGCGAGCGGCTTCAATCCGAGGTCACCCGCTTTGGCCGCGGTCATGACAACGACGGCAGCGGAGGCATCGTTAACGCCAGGCGCGTTGCCCGCGGTGACCGTCCCATCTTTTTTGAAGGCGGGCTTGAGGGCGCGAAGAGATTCGATGGTCGAGTCTTCGCGGATGGACTCGTCGTAATTGAAAAGAGTCGGCGGCTGACCTTTTTTCTTTGCGGGAATTTCGACGGGAACGACTTCGGCGGCGAAGCGGCCCTCGCGCCAGGCGGCTGCGGCTTTTTTGTGGGAGAGGAGCGCGAAGCAATCCTGATCCTCGCGGGTGATGCCGTACTTCTCGGCGACGAGCTCGGCGGTTTGGCCCATGTGGAAGTCGTTGTAGACGTCCCAGAGGCCGTCGTGGACCATCGAGTCGACTGCGGTGGCATTCCCCATACGGAAGCCGGCGCGCGCCTGCGGGAGCAGGTAGGGAGCGTTGGTCATCGACTCCATGCCGCCGGCGACGACGATGTCCGCATTGCCGGTTTGGATGGATTGCGCGGCGAGCGCGATGGCGCGCAGGCCCGAGCCGCAGACCATGTTGACGGTGACGGCGCTGACTTCGGGCGGAAGTCCGCCGAAGAGCGCGGCCTGGCGTGCGGGATTCTGCCCGAGTCCGGCGGAGACGACGTTGCCCATGATGCACTCGTCGATTTGCTCGGGCTGGAGGTGCGCGCTTTCGACGCCTGCGCGGACGGCGACAGCGCCGAGGCGCGTGGCGGACACATCGGAGAGCGAACCCTGGAATTTGCCGACCGGCGTGCGGACTCCGCTGACGATGACGATCTGATCCATGGATTTTCCCTTTACTGATTCGATGCGGGAGACAGGTGATTAGAATCCAGAGGAAGATAGCAGAGAGCGAGGGTGGGATGCACGATTTGCCGCCGGAAACGATGCCCGAGGTGCGGAGCCGCCTGGGCGCGGCGGTGGCTCCCTGGTGGCACACGGCGCTGATCGTGGTGGTGCTGCTGGGCTCATCGCTGCTAAGCGCGCGGGCAGCGCATCACCAAGCCCTGGGCGCGCACCATGTCGTCCGCTACGTTTACGGAATCTGCGCGGAGTGGGTGCTGCTGCTGATTACCTGGGGGGGGATTTCGCGCGCGGCGGATTCCTGTCGCAGAGCTGCTGGGATTCCGGCGCGGTTTCCGGGCATTGGCGGAAGATGTGGGAGCGGCAGCGGTGTTCTGGATTGCCGCGCTGATCGTGCTTGCGGTGATTGGCTTGTCGCTGAAGGCTGCGGGATTGTCGGGTCCGCAGAAGACATTGACGGCGATTGCGCCGAGCACACCGATGGAGGTGTTGCTTTGGATGGTGCTGAGCATGTCGGCGGGATTCTGCGAAGAATTTGTGTTTCGCGGATATTTTCTGCGGCAATTTGCATCGGTGGGCGGAGGTGTGTGGCTCGGCGTGGCCTGCTCTTCACTGCTGTTCGGCGCTAGTCACGGATACGAAGGCGCGGCGGGAATGATCGCAATCACCGCGTATGGCGCGATGTTCTGCACGTTGGTGCTGGTGACGAAGAGCCTTCGTCCTGGAATGATCGCGCACGCGTGGCACGACATTTTCAGCGGACTGATGCTCGCATTGGTGCGGTTTTTTCATCTGGTGTGAGATTTGTTTTGCGCGACGCGACGGCGTGAGCAAGTGAGAGAGAAGAAAGTTGTAGAGAAAATTTGTATTTTTTTCTTGACACTGTATGCGCAGAACTCTATACATTCGTTAACTGCAGCATTTTATGTTGCAGACTTCGATGTAGACATCGAAAAGGGAGAATAGACAACATGGCAGCAAAAAAGGCAGCTAAGAAGAGCGCGAAAAAGGCAGCGAAGAAGACCTCAAAGAAAAAGTAAGAGGTCATCGGCAACACTTTGGGGGGACGCGATCAGCGTCCCCCCAAGGTTTTTAGGGGACGTCTTTCGATGATGAGGGTTGCGGGAGTGCGGCGGGCGCTGCGTGCGGCGATGGCGGACGGTGGCAGGATGGAGTTGTGACGCGACGCCGATGGATCGCCGACACGTGGGACGAAGCGACGGCTTCGATTGCGGGAGATCAGGCGGCGCATCTGATCCGCGTGCTGCGCGCGCAGCCGGGCATGGAGTTCGACGTAGCGGCGGGCGGGCATGTGTGGCACGCCGTGATTGCCGGGATTTCAGACGACACGGTCCGATTCAATCTGATTGCCGAAGTGAAGGCGGATCCGGCGCTGCCGGTGACGCTGCTGCTTTCGGTCTACAAGTTCGATCGCATGGAGTGGGCGATCGAGAAGGCTACGGAGCTGGGGGCGGAGAGCATTGTGCCAGTGATCGCGCGACGGAGCGAGAAGCATCTGGCGCAGGCGGCAGCGGGACGTGTGGAGCGATGGCGGAGGGTGGCGCTGGAGGCATCGAAGCAGGCGCGGCGGTCGGATGTTCTGCGGATCGAGGAACCGCTGATGCTGAAGGCTGCTGTGAAGGCGGTGGAGGGGGTGCGGCTGGTGCTTGCGGAGCAGGAGCGGTCGACGACTCTGCGTCATGCGTTGGGCGAGGCGCTGGAGGCGGCCGGCGACGATGTACCGCCGATTCGGATGGCGGTGGGGCCGGAGGGCGGATGGGCGGCCGAGGAAGAGGCGATGTTCGATGCGGAGAACTGGAAGGCGGTGAGTCTGGGGCCGCGCATTCTGCGTGCGGAGACTGCGGCGATTACGGCATTGGCCGTGGCGGCGGCGTTGCTGGAATAGTGACGAGGGTATAGGGGTTAGGGTTTAGAAAAACTGGCACCGACGGCGCCAGCCCAAACCCTGATCCCTGTTCCCTAATCCCTATCCTCAGGAGAACATTTCCTTGACCTTTCCGAGAATGCCGCGCGCGGTGGGAGTGTTTTCGACGGTGATGGATTCGCCGAGTTGGCGGAGCTGTTCTTTTTGCGCCTTGTTGAGTTTGGTGGGCGTGCGGACGATGATTTGGGCGATGAGGTCGCCGCGGCCGTATTCGTTGAGGTGAGGGACGCCCTTGCCGCGAATGCGGAATTCCTGACCGCTCTGCGCGCCTTCAGGAATCCTGAGCTTCGTTTCGCCATCGAGCGTCGTGAGATTGATTTCCGCGCCCAGCGCCGCCTGCGGGAAGGAAACAGGGATGAGGCAATGGAGGTCGTTGCCATCGCGCTCGAAAAATTTGTGTGGGCGAACGCGCAGCACGATATAGAGGTCGCCGGCAGGTCCGCCGGAACGGCCAACATCGCCTTCGCCCTGGTAGCGGATGCGAGTGCCGTCCTCAACGCCGGCGGGAATGCTGACGCTGATCTCATGACTTCGCTCGACGCGACCGTCGCCGCGGCAGGTGGCGCAGGGGTCGCTGATGACAGTGCCGGCGCCGCTGCACGCGCTGCAGGTGCGGGCGATGGAGAAGAATCCCTGCTGATAGCGGACCTGGCCGCGGCCCTGGCAATGGGGGCAGGTGGTGGGTCCGCGTCCACTGCTGGTTCCGGTGCCACGGCAATCCTTGCAAGCCTCCATGCGTCCGAACGTGACCTTTGTTTCCTTGCCGAAGACCGCCTCTTCGAATTCAATGGTGAGGTCGTGGCGGATGTCGCGGCCCTTCTGCACACGGGAGGCGCTGCGGCGGCCGCCGCTCATGTTGAACATCTCGCCGAAGAGATCGCCGAAGATGTCGCCGATGTCCTGGGACCCGAAGGGATTGCCGTCAAAACCGGCACCACCCAGACCGGCATGACCGTAGCGATCGTAGGCGGCGCGCTTTTGCGGATCGCCGAGGACCTGGTACGCTTCGCTGCAAGCCTTGAATCGCTCCTCGGCCTCGGCATTGCCTGGATTGCGATCAGGATGATGCTGGAGAGCCAGCTTGCGATAAGCGGCTTTCAACTCCTGATCGGAGGCCGTGCGGGTAACACCAAGGACTTCGTAATAGTCGGCTTTGATCACGTTTTGTGTTCTGCTCATGCTTCCTTCTGTTGCGGGTTACTGGCGACCCGGACGAGAGCGGGACGCAGAAGACGATCCCGAATGCGATAGCCGCGGCGCACCTCCTCGAATACCTGATGATCGGGCAGGTCGCTGCGCTCCACCATTTCCAGAGCTTCGTGGACGCGCGGGTCGAAGACGGCGCCAACGGTCTCAACGGGCTGGACATTCAACGAGCGCAGCGCTTCCTCCATCTGTTTCACGATCAGTTCGACGCCCGTGCGCAGCTGTTCGGCGGAGCCGGTCGACTTGAGGGCGAGCTGAAAATTATCCAGCACGGGGAGGAACTGCTCGATTGCATTGGAGACGGCGTAGTCACGGAATTCGGCGCGCTCCTTCGATTCGCGTTTGCGGGAATTGTCGAACTCGGCCTGGAGGCGCGCGAGGCGGTCGAAGAGCAGGTCGCGCTCGGCCTTCAGGCGATCGTATTCTTCCTGCGGAACGGTTGCGGTTTCGACGGGAACCAGAGGCTCCTTCGCCTCGTCGGCATCGGCGACACCTGCCACAGCGTTGCCTGCGCTGCTGCTGTCATTCACCTGAGCCGCTTCGATTCTGTCCTGGTTTGCGTGTTTTTTCTCGACCATAATCCTTCGCATACTTCGAACTCGACTCCGCTACGCAGGCGGCGATTGCGGCGCCTGTTCGCTGTGGTTTCGGCACGCAGCGCGTGCCTCACTGGGGCGGCTGGAAAATCCTGCCGGAAAGCTGAGCGATGTAGGAGACCGCGTTAATGGTTTCCTGATACTGAATGCGGGTTGGCCCGATGACGGCGACAGTTCCCAGGTTCTCCTCGCCCATGCGCGCCGTGGCGCCGATGAGAACGAAATCGCGGAGTTCGGGAATGGCGTCCTCGAGGCCGACGACGACGCGAACCGTGCGCTGGCGGGCGTCGACATAAGCATTGAGCAGTTCGATGAGACGTTCCCTGGCTTCGAGGGCATGCAACATGGTGCGCAGGTGCTCGCGGTCGGTTTCACCCGCGAGCAGGTTCGCAACCCCTTCGACAAAGATCACCGGAGCGGCGGCGTCATCGGCGGCAAGAGCGCCCTTGCGGCAGAGTTGTTCGATGGAGTGCATCAGGCGGTCATACTCGCTGCGCTCGGCTTCGAGGCGGCGCGACAACTCGGTGCGGATCCGCTCGATAGACCAGCCGTGGAAGTTTTCGTTGAGGAAGCGGGCGGCGGTGTCGAGTTCATCGGTGTCCAGGTCATGATCGAGCAGCAGCACGCGGTCGAGCACGGTGCCGGCTTTGGTGATGACCACGGCAAGGACCCGACCCGGAGCGAGGCGCGAAAAGTGAATGTGCTCCAGGGTGTGGAGCTCCTGGGTGGAGGCCAGGGCTACGCCGAGACCGCTGGAGATGAGGGCGAGGACGTGCGAAGTGCGTTCGAGATACTGCTGGCTGGTGCCGATACCGGCAAAGCTCTCTTCGATTTGCTCGAGGCGCTCGGGTGCCAGGATGGCGACCTGCGGTCCGCCCAGGAGCTCGACGTAGAAGCGGAAGGCGCGCGCGGTGGGGATGCGTCCCGCGGAGGTGTGTGGCTGATCGAGCATACCGGCGTCGGCGAGCGAAGCCATGACGTTGCGGATGGTGGCAGAGCTCATGCCGTCCTTGTTACCGAAATGGCGCGCGAGGGCCTGCGATGCGACCGGCTCGCCGGTGGCGATGTAGGTCTCGACGATAGCCGTCAGGACTGCGCGTTCGCGAGGACTTAACCGCGGCTCAGAGCCCATGCAGATGCACCCGAAACGGTGGGAAAAGGATAAATTCCCCCTCTGTATATTGTAGGTTTCAGAAAAAGGCGGGTCAAGAAAGCGCAATCCCTGGCGGGTCGCCGCGATTGCCTCGTTGGGGCGCATGCACGGCCTGGAGATGCTAGCGGGGCTAGTACTCGCCGGTGACGATGTTTTCAAGCGGCTCGCCACCGAGGTAGCGGGAGATCTGGGAGGCGGCGAATTGCATGGCGCGAACCATGAACATGGGCGTGGAACTGGCAATATGGGGAGTGATGAGGAGGTTCGGCGCGTTCCACAGAGGGTGCCCGTCGGGCAGGGGTTCCGGATCGGTGACATCGATTGCGGCGCGGATGCGCCCGCTGAGCAGGGCGGCCAGGAGCGCGTCGGTGTTGACGACCGGTCCGCGCGCGGCATTGACGAGCAGCGCGCCCTGCTTCATGACTGTGAGTTCATTTGTGCCGATCAAGCCGGTGGTCTCGCTGGTGAAGGGAACGATCAGTATGACAATGTCGGCGGAGGGCAGGAGTTCAGGAAGTTGGTTGACGCCGAAGACGCCATCGCGCGCTGTGCGGGCCACGCGGACGAAATGAACGCCGAAGGGATCGAGGCGCTGTTCAATTGCGCGGCCGATGGCTCCGTAGCCGACGATGAGAACCTGCTGGCCGTGGAGCTCTTCGCAGAGGATGTTGGGGTAGGGCCGGTTTACGGGCGGATGCAGGGCATAGTAGTGCGCCTCGGCTTCCTTGCGACGCGACCAGACGGCGGCGTGTTGTAGATCCGCGAAGAGGGGGAAATATTTGAATGAGGCAAGTATGGCGGCGACGGTCCACTCGGCGGTGGAGATGTTGTGAACACCGCGCGCATCGCACAACACGGCGCCGGGAGGCTTGAGTTTGAGCAGCCCGTCGACGCCGGCGACGGTCGCCTGGATGACCCGAAGACCCTTAAGGAAGGGCAATTGCTGCTTGGCGTGATGCGTCCATGGCGGAGCGATCCAGAACTCCACATCGAAGCTTGAAGCGGGACGAAGAGGGATGAGCTCCAGCGAGATTCCATCAGGGAGCAGACGGTGCAGATTGTGATCGACGGCGTCGGACACGCCAACCTTGAGCATGGAACGCGGCTCCATTGCAAAGGGAATACTTCGATGCTAACGCTATAGCGGGGCCCTGACACAGACCGAGGCCATGGAAAGGGACCCGCCGGGAGAGCTCTGCGCGAGGGGCCTCAGTTTTTCTGGTGGAAGAACCTGCTGTTGAGATCGGGCCAGAATTCCTGGAAGACGTACGTTGCGCCATCCAGACCCATATTCAGAACCCAGCGCTGCCCGGTCTTGGTCCAGGTGCGTTCCAGGGAGGGATAGTAAAGATCGGAGATGCCGGCCGCCGCACCCGCCCCAACCACTTCAGACGCGTTGAATGTCTCATTACCATGATCGGTGCGCGTGATGGCCAGGCGGCTGAATGCGTAAATCGCTCTCTTGAACCCGCCACGGCCGAGCGTGTAAAAGCGCGGATCCTGACGCAGGAGAATCGGGAAAATGGTCTCCGTCTGATAATCCTCGTCCACCTGGTCCGCGAGTGCGTGCCAATAATAACGGCCGTAGCCGGCGACGCCCTGGTGAAATTCAGGATAGGAGTTCTCGGCCTGGCCTACTCCCGCAAGGGCCGCAACATAGATGAAGTCCGAATAATCGAACGCGTCCTGCGTGCCCTCAAGGAACTTGTCCTTGGGGGATTGCGGCGGCAGCTTTACGTCGACAGAAACGGAACGGAAGTTGGGCACGATGCCGAGGATGCGCTTCGTCTGCTTTCCTTCAAGGCTGCCATTCTGCGGATCGCTCTTCGGCGAAGACGGCTGTGGCTGCGCCGCGGCGGCGGCCGGACTCGCGGTTTGGCTCATAAGCGTGGTGCCCGGATCGTCGGGAAGAGAGCTGCTGTCCGATTGGGCCATCGCGGGCAACAGCGGAAGCCCGATCAGGACGAAAACGGCCAGCGTGCACCGTCGGCGGGAGCGTGAAAATTCATCCATAGACTCACGACTTAGATGCGCCATGTAACTCCGCGGGCGCATTTAATGGACGCGCAAAAGAAGTACGAGGATTCAGGTTTTTCCGGATGACCCCGAGGTCACGCTGTGCGGCCGCCGCTACACAAGGATTTTTCGCAGAGCGTCGAGGCCAGCGTGGATGGTTTCCGGAGAAATGGCATAACTGAAGCGAACGTGCCCTTCGCCCTGCGCACCGAAGACAACGCCGGGAATAGTGGCGACGTGAGCTTTTTCCAGCAGCTCAGCGGCGACGCGACGGCTGTCTTTGTGGATTTTTCGAACGCTGGGAAACGCGTAGAAGGCGCCGGCAGGCAGATCGCACTCGAGGCCAAGTTCATTGAGGCCCTTCACGAGCAGATCGCGGCGCTGCCGGTATTCCCCGCGGCGGGCGGCAATGGTGTCCTCAGGAATGGCTATGGCTTCGAGCGCGGCCCACTGGGTCGGCGTGGAAACACCGTTGGTGGAGTAGAGGACGAGCTTGCGCAGGCCGGTCATGAAGGGTTCCTTCGCGACTGCGTAGCCGGCGCGCCAACCGGTCATGGCGTACGTCTTGGAGAAGGTGTACGCGGTGATGGTGCGCTCGCTCATGCCGGGAAGCGACGCGATCGAGACATGATCGCCCTCATACACCAAGTCCTCGTAGGCCTCGTCGGCGATGACGACGACGTTGTGTTTTCTGGCGAAGGCCGCGACTTCTTCGGCGTCCTGCCGCGAAAAAACGGCGCCGGAGGGGTTCTGGGGGGTGTTGAAGTAGATGGCGCGGGTAGCGGGCGTTGAGAAGTGTTCGAGCGCGGCGGTCAGTCCGTTGCGCCGCGCGGTGGTGGTAGGCACCATCACCGGCCGGGCCTGCGCCAGGGTGATCATATCGCGGATCGGGGTCCAGTAAGGTGCAAAGAGCAGGACATCGTCGCCGGGATCGAGGACGCACTGGAAGGCGACGAAGAGGGCATGCGCTCCGCCGACGGTGACGATGACGTCTTCCACACCGGCGTCGATGTGGTTTTTGGTTTGGAGTTTTTTCGCGATGGCCGCACGGAGCGGATCGATGCCGGAGGACGGTGCGTATCTCGTCTTGTTCTCGGCTAGGGCTTTAAGGCCGGCATATTTCACGGTTTCCGGAGTTTCGAAGAAAGGCTCCCCGCCGTGGAAGGCGTGGACAGGCTTGCCGGCTGCACGGAGTTCCAGAACTTTATTGCGGATTTGCACGATGTCGGAGAAGCCGACTTCGTCGAGGCGCTTTGCGAGATGGATGGATTTCGCTGTTGAGGTCATGCGCGGGTCACTCGCCGGTATGGACGTTTAAGGTTAGAGCATTTTTGAGAAACAGAGGGCGAAAATCGGGGAATTTCGATTTCTCAGGTCACGAGGAGGCCCGAGTAGACCGCCATTCCTGCGACAGCATCGATGCCGAGTGCGTCGAGGGCTTCGATTTCAGACTGTGCTCGAATGCCACCGGCGACGATCAGTTGCCGGGAGGTGAGGGGACGCAGGGAGCAAGCGACGTCCATTGGGAAACCCTGCATCGTGCCTTCGGTATCGACGTGCGTGTAGAGGAAGGCGCCGCAAAATGGATTGAGGGCGGCGATTGCTTGTGCGGGAGTGAGGTTGACGTTCTCCCGCCAGCCGCGGACGGCGATTCTGCCGGCTTTTGTATCGATGGCTGCTACGAATTGCTCCTGGCCGATCCGGGCTGAGATTGCGGCCGCCGCGCTGGAGTCGATTCCGTTCCGAAGGAAGAGGGCAGAGCCGAGGATCACGCGGCGGGCGCCGGCGTCGAGGAGGGTTTGCGCATCGGTTACGGTGTGGATTCCGCCGCCAACCTGCACTCGCAAGCGCTTCGCGATTTGTTCGATCAGCGCGCGGTTGTGGCCTGTGCGTTTGGCCGCGTTGAGGTCAATGAGCTGAACTAGCGGGTACTTGCTGAAGCGCTCGATCCAGTATTCGAAGTCATCGAAGGCCAGGCGCAGCTTTTCGCCCTGCTCGAGTTGAACGATGCGGCCACCCATAAGGTCGATGGAAGGGATCAGCATGGCAGCCTCACCGGGATGCCGTCGCGGCGCAGCTCTTCTTTGAGGGTGCGCACGTCGGCGATGCCGAAGTGGAAGATGCTGGCGGCGAGAGCGGCGTCGGCTTTGCCTTCGCGAAACACCTGCGTGAAGTGCTGCGCGTTGCCGGCTCCGCCGGAGGCGATGACCGGAATCTGTACGGCTTCGCTGACGGCGGCGGTGAGTGCACAGTCGAAGCCGGCTCGCGTGCCGTCGGCGGCCATGGAGGTGAGAAGAATTTCTCCTGCGCCCCTGGATTCGGCCTCGCGTGCCCACTCGACGGCGCGGCGTCCTGTCGGTCTGCGGCCGCCGGAGACGAAGACTTCGGCGTTGTCAGGCGGCGATTGTGGGTCGGGGCGGCGAGCATCAATGGCGACGACTACGGCCTGCGCTCCGAATTTTGCGCCGATTTCGCCGATAAGCTCGGGGCGGCCGAGGGCGGCGGAGTTGATGCTGATCTTGTCGGCGCCGGCATCGAAGATAGCCGCGGCTTCATCGGCAGTGCGAATGCCGCCGCCGACGGTGAAGGGGACGAAGATCTGCTGGGCCGCGCGCTGGACCGCGTCAATCAGAGTGCCGCGGCTTTCGTGGGTCGCAGTGATGTCGAGGAACACGATTTCGTCGGCGCCGGCGGCCGCGTGGCGCGCGGCAAGCTCGGCGGGATCGCCGGCGTCAACAAGGTCGACGAATTGGACGCCTTTAACGACGCGGCCGTCTCGGACGTCGAGGCACGCGATGATGCGTTTGGTCAGCACCGGCGCCACTCCAGAAAGTTGCGGAGGACCTGCAGGCCGACTTCGGCGGACTTTTCGGGGTGGAACTGGACTCCCATGATGTTGTCGCACTCGATAGCCGCGGTGAACGGCTCGCCGTATTCTGTAACCGCTACGGTGGCGTTTACCACGGGAGCACGCCACGAGTGAGTGAAATAGACATGGCTGTTGTTACTTGTTCCTGCGAAGAGGCGGGAATCGGGGCGAATGGAGAGGGAATTCCAGCCGACGTGGGGCACTTTCCTGCCCGGTGCGAAGCGGTCACAGATTTCAGGGAAGGCGGCGAGGCCGGGGGTTCCCGGGGCCTCGGTGCTGCCGGTGAAGAGCCACTGCAGGCCGACACAGATGCCGAGGAAGGGCACTCCGGCGGCAATTCGTTCCTGGATCGCGGCCTTGAGGCCCTGTTCTTCTAGGAATTTTGTGGCGGCGAAGTGGCCCACTCCGGGAAGAATGATCTTATCTGCGCGTAGAACGATGGCGGGATCGTCGGTGAGGACAGGATCGGCGCCGGCGGCGCGCAACGACTTCATCACCGAGGTCAGGTTGCCGGCTTTGTAGTCGACGACGGCGATCACAAGAGCCCCTTCGTGCTGGGAAGGATTTGTTTAAGCTGCGGATCGCGCGAGCAGGCAAAGCGCAGGGCTCGGGCGAAGGCTTTGAAGATAGCTTCTATTTTGTGGTGGTTCGAGCGGCCGTACATCGTTTTGACGTGGACGTTGGCGCGGGCACCGCGTGCAAAACCTTCAAAAAAATCCTCCACGAGCTCGGATTGCAGATCGCCGACGAGGCGCGTGCGGACTTTGGTTTCGACGTGATGCGCGGGGCGGCCGCTGAGGTCTACAGCAGCGAGGCCGAGGGTCTCGTCCATGGTCATGAGGAAGTAGCCGGCGCGCAGGATGCCGCGCTTGTCGCCGAGGGCCTTATCGAAGGCCTCACCCAGCCCGATGCCAACGTCTTCCACGGTGTGGTGCTGGTCGACGTCGAGATCGCCTTTGCAGCGCAGGTCGAGGTCAAAGGCTCCGTGGCGCGTGAAGAGTTCGAGCATGTGATCGAAAAAGCGGATTCCCGTCGAGATGGTGTAGCGGCCCTGGCCCTCGATGGTGAGCTTGAGGTGGATTTCGGTTTCGGCGGTTTTGCGGTCGATCTCCGCCGCTCGCTTTCTTGTCATCGCGACCATCCGATTTCGGCCAGAGATTCCTGCAAGGCGGCGATTCCCTGCTGGGTTTGCTCCTGAGTGCCGATGGTGATGCGAACACAGCCATCGCAGCCGGGATCGTTGGAGCGATCACGGACGAGGACGCCTTTTGTCCTCATGGCTGTTACGAATTCGCGATGTTTGGGGCCGATGTCGACCAGGACGAAATTGGTTTGGGAGGGCCACCAGGGGACGCCGAGGTCCTTTAGGGCGGTTTCAAAGAGAGGTCGTGAGGCGAGAACTTCGCTGACATACCAGCGAAGGTAGTCTTCGTCGTCGAGCGCGGCGGTGAGGCAGGTGAGGGCGACGCAGTTGACACTGTAGGGGGAAATGACGCGGCGAAGCCACTGCATTTGGTCTTCGGCTGCGGCGAGGACGCCGAGGCGGAGGCCAGCGAGGCCGTAGGCCTTCGAAAATGTGCGCGCGACGATTACATTTGGTGCGCGACCGATCAGGTCGAGGATAGTATCCCCATAGAAATGGAAGTAGGCCTCGTCGATGAGGACCGCGGCGCGCGGCGCGGCTTCGATGAGGCGCAGAAGGTTTGCGCGCGATGCGGTTTGCCCGGTGGGGCTGTTCGGATTGGCGATGGCAATGAGGCGCGTGGCCGGGGTGATGGAGCCGAGGAGGGCGCGGAAGGGGAAACGGAAGCCTTCTTCTGTCGGGACAGTGACTATGCGGGCGGGCGTCCCGGAGGCATACACCTCGTACATGGTGTAGGTGGGGACGGGGAGGAGAATTTCCGTACCGGCATCAAGGTAGGTTTGGCAAAGAGTATGGATAGCTTCGTCGACGCCGTTGGTGAGTAACAGTTGCTGTGGCTTAAGGCCGAGGTGGGCGGCGACGCGGGCCTCGACGGGTTCGCGCTCGGGGTAGCGGGTGAGGTCGCCGCGGGAGATCTTGCCGAGGGCTTCGAGAACGCGGGGTGAGCAGGCGAACGTGTTCTCATTGAAGTCGAGGCGGAGGCCGCTGCGGTCGCCCAGGGGCGGGTGGTATTCCTTCATCCGACGGACGGCGGAGGATGGTTGCGGGCCGCGGACTTTGAGGTCAGTCATGAACACCTCTATTGTTGACACCACGGGCGCGGATGGCTTGAGCATGGGCTGTGAGGCCTTCGGCGTTAGCGAGGCGCAGGGCGGCGGGG
>Ga0181535_10005536_pt1 | contig 13468 bp, 12 predicted proteins | sample PEATcosm2014_Bin_44_FD_119774 | JGI IMG/M metagenome (GOLD analysis project Ga0181535, IMG submission 119774) | Peatland microbial communities from MTU Mesocosm Facility, Houghton, MI, USA - PEATcosm2014_Bin17_30_metaG | ecosystem: Environmental > Terrestrial > Soil > Wetlands > Peat | place...
CCAAGACGCCGAAGCCGGCCAGTGCGGCCGCGATGCGGAGGCGTCCGGTGAATCGGCCCATGGCGAGGCTCCATTTTCCTGTCCCGTCCCGCCGCCGGAACGCGGCGAGACCGCCCGCGCCGCAAGCGCCGCGCCAGCGCTTCTGTCCCGAAACGAGGCAAGGCGAGGCCTGAACATGCGCGCGCCGCTGCGGCTCGATCGCCGCGCCGTCCTTCTCGGCGGCGCCGCCGCGACGATTTGGGCCTGGCGCAGCGGCGCGAGCGCGGCTGCGCCGGCGCCGGCGCCGGCGCGACGGTTGACCGCCGCCCCCGCCGCGCAAGCCCTCGCGCCCGCGCCCGCCGCGCCGACGCGCCTGCTCAGCTACGAGGGAACCGTTCCCGGGCCGCTCATCCGGCTGAAGCTCGGCGACGAACTGGCGCTCGGGTTCGCCAACCGCCTCGACGCGCCGACGGCGCTGAGCTTCCCAGGCCTGCGGATCGCCAACGCGCTCGCCGGAATCGCCGGCCTCACCCAGGCGCCGATCGCGCCCGGCGGCGAAGCCGAGATTCGTTTCACGCCGCTCGACGCCGGATTCAACCTCTACCTGCCCGAGGCCGGCGCCGCGACCGCGCGCCAGCTCGCTTCAGGTCTGTTCGGCCCGATCGTCGTCGAGGAGCCCGCGCCGCCCGAGGTCGATCTCGAAGCGGCGGTCGTTCTCGCCGACTGGCGGCTCGACGAGACGGGCCGCTTGCGCGACGATTCCGGGCCGGGCGGAACGCTCGTCACCGCCGGCGCGTCGGCCGCGCCGCAGCGGTTCGCCGCTCCGCCGGGCGACCGCGTTCGTCTGCGCCTCGCCAACGCTTCGGCGGCGCGGGCGATGACGATCGCCGTCGTCGGCGCGACGCCGCTGATCGTCGCCGTCGACGGCCAGCCGAGCGCGCCGTTCGCGCCGCTGCGCAACTTCTTTCCGGTCGGGCCCGGCGCGCGCTTCGAACTCGTGTTCGACACTGCCGAGGCGACGGTCGCGTTTTCGCTGCGCGACGACGCGGCAAGCGATCCGGACCGACCGCTGGTCGTCTTCGCCAGCGCCGGCGCGCCGAAGCCGGCGCGCCCCGAATTTGCCGGGCTGCCGGCGAATCCGCTGCTGCCGAAGGAGATCGACCTCGCCCGCGCGCGGCGGTTCGAGCTGACGCTGTCGGGGGGCGACGGCGCGGCGCTGGCGATCAACGGCGAGAGTTTGACCAATTGGAGCGCCAAGCCGCAATTCTCCGTCCGACGCGGCGCGCCGGTCACGCTCGCCCTGATCAACGCGACGGCCGCGACCCAGACGATGCGGCTCGGCGGCCATGTCGCGCGCCTGCTGCACGCGCTCGACGACGGCTGGGAGCCCTATTGGCGCGACATCTTCGTCGTCCCGCCGGGCAAGACCGTTCGCCTCGCCTTCGTCGCCGACAATCCGGGCAAATGGCCGATCGCCTCGGCGACCCCGGCCGCCCGCGCCGCCGGCTTGAGCGGCTGGTTCCAGGTCGGGTGACTCAGGCGATCGTCAGCAACACGCTGCCGGTCGTCCGGCCGGCTTCGAGATCGGCGTGGGCGCGCGCCGCTTCCCTCAGCGGATATTCGGCGCCGACCGAGACGGTCAGCCCGTCCGCCAAAGCGGCGAACAGCGCGCGCGCCCCGTCCCGGTAGAGGTCGGGATCGTTGGCGTAGGCGAGCACGCTCGGCCGCGCCACCGCGATCGCGCGCGGATAGCCGAGCGCCTCGACGGCGATCGGCGCGATCGGCCCCGCCGGCTGGCCGATCGTCGCGACGACGCCGAACGGACGCAGGGCGGCGAGCGTGCGGGCGAAAGTCTCGCCGCCGATCCCGTCGACCGCGAGCTGAACGCCCTTGCCGTCGGCGACGCGGCGGACCGCATCGACCCAATCCGAGTCGCCGCGCAGAAAGACCGCTTCGGCGCCGGCGGCGCGCGCGATCTCCGCCTTGGCGGGCGAGCCGACGACGCCGGCGACCCTGAGGCCCAGTCGGCGCGCCCAGCCCGTGACGAGTTGGCCGACGCCGCCCGCCGCGGCGTGGACGAGCACCCAGTCGCCGGGTTTGAGGATCGCGACCCGATGCAGCAGCAGATGCGCGGTGAGGCCGCGCGCCATCGCGGCCGAGGCCAGGCGCAGGTCGATCGAGTCAGGCAGCCGCACGAGTCGCGACGTGGGCAGAACGCGCTCGGCGGCGTAGGCGCCGACCGGATGGCCGACGTAGGCGACGCGATCGCCGACCGCGAGATCGACGACGCCGGCGCCGAGCGCCGCGACGACGCCGGCGCCTTCGACGCCGAGCGCGGCGGGATAGGCCGGCAACGGGTAGAGGCCGCTACGGTGGTAGACGTCGACGTAGTTCACGCCGGCGTAGCTCTGGCGGATGCGCGCTTCGCCCGGCCCCGGCGCGGGCAGCGCGACTTCGTCGAGCTGAAGCGCCTCCGGGCCGCCCGGGGCGGCGATCGTCATCGCCAGGGTTTTCGCAGCGGTCATCGCAATCTCCTCCGTCGGCGCCTTCCTAGCGCCGCGTCGCGATGTGCGAAATTGTGGAAATCGTCACTGTTTTGGCGCAGATATGCACAGATGACCGATTGGGACGATCTGCGCGTCTTCGCCGCCCTGGGGCGCGCCGGTTCGCTTTCGGCGGCGGCGCGCGAACTCGGCGTCGACCATGCGACGGTCGGGCGTCGGGTCGCCGCGCTCGAGCGCGCCCTTGGTCTGCGGCTGATCGATCGCCTGCCGCGCCGCGCGCCGCTGACGCCGCACGGCCTCGCCGTCGCGGCGGCGCTGGCGCCGATGGAGGGCGCGGCGATCGCCGTCGAGCGGCTAGCGCGGCTCGCCAAGGCGCCGGCGGCGAGCGTCAGGGTCAGCGCGCCGCCGGCGCTGGCGGCCTATGTGATCGCGCCGCGGCTCGCCGCTTTCCAGCGCGCCCGCCCCGACGTGACGATCGCGCTCGCCGGGGCGTCGGGCGCGGCGGCGCTCGACCGCGGCGAAGCCGACGTCGCGGTGCGGATGGGCAAGCCGGAGGAAACCGGCCTCGTCGTCAAGCGCATCGGCCGCGCCCGCTTCGCGCTCTACGCCGCGCCCGAGGTCGCGCGGGCGCCGCGCGAGGCTTGGCGTTTCATCGGCTTCGACGCGGCCCTCGACCACGTAACGTCGCAGCGATGGCTGAAGGCGCTGGCGGGGAAACGCGAACTCGCCTTTCGCGCCAGCGATCTGTTCAGCCAGGCGCAGGCGGCGCGCGCCGGCCTCGGCGTCGTCGTGCTGCCGCGCTTCGTCGGCGACGGCGATCCCGAGCTGGTCGCGCTCAGCGTCGAGCCGCCGCCGCCGACCCAGGACTTTTGGCTGCTGATCTATCCTGACGTCCGCCGCGCGCCGGCGACGCGCGCCGTCACGGCGTTCCTCTCGGAAACGATCGGGCGCGCCTGCCCCCTGCCCGGACGCGGCGCGCCGTCGCGCGCCTGACTAAGCTTGGCCGAAGCCGGCGAGCGCGATCTTGCCGATCGCGCGGCCGCTTTCGCTCAAGGCGTGCGCCCGCCTGAGATTGGCGGCGTTGATCGCGCCGAAGCGCTCGGCCAGCGTGGTGCGGATCGCGCCCTGGTCGACCAGGCGCGAGACTTCGTTGAGCAAGACGCCCTGCTCGGCGACGTCGGCGGTGTCGTACGTCGAGCGGGTGAACATCGATTCCCAGTGGATCGACACGCTCTTCGTCTTGAACGGCATGGCGTCGAGCGCGGGCGGATCGTCGATCAGGCCGAAGCGCCCCTGCGGCGCGATCAGCTTGACGATCTCGGCGAGGTGCTTGTCGGTGTTGGTGGTCGAGAAGACGAACGCCGGCGCGCCGAGGCCGAGCGCCGCGACCTCCGCCGCAAGCGGCTTGGAATGGTCGACGACGTGGTGGGCGCCGAGATCGAGCGCCCATTGGCGAGTCTCGGGCCGCGACGCGGTGGCGATCACCGTCGCGTCGGTCAGCTTGCGCGCGAACTGAATCGCCATCGAGCCGACGCCGCCCGCCCCGCCGACGATCAGCAGCAGATTCGACGCGCCGGGGACCGGCTTGCGGATGTCGAGCCGGTCGAACAGCACCTCCCACGCGGTGATCGAGGTCAGCGGCAGCGCCGCCGCCTCGATCCAGTCGAGCTTGGCCGGCTTGCGACCGACGATGCGCTCGTCGATGAGATGGTACTCGGCATTGGCGCCGGGTCGGGTGATCGCGCCGGCGTAGAACACCGCGTCGCCCGGCTTGAACGTCTTGGCCTCGGGGCCGACGGCGACGACCGTCCCGGCGACGTCCCAGCCGAGCACCTTCCACCCGCCGGCTTCCGGCTCGGCGCGGCGGCGCACTTTCGTGTCGACCGGATTGACCGAGATCGCCCGCACTTCAACCAGCAGATCGCGGCCCTTGGCCACGGGCTTGGGCAGATCGATGTCGACGAGCGAACGGGGATCGTCGATCGGAAGCGACTTCTGATAGCCGACGGCGCGCAAAGCGTCCTCCTGTTGTTGTTCGGGCTGAAATTGACAACTAGCGCGCCCATTCGCAAGAATGCACAATTGTCGCACATAGTGTCAAAAAGGATACCGAGTTGGCCAGCCCCCGCCACAAGCGCCTGGACTGCAGCCCCGGTTGCGCGGTCGAGGCGGCGCTCAGCCTGATCGACGGCAAGTGGAAGGGCGTGGTGCTGTTTCACCTGCTCGAGCGGACGCATCGATTCAGCGAAATCCGGCGCCGCATTCCCAACGTCACACAGCGGATGCTGACCAACCAGTTGCGCGAACTCGAGGCCGACGGGCTGATCCTGCGCACCGTCTATCCCGAGGTGCCGCCCAAGGTGGAGTACAGCCTGACCGAGCGCGGGCGCAGCCTCGAGCCGGTCATCGCCGCGCTCAAGACGTGGGCCGACGCGCATGTCGATCCGGCGACGATCGGCCGGCCAGGCGCGCGCGACCCCCGCCTGGCGGACGTCGAGCCGACCGCGGCCTAGGCGAACGCCTCCCGCAGCGCCGCAGGCACGGCTTCGATCAGATCCTCGGCGATCAGCCCCGCGCCGAGCGCGCGCGCCGCCGCGCCATGCAGCCACACCGCCGCCGCCGCCGCCTCGAAGACGGGCATGCGCTGCGCCAACAGGCCGCAGGCGAGCCCAGCCAGCGCGTCGCCCGAACCGGCGGTGGCGAGCGTCGGCGGCAGATCGAAACCGATTGCGGCGCGACCGTCGGGCGCGGCGACGACGGTGTCGGCGCCCTTGACGACGACGACCGCGCCGAGCGTCGCCGCGGCGGCGCGGGCTCGATCCAGTTTCGACGGTTTGTCAATCACTTCGGTTCGGCCGCGAAACAGCCGCCCGAACTCGCCTTCATGTGGCGTGACAATTGTCGCGCGGCCCTCGCGGGCGATCAAAGCCGCCAGCCCTGCGGCGTCGCCGGCGAAGCTGGTCAGCGCGTCGGCGTCGAGAACGATCGCGCGCGGCTTGTCGCTCGGCTCGGTCAGCGCCGCCGCGACGAGAGCGCACGTCGCATCGCCGACCCCCGCTCCTGGACCGATCAGCACGGCGTTGCGCCGCGGATCGGCCAACAACCCGGCGAAGCCGGCGAGGCCGGCGAAGGGCGCGACCATCACCGCCGTCACATGCGCCGCGTTGGCGGCGACGGCGTCGGCGGGGCTGGCGATCGTCACGAGCCCCGCGCCGACCCGCAACGCCGCGCGCGCCGCCAGCCGCGCCGCGCCGGTGCGGTGGGCCGGGCCGGAAACGATCAGCGCCGCGCCGCGCGTGTATTTGTGGGCGGCGGCGTCGAGCCGCGGCAGAGCGCCGCGCCAGATCGCCGGCGCGTTGACGAAGGCCTTGGGCGCGATCGCGGCGAGCGCGGCCTCGCTGAGGCCGATGTCGGCGAGAACGAGACGGCCGCACAGCGCCCGCCCGGGCAGCAGCAGGTGCCCCGGCTTGAGGCGGAAGAACGCAACGCTGGCGTTCGCCTGAACCGCGGCGCCGCGCGCCCTGCCGGTCGCGCCGTCGACGCCGGAGGGCGTGTCGACGCTGAGCGCCGGCCGGCCCGAACGCGCGAAAGCGTTGATCGCTTCGACGCAATGAAGCGCGGCGCCGTCGACGTCGCGCGACAGGCCGGCGCCATAGAGCGCGTCGACGACGAGGTCGGCGTCGTCGCAGGCGAATCCCTCGCCGGCGCGAACCGGGCCGCGCCAGCGCGCCGCCGCCAACGCCGGATCGCCGCGCATCCGCTGGCGATCGCCCAGCAGCGCCAGCTCGACCCGATAGCCCCAGGATTCCAGCAGCCGCGCGGCGATGAAGCCGTCGCCGCCGTTGCCGCCCGGCCCGCAGAGAACGGCGATCCGGCCGCGGCTCGGCGCCATGCGCGCCGCCTCCCTGGCGACCGCCAGGCCGGCGCGCTCCATCAGCGTAATGCCCGGGGTTCCCGCGGCGATGGTCGCCCGGTCGACCTCGGCCATTTCAGCCGGAGAAAGCAATTCGGTGCGGCGGCGCGGATCGAACATGGCGCGATCGTGGCGCCGCGGCCGAAGCGCGGCAAGGCCCGCCGCCGCCGCAGGGAAAATTGGCGCTTTCCATCGCGCGATTTTCTGCTATATCGCGCCGGCGTTCCGGCCTGATCCCCGATAGCTCAGCTGGTAGAGCATTCGACTGTTAATCGAATGGTCGCAGGTTCGAGTCCTGCTCGGGGAGCCACCGTCCTTCAGCCTCAAGACGCCGCCCCGGACCCGCGCTGGCCGTCATCGCGCTGTTGTGCTAGACGTCGCACGGGGGCTAGCGTAGGGGCGATGCGTTTCACAATCTCCTCGGGTACGGAACTGCGGCCGATCGTCGATCGGCGCGACGACGCGCGCGCCGCGCGCGACCTCGTCGCCACCCTGGTGAGGCACAAGCGGCCGAACGTCCGCATCCACGACGGCGAAGGCCGTTTCGTGTCGATCGCGGCGCTCGAGCGGCTGGCCGCCCAGGAAGCGACGAGCGGTCGCTGAGTCCGGTTTTTGTCGGCGAGCGTCAGCGCGCCGGGGGCGGATTCGTCGTCGGCTTCGGCGGCACCACGAAGATCTGACCGACGTAGATCAGGTTCGGATCGCGGATCTGCGAAGCGTTGGCCGAAAAGATGTCGGCGTAGCGCAACCCATCGCCGTAATACTTGACCGCCAGATCCCATAGATTGTCGCCCTTCACGACCGTGTAGGCGAGCACTTCGGGAACGACCGCATGAGCGGCGGTCGCGACCGGCGTTTCGCCGGCTGCAGGCGTCTGCGCGGGCGTCGCGGGCGACGGCGGCGTCGGTCCGGCGCCAGCGGCGGTCGGCGACGGCGCAACGTTGGCGGCGCTCGGCGACGGCCTCGGCGCGGCCGTCGCGGCGGGCGTCGAAGCGGCGGACGTCGGCTCGGCCGCCGCGGCTTGCGGCGACTCGGTCGGCGACGGCGACGCGGCGGGCGCGGCGCCGACGACGACTTCGCGCTGCGGATAGACGAACGGCGACTCGGCGCGCGCCAGCACCGTCCCCGCCGCGTCGATCACCGCAGCTTCGAGGACGTAATCGCCGGCGGTGACGCCGCGCTCGATCGTCAGCCGCCACAGGCCGTCGGCGCCGGCGACCACCTCGGCGAGCACGGCGTTGTTCAGCCGGAGGCGGACATGCGCCCCGGGCGGGGCTGAGCCAACCGCCTCGAGCCCGGCCGGATCGACCGGCCGCACGCTGGCGACCGCGACGACGATCGTCGCCGTCGGCGCCGGGGCCGGCGCGGCGGCGGGCGACGGCGCCGGCGCGGCGGCGGGCGTCAGCGCCGGGGCGGCCGCGGCGGCGCTCGCGGCCGGAGTCGGCGGCGGCGCTGCGTTGGCAGCCGGGGTCGGCTGCGGCGTCGCGGCGACGGTCGGCTGCGGCGCCGGCTTGACGGCGGCCGGCGAAGGCTTCGCCGCCGGCGCGGCGGCGACTGCGGCCGGCGTTCCGGCGACTGCGGCCGGCGTTCCGGCGACTTCGACGACGACCACGTCGGAAAACAGCGGCGCGCCGCCGCCGACCTTGGCCGACAAGCGCAGCGGATGGCGTCCGGGGCTGAGGGGCGACGGCAGGATGACGAACTGTCCCGCGTCATTGGCGGCGGCGGCGCCGATCGCCTTGCCGTCGTCGCTGAGTTCGACCTGCGCGCCGGGCGTGGCGCGCCCAGCGACGACCGCATCGCCGCTCGGCTCGACCCGCACGACGTCGAAGGCGGGCGTCGACGCCGGCGACGGCGCCGCCGCCGCCGCAGTCGGCTTGGCGGCGCTCGGCTGGGCGGTCGGCGCCGCGGCGGGCGAACTGGCGGCGGGCGTCGGCGCGATGGTCGCGGAGACGACCGCAGCCGGCGGCGTCCCGCGCGGTTGAAGGACAAGGAGCCAGTAGGCGATCGCCGCAGCGATGGCGGCGGCCGCGAGCCCGCCAATCATGAAAATCAAAGACCTCGACCGCATGGCGGGCCCCTCCCCTGCGAGTCGAGCATAGTTCCCCGGCCGGCGCCGAAGCAACGCGCGGCCCTCGATTGCGACCGAATGTCAGGGGACGGCGCGTCCCGTTCTCCCCGCCCGCCCGCCCAGGGCGGTCCTCGCGAGCGTCGCCGCGCTCGCGGGCGGCGGGCGGCGGGCGGTCGCCCCATCATTTGTCGATCGCCGCCACGATTCCGTAACCTTACGAAATCTTTCCCCCGCCCCCCGTCCGCCGCGCCGAAGTTTCAGCGATTAGATTATCCATTCGTTTAACCAAGACATGTCATTCCGAAGCGTTTCCGGGCTCGGCGCGTCGTGACGATCGCGGCGGCGACGGGTCGTGGACTCGACCAAAGCGGGTTTGGCCATGCGTTTTTCCTCCCCGATCCGATTCCTCGCCGACCGTCGCGGCAACGTCGCGATGATATACGCGCTGATGCTGCCGGTGCTGATCTTCGGCGCCGGATTCGCCATCGACTACACGCACGCGATGCAGATCCAGACGAAGCTCGACGCCGCGGCCGACTCCGCCGCGCTGGCGGCGCTGACGCCGGCGATGATGTTGCAGTCGAATGCGACGGCGCAGACGGCGGCGATCAATCTCTTCGACGCCGAAGCCGCCGCCATCCCGTCGTTGCGGCAGCCCCTGACTCCGCCCACCGTCTCAGTCACCACGCCCACCGGCAGCCCGCTCGTTCGCAACGTCACGGTGTCCTACACCGAAGCCAACACGAACATTTTCGCCAGCATTCTCGGCTATTCAGCGCTCGGCCTCGCCGGCACGTCGAGCGCGACCGCCTCGGGCGCGGCGAACATGAATTTCTACATGTTGCTCGACAATTCGCCGTCGATGGCGATTCCGTCGACATCGGCCGGAATCACCTTGCTGCAGCAAAAGACGCCGTATCAGGACTATTACAAGGGAAGCAACACCGCCAACAACGGCTTCAACGGTTGCGCGTTCGCCTGCCACGAGGCGCCCATCGTCGCCGACACCGATCCCGACAAGGCGGGAAACCCTTGCGGAGACGGCACCGCTCCGACCGTCAAGGCCAGTTACACCGACATGAACGGAAACAGCAGCCCCCAGGAAATTATCTACTGCACCAGCGCCCACGGCGCGCAGATCGACAATTACGCTCTGGCGAAACAGCTGGGCATCACGTTGCGCCTCGACGCCCTCAGCCTCGGGATCACCGATCTGACGACCTATGCGGAGCAGTTCCGGACTCAGCAGGCCTCGCCTCCGACCTATAAATTCGCCGCGTACGAAATGGATTCGTCGTGGAACATCGGCATGTCGAGCACGACGAGCCCCCAATACAACCAGCTGATGGCGCTGACGACGAGCTACGTCACCGGCTGGCCGACCGCTTCGGCGAATTTCGGCGTCATGGAGTACTATAAGAACAACAACCAGTGTGCGTCCGCGGCGTGCACCAGCTCCGGCGGCGGCGGCGACTGGGCGACGAACTACGACAACGCGCTGACCGCGATGAACACGATCATGCCCAATCCCGGCCAGGGCACCAACACCTCCGGAGACAGCCCGAAGGAAGTGCTGTTCCTCGTCACCGACGGCGTCGAAGACGAACTCAACGCCCCGTCGTGCAGCGAGCCGCTGACCGGCAGTCGATGCCAATCGCCGATCAACACCAGCATGTGCGCGACGATCAAGAACCGCGGCATCTACCTCGCCATTCTCTACACCGACTATTACCCCGTGACCGCAGGTTCGACCTATGACTATTGGTATGCGCATTACGTCGCGCCTTACAACGTGCAGCCGTCGGACCCAACGCAACCGCCGACGTCGTCTCTGGTCTACCAGGCGCTGCAGAATTGCGCCTCGCCCGGCATGTTCATCGAGGCGGGCCTGGACGACAACCTCAGCACCAAGCTGGAGGCCCTCTTCAGCCAGGTGATGGCCGCGCGCCTGACGCAGTGACGCAGAGCTGGTCTCAAATCCTGGATGCGCGGCTCGGGTGTTCAGCCCGGTGACATCACGGCCGCGCATGAGGCGCAGAGGGGCGCCAACGGAAGCAGAGGTCCCGACAACGCTCCCTCCGCCCCTCTTCCGTAACGGCCGTCCCTGGACGTGATCCGGGCGCCCGGGTAAAGACGGTTGCGTTTGACCGCACAAGTCCGATCCTGGATGCGCGGCTCACGGCCGCGCATGACGCTGACAGGAATGCGAGAACCGGCGAAGATTGGCGACCGCTCCCCCCACGCCCCGCTTCCGTCACGCCCGTCCCCGGACTTGCGCCGAGGATTGATGCGGACGCCCAAACAGAGACGGTTGCGATCGGCCGCGCAAGTCCATCCTGGACGCGCGGCTCGAGGCCGCGCATGACGCGCAAGAAGATTGCGTCAGCTGGGGGGGTGGCTCGCGCAGTCCGTGCAGGTGATGCTCGTCGACTGTCGCGGCGTCAGATAGATCGCGTCGTGCAGCGTCAGCGCCGAGGCCGAGACGTAAAAGTTGAGCGGCGTGTAGTTGTAACTGACCTCGCCGAGAACGAAATAACTGTTCGCCTGGCCGGTTCCGAGGCCGGTCGGCAAGGTCACCGTCGTACTGTAGGCTCGCGCCGTCGCGCCGTTGTAGGACTCGCTCCACACGACCGTGGCGTCGGTCTGATCGGCGTTGACCTGCACTTCCGAGACCACCATCGACATGTTGGTCGGGTTGTAGGGCGCGATCACCGCCGAAGCGACGCACAAGAGATTGTCGATCGCGGTGTGAACCACCACCGAAGCGCTGCCGCTGAACTGGGTCGGCGCGGCCTGGGTGACGAGGTCGGTGACCGTGCGCGCGGTCAGCGTCACTTTGCGCTGTACGGCGAAGGCCTCCGCGCCGTAGATCAGCAGCGCGAACATCGTCAGCGCCACCGGCAGGACCAGCGCGGCCTCGACCGCCGCCGTGGCGCGCGCGTCGTCGCCGAGCGCGCGGCCGGCCCGCCCCGCCCGGCGCAATAGCGATGAAAGCGGGCGCGATCGGCTCATTGCTCGACCATGAAGACCTGGGTGGACATCATCAGATAGGTGCCGTTGCCGAGGTTGGCGAAGTTGACGCCGAGCGGCAGGCCGAGCACCGACCACTGATACAGGACTTGCAGGACGCCGATCTGGCCAGGCTGCGGCTGCTGGTAGGTCAAGGCGCTTTGCAGCGTGCCGTCGGCGTTGAAGGTCGGCGCGGCGGTGTTGATCGAGCAGTTCGACGTCGCCGGCTGGAGCCCGACCATGACGCCGCTGCAAGTGAACAGATGGGGCAGATTGGCGCACACCGCCGCCTGGAACTGCGCCGCCGTCATCGCCGTGGTGGTTGTGGTCGAGCCCGACGTGGTCGTCGTGACGGCGTTGTTGGTCAGCACCGTGCGCGCCGCTTCCTCGGCGGCGGTCTCGAGGTAGGCGTTGCAGATATAGATGATGGCGCACTGCACCGTCGCGTAGACCACGACGATGAAGATCGGCGCGACCAAGGCGAACTCCGCCGCCGGCCCGCCGTCCTGGCGGGTCGCGAAAGCGGCGGCGGCGCGGCGGCCGGCGTTCAGAAGGCGTCGAAGCGATCGCATGGGTCGGCGTCAATGCCCGTTTCGGTCGGGCGATAGTGGCAGCGAGGCATTACGGGAGCGTTACCCAAGTCGACGAAACTCTGGGGCATCGGCGGCGCCCCGCCCAAACCGGCCTGCGCCGTGCGTAGGGGTTGACGAAGCCGGCCGCGGACCGCCAAAAGTCCGCTGGCGATGGAAACCCTCATGCCGTTGACCTCCACAGATCTGGTCGCCTTGCTCGACCTCGAGCCCGCCGGCGCCGACCGCTTCGTCGGTCGCTCGCCGGACATGGGTTGGGCGCGGGTCTATGGCGGGCAAGTGGTCGCCCAGGCGCTGGTGGCCGCGGCGCGCACGGTCCCCGAGCGCTCCCCCCATTCCCTTCACGCCTATTTCCTGCTGGGAGGCGATCCCGCCGAGCCGATCCTGTTCGCGGTCGAGCGGGTTCGCGACGGCCACAGCTTCTCGACCCGCCGGGTGACGGCGAGCCAGCGCGGCGAGCCGATTTTCGTCCTCTCCGCCTCCTTCCAGATCGCCGAGGACGGCCCTGAGCATCAGGCGCCGGCGCCCGCGGCGCCGCCGCCGGAGCAGGTCGTCGACCCGCAGGCGGCGCTCGCCTCGTTGCCCGAATCCGCGCGCAAGCGCCTGCAGGCGCTCTTCGACCGCGTCCGTCCGATCGAGTTCCGGCCAATGAATTTGCGCCGCTACGCGCCGCTGCGCCCCGGCGAGACGCGCGCGGCCGAGCAAACGGTCTGGATCCGCATCGGCGGACCTCTGCCTGACGATCCGATGATCCACACGGCTGCGCTGGCCTATCTATCCGACATGACGCTGCTCGACACGGCGCTGGTCGCCCATGGCCACGCCATTTTCGACGGCCGCCATCAGGTCGCCAGCCTCGATCACGCGCTGTGGCTGCACCGCCCCTGCCGCGCCGACGAGTGGCTGCTCTATGCGCAGGACAGCCCGAGCGCCGGCGGCGCGCGCGCGTTGACCCGCGGAATGCTCTTCAGCCGCGACGGCTTGCTGGTCGCCAGCGTGGCCCAAGAAGGACTTGTCCGTCCGATCCGCACAGCGCCGATCGACTGACTGTTTTTTGGGCGCCTGATTGTTAGCCATTGTCGCGACACGCCGCCCGGCAATTGGGCAGCGGTCCGTGCGACGAGCGAAATCCGTATAGTTGTCATCGCGTTAATCCCACAGCGGTCGCTGGCACGACCTTTGTAAGGAGGACTGCGCACCGCGCGCCACCGCGCCCGGTCGACCATTGCACGAGGGAAGCGCGGGTCATCTTCGATCCGCGTCGCGACCTCCAAAACGGGGCGAGGCTCATGAAAATCGTAATGGCCATCATCAAGCCGTTCAAACTCGAGGAGGTGCGCGACGCGCTCACCGCCATCGGCGTTCACGGCCTGACTGTGACCGAAGTGAAAGGCTACGGCCG
>Ga0181535_10005538_pt1 | contig 13467 bp, 14 predicted proteins | sample PEATcosm2014_Bin_44_FD_119774 | JGI IMG/M metagenome (GOLD analysis project Ga0181535, IMG submission 119774) | Peatland microbial communities from MTU Mesocosm Facility, Houghton, MI, USA - PEATcosm2014_Bin17_30_metaG | ecosystem: Environmental > Terrestrial > Soil > Wetlands > Peat | place...
ATTCTCATGGTGGATCCCATCAACGGCCTCGTGCTGCGCTGCGATGGCAGCGTAAACCGCGACCCGACGTATAAAAAGGGCAATTGAGGGATTTCACGGGCTGGTGCCGTTGTTGTTCTTGGTCCAAAGCACCGCGCCATCGGTCCGGGGCAGTTCGTAGTGGATGTCGCTGTTCCGCAGGGCCGCCGCATGACCGTCAAAAAACGCGGCGTTCACCCGACCGTTGTGCCGGGGCACGGAACGCGTGTAATCCCCCTCCCAGGCGGCCGTGTCGCTCGGCACCCGGAAGTAGGTGTCGCCGGTGGCCGGTTCTTCCACCCAATCATCCGCCGGCGCGTCGGGATTGGTGATCTGCGCCGCATCGGCATAGACGATGGACTGGCTGGGCCTCGTCACCTGGTTTTCACTGGTGGAGGCGAACACCGGGTCGGGATTGCCGGCGGACGGGATGATGTGGCCATATTCGGGATAATTCATGCCCAGACCGAGGGTGGAATTGGCGGTGGCGGCCTGACCGTGGGCTTCGGTGGCGGGCTGGGTCAGCGCGGGACAACCAAAAACTTTTTGCGACGGAAGCTGGCCGTCCAGCCGGAGTTTGTCCGGCCACCAAAGGTAGGTCGGCTTTTGGATGACGAAGGTGGCGGCATCGTAAGTCCAGCCCGGCCAGCCGGCAGCGCCTTGTTCCACCCACAACGGGATCATGGCTCCGCGGTTGTCATCAATGTATAATTTCGTCGCCAGCATAATCTGCCTGACGTTGTTGAGACAGCCGGCGGCCTTGGCGTTTTCCTTGGCCTTGGCCAGCACGGGCAGCAGCAATGCCGCCAAAATCGCGATGATGGCGATGACCACGAGCAGTTCAATCAGGGTGAATGCCCGGCGCGTTTTATTTTTCATTGGCAGTTTCATTTATTGGCCGGGTTTGGAATTGGCCGCGTCAGCGCCAAATTCCGGCGTGACTGACTCGATGTGTTCGTCGGCGAACGCCACGTCCGCTTTGCCGCCGTGCCGGACGGTCAACGGTTCGTCTGTCGGTATCCAGCGGCCGTCGTCTATAAGCGCGGTTCCATCCGGGCTGTCATTTTTTGCGAGCGAGCCCGGTTGTTCCGCCAGCATGATTTTGTTCGACGGATTGCGTATGCCCGATTGCCTGAAAAGATATGGGGTTGGGTTGTTTGTTGCGCCTTCAAAAGTCGAGGACATGCCGCCAGCATGGTCGGCATCCAAACCATAGCCCGTAAGGCTGTAGCTGAAGAAATACGGTCCGTCACTATTTCCTTGGGCAAGCCGGTCGGCGTCGCTTTGATCCAGCGGACAGCGAAACAAGGCGCGGTTGGCGCTGCCGAGTGTGCGAATGATGGGACTGCTTTCAAACGCCGGAAAATTCATTGTGTTTGTCCGCCAATAAATCCAGTCCGGAAATTCAAATCCGCTGCAATGACAGGCCATGCCGGGAAAAGTGTCGTTGTTGTCCTGCACATACACCTGCATGGCAAGGCCGAGTTGCTTCTGGTTGTTGATGCAGGTGGCCTGCGCCGCTCTTTTTTTGGCCCTGGCCAGGACGGGCAGCAGCATCGCCACCAGAATCGCGATGATGGCGATGACCACGAGCAGTTCAAGCAAAGTGAAAGCGCGAAGGTGACCAGTGACCGGTGGCAAGTGAAACGAACGCCCTGCACGCGGCGCGCTGCTTGTCTTGTCACCTGTCACCGGCCGCGCGTCACTTTTCATCGCGTTAATTTTCGCCGGTTGGTTCATCATTGATTTACGATTCCAATGGCATTCTGCACTCTTGGCAGGTCTATGTCTCCCGTTGCGGGATAGTCGCGTTCCTGTTCATCAGTTATGCTGTTCCAATTCCAAAGCTCCACATGTCCGTCCGCGAAGGACAAGGTCGCGCCGTGGTTGTGGCGGGCGGTGGGAGAATTCTGCCACGTCGTTACGTCAGACCCCATCTGGACGATGAAAAAGCAATCATCCACCGTGTTCACGCTTTCATCCATGAACACCAGCGCGTTCACCGGCGGCGGATTTCTAATCGCGGAGGCGGCCCGGATTGAAGGATTGTTGCCTCCGAACATGGCTGAAGTATCCCAGACCGTGCCGGCCACTGAAGTATCGCCGGGCAAGGCTCCGCCCATCCGCCCGTTCATGGAAACGGATCTGACCAGCGAATCGGCAGGCACGCCAACTTCAGCCGTGCCGGTCAGGCTTGGACAACGATAGACAGCCGGTGATTTGATGTAATTATAGAGTCGCCCGTTTTGGACACACGCGACGTTGGTCGCTTCGGGCAGTTTTTGCTCATTGCCTGTCACCCATGACTCGGGAGCTGAAGTCCAGTTTGGAACGGCAAGTATCCAATTGGGAACAAGCCGGTCATTGTTATCACCCAGATACATGATCCAGCCCAGGGTCAACTGTTTCATGTTGTTGAGACATTGGTCGCCTTGAGCTTTGGCTTTGGATTTTGAAAGCACCGGCAACAACAAGGCCGCGAGAATGGCGATGATCGCGATGACCACCAGCAATTCAAGCAAAGTGAAAGCGCGGGTGATTTTCATGTTCATTGATTAAACCGCCAATCCTCCGTTCCCGCCAGAGGAAAATAGCAGCAGGCGGAATTACAAATCCGGCATTGAATTGACAACATTTGTCCCGAATTCCCAGTCCACGGGCGCAACGTGGCCGTCGGCGAACGCCACGTCCGCCTTGCCGTTATGCCGCAGGGTCAACGGGTCGTAGGAACCGCTGTTATTGTTGTTCCACGGAATCCAGCGCCCGTCGTAAATGAAATCGCCTTCCGGGCTGTCCCAGGCGGCGGTGGAACCCGGCTCCTCGGCGAGCATGATTTTGAGCGACGGACTGCGCACGGCGTTCTCCTTGAATAAATACGCGTTGGTCGCGCCGCCCTGGACATAAATCACCGAGGACATACCGACGTTCCGGTTGCCGCTCAAGCCGTAGCCGGTGAAGCTGTAGCTGAAAAAATACGGCCCTTCCGATGACGGAGTTAGCGTCAGCCGGTCGGTGTCGCTCACATCCAGCGGGCAGCGGAGCGAGGGTTTCTGCAAGCCGGGAATCGCGGTGAGAATCGGGCTTTTCTCAAATGGCGGGGAAACCGCCGCGTTCGTCCGCCAGTAAATCCAGTCTTCGGGATGATACCCATACAACCCCGAGGCGATGCCGGGGAAAGTGCCGTTGTTGTCGTCCACATACATTTTCATGCCGAGGCCGAGTTGTTTCTGGTTGTTGATGCACGCCGTCTGCGCGGCTTTCTTTTTGGCGTTGGACAGCACCGGCATCAACAGGGCCGCGAGAATGGCGATGATGGCGATCACAACGAGCAGTTCAATCAAGGTGAACGCCCGGCGGTATTTTTTCGCTGTCGAAAAATTCATGGTTCTGTTCCCATAACGCGCTCAACGGCGGTTGTTGTCCAGAGTTATCTTTTTGTTCGCCGGACATCTGGCCGGGCCTGACGCCAATCATCAAGGCAGACCGGGCCGTTTGGCGGGCGGACTATAATTCGCGTGCCAGGTATAAAGCCAGAGATTGTCCAGTTTGGAAGATTCCACATGACCGTCGGCCAGACCGACGTTGACCGTTCCGGGAAACGGTTGGTCAATTGGAACATCGCTATAAGCCGGGCCTGGAGCCAGACCGTGGCGCGCGATGGTGGCGCGCGTCATGTCCTGATAAAGCACGTCTTTCTCCCATCCTTCAAACAGGTCCGACGTCGGCTCGTCTGTTGGTAAAGGCCACAAATCTGCCCAGACGCTGTCCACGAACATGGGTGTGGTGGTGGGATGGTGGACGGCGGTGTCCTTGGGAAAATAATTGGTGATTGTGTTATCCCCGGTCCATTGAGCGGTGGCGGCGGCGGGATAAAACCAGCCATTGATGGCGTAACTGCCGTTGGTCGCGTGCGCCGCCGTGCTGAACCAGGCCCAGGCATTTATCGCGGTTCCTTTTATGTCAGTATTGAGCGTGGGATCCGCCGGCACCGCCGCCGTCGGGCAAAGCCGGGCATTTGCTGCCGAGGACAGATTTTCCATCACCGCCGGTATCCACACCAGTTGGGGAGATGGATAGAAAATCGAACCGTTCTCGCTTTGATACATGAGCGCGGACAGCGTCAGTTGCTTGATATTATTTTTGCACTGGGTTTCCTGCGCCCGGCGCTTCGCGCCCGCCAGAACCGGCAGCAACAGCGCCGCGAGAATGGCGATGATGGCGATGACCACGAGCAGTTCAATCAAGGTGAATGCGCGAAGGTGACAAGTAACGGGTGACAAGTGAAGCGAACGTCCTGCACGCGGCGCGCCGATTGTCTTGTCACCTGTCACCTGCCGCATGTCACTTTTCATCGTGTTTATTCTCCCGGCTATTTTCGGGTCGCGCGAAATTTCCATCGTTGTTACAGCGCCTGGGCATTTTTCAATCAAGGGCCGGTGACGTTGTTGTTCTTCGCCCACAGAACGGCGTCGCTGGTTCTGGGCAGATCGTAGCGAATGGTGCTGTTGCCGAGTTTCAGAACATGGCCGTCGAAAAACGCGGCGTTCACCTGCCCGGCATGTCTGGGAACCGAGCGCGAGTCGCCGTTCAAGGACTGGTAATAGGAATCGCTCGGCACGCGGAAATAGGCGCAGCCCGTGGCCGGGACTTCCTGCCAGTTGTCCGCATCGGGTTCATCCGGGTTCGAAATCGCTCCGGCATCCGCAAACACGATGGACTGGCTGGGCCTGGTCACCTGGCCTTCCTGGACTGTGGCATAGACGGGGACGTTGAATTCCTGCCTCTTCGCTATCCACCCGTATTCGGGATAATTCATGCCGATGCCCAAAGTGTTATTGGTGCTGACGGAGCCGCCGCCGCCATCCGCGGAAGGCAGAGTCAAGGTGGGACAATCAAAAGTTTTTTGCGACGGTATGAAGCCGTCCAGCCGGAGCTTGTCCGGCCACCAGAGAAAGTCCGGATATTGGATGAGAAAGGTTGAGGCGTCGTAGTTCCAAGCAGGCCAGCCAGAAGCCCCCTGTTGCACCCATAACGGAATCATGGCTCCGTGGTTGTCGTCCAGGTATAATTTCGCCGCCAGCACGATCTGCCTCATGTTGTTGAGACAGTCAATCGCCTTGGCCCTTTCCTTGGCTCTTGACAACGCGGGCAGCAGCAGCGCCGCCAGAATCGCAATGATGGCGATGACAACAAGCAGTTCGATCAGAGTGAACGCTTTTGTTGACCCGGTTCGCGGCATGGCTGATGAATTCATTTATTTTTTAACCGTGGTTTCGCTTTTCAATTTTTCCCAATCCGGGTCCGGGTCGCTGCCATCAGTCCAGCCGGAACTCGGCGCGAGCCATTTGTCCGATTCCACGTGGCCGTCGGCGAAAGTCAGTTCATAAACGCCGCCGTGCCGGGTGGACGGAAGGTCGGGAATGGTGTTTTGCTCCGCCATGTCCACGAGAAACAGGGAATCGTTGATGCTGCTGCCGTCTTCATCAATCAAATACCACATTTGGGACGGCTGGGTGATTTGATTTTCCTTTCGGAACAAAACGCAGGTCAGCGTCGCGTCCGCCCCGGGCGTCGTAAAATTTGAATCGCCGGTTGGATCGCCAAAGCTCCGGCCACACATCCACGAATTCATCGAGTAGCTGCGGACCACCGGCAGTCCGCCCAGGCTCCGGTCATCGGCGGGACAACGATAAATGCCCGCCGATTTGGTGTATTGCCAGACGGCGCCCTGTTGCAGGGCATAAACATTGGTGCAGTTGTATTGAGGGTCGGGACCGTAATCGAAGCCTCCCCCTCCCGGATTGGAGAATGACGCCCAGCCCGGACACCACGAATAAGGATTGACCGGATAACCGCCAAAACCCAACGGCCAGCTGGAAACCAATTCGCCGTGATTGTCATCCGCATAGATTTTGCACGCGGTGGACAATTGCCGGAGATTGTTCAGGCACGCGATGCCCTGCCCTTTTCGTTTGGCGTTGTTCAACACGGGCAATAGCAGCGCCGCCAGAATGGCGATGATGGCAATTACCACCAGCAGTTCCAACAACGTGAACGCGCCTTGACAGATTTTTGCAACCGAACGGCTCATATCAGTTGGCGGAATTTCCCGGCCCGGCGATGGCTGCATTCCAATCCCGGTGCCAGTAATAATTCCAGAGCGCGGGCAATTTGGCGAGTTCGACATGGCCATCGGTCAGGGCGATGTTGATCGCGCCGCGCGGCGGTGACGCTTTCCAGTCACCGGAGAATTCACCGGATGCCCTGCCCGGATTGACTCCGCCATGCCGGGCAATGGTGAAACGTCCCATCTCCGTATTCATCATGCGTCCGCCGGAGCCGAAATACAAATCGTCGGGCGCCGGATCATTTTCCAACGGCCACGCGTCGTCCCAGGTGCCGTCCGCGAGCACCGGCGTCTGCGACGGCTGCTGGATGGCTGAATCCTGGATGAAATAATTTGCGGGGTAATCCGCGTAACCATCGCCCACGCCGTGGTTGGAATTGACCGCGACAAAAAGCCAGCCGTTGTATTGATAACTGCTTTGGATGGGCAGCCCATTGATGCACAGCCGGATGTAACAGCGGTCAGCCGTGCCATACAAACCCATGCCGCCGGGCCCCAGACCGCCGGTCGTGCCCAGGTCTTCAGTGACCGGCGTGGCGGCGGTGGGACAAAGCAGCAGCGGCAGCGGATTGGTCAGGGAGCTGACCTTCACAATCTCCGGCACGAGCGGGCCGAGCCACTGGGAATTGGGATAATTGGGATCGCTCTCGCGCGCGGGAAACATCCAGACGCCGCCATGGTCGCCGGCAAACATGATGTTGGCGGCAGTCCATTGCTTGAGGTTGGACAGACAGACCGACTGCTGCGCCTTCAACTTCGCCCGCGACAACACCGGCAGCAGCAGCGCCGTCAGAATCGCGATAATGGCGATGACGACGAGCAGTTCAATCAGCGTGAATGCCCGGACAATTTTCATGTGACAAATAACTTAAAAGAAATTTCCGCCGACGGTCGTCCCAAGCTGGCATCGCAGCGATCAGCGCGATGCTTGCGATTTCCTTCATCGCCCGTTCGGGCTGTTGGGGTAACACCACAGCCGGTTTTTGCCCGTGTTCGCCTCGTCGGCATACCAGGCGTCCATTTTGATGTAACTCGCCGAACCATCGAATACGCCTTGAATGCCGCCCTGCAAATGCCGGCCACTGACGCCCTCCGCCGGATAATTCGCGCCGTCGTTAAAATAATGAGGCTCCGTCTCGTCCGTCTCCCAAAACGCGCAATCTTCCGGCTGTATCGCCGCCAGTTTCACCGCCGGATAAACCATCGCCATATACCCGATGACCCCGCCGTTCATCGCGTAGCTGGATATCTGTTGCGGCCGCTGTTCCGTCACTTGATCATAATCCGACCAATGCGACATCTGGAGGTTGTCGTTGGGACAGACGTAAATTTTTGCCTGTTGCAGCACCGGCCAGAGCAACCCGGTCTGCAGGTGAAACCGGTTCGTGCCGGTGGCGCTTAGATTCACGGCGTAAAGCCAGCCGGTGTTCGTGCCTTGCGCGCCGCCAAAGCCGCCGTTGTCCCAATTCGGCGGCGGCAGCACATCGCCGTCGTCCGAGGTATAAATGTGCAAGGCAACGGTGATTTGCTTGAGATTGTTCAGATCGGTCACCTCGGCTGCCCTGTTCTTCGCCTTGCTCACCGCCGTCATGATCATCGCCGCCAGAATGCCGATGATGGCGATGACCACGAGCAACTCAAGCAGGGTGAAGGCGTGGCGCGTGACAGGTGACACATGACCGGATTCCACCGCGCTTTCAGCTTTCGCGCCGCTTGTCACCGGTAGCTCGATATTTTTCATGGCTATTTCAATTTTTTGACCGCGAGCATTTCGAGGGACGCGGTGTCCGGCTCCAGGGCAAGTCCCCAATCGGCGAGGATTTTCTGCCCGGTGGCCTGGTCCATCGTGCCGCTTGATATTTGCTGCTGCATCTGCTGGTTCCAGACAAGTGAGAAATCATAAAAATTCGTCAGGCCCGTCTTGTCCACCACCGGTGATTTGATCATCTGCTCCAAGCCGTCCGTCACCACCGTCAGCCGCTGATGCGTAAAATAAAGCCTTCCATTTTTGACATCGGCGTTCTCCGCTTCACCGGGAGCGCTGACGTTCAATCCGGGCAAATCGGGATCCACGACCTTGAGCGCGAGCACGGGCGCGTCGCGCGTTTCCGGCTGCGCGGTGTAACCCAGCTTTTTGCGGATGGCTGACTGCAAATGTTCCTGCGGGTTGCCGGGCATGGTGACGAGAAAATCAAAATTCACTTTTGGCGCGTCCGGCGGCAGCAAGACCCGCGCCAGATCGTAGCTGTAAGCCGTGGCCATAAGCCTTTGAAAAGCAATGTTGCGGCCAACCATCCACATTGCTCCCTTGACGTTGACAACACCAATGTCCTGTTGCGGCGACGGCCTGGTTGAAGCATTGGCAAAATGCGTCGGGCGGACGATGACGATTCCCGGCGGCGCCTGCCGCAACCGGGCCTGGCTGATCTGAAAAAAACTGTCGTTGACGGACGGGAAGAATACCAGTTTCACTACGACTGCCATTGCGATCACCAGAAAGATCGCTGTGCCGGTCACCACTATTTTTTTTGTCATAAGCTTTTCAGGGTTGAGGTCAAGCCGCCTCGCCATGATGATTCACTGGCTTGCCCGGTTGTTGTTCGCGTCCGCGCCGAATTCCGGCGTCTCGGCTTCCACGTGGCCGTCGGCGAACGTCACGTCCGCCTTGCCACTGTGCCGGATGGTCAACGGATCGCCGTTTAGCCCGGTGCCTGATCCCGGCACCCAGCGGCCATCGTTGATGACGCTGCCATCGGGACTGTCCCAACCGGCGGCGGAACCGGGTTCCTCGGCGAGCATGATTTTCTGCGAAGGATTGCGCACCGCGCCCGCTCTGAAGACAACCTTGTTGGTTCCGCCGCCGGAAGTGCTGACCACGGACGACATGCCAAGGTCGTGGCCATTGCCGTCCAGACCGAAGCCATTGAAGCTGTAACTGAAAAGATACGGGCCGTAGCTGTCGCCGTAATTGAACGCCAGCCTGTCCGCGTCGCTGATATCCAGCGGGCAGCGGAGCGACGGTTTTTTCATGCCGGGAACCGAAGTGAGGATCGGGCTTTGCTCAAAGGACGGATACAGTGCCGCGTTCGTCCGCCAGTAAATCCAGTCCTCGGGATGATAGCCATACATCCGCGACGCGATGCCGGGAAAAGTGTCGCCGTTGTCCTGCACATACATTTGCATTCCGAGGCCGAGTTGTTTCTGGTTGTTGATGCACGCGGACTGCGCCGCGCGTTTTTTGGCTGCGGACAACACCGGCAGCAGCAGCGCGGCCAGAATGGCGATGATGGCGATGACCACCAGCAGTTCCAGCAAAGTGAACGCCGTCAAATCCATTTTCCAGACGGGGGCTTTCATGCGGGTGAAGACAAATCCATTTCACAAATCCGGTTCGGAATTGGTGATGTTTTCCCCAAACTCCGAAGTCTCCGATTCCACATGACCGTCGGCGAACGTCACGTCCGCCTTGCCGGCATGGCGGGCGGTCAATGGATCGGGGTCTTGAGGCATCCACCGCCCGTCGTTGATGACCGCCGCGCCGGTGGGATTGTCGCTGCCGTTGTTGGATGCAACCTCTTCCGCGAGCATGATTTTGCCCGAGGGATTGCGAACGGCGGCCATTTTGAAGGGAAGATTCTGGCCGCCCGTGAAAACCGACGACATTCCGGGATCGGCGCTGCGGGAGTTGCCGGCGGCGTCAACGGTGGTGGTGAGGTTGTAACTGGTCAAGCTGTAGCTAAAAAGATAAGGGCCGTTGACCCCGTCCGCCTGGGCGATTCGCGCGCTGTCATCGGTGTCCAGCGGGCAACGAAATAATTTGCTGCTGGCATTGGCCATGGCGATGACAATCGGGCTTTTTTCAACCGGGTGGGCCGTGTCGCTCGTCCGCCAATAGATCCAATCCGCCGCCTGAAACCCGCTGTGCTGCGAGGCCATGCCCGGAAATATGCCGCTGCTGTCGTCAATATACATGTGCAAGCCCAGCCCCAGTTGGTTCAAGTCGTTGATGCACGCGGCCTGCGCGGCCCGTTTTTTGGCCGCGGACAACACCGGCAGCAGCAGCGACGCCAGGATGGCGATGATGGCAATGACCACCAGCAGTTCAAGCAGGGTGAATGCCCCGCCCCGTTTCACTTCAACCAGATTCATCTTGTTCGCTTTCATATTTATAAAGACACTTGAGTCGTTGATTTATTAGGCACATTTCGGCCCAGCCATCCGATTTCCCGTGACGCGCGTAAAGGCGGGCCGGAAGCCGGGAGCTGGAAACGACACTGCCCCCCACTTCTGACTTTCGACATTCTGGCCGTCCGACATCATTTGTTTTCCCGTGATTATAATAACAACGTCCGGGGAAATATGTTACAAACAAAATGAAAATTTATAACGCCGGCCATTCAAGCCGCCTTGATTGAAAGCCGCGCCACGCCTTGGAATTTGTCCAAGCCTTCATAATTAAATGTCCGCTCAACCGCAAAATCGGACAATTTATTTCATCTTTTCGATTCCTGGCGTTTCGATGGGCATGCGACTCGGCACAAAGTCGGAGCCACTTTGATCGAAGGTGGCTGGATTGAACCCTGTTTCCATCATTCTGCCATCAATCATTCTGTCAGCGGAAATGACAGAACAATGCCGGGCAGAACGATGGACGGCGGCGACACTTTTTCAACGCGCAAAATCCGCCGGCGAAAACTTTTGGTTCACGATGATATTCTCGTGCGTCTCGGTTGAAATATCATCCGTGTATTCAGTCTTTGGCACGCGAGCCGCGATTTCCGGATTGCGTTTGGCAGCCTCAGCCAACGCGGCCTTCATGGCTTCAGCGCTCGTTACGGTTCGGACTTGGTGAATGAGAAAGTCCGATTTGCCTATCCATATTGTTTTCGTTCTCCCTTTCAATTCGCTTGTAAAAACGTAACAGTCCACTTCTCCCACCTTTTCGTCGGCCTGCCGCTTTTCGCCCGCCACCGAACCGCCAAGCTGGTTGCCCCAATTCATTTTGAAAAAAGTTCCAGGAATGGTTGCTGCCGCGCTCCCGGAAACGCCAGTCGCACCGGCCAAAGCCGATTCCCGGCTTGACTGCTTAACCTCACTGCCATTTCCCATCACCATAAAATCACCTTCGCCTGCCGACCAGACAACGCCTTTGTTGGTATAGCTTGGAGTTTCCGGCTGTTCCCATTCAATCCGGTAAAGATTCGGACGGGACAGTTTGATAGTGAAGGTGGTGATGAAAGACATGCCGTTCAGGGCGGCAACGGTTATCCCATTATCGCTATAGCTTGCGAGCGAGGCGTATTTCTCCTGGGCATTTTTAAATATTTCGCTCGCCGGGAGATTGTCACCGGTTCCGTCGCTCGAAAGAACCACCGTCGCCGCGCTGCCTGCCAGCAAGATTGCCGCACTGATGCCGACCGCCAGTTTGAGTTTTGCGCATGTCATAATTTTAAGCGTTCCTTTCACAAGGGATGAAACGGTTGCCGCGACCGCCGTCCCTTTAACAGCCGTCGCGGAAATTGTCGCCGCCAGCCCCGCCGGCGCGGCCTGAACCGAATTGGCCGCAACCGCCCCGGCAAAGATTGCGCTGGAAAGCGCCACGCCGCGTTTGGTGAAAATCTTCCGCAGCTTTTCCAGCGCGCGATTCACGCGCATTTTCGCCGCGTCTTCGCTCGTGCCGAGCGCCGCGCCGACTTCGCTCAAGTTTTTGTTCTCGAAAAACCGGAGCACAATCGCGTTCCGGTCCTTCTCGCCAAGCCGGCCCATCGCGTCGTCCAGCAACGGTGCGATTTGCCGCCAGGCCTCGGATTCCGGTTCGTTCAAAATCGCCTGCATATACGCCTCCTGTTCGCGGTGCTGGCGGCGGATTTCCGTCCGCAAATAATTTGCCGCCGTCAGCCGCGCGGTTTGATAAAGCCAGCCGGACAGAACCGTTTTTGCGCCGAGTAATTTCGCCTTGCGCGCCAAAATGATGAAGACGGCCTGCGTGATTTCCTCCGCCGCGTGCGCGTTGCCGACGGTGCGAAGCGCGGCGGAATAAACGAGGTTCACATATCGCGTGACAAGCCCGGCAAAGGCCGCCTCGGAATTTTCCTCGGCGTATTGCTTCAGCAGCGCGATGTCGTCCGGTTCCGGCATTTGCCAATAAATGTCCGCCGGAGCGGAAAAGGGAACAAGAAATTAACGGATGAAGGCAGAAGGCAGAATGAAGAAACTTCTCAAGGCGTTTCACGCGCCCTGCGCTTCTGCATTCTTCATTCTGCCTTCTGCCTTTTCGCGGCGATCCCCAGCGGCTCGATATGCACCAGCACGTCGCTCACGGCGGGCATCGTTGCGCGGATTTTGTCCTTCACCTCGTGGGCGATTTCGTGCGAGCGCCGCACGGTCATCTGCGGGTCCACTTCCACGTGCATATCCACGTAAAATTGATAGCCCATCTTGCGGACGAAACATTTCTCCACGCGCGCGACGCCGGGAATCGTTTCCGCCAGCCGGCGGATTTCATTTCTGATTTCAGGATCGGGCGCGGTGTCCATCAGGTCGCCAAAGGTCGAGCGCAGCAACTGCCAGCCGTTCCACGCAATGACACCCGCCGCCGCCATCGCCGCCGCGTCGTCCGCCCACGCGAATTTTTCCCCGCCAATCAGCGCCGTGCTGATGCCCATCGCGGCGGCGATGGACGTGATCGCGTCGCTGCGATGATGCCACGCATCGGCGCGAACGGCGGCGCTTGCCACCGAAGCGGCCTCGCGCGCCACGAACCGGAACAGCCCTTCCTTGATCACAATGACGCCGAACAAAACCAGCAGCGTGAAGATTTTTGGCGCGGGACGCGGATGGCCGAGATTGTGCAGCGCTTCAATCACGATCCAGCCCGCGACGAACAGCAAAATTCCCGAAACCACCGCCGCCGCGAGCGGTTCGGCCTTGCCGTGGCCGTAGGGATGATCCTCGTCCGCCGGTTCCGCCGCCACCACGACGCCGCGCCAGACGATGATGGAGCTGAAAATGTCCGTGAGCGATTCGCAGGCGTCGGCCACAAGCGCATGGGAATGGCCGAGGACGCCCGCGACCAGTTTTGCCGCCGAGAGAAAAACATTCACCGCCAATCCGGTGAAGGTGGCGCGCAAGCTGCGTTCGAGGCGATTGGGTTGCACGCGGAGATGAAACACTAACGCTTGCAGTTCGCCAAGCTCGTAGCGGCGTCTCGGCAGAGCGCCGCAAATTTTCAGGAGCGACGGCGGCGCTCTGCCGAGACGCCGCTACGAAATCAAATCATCCGGCGGAATGTCTGTGCGCATCACGGTTCAAGCACGGAGCGG
>Ga0181535_10005539_pt1 | contig 13465 bp, 10 predicted proteins | sample PEATcosm2014_Bin_44_FD_119774 | JGI IMG/M metagenome (GOLD analysis project Ga0181535, IMG submission 119774) | Peatland microbial communities from MTU Mesocosm Facility, Houghton, MI, USA - PEATcosm2014_Bin17_30_metaG | ecosystem: Environmental > Terrestrial > Soil > Wetlands > Peat | place...
AAAAAATCAACACAAATTGTCGATGACCTCATCCCCAAAGTACCGTCCTGTCCCACTTCGGGAACGCACTGCCTCAACTCCGCCCGCCTTGCCTTCGTGCCCATCCAGGCGAAGGAAAAAACCAAATTCAGAACAAGGCCAGGTTCACCCCACAGCAAGTAGCGAAAGCCCTTACCGGCAAAAAAATCAACACAAATTGTCGATGACCTCATCCCCAAAGTACCGTCCTGTCCCACTTCGGGAACGCACTGCCTCGACTCCGCCCGCCTTGCCTTCGTTCCCATCCAAGCGAAGAAAAAACCAAATTCAGAACACGGCCAGGTTCACCCCACAACCGACCGCTCCACCACTCCCAGGCATGGACGCCCCGCCGCGAGAAAAAACGCCGATCAGGCCCCGGCCAGGTTCACCCCACAACCGATCCCGCCACCACTCCCTGTCACGGCCTCCCCGGCGAGAAAAACCCCAATTCGGGACCAGGCCAGGTTCACCCCACAGCAAGTAGCAAAAGCCCATTCCAGCCAAATATCAACACAATTCGTTGATCGGCCAATCCCCAAAGTACCGTCCTGTGCCAATCCGGGAAAAAGCACGGCCCAAATCGGCCCGTCGCCTTTCTGCGCAAAAAGCTCCTCAGTCGCAAAGATTCCATGCCTTGAAGGGCTTGAGTCCATCAGCAGTTGCGTCAATGCGAATTCTTACCCGCTTCTCCAAAAAAGCAGTGACGCCCCCCCCTGCGAGAAAAACCCCGGCTCGGGACCAGGCCAGGTTCACCCCACAGCAAGTAGCAAAAGCCCATTCCAGCTAAATATCAGCACAATTCGTTGATCGGCCCGTCCCCAAAGTACCGTCCTGTGCCAACCCGGGAAAAAGCACGGCCCAAATCTGTCCGTCGCCTTTCTGCGCAAAAAGCTCCTCAGTCGCAAAGATTCCATGCCTTGAAGGGCTTGAGTCATCAGCAGCTGCGTCAATGCGAATTCTACCCGCTTCTCCAAAAAGCAGTGACGCCCCCCCGCGAGAAAAACCCCGACTCGGGACTCAGCCAGGTTCACCCCACAGCAAGTAGCAAAAGCCCATTCCAGCCAAATATCAACACAATTCGTTGATCGGCCCATCCCCAATGTACCGTCCTGTGCCAATCCGGGAAAAACTCTGCATCAGACCTGCCCCTCGCCCTTTCCGCAAGCTCCTCAGTCGCGACGATCCCACTGCCAGACAGGGTTCAGCCCTTGCGGGCCGGATCAGTGCACGCTTGGTCGCCCTTCCCCTCGCCTCGCGCCCGCTTCCCGCCCTCTCCCCCCTTGCAAATCCTCCACCCACTGATGAGAATGCTTGGTGGTTGCAAACGGCGCCTCCATCACCTGGCGTTGTGAACGCCAACCAAGGCTCTACCCGGAGGAAGAATGAACAACAAATCCTCTGACCGGCGCGACTTCCTCAAGCGAGCCGGCATGATGGGATCGATGGCGATGATGGCAGGACTTCCCCACACCGCAATAGCCGCGCACGGCGACATCCGCGAAGAAACCCTCGCCCCCCAGGACCAGGAACCGCCGAAGTACCACATCAAATTCGGCGTCTGCGGCGTGAGCCACGACCACATCTACGGCATGATCGGCGCAGTCCAGCGCGGCGGTGGCGAGCTGGTCGCCGCCTGGGTCGGCGAACCCGACAGGCTCGCCGCATTCACCAAACGTTTTCCCAGCGTGAAGATCGTCCAGAGTCAGGACGAGATCATCGAGGATCCTTCCCTCCAGCTCGTCCTCAGTTCGCAAATTGCGAATGAGCGCGCCCCCCTCGGCGTCAAAGTCATGCGCCACGGCAAGGACTTCCTCTCCGACAAGCCCGGCATCACCACCCTCGAGCAACTCGCCGAGGTCCGCAAAACCATCGCCGAAACCAGGCGCATCTACGCCATCATGTACAGCGAGCGCCTCGAAGTGAAAGCCGCTGTCTACGCCGGCACGCTCGTCCATCAAGGCGCCATCGGCAAGGTTATCCAGACCATCAATATCGCCCCGCATCAGATCTTCCAGCATGGCGGAGTCGCCGGCGGTGGCTCCGGCCGCCCCGACTGGTTCTGGAACGACGTCCAGTTCGGCGGCATCCTTTGCGACATCGGCTCCCACCAGGTCGATCAGTTCCTCTTCTACACCGGCTCCGCCGAGGCCGAAGTTGCCGAGTCCCAGATCGCCAACGTCCGCCATCCCGACCATCCCCACTTCCAGGACTTCGGCGACATGGTCCTCCGCGGCAACAAAGGCCTTGGCTACGTCCGCCTCGACTGGTTCACTCCCGACGGCCTCGGCACCTGGGGCGACGGCCGCCTCTTCATCCTCGGCACCGACGGCTACATCGAAGTCCGCAAGTACACCAACGTCGCCGTCAGCAAGCAGGGCAACAACCTCTTCATCGTCGACCAGAACCAGGCCCGCTATATCGACTGCAACAACATGCCGCTGCCCTTCGGCCCCCAGTTCGTCGCCGACATCGTCAACCGCACCCACATCGCCCAGAACCAGGACCAGTGCCTGCTCGCCGCCGAGCTCGTCATCAAAGCGCAAAAAAATGCAAAGCTCGTCAAGCTCGAGGACTAAGAAACTCTCAAGCGCACACTCTGCCGGGACCCGGTCCGCGAGCGCTTCAACCACGACCACCCAACCGCACCCTCTCCCGCCCGCAGCGCGCACCCTGCAGGCTCACCGAACAGGAGATTCCTTCCATGATGTCAAGACGCAATGCAGTGGCAGGACTGCTGGCCATGCCCGGCATCCTCTCAGCGATCGCCGAAGCCGCCACCACCGCACCCGACTCGAAACCCGACCCGCAATCAGCTCCACAAACCGCTCCGCAGCCTGCTCCGCCACCCGCCAACACCAGCATCCTCGGCCCCACCGTCTTCCAGTGGGACCAGATGCAGTTTCATAAAACCTCCACCGGCGAAGTCGCCTCGCTCTGCAAGCAACCCACCGCCACCGTCGACCAGCTCGAGATGCACGTCAGCAAGCTCAACCCCGCTACCGCCTCGCATCCTCCCCATCGCCACGTCAACGAGGAGCTCATCATCATCCGCGAAGGCGACTGCGAAACCCTCTCCGACGGCAAGTGGATCAGGGTCGGCCCCGGATCGGTCGTCTTCAACGCCTCCAACAGCCTGCACGGATTCCGCAACATCGGCGCCACCGTCGCGGTCTACCACGTCATCAACTGGAGCCCCAACAAAGCAGTTGGCAGCTAACCAAGAAGCAGTCAGCAAAGGGCAGTTAGCAAGAGAGCTGTTCGCAGGAAACCTGCAAAGAAGCTGTCAGCGAGAGCTAGCCCGGCCGCAAATCTTTTGGGAAAGAAAAAGCTCTGTCATCCTGAGCGAGCTTTCGAAATACGTTGCGCCCGTTTTTGGCGCAACATCGATCCAGACGCGAGTCGAATGGACCTGCTTTTCTATTCTCTCTAATCGAGACCGAACAAGAGGGGAGGCGCTAACAGCTATTCGCAAATCAGCCGCACCCGCTCGTAGTCCTCCTTGCTGTCGATATCTTCCAGAATCCCCCCATCGTCCACCTCCACCGTGACAATCCCCTCCGCATGTAGCCCGAAGATCGCCCGGCACCCGACATCACCCTCCAGAGCCATCGCCTCCCCAAACACGCTTCGATCCAGCAGCACAGGATTCCCCCGCCGCCCGCCATACACCGGAATCACAATCTCCACGCCCGGCAACTTCGAACCTCCAGCCTGTAACCTGCCTCCTGCAACCGGCAACCTGTATCTCTCGATAATTCGACTTAGCGTCTCAGCCCGCACCAGCGGCTGATCCCCCAGCACAATCAGGGCCCCATCCACCTCAGGCCCAACCGCCACCAGCCCCGCCCGCAGCGAAGACGCCATCCCCGAACCATAATCGGCATTCACCACTACCCGCACCCCGCCCCGCACCCCGCCCATCGCCGCAAAATCGATCTCCCTCCCGATCGCCTCCGCCGACGCGCCCAGCACCACCACCGTCTCCGCCAAATCCGCGCCGCGCAACCTATCGAGCGTCGCTCCCAGCACCGTCTGCTCGCCCAGCCGCAGCAACTGCTTCGTCGTGCCCATCCGCGTAGAAGCCCCAGCCGCCAGTACCACCGCCCCCACCGCAGCTCTGTCCCGCCCTCGCCCCTCGCTCCTCATCCCGTGCGCTCACCCCCTCGCATCGCCATCATCCCCCGCCGATCGTACGAAACCTTCATCTACCTCCCGCCATCCTTCCTTCTCCCCGGGAATGCCACGGTCCTGCGGTGGGTCGCCACCCCGAAACCCGTGCGCTCGAAACGCGAAGCTGCTTCCCGCAACCGGAGCCGCGACCGTTTCCGCCGGGTTTTACGGCCACTGGCGATTCAGGTTATAGTCTCACTCAGATGCGCTTCGTGTCGGCAAAGCGTGGAGCACCGCAGTCCTGGGTATCGCTGCTCGGAATCGTGTGTGTTGCGCTGGTGCTGATGACCGGCGTTCTGCAGGTCACCCACTCCCATCCCTCCGGCCAGGCCGATCACGACTGCTCGTTGTGTGTGACCGCGCACCACGCCGTGCAAGCCGTGGTCGTGGTGACCCTCGCCGTCTCCTCTCGCTCCGTCGCTCGCTTTGTTCCCGAAAGCTTCACTCCCGTTCCCCGCCAGCGCTTCGTCCTGAAACTGGCCAATCGGCCTCCGCCCGTCCCTCCTGCATTCGCCTAAGCAGAAGTTCCGCCTCAGCGGAACCCCAGGGACAATCCATCACTATGCGGAGGTCTACCTATGCGCACGTATCTGCGTGGCGCTGCCAGTTTCTTCTTTTTCGTGACTTTTCTTCTGGCTTTCCTCACTCTGCCGAGCGCGGCGCAGTCGGTCGCCAATACCGGCATCATCACCGGAACCGTTACCGATCCCACCGGCGCGGTAATCCAGGGAGCAACGGCCACCATTCAGAACCCTGTCAGCGCATACGAGCGTACAGCGAAGACGGACAGCACCGGGCATTTCCAGTTCACCAATGTGCCTTACAATCCGTACCACCTCAGCGTGACCATGGCCGGCTTCAACTCCTTCGTCGAGGACGTGGATGTGCGATCGGGGGTGCAGATGACGGTCCCCGTGAAGCTGGCCCTCGGTACGGCCGCCACAACCATCCAGGTAACTGCGGAAGACCTTCTGGAAACCGACACCACCATGCACACGGATGTGGACCGGAACCTGTTTAAGGAGGTCCCCCTCGAAAGCGCGTCCTCATCGCTCAGTTCGCTGGTGACGATGGCCTCCCCGGGAGTGGCTGCCGACTCCAACGGCCTGTTCCACGGGCTGGGCGATCACGCGGAGAACTCCTTTTCCGTGGACGGCCAGCCCATTACCGACCAACAAAGCAAGGTTTTCTCCAATCAGCTTCCCCCCGCTGCCGTGCAGTCCATGGAAGTGATCGACGGCGCGCCGCCGGCCGAGTATGGAGACAAGACCAGCCTGGTGATTCAGGTGACCACCAGGTCCGGCCAGGGACAAACCAAGCCGACCGGTACCATCTACTCCTCCTATGGAAGCTTCGGTTCGACCAGCGCAGGCTTCGATCTGGGATATGGCAAGCAGAACTGGGGCAACTTTATCTCCGCCGACGGGCTCAACAGCGGCCGCTTCCTCGATCCCCCGGAACATGCCGTGTTTCACGACAAAGGGAACGAGGAGAACGTCTTTGACCGCGTGGATTATCAGGTGAACCCGGCGAATTCGTTTCACCTGAACCTGAACTATTCGCGCTCCTGGTTCCAGACCCCGAATACGTTCGACAATCTCAACCTGGGGGACGTCAATCTCGCCGGAATGGCGGTGAGCGGCCCCACCGATCAGCGCTCGAAAATCGGGACCTTCGACATCGCCCCGAGTTATACCCGCGTCATCAACCAGTATTCAGTCTTCAATGCCGGAGTGTATCTGCGCAAAGACGTCTATCATTACTATCCCAGTGCGGACCCGTTCGCGGACCTGGGGCCGATCCAGCAGGAATCCATCGGGCAGAACCGCAGCCTTGCCAACGACGGCGTCCACGCCGATATCTCCTGGGTCAAAGGGAGACAGAACGTCAAGCTCGGCGGCGTGTACGAGCAGACATTCCTGCGCGAAAGCGACTCTCTGGGGATCGTCAGTCCCACCTTCCTCGATTCGCTGGTCGACGCCAACAAGAATCCCTGCATGTCCGGTGGCTCCCCCGATGTTCCCATCGACGCCCCCTGCACGACTCTCTATCCCTATGACCTGACGCGCGGCGGCACATTCTATAACTTCCCTGGCCATACCGACGTGAAGGAGCTCGCGCTCTATCTCGAGAACCAGATCACAGCCGGGAACTGGCTCTTCAACCTGGGGCTGCGGGGCGATCTTTACAATGGCCTCGCCGATGCAAGCCAGGCCGAACCCCGCCTCGGCATCTCTTACAAGCTCAGGCAGACCAATACTGTCCTGCGCACTTCCTATGCCCGCACGCTCGAGACGCCCTTCAACGAGAACCTCATCCTCTCCAGCCGGGGTTGCCTCAATGATGTGGTCAACCCCCTGCTGGGCTGCCAGGGCGGCGATACGGGATCGCTTTCCCCTGGGTTCCGCAATGAGTTCCACGCCGGGCTGCAGCAAGCCGCGGGAAAGCATTTTGTTGTAAGCGGCGACTATATCTGGAAATACACCCACAACGGTTACGACTTCAGCGTCCTCGGCAACACGCCCATCACTTTCCCCGTCGAGTGGCATAACTCCAAAATTCCCGGATTTGCGCTGCGCGCCGACGTTACCCAGTTTCATAACTTCAGCGCCTATGTCGTCATGTCCTCGGTGGCGGCGCGGTTCTTCCCGCCGCAGGTCGGCGGCGCGGGTGCGACGGTGGGCCAGACAGGCCTGCCCTTCCGCATCGATCACGACGAAAAGTACAACGAGACAACCCATTTCCAGTACCAGATGCCGTGGAAGCACATGCCCTGGTACAGCTTCAACTGGAGATTCGACAGCGGACTGGTGGCTGGCAACGCACCGTGCTATGGAACCACGGATCCCAACAGTCCCTGCCTGCTCTCGTCGACGACTCTCAACGGTCAACCTGCGATCAGCATGGTCAACGCCTTCGGCGTCCCTCTGACCGCCGATCAGGAGTTTGAGGCCGGTTTCGCCTGCAACGGCGTCCGGGCGACCCCCTTGAGTGCCTTGCCCGGCGTTTGCCCAGCCACCCAATTCACTTCGAGCCTGATCTCGATTCCCGCTCCCAACAAGGGCGACAACGACACCAATCCCCAACGCATCGATCCCCGCAGCTTGTTCGACATGGCACTGGGCGAGGACAACCTCTTCCACGGCGACAAGTATAAGTGGGGCGCGCAGGTTACTGCCATCAACCTGACCGATAAGTACGCCCTCTATAACTTCCTCTCCACCTTCAGCGGCACGCACTATGTAACTCCGCGCGCCATCACCGGCCAAATCTCACTGTCGTTCTAACCAGCGCTGCGGGAGACGGTCCGCGAACGGGCCGCTCTCCCGCGCGCCAGGAGGTCGCCATGGGTCCGATGCATCTGTGGAAGAGCGGCAACAAAAGACGAGTCGCGCGGATTCGCTGGAAACGCCGGGAGATCATCCACGCCCTGATCCTCTCGCTGCTGATGACAGCTTTCGGCATGTGGGTGGGAATCTGGGTGGCAACCCATCACTTCGACTGACACGCAGCAGGTAGAAATAGATTAGTCATCCTGAGCCGGATCCTCTGCTCCGGCAGGCTCTGCATCAACCCGAGGATTCAGCAAGTAAACCCAACTCTGCCGCAACCTGGCGAGTCCATTGCGGTCCAGAGTCGCAGTTCTTGTTCCCAGATCCCCTCGTGGATTGCGCCTGAAATCTGCGATGGTGACACGGCCCAGATATATCTCGGTAAAACTCATGGGCTTTCTGTTTATGGCTGGCTGCGTATCGTTGTCGATATCGTAGACAAAAACGCACATCCATTGCTCTCGCGCGCCGTGCGTATCGACCGCGCCGCCGGCCTTTCTCGTGGTCTTGATTTCGACCCCTTCGACCCCTGATCGGACGCTGTCGTTCGGGTATATGCCTTGAACGAGCAGGTCTGGATGCCCATTGAAATGCTTGTTCTGCACGAGTGTTCGAGAATGCTTAGCAAGGCTGGCAGTCAACATGTCGGAAAGAAGCCCCGACATAATTGCCGGGCGCAGCATGTCGTCGAGTCGCTGCAATCCCTTGCTGGTGAGCAGTAAGTTTACATCGTAAAAAAAGTCGTACACGTCTTGCATCGCCAGCTCGAAATCTTTGAGCCGAAGCTCGAAAGGCAGAGTCGCATTCTGATTGAACTTTGTGATATCCGCCTGGTTGCGAACTATCAGCCCGGTACTCATTCAGGTTTTAGTTGCAACGAAGATAACGGCCAGAAGGCAGCCTTCGCCATCGCGAAATACTCGGGATCGGAATCGGTGCCCAGCGTGCGATAACCAATGGCTTCGGCGGCCGCCAACGTCGATCCCGATCCGGCAAAAGGATCGTAGATAATTCCCATGCCCAAAGGAAGTGCGGCACGAACCACCTTGCGCAGGAATCTTTGGGGCTTCAGCGATGGATGAGGAGCAATGTCCTTTTCAGGACTCCGCGTAGGTGAACATGCGATCACATCTTTGAATGGCTCTTCCTCGCCCAACCGGCGTAGTCCGCCAGCACCCCATTCGCGCAAATTATCGCCAACTGTGCCCTCAAATGGCTTGCGAAAAATACCCCATGGCTCCCAGCACGATCTCGGCATAACCGATACGTCCGAAAATTCCTTCTCCGCCCCCTTCGGTCGATCTCCACCTCGTAGCGTCTGAACGAGACGGATCACCTCACCGCGCTTCTCAAAACCGGATTCCATGAAAGCGTGAAAGGTCGTCGTCGAGATCAACGGATTCGAGGCAATGAAAACGTGCCCTCCCGGCACCAGGGTCCTGAGCAGACCGTACGCGACCGAACTGAAGAAACCATGCAGGTTCAGGATCTCCTCTTTCGAAAGCACAGTGAAACGTGGGACCGGCCTGCGCTTTGCGCCATCGAAACTCGGGGGAATGCGCCAAACACCTCCACGCCCCTTTCGCAGTTTGGCGTGGTTTTTTTCGTCGTACTCAATCATTCCATAGGGTGGGTCAGTAACCACCGCGTGGAGTGAGTTTGCTGGAAGATCGGCCAACCACTTCAGGACATCGCTTTGAATATATGTTGCCCGCTCAGATAAGTGATGACGACGCTGTACTCCAAGCGTTCGGATCGTCTCCCACAGAGTTTCTTCTCTCCGCCTCAGTGCCGATAGCCACAGCGGATCATCCTGAGACGTTTCGGGAATTCGCGGAAATGAAATCTGAGCCGCGTGACTCATCGCTGTCCTGTTCCTCTATAGCAATGATCCCACACGAAAGCATATACCTCGGACGCAAGAGTTTCTGAAGTCCGAGTAGCCAGTTCGCCCTTGGGCTGCCGTGCCATTTTGGGGATGTTCGCTCACGCTCACATTACACCACGCTGATGCAGAACGAATTCCTCTTTCCCGACGTTGCCTTGCTGATCCCCGTACCCCGAACACCCTCCTCGTTCACCTGCACCAGCTTCCACACAAAAACAAGCCTCGTCCCATCCCTCGCTGCGCGAGGGCCGGAGAGAGCGCCGGGCCTCAACTCAGCGAACCCCGCCACCCAAACAAGGGGCCTCAACCCCCGCGTACTCCCCGCACCAGAGCACGAATCCAAAGAGACCGCACCAAACCCGCCTTTGTATCAGGGGACGACTTCAGCAGCTGGAGGAATAACGCCGAACAAGCTGAGGCTTCGTGTCTCTTGGGCACGAAATGTGAAGGGGCATGGCTTCAGCCGTGCCAAAAAAGAGTCGGCGCGAAGCACCTTCCTTGTTCGATCCGGGGCCCCAGGGGGCGTCGCTGCTCGCTGGGGTCGCGATCGTCGGCGGAACCGGGGTCCCCGGCACGCCCCTTTTGGCGTGATGCGATGGGGAAGCGCCGCAGCGCCTGAAGCCGATTGGCGTTACTTCTGTGTTTCTAACCTCACGATTCCCAAAGCGCTAAACGATCCCTCGCTGCGCGAGGGACAACTGAGCCCAGTCTGACGGAGAACCGGCAAAAAAGAGCCAAAATCCAACGAAACCCGAACTGTCAAAACCCGAACTGTCTCACCCCAGGGGTTCACCCCAAAAAACTGTCAAGCTTTTGTGGAAAAAACCAGGGTAATGACCCCACATAACACGTCACTTACAAACCATCCGACGCAAAGATATTTGGCAGTTTAATTCTCTCAACCTGCTATTCTGAATATATAGAGTAAAAAAAGAAAAAGGCCGCTCGCCGAGCGGCCTTTTTCTTCTGGGAAAGGAGAAGCCCATCGGTGCCGCATTGCATGTACGACCCCGCCGTCATCCACTTCCCGCTCCCTGCTCCCTATTCCCTGTCTTTGCGGCGGAGTCTGCATCAAACTCGGCCCAGCCTGCATCAACTCGGCCAAGTCGCATATGACCTGTTTTCAGAGAGCGTGGAGTACTCGACGAAAAGTGTTACTACGGATCTTGAACAAAGCATTGGGCCAGCGAAAACAACCCCCCCAGGGGCATTCAGTGCCCATGCTCTTCAAGATACTTCTCCACTTCGAGCGCGGCCATGCAGCCCGTTCCCGCCGCCGTGATCGCCTGCCGATATCGCCGATCCTGCACGTCCCCGCAGGCAAAAACGCCAGCAACCCGCGTGAAAACGAAATTGTGCGTCTTGATGTACCCGTCTTCATCAAGATCCAGCTGCCCGGCAAACATCGAAGCATTCGGAATGTGCCCGATGCCGAGAAACAACCCGCTCACATCGAGATCCGATTCAATCCCGGTCACCGTGTCCAGCACCCGAACGCCCGTGACTTCCTTTTTCTCGACGCCCAGCACTTCTTTGACCACGGAATTGGTCAGAAACGCGATCTTCGGGTGCGCAATCGCCCGATCCAGCATGATCCGCGACGCGCGGAAATGCTCGCGCCGATGAATCAACGTCACCTTCGTAGCGAAGCGCGTCAGAAAAAGGGCCTCTTCCATCGCCGAATCGCCACCGCCAATCACCGCGATCTCCTTGCCCGAGAAGAAGAACCCGTCGCAGGTCGCGCACGAGCTCACGCCATGCCCGATCAGCGCCTGCTCCGACGGCAGCCCCAGCCAGCGCGCCGAAGCGCCGCTGGCGATGATCAGCGTCCTCGCGTGAACGGTCTCGTGGCCGAGATTCAGCGCGAACGGATGCTTCGTCAAATCCGCCGTCGCCAGATGTCCCAGCCGGAATTCGGCGCCGAATCGCGACGCCTGCTTGCGCATGTTCTCGATCAGCTCCGGCCCCTGAATGCCTTCCGGCCAGCCCGGAAAATTCTCGACCAGCGTCGTGATCGACAACTGTCCGCCTGGCTCGTGCCCCTCGAGCACCAGCGGCTTCAGATTCGCCCGAGCTGCGTAGATCGCTGCGGTCAGTCCGGCGCAGCCGGAACCAAGGATGACTGTATCGCGGATGTTTTCTGCCATTTGCCTGAACTTTCAAATTGTACCTGCGACCCGAACTCAAACAAGCCCAATCGCAGAGCGGGCCTCGTCGCCTCCCGAATTGGAACCGCTCAAGCCCGTCGTCCCGAACTGAGATGATGCCCGTGCCTTCAACTTCGATTCTTCTGTTCCGCGCGCCCTCCATGTGTCGAAATGAATTCGGAAGCAGCCTCCGCTCTCCTCTTCGCCGCTTCCGGAGGTCCCGCAATGTCTCGCCGCTCTGGATCGGAAGACTCCCAATCGACATCGGCAACTGTCTCGGACTTACTGATTCTTCTCTCCCTGATTCCGATCTTTGCCGGTCAAATGGCATACGCTGGCGGACCGCGCTGGGTCGCCGGTTCGAGCTACTTCAACTCCTCGGTCAAAGGCCAGCCCGTTGTCTGGGCCAACGGACAGGTCAGCTACTACACCGACCTCGGCGATCTAAGCGCACAGGTCAGCCAGACCCAGGCGAATGCGATGGTCGCAACCGCCGCCGCAGTGTGGAGCAACATCAGCACCGCAGCTGTTTCCATCCAGTCCGGCGGCAACCTTGCCGAAGACGTCAACGGTTCGAATGTCGAATCAGGAGCGAACGGCATCACGTTGCCGGCCGACATTGAGTCGACCGCCACGAACAAACCGGTCGCGGTGGTTTACGACGAGGACGGTTCCGTGATTGACGCCATCTACGGTCCCGGAGCCAGTTCGCCCCTGGTCTGCCAGAACAACGGCGTGATCGTCTCGGTGGATAACCTCGCCGTGACTGGCAACATCGCTCACGCTCTGGTTCTGGTCAATGGGCTCTGTGCAGCCACGGCGAATCAGATTGCGAATCTGCAGTATCAGCTTGTCCGCGGCTTCGGCCGTGTCCTCGGTCTCGACTGGTCGCAGACCAATGAAGAAATGTTCGAAACCGGCCAATTCAGCCTGGGTAGCCTCGCTGGATGGCCGATCATGCACCCCATCGAAAGGCTCTGCAATGGAGGCAGCGGCCAATGCATCTCCGATCCGACCCAGCTGAGAACGGACGATGTAGCCGCTCTGAACCGTCTTTATCCCGTGACGGCTGCGAACCTGAGTAGCTTTCCCGGCAAGACGATCACCGCAACCGCGACGATTTCAGTGCAGGGAACCATTCAGTTCCCGAGCGGCGAGGGTATGCAGGGCGTCAACGTCGTCCTGCAGCCGCTCGTGAATGGCGCTCCTGATCTCAGTTACACGGCTACGGCAGTCAGCGGAGCGTATTTCCAGGGCAACGATGGTAATCCGGTCACAGGTTCAACCGACCCATCCGGCAATCCACTCAACCGCTTCGGCAGCGATGATCCCTCTCTGGAGGGATTCTTCGACCTCAGCGGCGTTCCCTTGCCTCCTGGCGCGACAGCATCGCTGTATCAGCTCACATTCGAGAGCGTGAATTCGCTATACACGGGGAACTCCTCGGTCGGACCCTACTCGACCGGCCAGGTGACTCCCTCCGGCACAATGCCGGTCGTTCAGCTCGGCACTCTGAGCGCCGGGTCCGCCACCAACCAGAATGTCGTCATCGATGATGCGGCGGATCAAAGTCAAACCGAAGCCGATGGAACAGAAGCTTCGCCGGCGACGGTTCCAGTCACCGGTGAATGGACAGCCCGCCTCACCGGGTACGGGCACACGGAGTGGTTTCAATGGTGGGCCCGCGGTGGGCGCGAATTCACGGTGGAAGCTGAGGCCCTGGATGAAACCGGATCCAATACGGAAGACAAGGCGCAACTGGTTCTCGGCGCATGGAACGGCACCGATGCCGTTGGCACTAGTCCGGTCACCGGAACCGTGCAGCCCTTCAATGGCAACATCGCCGGTCTGACGACCCTTCCGGTATTGACAATCGCGGACAGCGAGGTTCGCATCAGCCTGGCCGA
>Ga0181535_10005540_pt1 | contig 13463 bp, 17 predicted proteins | sample PEATcosm2014_Bin_44_FD_119774 | JGI IMG/M metagenome (GOLD analysis project Ga0181535, IMG submission 119774) | Peatland microbial communities from MTU Mesocosm Facility, Houghton, MI, USA - PEATcosm2014_Bin17_30_metaG | ecosystem: Environmental > Terrestrial > Soil > Wetlands > Peat | place...
GCTGACTTCAGGCAGGGGGTTCACCACGATGATCTTGGCCCCATGGTCCTTGGCCTTCTGAAGCGAGGTCAACATTCGCGGATGGTTTGTGCCAGGGTTGTTTCCAAAGATGAAGATGAGATCGGTGCTCTCCATATCTTCCAGCGTGGCTGTACCTTTGCCAACGCCGAGCGTCTCCACCATCGCCACTCCCGACGACTCATGGCACATGTTCGAGCAGTCCGGAAGATTGTTGGTTCCGAACTGCCGTGCGAACAACTGCAGGAGAAAGGCAGGCTCGTTCGTGGTTTTGCCTGAGGTGTAGAAGGATGCTTGATCGGGCGAATCCAGACAATTCAGCTCTTCCGCGATCATCTTAAAGGCCTCTGGCCATGTGATCGGCTGATAGTGCGTCGCGTTCGCGTGCCGCACCATGGGCGAAGTCAGACGCCCCTGCTGATTGAGCCAGTAATCGGATTTTGCGGCCAGGTCCGCTATGGAATACTGGGCGAAGAAGTCCGGCCCGACGCGTTTCTTTGTCGACTCGTCAGACACCGCCTTGGCGCCGTTCTCGCAAAACTCAAAAACCTTCCGCTTATCGTCGGGACTCGGCCATGCGCAGCTCTGGCAGTCGAACCCCGTAACTTGGTTGATCTTCAAAAAAGCTTCGGACGATCGAACCGGACCCATGTCACCAATACCGTAGACCATGGTATTCCAGATGGCAGGAATGCCGGCGGCCTCTTCAGAGGCACGCCCGACCCTAAGCTTACCCAAATCAGTTGGGTTTTGCGCTTGCAGGGAAGTCGAGTCGGTCGGATCCAGCTCGACTGTGGGATCTGTGCAGGTGATAGTGACCGCCTTCGTGCGCAGGTCGTGCTTGGCGCGATAGTGCCCGTCTCTGCACTGCTCATCTCCTTGGATTACGTCCGAACTGTCCGACGTTTTCATGGTCTCCTCCTCTTCCACCTTCGACCATTGGCTTGGACCGCAGATTTCGTCGAGCCGAACGCTGTCACGCTGCTGGAAACACCTGGGCTGCCGTCGCGGGAGCCGTTTCCTAATTCAGACCATGAGCGCCCAATTATCAATCCCCGGTTGGCGACTGTGGCCACCCCGTGATCCTCCGCAACCCCGCTCTGGCGCCGTGGGACATGTTGCTTATCCGATCAACATTCGATAAAAGCAAGCGTACCGCATAGGGCACTCCGATTGTCAAGACTATCAAGCCGCACGGTCGGATTGGCAAGAAGATCGATTCTTTCTCATTTATTCTCACCGTTTGATCGTGCAGTGCGCGGAAGCAACGTTGGTTGGGATTTCGTGGCTGCGATAAACAGCAAGCCACCCGCCATGGCTGTGTTCTTGAGAAAATTGAACAACTGCGGCGTAAAGGCGGCCGTGCCGGTGATCCGCCAGAAGTCGTGCGCTATGAACGTAGCGGGAATCAAGAAGATCATCAACGCCACAGCAGACACTCGCGGATAGATGCCGAAAGCCAAGCCTAAGCCGGCAATCACTTGAATGGTTCTGGCGCTCAGCGTGAAAATGGGCACCAGGTTGGCGGGAGCGCCATGTTCGACGAGATCTTTTACAGCAGTGGCCTGGCTGATGATCCCCAGGCCAATCATAAGGAATATGATCGATACGAGAACACGAGAAAGAGCTAGAACATATCGCTGAAGAGAGTTCATAGACGACTCCTTCCACGCACGTCCGAAATTGCGGATTGGACGTTCGGACGTTGCTGATGATCTTTGCATTCACGAACAATGTGAGCTGAAGCCACGTTTGTAGCTGGGATCCTCTTTGTAAGAATCCATCCTACGGATTGCTCGCCCAACACCATCCCCAACAATCCGAGCAGAGCAATGATAGGCGGCGCAGGACTCTTCACTCGAATGACCCCATAGACAACACCCACAAGCAGGCCTACCACAAATGAGATGAGCAATGCTTTCATTTCCAAACTCCCATCAGTCGCTCATACCTCGGAGATTTCTTCTGTCCTTCGACCTATTCAAAACTTAGCACCTGCTTCGACTTCGTCTGTCCGGCGGCCATACGGCTGTATGCCTCCACAGCTTTCTCAAATGGAACGATCTCAATCAGCGGGGGCTTCAAAGCACCCGTTTCAAAACCGGGACGAAGCTCGTTAGTGATTTCCGCAATCTGTTGCAGCGTCAGTCCATAACTGTCTACTCCAAGCAGCCGGGAGAAGTTGTGATAGAAGTCGATGAGGTTGAAGCTGACGCGCGGCTCCCCGCGGCTTGAGATCGCAACCTGTCGTCCCCCCGACCTGAGCGATCTCAACGCCGGCTCAAACAATGGGCCACCCACGGTGTCGAAGACAGCATCGACTCCTCTTCCCGCCGTCAGTTCCAAAACCCTTTCACGAAGATCTTCTGTCTCAGTATTGACGACCGACTCGGTACCGGGAATCGGATCGGATGCGACATCCGCGCCAATAACGCGCGCCTGCTTCCAATTGGCAATCTGTGTGGCTGCTTGTCCCACCGCGCCCCCGGCACCTACAATTAGAATGGTTTCGCCAGCCTGGATTTGAGCTGTGCTCACTAGAGACGCCCATGCCGTAATGTACGGAACACCGATCGGCGCCGCTTGCGCCATACTCAACGACTTCGGTTTAAGCGACAGCGTCTCCGCCGGGACAACGACATATTCCGCGTGAGATCCATCACGGACGATGCCGAGCTTCGGGAAACTGCCCCAGACCTCTTCTCCGTGCCGCGTCCCCTTTACAACAACGCCCGCAAAATCCCTGCCGGGGGTTCGCGGCAGAGTTGTATTCTTGAAGCGTCCCGCGACGTTCCCGATGTCGCTAGGATTGATCGCTGCAGCCTTCACGTGAACGAGTGCTTCCCCCTCGCCCGGCTCGGGAATCGCGACATCTTCAATCCGCAATACCGACGGCGGTCCAAACTCAGCAAAACGCAACGCTTTCATTAGGTTGGTACTCACAGCTCCCCAATCAGCCTTGAAATGCCATTCATTTTGAGCGCATCCAGCGCGTATTCCATCTCCGACAGAGACCCATCGATCGTTTTGCCCGGAAGTGCCGCTATCACGCCGGAACGGTTGGGATGTTCGGCCTGAGAGTCATCCTTTTGCGGTCCCGCATCAAGCAGTTGCAATCAGGATGCCACCGCTATTTGCTAAGAGGAAATTGCTTCAACATTTTCTCCATGCTCGATGGGCATAACGATTTCTCCACCTTTGCATCGTCAAAAAAGCTACGGCGATTCGAGCGACTTGAGGGAGACGTGCAACACAACTGCCTAAGATGTGTTTCGTGTAGGTAACTGAAGATAGAAAGGGCCTGTTACCGATAGTGACACGCCGGATGTCAGCCCGTCAGACCCGATGTCTCAAGGCCCGACATTAGCCATCCTCCCAAGTTCAGCCTTGCCTGTCAAAATGCCGACAGATGTCCAAGATTGAACCCAAGCGCGTGACACCGGCCTCAATCATCACCATCACCAACGCCGAAATAGCCCTTGTTTCCCATCATTTCCCGGAAATCTAATGGAAACCCAACTTGGCATCCCAAGTGCTTCTCCAGGCATTGCATGCCGCTTCGATTGTAGATCTCTTGGATGGGGACGCTCGAAGCTCTTTGAAGACGGAGGGTTAGGTCTTCCGAATGAACTCGCGTTTTCGTGAGTCTCGCCACAAAGGGGTGGAGTGGCCCTCATCTCCGCCCCTCCCGCCTTTTACCGCCCCAACAAGAACCTCGGCGGTTCGGTGCGGCATATTCCCGGAGCTGTCAAACTATTGCTGCCACTCCGGCACAGCCGGGGGACCTCCCAACGGATTGGACAGAATGACAACACTCCGACAGGCGTGAGTGAGGACGGTTGTTGCCAAGATACTCCAGAACTGAAGTATCTCCTGATCTGCCAGTCCCTTCCAAGGTGTTCTCGTCACGCATCGATTCTGGCACATCGATTGCCTTTTCAGCGTTGGATAGGGTGTGAGAAACGGTCGGGAGGTGGCATATCATGGAGACCTTTCATCGAAGCGGCGGAGAAAAGGACACTGACTCCGAGCTGGTAGCTGCTGCCAAGTGTGGAGACGCGTATGCATTCGAGAAATTAGTGTTACGTCACGAACGAAGAGTCCTTGCCGCGGCGCAACGGATAACGAACAACCGGGAAGATGCCGAAGATGCGGTGCAGGAGGGTTTTCACAAGGCTTTTCTTCATCTCGATAGCTTTCAAGAAAAGTCGCGATTCTCTACCTGGCTGAGAACCATCGTCATGAATGAAGCATTTATGCTGTTGCGCAGAAGGCGCAGAGTCTTCGAAGTCTTGCCAGACATCCATGACGATGATTTGAAGTCCGCTCCCTTGGAGTTGATTGACCTGAATCCAAGCCCTGAAGAGTCCTGTTGGCGGAATGAGCGTTCGGAACTCCTGGCCGAAGCGATCCATCGTCTCTGCCCAAAGATTCAAGAGACAATAACACTTCACAATATTGAAGAACATACTGTCGAAGAAACGGCTCGGATGCTAGGCACCTCGATTGGCGCCATCAAATCACGTCTTTTTCATGGGCGCCAAATGTTACGTGAAAGCTTGAATCCCGAACTCCTGCAAGGGATCACCGCGGCGGGACCGGCGGGAGCGCAACGCTGTTGACAGGTGAAGCGGATACCAACCCATAAAGGACTTTGACACTCATTCGCAACGCGTGATTCTGGCGTTGGCTATCTCAATAGAAGGAGAAGATGAACGCGTCTACTCCGACTATGCCAAAGGGCTGAAACGGGAGTTTTCTGGTTCGGCAGCCGCGTTCTATGGCACGCGCAGCGAAGAATCCGGCTACAGGAAACGGTTGGGGCACTCCCACAAAGACGCTCTGTCAACATACTGACAAGTATTCAATTTGCTGGACTTTCCGCACGCTACGCACCCGATATCATATCCTTCGTCATAGCTTAAGCGCCTTATTTTCAATCAATTCTTGAAACCTTCCCTAAGCCTCCACTGTGGCCTCCGGTCTGCATATAGGTTTGGGATAAGAAAAACATCAGCGATGGATGGGTGAGTCTTTTGATTGAGACCATAGGAAGGAGCCGAAGCAGATGAAGTACCGGAGACTTGGCAATACAGGACTCATTGTGAGCGAGGTGGCGCTCGGCACGATGCAGTTCGGGGGCAAGATGAACATGGGCAACCTCGGCCAGGAAGATACCACACGGATGGTGAAGCAGGCTCTCGACAGTGGAATCAACTTCATCGATACCGCGGACGTCTACAGTCTTGGGGAGAGCGAGACGCTCCTCGGCAATGCTCTGAAAGGCATCCGGGAAGAGATCGTGCTGGCCACCAAAGTCCGCCTCCCCATGGGCGGGAATTTCAACCGCGGCGGCGCGACCCGCGTGAACATCATGCGCGAAGTGGAGGGGAGTTTACGGCGGCTGCAAACCGATTACATCGACCTGTACCAAGTGCACGGATGGGACAGTAACACACCGCTGGAGGAGACCCTGCGGACATTCGACGACCTTGTGCGTCAAGGAAAGGTTCGCTATATCGGGCTTTCCAATCTCATGTCCTGGCAGGCGGCGACGGCGGTGATGCTCCAGGATCGCTTGGGGCTGGAAAAATACGTGACCGCCCAGATGTATTACAGCCTGGTGGGCCGAGGGCTCGAAAATGAGTTTCAGTCGTTCGCTGAGTACCACAACATTGGCATTCTGGTGTGGAGTCCCTTGGCCGGCGGATTCCTTACGGGCAAATACACCCGTACCAATCCCGCCCCTGGGGGAAGCCGGTTCGCGGATGCGGGTCAGTTCGTTCCCTTCGACAAGGAGATGGGTTATCGTGTTGTTGATGCGCTCAATGAAGTGGCGGCCCGGCACGGAGCAAGTCCGGCGCGTGTGGCGATTGCATGGCTGCTCGGCCGGCGAGCGGTTAGCAGCGTAATCGTCGCTGCCCGGAAACCTGAGCAACTCGACGATAACATTCGCGCCGTAGATCTTCAGCTCTCGGGCGATGACGTGCGACTCCTGGACGTGGCATCGGATCCGGGCGTTCCGTATCCGAAGTGGATGGTTCTTCAGCTTGACACTGCGGAGGATCCCCGTTCAAAGCTCCTCTATCCCGAGCGCTACAAGGATGGCGGGGCGTGGAAAGACCTGCGCGGAACACAGTGGGCCGGTTGAGAGGATTTATTCTTGTTCTCGACAGAGGCTCATGGCAGATTGGGAAAACCTGCTTTAACAATCGCTCGACGACATGTTTGACACGGTTCCAAACTATCAGGTGTCAATCAGTGTTTGACGGTGCCAGGAATCGCCGTGCCGCAAACCGGAGAACCCGTCGGCAAAGTGTCGAAGTGAAACGATCGTCCGGGTTCTCACATCTTAAGCAGGAGCGGTATTGCCCCCGATTGAGGGGCGTCCACCGAGAGGTGCGGACATGAAAATCGGCATCATTGGCGCGGGACAAATCGGCGGCACGCTCACACGCCTTCTGACTAAACTCGGATATGAGGTGTTTGTTGCCAACTCGCGAGGACCTGCATCGCTTGCAGATCTCGCCAGGGAAACCGGAGCGCAGGCCGTTTCCGTCCGAGAGGCGGCACGGGCGGGTGAGGTCGTTGTGGTGACGATTCCGGAAGCGAAGATTCGCGACCTGCCCAGGGACATGTTCGCCGGCGTGCCCGATGAGGTGGTCGTCATCGACACGGGCAATTACTACCCGCGGGAGCGCGACGGCCGCATCGGCGAAATCGAAGCGGGAATCACTGAAAGTCGATGGGTGGCGAATCAGCTCGGCCGGCCAGTCGTCAAGGCGTTTAATAACATCTATGCCCAACACCTGCTCGAGCGCGGCCGTCCGGCGGGCAGCCAGGGGCGGATCGCCCTGCCCGTGGCTGGCGATGACAAAAACGCAAAGGCGACCGTGATGCGGCTTGTGGACCAGTTCGGATTCGATGCCATTGATGCGGGTGGCCTTGATGAATCCTGGCGCCAGCAGCCGGGCACACCGGGTTACACGGCCGACCTCGATGCCGAGGGTGTGCGGCGCGCACTGGCCCAGGCCAGCAAGGAGCGCACACCCAAATGGCTGGCCACGGAGAACAGCCCCGGCACCTTTGCGCACCCGGCCTGACGCTGTGCGCCGACAGAAAGGATTGCATGGTGGACCGACGAAGATTCGTGGGTATGCTCGGGGCCCTGGGTTTCGGGCCTTCTCCCGGGATGGGGGAAGCTGCCAATGGTGCAGGTGGAGCACCCAGAGATCCTGAGGTTCTGCGTCTCTCCCGCAATGGTTGGATGCCGAACAACGAACATCTTCCCGTACTGCTTTATCGCGGTGTCCAAGACTCGCGGGGTGCGGACCCGGCGGGGCGCTTCGAGGAGCTGTTTACGCGCAATGGCTGGCCGCCGCAGTGGAGAGATGGAGTATACGACTTCCATCACTATCACTCGACGGCACATGAGGTGCTCGGGTTTGCCGGCGGTTCCGCGCGGCTGATGCTAGGTGGAGAGAACGGACACGAGGTGGTTGTGCAGGCTGGTGATATTGCGGTCTTACCCACTGGCACAGGTCATTGCCGACTGGAGGCGAGCAGGGATTTCCTTGTGGTCGGTGCTTACCCGCCGGGGCAGGAGTGGGATATCTGCAGGCAGGCGCCCGATTCAGAGGCCGTGGCAAGGATGGCAGCGCTGCCGTTTCCGTCAAGCGACCCGGTGTGGGGTAAGCAAGGCGCGCTGCTCAGGCTTTGGGGTAAGTAAGGATCACTGAGCGGGGGCCCCGGTCTTGGCACACAAGGCCTCATAATACATGCGGCCGCGCTCGTATCCCCGCCGGTACGCATCCTCAATTTCCGCTCCCGGGTGATGACGGTGGAGTTCCTCGATGTGATTTGCCATTTCGGACGCGATCTGATCGAATTCCTTGCATCGGCTTTTGGCATGTAACGAAGCTTCGAATCCGAGCCGATAGAATTTTTCTTGTTTGTCGAAATTCTTGTTCAGTTTCAAATAGTGTTCTTGTTCCGCGCTCCGCAAACCAATCCACCATTCGTCCCGTGCGGCATCAACCGTTTCCGCTCCCTCTGCCTTGAGCAATTCGTGGGCGGAGGCCGCCGTGGCTTCGTCCTTACACAAGGCAATCAGCACGGTCCGCCCGCGGCGGAGGGCGTCTTCATACACGAACAATTCGTCGGCAGGCAGGCCTTCGCTGGCGGCGTCATCCACAGCAGCTCCAGCCACGACTCCCGCGCCAGCACCAGCCAAACCTAGAATAGCCGCTCCCCAAAGACCAAGAGCGATGACCGGCCCAACGCCAGGAATGAAAGCGCTCGCTAAACTACCCAGCCCGAACCCGCCGGCCATTCCTGCTGCCGCACCCATTACACCCCCCATAGCTTTTGCCATCCCGGGCTGCTCCGTTGCGTCCGTGGCAACGGATCCCACCTCGTTTGATACTTGTTCTCTTGTTCCGGGAGTCAGCAAAGTGATTTGGTCATTCGTCAGGCCTATCGAGCTTAGCTTCCGAGCGGCGCGCTCGGCATCAGCTCGTGCGACAAAAACTCCAGCAATACTTCTCATAATTACTTTCCCCCCTTTTTAAGTAGTTTCACGGATGTTATTAGTTCGCTTTATTTGGGGTAATCGGGAAATGAAAGCCCGACTTGGAAAAATTATATTCAACGTAAGCATATGGGTAGCTGTAATCGTGTCCCTGCGTAGTGGTCGTGAGAAATTGTCCGGCGAACAGGTGGGCATAGCCAAACCCGAACTTGATTCCTCCGTTCAATTGGTATTCGGCAACTAAATCGAGCTCGTTTCCGATGTGCCGATTTGCTCCGGGGTGAGCGGCAACCGCAATCGCCCCGCTGCTGGCATAATAATTGTCATTTGAAGTGGCCAACCAGAAGCCTTCAAAGGCTTCCTTGAATTTCCATTTCTTGCCGGCGTTTTCCTCCGTGCCAATTCGGAACTGCTCGAGATTCCTGCGGCCGACCAGATCGGCGAAGCCATACTTGTCGTGATTAGAAGGATAGAGCTCGTCAAAGGTATTCCAGTCGCGGCCCGCCGGAGTTTTCGTGCCGGAGGCGTAGTTGCCCTCGATAAAGACCAGCGGCGCTGCGGCAACGTTGGGAAAGTTTTTGCCCACGTGGGCATAGCCCGCCCAGGCACGGATGGGAGATGGGCCGAGAGACCCGGTCTGCCCGTCAAACTCGGTGTCATATTCAAAATCCGCGGGGAGCGTTCCCTTGACATGCAGGCCAGGAGTGACTTCATTGAGGTGGCCGCGGTTCAGCGTCTCTGGAAGCTCAGAGCTCGAGGGTGCGACGCTCCAGAGAACGTAAGGTTCGAAGTCAGCCTTGCGGACGATGTTCTGAAAGCTTCCGTAAACTCCGTACAGGTTGTTGCCCGGAAGTGCGTTATGCAAGTCAGTGTTGTCGCCGGGCACTACTGAAGAGGCGAACACGCTGACTCTGTACCCCGGATGATGAAGGTCGACGCGCGCGACATTAAAAGTGCGTCCAACGTTGAGCCAGTCGGACGGACCGATTACACGCTCGTCGCCGAACAGTAGGACTTGGCGACCTCCGAGCGCATCGACCCAACCTGATGTGGAACTACCGAACTGAGCGTAGCCTTGCCAAAGGGTCCAGGTGTCCCGGTATGGGTTAGCGCTGGCGATATCGTGATTGAAAAAAATACGAGCGTCCTGCACTTCCCCGAAAACCTTGAGCCACTCCTCGGGTTGAACCGACACAGTCACGCGCAGGCGGTCCAGCGCGTAAGTATCGTTTTTGGCCGCAAAGCCAATGCCTGTCGGGCCCTCGAAGCGATCCCGATATTCGCCGCCAATGTGAAGCCAAGTGGGCAAAGACTCGTCCAGTTTCTCGACAGGAAACAACCAAGACGGGGAATATGAGTCGACTGCAGATGGGCTGAGTGCAGAGTTTGATTCAGAGCTCGTTTGTGCCTGCGCCCTAACTGGAAGCATGCTTATGCTGAGGAAGAGAGCTAATAGTAACGACGTATCTGTTCTCATAAAAACCGCTCCACTGAAACTTTGCTCTGATTGCTACACTTTAGTGAGAGGCAAATTCACGATCATCTCCTCATTGGTTTGTCAGTTTCCGCGTCCCAAAGTAACTCCGCTTCTGGAACTCCACAGCTCTTGGGAATGCATCCAGGCTGCCAATCTTCCGCCCAGCTCAAGCTCCTCAGAATTCATTTCCCTTCAGCACTTTAGCCAGTCGGAAGAACTGCGATTGGCACGATACCGCTTACTCTCCGTCCAGTTGGTTGGACAGCCTGTCAATCCCTAGGCACAAGGACTCAAAGCGCGACGTCCTACCAAGCTCGGAATAATTTTCTTTGGATTTCAACGAGTATCAACATGGTTCTTGGTGAGAGTCTCGCATTTTGACATGGAGTCTAGCGGGCTGACACCAAGCTTGATTGATCGCCAGTCGTCGGCCTTTAGTCGCATCAGTTGCGAACTTTGCCGGTTTGGCAAGCGCGTTGCACTTTGAGTTCGTGCAGGGGCGCTTGAACATTGACAAGTCAATCCTGTCAAAGGTCTCAACGAAAGGGAACACTCAGGTAGCAAATGGTAAGGAGAACTTGTGAAAGCTCATAAAGTAGCGGCGGCAGGACTGCGGCGGGGGAAGCCAGGGATGAAGTCCACCCAAAATCTAGGATTGCCGGAAAAGGCAGGAACCGCCTCAGACGAGGCGCTCGGTTGGACGTACGTATTCGACGATAGTGCGTTGCCAGAGGGTCGAATGGCGCCGGTCTATCCGCTGGGACTGAACGTGGTTCTGGCGCGTGTCCGCGGCGCGGTCTACGCGGTTTCAGGCAAGTGCCCGCACATGGCGTGCCCCCTGTTCATGGGAGGGCTGGAGGGCTACACAATCGGCTGCCCATGCCATGACTGGCGTTTCGATATTCGAACCGGCAGGTTCCTGAGTGCGCCGGAACTTGGCCTCACGGTGTACCCAACAAAGCTCGAGGCAGGGAAACTGTTCGTTAAGCTTGAAAGAAAGGAGATAGCGTGAAGAAAGTTACCTTATATACTCTCTCAACCTGTCCCTGGTGCCGCAAAGCGAAGAAGTTTTTCGCCGACCGCAGCATCCCGTTCACTTACATCGACTACGATCTCGCTGACGAGACGATCCAACGAAGGATTTTGCAGGAGCTCGATGCCGCCGGCGCCACGGGTTTCCCGTTCGCCAAGATTGGCGACGAGGTCATCTCGGGCTATCAGCCGGGACGCTATGCAAGTGCGCTGGGATCGTAAGGAGGCGTTGAATGGAAGCTGAATCAAGGAAAAAGGCGCTTCACTACTTCTTCGAAAAGGTCGTCGAGCCCTTGGGCTTCAAGTTCACGCCCGACGCGGAGTTGGTGGATTTTCTGCTCGAACAGGAGGTGATGCTGGAGGGCAAGCACGGCATCCCATTCTGCCCATGCCAGCCGATACGCAATGACCGTGCGCGCGACATGCAGATCGTCTGTCCATGCATTCCCTTCCACCGGGAGCATTTCGACGCCATCAAACGCTGTTGGTGCGGCCTGTTTGTCCACAAGGACGTCATCGACCCGGACAGCCTGCCGCAACTCCCGCCAAAGGAAGCGGGCCGTGAGTGACAAGTTCATCCCCGCAATCAGCACCGATGAGATCGCGCCCGGGGGGATGAAGACCGTCGAGCTCGATGGGCACGAGATCGTCATCTGTAATTGCGACGGAACTTATTACGCCATCCAGCGGCGCTGCGGACATATGAATGCCCCGTTGGAAATGGGCACCCTCGACGGCAAGATCGTAACCTGCGCCATGCACTGCGCCCAGTTCGATATTACTACAGGCCAAGCGCTCTCCGGCCCGGTTCCAGTGGACATGGGCAACGAGAGCCTTCCGCCCAGATTGGCAGCATTCATGCAGCACGTGGAAATGCAGATGAAGCATGTCCGCACGGAATCCCTCCGTACCTACGAGACGAAAGTCGAAGCCGGCTGGGTTCACGTCGCGCCATGATTCGCACGTCAGCGCGAATCCATATGGCATCAAATGTTTGCGACTGCGGAGATCCGGGCGGTGGCTTATCACCTGCGGTCTTTGTAGCGGTACGAATGGTTTCGCCTAACGTAACATACGTGACGCGACTTTAGCCGCCCGGATGGAATGGCATCCCGGGATGCCCCGCGCCTGCCGGTTCCGGCGTGTCTACGTCAAGATTGACGACAATCGGGTCTTGCCCGTTTCGAACCACCACTGCTTCGCAAATCTCGTTCGCACTGGCATTGATTTCCTGATGTGGCACGTAAGGCGGCACATAGATAAAATCTCCTGGCTGAGCTTCGGCGCTGAGTTCCAGGTGATCTCCCCATCGCATTCGCACACGGCCCCTCACAACATAGAGCACGGTCTCCAACTCCCCGTGATGGTGCGGTCCGGTCTTGGCTTCAGGTCGCACCACCATGGTGCCGGCCCATAGTTGGTTTGCGCCGGTGCGTGCATGCGTGATGGCCGCCGCCCGCGTCATGCCAGACGTTTGTGGTGTGTTCGTGTCGAGTTCGCCAGCATGCACAATCTTGACGCCGTGTTCCTTCCAATCCATGTCCATCACCTCTGTCTATCCCGACCAGGTCTACTTTTCGATGGCACTACCGGCAATCCGGCCTCTAAAACATTCAGGTTCAATGCTCGTGCCACGCCATCGCCATCGGCAGGGTCGGCTCTTCGGCGGTTTGCAATATCACGATTGTGACCTGATGGAGGCACTCTGGAAGAAGAGCCCAGGAGTCCCAGTTATTCTGAGCGCTCCGAAGACCGGTGCGCGGGTCGCGCTTGATAGCGTGGTTGAGGTCAGAAAAGCGCAGAGGATCGCGGAAAAAGAAGATTGGAGTATGGTTTCCGACGATGTCCCAATTTCCGTCCTCAGTGTAGAACTTGAGAGCAAACCCGCGGATATCGCGCTCCGCATCGGCAGCCCGGCCTTCCCCAGCGACGGCCGAAAAGCATGCGAACACAGGCAGCTGCTTTGCAACCTTCGAACAAATCGCCGCCTTAGTGTACTTGGTGATGTCGTGGGTCGTCCTAAACGTTTCATGCGTGCCCCAGTCCGTGTTACCTGCTGACAAACTTCTGGCGTATTCTATCAAACCCGGGAGGAAGTTTGATGCAGGTCACCATCGAGTTGCAAGAAGACATCGGGCAACAGCTCACCAGCGAATGGCGGGACCTTCCGCGCGCTGCCCTCGAAGCCCTAGTGCTGGAAGCTTATCGCGCGAAGAAGCTCAGCGCAGAACAACTTTGCCGGCTGCTGGAATTCGAAAGCCGGTACGATTTGGATGGATTCCTCAAGCAGCACGAAGTATGGCTTGAATACTCCCTCCAGGACTTCGAGCGCGAGGCCGAGGCCAGCGCCCGACTGTGGCAGCAGCGCAGGGCAGAGATGGAGCACGATCAAAGTGAAGAACGGCC
>Ga0181535_10005541_pt1 | contig 13462 bp, 12 predicted proteins | sample PEATcosm2014_Bin_44_FD_119774 | JGI IMG/M metagenome (GOLD analysis project Ga0181535, IMG submission 119774) | Peatland microbial communities from MTU Mesocosm Facility, Houghton, MI, USA - PEATcosm2014_Bin17_30_metaG | ecosystem: Environmental > Terrestrial > Soil > Wetlands > Peat | place...
ATGCCGCACCCCGAACGCGCCAGCTCCACGCTGCTCGGCTCCGAGGACGGGCTGGTGCTGCTGCGCTCGCTCGTCTCGTCCGCCGCCACCAGCGCGGCCGCGTAGGCACCGCGCCGCCGCCGCCGCCGTGCGCGTCATCAATTCTTCAGCCGCACTCCGTATGGTTGACCTCGTATGCACGTGCGGACAGTTCGGCGCACCGGTGGACCGGCTGTGCGCCCGCTGTGGGCCCCTCACCGGCGCGCGCCGGCGCTCGCCGTCGCCGCGGCGGTCGCGCTCGTCGGGCTCGTCGCGGCGTCGCCGTCCGCGTCGGGCGCGGTGCGCCGGGCGTCCCCGACCCACCGGCTGACCGCCGGACGCGCCATCGACGCCAGGTTCTTCGAGCCCGGGGCGTGCGTCGAGTTCGCGCCGACGTCGGGTGACCGCCACCTGACCGTCTTCCTCGACGCCGGCCACGGCGGCCTCGATCCGGGCGGCGTGGGGCAGACCCAGACGGGCCAGACGATTTACGAGGCCGACGAGACGCTTCCGGTCGAGCTCGATGCGGCGAAGCTCCTCGAGGCCAAGGGCTTCACCGTGGTCGTGTCGCGCACCGGGGCCGAGACGGTCGTCCGCCCTCAGCCCGGCGACGTCTCCGGCGGTCTCTTCACCGTCCAGGGCGAGCACGACGACGTGGCGGCGCGCGACGTCTGCGCCAACGACGCCAAGGCGAACGTCCTCGTGGGCATCTACTTCGACGCCGGCGGGTCCTCCTACGACGCCGGCAGCGTGACGGGATACGACACCGCGCGCCCCTTCTCGGCGCAGAACCTCCGGCTGGCGACCTTGATGCAGAACGACGTCCTCTCTGCCATGAACGCCCAGGGCTGGGGGATCCCCAACCTCGGGGTGTCGGACGACAGCGAACTGGGCGGGCCCGCGATGAGCGACGCCGCCGCCAACTACGGGCACCTGCTCCTGCTCGGCCCGGCCGACCCCGGCTTCTCCACCACGCCGAGCGAGATGCCGGGCGCGCTGATCGAGCCGCTCTTCATCACCGACCCCTTCGAGGGGAGCATCGCCGCCAGCGCGTCCGGCCAGGTCGTGATCGCCGGCGGCCTCGCCCAGGCCGTCGAGCAGTACTTCGCCCCGGCGGCGCCGGGGGGCCAGAATTCAGAGGCCGCCAAGCCGACGAGGCACGACAAGGAGTCGAGGCCGGCCCCCTGACCCGGTCAGGTCCGGGCGCGCGAGATCTCGGCCTTCTGGAGGACGGCGGCGCTCACACCGGCCGCCCGCCAGGTGGCGTACGTGATGCCCTTGCGCTCGCCGTAGGCCTTGGCCACCTTGATGAATTGCTTCTCCAGCGCGCTCAGGTCCTTGACCTGGTTCCCCCGCGACCGCTCGTCGAGCAGGTCCTTCTGCTCCTGGAGCAGGTGGAGGCGGGTGAGTGCGTCGGCGTTGGCCAGCTGGGACTCGATCGCCGCCAGCCGGCGGTCGATGGAGGCCGGCGTGCGCTTGCGGCCCCGCTTGGGCTTGGACGTCTCGAGCGCCTCGAGATAGTGGCGGACGGATGCACTCTCGGCACGCCCACGAGCGAGGGCGGCCTTGTGGCCGGTGCTCATGGGCTTGCGAGGAGCCGGAGTTTTTGCCTTGGTTGCCATGCCCCCATTGTGACGCGTCGGGAGCAACCATATGCAGCAATGCTCGATGTTTCTCCGCATCTCATTTTGGATGAAGGAGCGCGCAGGGATCCGCCATTTCCCGCATCCCAAACCACATAATCCGGAGTTTTCGGCTCGGTCATTGGGGCGGCCCGCATGTGCCATTTCCATTCGTCCCGCGGGTTACCCTGCGGTGTGGCCGCGCCACCGGTTGCAACCATCGATGCCAGGGAGCGCCGGACGATGGCCGGGGTGCTCCTCGGCGCCGCCGCCATCATCGTCGCCTACTGGGTCGCCTGGCTGGCGCACCGCTCCCTGGTGGCCTCGGAGACCGGCGCGGCGTACACCCAGTTCGAGGACGCGTTCCCCCTGGCCGACGGCTGGCTGGCGCTGTGCCTGGTCGCCGCCTCGTACTGCCTCGTGACGGCGCGGCGGGCGGCCCTGTTCTGGCTCCTCGTCGGCGGCGGGGCGGGGCTCTACCTCCTCGGGATGGACGTGCTCTACGACCTGCAGCACGGGGTCTGGGGCAAGGGCGCCAACGGCGTGGTGGAGCTGGTCATCAACCTCTTGACCCTCGGCCTCTCCCTCTTCGTCCTGCGCTGGGCCTGGACCCGCCGAGAGGCCCTGCTGTCGCCGTGACCCCTGAATCTCCGTGACCCCTGAACCTCCGTGACCCAGTTCAGCTTCGACCCCGCCACCTACCTCGACCTGATGCGCGCCGAGGTGCCGGCCTACGGCCGACTGCAGGCGGCGGTGGCCGGGGCGAGCGACGGCCTGCCCGTCACGTCGGTGCTCGATCTCGGGACCGGCACCGGCGAGACCCTCGCCGCCGTGCTCGAGCGCCACGGCGGCGCGGCGGCGGTCGGGATCGACAAGAACGAGGCGATGCTCGACGCGGCCCGGGCCCGGCTCCGCGGGCTCCCGGTCGAGCTCGTGGTGGCCCAGCTGACCGACCCTCTGCCGCCGGGGCCCTTCGACCTGGTTGTCTCGGCCCTGGCCGTGCACCACCTCGAGGGTCCCGACAAGGCCGCCCTGTTCGCCCGCGTGGCGGCCGTGCTGGGACCCGGCGGCCGTTTCGTGTTGGGTGACGTGGTGATCCCGGTCGATCCGGCCGACGCGGTGACGCCGCTGAGCGGCGGCCACGACCGACCGTCGACCCTCGCCGAGCAGCTGGGCTGGTTGGCCGACGCCGGGTTCGTCGCTGCCCGCGTGTGGGCGGAGCGGGACCTCGTGGTGCTCCGCGCCGACCGCCCCGGCTGAGCGCTCAGCCCGCCGCCGCCCACTCGCGCACCAGCTGGCGCGCCTCGCTCTCGGTGCGCGGGACCCCGCCCCGGGCGCCCATCTCGATGACGAAGGCGGTGGCCGCCGCGACGCCGTTCACGAAGAGCTGGTGGCGTTGGGCGGTGGTCAGGTCGAAGTCGGTGGTCGAGATCCCTGCGTTGTCCACGAAGATGGTGCGACCGGCAGTGGCGGCGTCGACGCTGTAGCCGTCCCACTCGCTCATCATCGTGTGCAGGCAGCCCCGCGCCTCGCCGTAGGCGCTCTTCGCCGCCTGGGTGGACGGGACCTCGGTCTGGAGGGAGGACAGCTTGACCCCGATGGTGGGCCAGCGGGGCTCCCCGCCGTCCTCGCGGTCGAAGGCGTTGATCGGGAAGTTCCGCAGCATGCCGCCGTCCACCCACGTCACCGTGCCGCCCTCGTAGCGGGTGCGGATGGTGCCCCCACCGGGGCGGGGCACGTCGACCTCGGCCGGCCGCGCCGTGAAGGTGACCGGCTCGAAGAAGAACGGGATCGACATGGACGCGCGCACGGCCGTCACGACGTCCTGGGTGTCCCGGTCCTGCCCGTAGTAGCCGTAGTCCCAGGGCAGGCGGACCAGCTGGCCGCGGGTGACGTCCGACGTGTGCACGACGAGCCGGTAGCGGCGGCTCGGGGGGAGGCTCATGCCGGGGTCCTCCTCCTGGGTGATCGCGAGATCCGCGAAGGTGTGCACGCCGAGGTCGTGCATGATCGGCTCGAGCCAGGTGAAGAGGTAGGCGCCGTCGTAGACGCCCATCTTGTGGGTGAGCACCTCCGCGGAGGACAGCAGTTCGCCGGCGTTGCCGAAGTGGTGGTCGAGAAACGAGTGCAGCTTGCCCTTGGGCATGAACTCGGTGAAGGTCAGGTTGTCGAGGTACCCCTGGAGGGTCGACATGGGGTCGCCCTTCTTGGAGATCGCCGCGATGAGCGATGCCGCGATGGCGCCGGCGCTCGTCCCGGCCACCCGCTGGAAGCGGTAGCCGGCCTCGGCCAGCGCGGAGACGGCCCCCACGATGCCGATGCCCTTGACGCCGCCGCCCTCGAGGGCGAGGTCGGCGACGAGCTCCTTGGACCCGCCCCCGCTCCACCCGTCCGCCGCCAGCAGCTTCGCCGCCGCCTGGTCGAACCGCCCCTGGAGCTCGGCCGAGCGGGAGTACCCGTACGGCGCGGCGGGGTCGATCACGACGTCCCCGGTCGAGTCGGACTGCCCTGCGCCGGAACCGCCCATGATGAGCCCCCTCCCGTTCGCTGCGACGGACGAAAGCGTATCGAGTCCCAGCGCCGGTTTCTCGTGGCGCACACCGGTCTGCCAGGCGGTTTGGGGAGTTTGGCGCGGCCTCTAATCTGGAGGTCACCATGACCCCTCCGGCAGAGGCGCTGCGGTCCGACCCGCCGCCGGCAGAGGAGGAGTCCCTGCACCGTGCGCTCGGCCTGACGGACGACGAGTTCGAGGCCGTCGGCAAGATCCTCGGCCGCCCGCCCAACCACCTCGAGCTGGCCCTCTACGCCGTCATGTGGAGCGAGCACTGCTCCTACAAGTCGTCCCGGCTCCACCTGCGGCGCCTGCCCACCGAGGGCCCCCGGGTGCTCGTCGGACCGGGCGAGAACGCCGGGGTGATCGACGCCGGGGACGGCATCGCGGTGGCCATCCGGATCGAGAGCCACAACCACCCCTCCGCGATCGAGCCCTACCAGGGCGCCGCCACCGGCGTGGGCGGCATTCTGCGCGACATCTTCACCATGGGGGCACGGCCGCTGGCGGTGATGGACCCGCTCTTCTTCGGGCCACCCGACGACGCCCGCCAGCGTTGGCTGGTCGAGGGGGTGGTGAGCGGGATCTCCGGCTACGGCAACTCCGTCGGCGTGCCCACCGTCGGCGGCGAGCTGACCTTCGACCTCTGCTACGCCCAGAACCCGCTCGTCAACGTGCTCTGCATGGGCGCCCTGCCGACCGAGCGGCTCGTGCTCGGCATCGCGTCGGGCCCGGGCAACCTGGCCGTCCTGCTCGGCTCGAGCACGGGTCGCGACGGCATCGGTGGGGTCAGCGTGCTGGCCTCCGCCGGCTTCAGCGGCGACGAGGAGGGCGCGGACGACACCAAGCGGCCGAGCGTCCAGGTGGGCGACCCCTTCGAGGAGAAGCGGCTCATCGAGGCCTGCCTCGAGCTGCTCGACACCAAGCTCGTGGTCGGGATCCAGGACCTCGGCGGTGCCGGCCTGGCCTGCGCCACGAGCGAGACGGCGGGACGGGGCGGCGTCGGCATGGACGTCGACGTCGCCGCGGTGCCCCGGCGCGAGGAGGGCATGGAGCCGTGGGAGGTGATGACCAGCGAGAGCCAGGAGCGCATGCTCGCCATCGTCACCCCCGAGTCGTGGCCCGCGGTGGCGGCCATCTGCGCCAAGTGGGAGGTGCGGGCCACCGTCATCGGCACGGTCACCGAGCCCGATCCCGCCGGTGGGGGCCGCCTGCGCATCCGCGACGGCAGAGACGGCCCCGTGCTGGCCGACGTGCCGGCCGCCTCCCTCTCGGACGACGCGCCGCTCTACGACCGCCCCCGGCACGCGCCGGCGCGCCGGCGCGCCGAGCCGCCCGCCCCGCCCGCCGACTGCGCCGCCGACCTGCTGGCGTTGCTGCGCTCGCCGCGCTGGGTCTACCGCCAGTACGACCACCAGCTCTTCTTGAACACGGTGGAGGGGCCCGGGGGCGACGCCGCGCTCCTGCGACTGGCCGGTCCGGGGCTGCCCCCCTCCTCGCGCGGGGTCGCCGTGACGACCGACTCCAACCCGCGGGCCTGCGCGCTCGACCCGCGGGCGGGCACGGCGCTCGTGCTCGCCGAGGGCGTCGCCAACCTGGCCTGTGTCGGCGCCACACCGGCCGCCGTCGTCAACTGCCTCAACTTCGGCAACCCCGAGCACCCCGAGGTCATGTGGCAGCTCTCCGAGTGCATCGACGGGATGGCCGAGGCGTGCCGCGCCCTGTCCCTGCCGGTGATCGGGGGCAACGTCAGCCTCTACAACGAGAGCGGGGGCGCCGACATCGACCCGACGCCGGTGCTCGGGGTGCTGGGGCTCGTCGACGCCGTGACGGCGCGGCCGCCCGGCCGGGCCTGGTCCAACGGGGACACGGTTGTCCTGCTGGGCGCGCGGTCGGCCCCGGACAGATCGTTCCCGCTCGAAGGCACGCGCTGGGCCACCGAGCGGCGCGACCACCGCACCGGCGACGTGCCCGCCGTGGACTTCGCGACGCACGCCACGCTGTGCGCCTTCGTCGCCGGGCTCATTGCCGCGCAGGTGGGTGGCGCGGTCGGCGACGGCCCGGTGCACGCCGTGCACGACGTGTCGGGGGGCGGCCTCGCGCTGGCGCTGGCCGAAATGGCGGCGGCTGCGGGCACCGGGTGTGCGCTCGACGTCGAGGACGCCGCCGAGCTCTTCACCGAGCTGCCGTCGCGCTTCGTGGTCGCCACCCCGGTGCCCGACGAGCTGTGTGCCCGGGCCACCGCCCTCGGGATCCCCGCCGCCGTGCTGGGCCGGGCCGGTGGCGACCGCTTCGCCCTCGGTGGACTGGTGGATCTCCCGCTCGAGGCCTTGCGCGAGGCCGAGGAGGGCAACCTGGCCCGCGTCCTGGGCGACTCCTGATGGCACGGGCCTGTGAGAGAATGGTCGCTGCGTGAAGGAAGCGTGCGGTGTCTTCGGTGTCTACGCGCCCGGAACGAGGGTGGCCAACCTCACGTTCGACGGGCTCTTCGCCCTGCAGCACCGGGGCCAGGAGTCGGCCGGCATGGCGGTCAGTGACGGGGACACCGTCACCGTCGTCAAGGACATGGGACTCGTGGCCACGGTCTTCGACGAACGCACGCTGTCGGGATTGGCCGGTCATCTGGCCATCGGTCACACCCGCTACTCGACGCACGGCGCCTCGGACTGGGCGGGGGCCCAGCCCGTCTATCGGCCCGTCGGACGGGCCGGTTTCGCGCTCGGGCACAACGGCAACCTGACCAACACCCGCGCCCTGGCCGAGAAGGTGGGGATGCTGCCCGGGTCGATCGCCACCGACAGCGACGTGGTCGCCGAGTTGCTGGCGCAGTCCTTCCCCGAGTCCGAGGACCTCTCCACCGCGCTGCAGCTGGTGCTGCCGATCCTCGAGGGTGCGTTCTCCCTCGTCCTCATGAGCTCCGAGCGTCTCTTCGGCGTGCGCGACCCGTACGGGTTCCGCCCCCTCTGCCTGGGCCGGCTCGGTCCCGCCGACGCCCCCGAGGGATGGGTGCTCGCCTCCGAGACGCCGGCCCTCAGCGTCATCGGCGCCACCTTCGTGCGCGAGATCGCACCCGGCGAGTTGGTGGTGATCGACGCCGACGGGCCCACCAGCCTCGAGGTCCCCTGGCTGCGCGACGTGACACCGCGTCTGTGCATCTTCGAGTTCGCCTACATCGCGCGGCCCGACAGCAGGCTCTACGGCCGCGAGGTCCACGAGACCCGCTGCCGCATGGGCGCACTGCTGGCGGCGCAGGCGCCCGCCGAGGCCGACATGGTGATGGGGGTGCCCGAGTCCGGGGTCCCCGCCGCGGAGGGCTTCGCGCGGGCGAGCGGGATCCCCTACGGGCAGGGCCTGGTGAAGAACCGCTACATCGGCCGCTCGTTCATCGCGCCGGGGCAGCAGGAGCGGGCCGACGCGGTGCGACGCAAGCTCAACCCGCTGACCGACGCCATCGCGGGCAAGCGGCTCGTGGTGGTGGACGACTCCATCGTGCGCGGAACGACGCAACGCTCGGTCATCCGCATGCTGCGCGAGGCCGGGGCGGCGGAGGTGCACCTGCGCATCTCGTCCCCGCCGTGGCGCTGGCCCTGCTTCTACGGCATCGACACACCCTCCTACGAGGAGTTGCTGGCGACCGACCACACCGTCGAGGAGATGGCCGAGATCCTCGGGGCGGACTCGTTGGCCTACATCAGCATCGAGAACCTGAAGGAGGCCATCGGCGCCGACGGAGGGTTCTGCGACGCGTGCTTCACCGGCGACTACCCGACGCCTGTCGCCCACGCCGCGCCCGCGCCGGTCACCCTCGGCCGGACGGCGCCGGTGACGGCCAAGGTCCACCAGGCCGCGCTGCCCGGGGTCTGAACGCCGTGGGACAGGGCGGCGCCACCTACGCCGGCGCCGGTGTGGACATAGCCGCCGGAGATGCCGCCGTCGAGCGCCTGCGTTCCATGGTGGCGGGCATCGGCGGGTTCGGTGGCCAGTTCCCGCTCGACACGGACCGCTTCACCGAGCCGGTGCTGGTGGCGTCGACCGACGGGGTGGGCACGAAGCTGGTGGTGGCCCGGGCCACCGGCCGCTTCGGGACCGTCGGCATCGACCTCGTCGCCATGTGCGTCGACGACCTGGTGTGCGTCGGTGCCGAGCCGCTGTTCATGCTCGACTACATCGCCACCGGCAAGGTCGACCCCGACCACGTCGCCACGGTGGTGGCCGGCGTGCACGAGGGCTGCCGCCAGGCCGGCTGCGCGCTGATCGGCGGCGAGACGGCGGAGCACGCCGGCGTCATGGCGGTCGACGAGCTCGACCTGGCCGGCTTCGCGGTCGGCGTGGTGCAGCAGGGCACCCAGCTGGGGCCCGAGAGGGTGCGGGCGGGCGACGCCATCGTGGGTCTGGCCTCCCCCGGGCTGCGCTCCAACGGCTACACGCTGGCGCGCCACGTGCTGCTCGAACGGGCGGGCCTCGACCTCGGTGACCCGGCCTGGCAGGGCGCAGACCACAGCGTCGCCGACGAGCTCCTTCGCCCCTCGGTGATCTACACGCCGGCCGTCCTCGCCACCCGGGCCGCCCTGGGCGCCGCGCTGCATGCCTGCGCGCACATCACCGGCGGGGGGATCGTCGGCAACCTGCCCCGGGCCCTCCCCGACGAGCTGGGGGCGCGGCTGGACCGCTCGTCCTGGGAGGAGCCGCGCGTCTTCGCCGAGATACAGCGCCTCGGCGCGGTGGACTCCGACGAGATGGACCGGGTGTTCAACCGGGGCATCGGGATGGCGCTGGTGGTCGATCCCGCTGCGGCGGACGCTGCGCTCGCCGCGCTGGCGGAGGCGGGCCGGGAGGCGAAGGTGATCGGCGAGGTCACCGCCGGCGGGCCCGGCGTGCACATCGCGTGAGCGGGGCCGACGCCTTCGGCGAGCTGCGCGACCACCTGCTGGCGCACTCGGTCAAGACCGGGGACTTCACCCTCAAGTCGGGTCGCAGGAGCACGTGGTTCATCGACTCGAAGCAGACGGTCTGTCGGCCCGAGGCCATGGTCCTCGTGGCCGACGCCGTGCTGTCGGTGATGCCCCCCGAGGCCACCGCCATCGGGGGCTTGACCATGGGGGCCGACCCGGTGGCCTTCGTGACCGCCGGGGTGGCGGCGACGCGGGGTCGCCCGCTCAAGGCCTTCAGCGTGCGCAAGGAGGCCAAGGACCACGGCGCCGGGGGGCGCATCGCCGGTGCGCTCGACCCGGGCGACAAGGTCGTCGTCACCGAAGACACCGTCACGCGCGGCACCTCGCTCCTCGAGGCGGCGCACGCCGTGCAGGAGGCAGGGGGCGAGGTCGTGCTGCTCGTCGCCGTGGTCGATCGCGGCGGGACGGTCGAGGCCATGGCGGCCGCCGAGGGGATCCCCTTCCGCGCCATCCTCAGCGCGCCCGACCTCGGGTTCGCCTACGAGGGGGCCTGAGCTCCGGTCGTCACGTTGCGTGCGTGCCGGGCGGCACGCGCTGGTCACGCGACGGGTCAAAGATCAGACAACCGGGCCCGAGGTCGTTGCCCCCGGTGACTTTCTTCCCTATATTGCGTTGGGGGATCGAGACCGCGGAGGTAGCTCGTGTCCAAGGCCAGTCACACCCGTACCCGGCGACACGCTTCGGGTCGGGTGACCCCGTCGAGGTTGCGGCGCAACACTGTCATCGCCGTCGACGGCGTCCTGGCCCTCGGCACCGGAGCCCTGGGCGGCCTCTTCGCCACCGGCGCCGCGACGGCGGCCGCACCCACCCCCGGTTGGACCGGGGCGCAGACCCCGTTGCCGAGCGGACCGAACGCCCCGGCGTCGCCGGACCCGAGCAGCGGGTGGGCCTCGGTGTCGTGCGTGTCGGCAGCGTTCTGCGGGGCGGGAGGGTCCTACGAGGATTCAGCCCACATCGACCAGGCACTGCTCGGCGTCAAGTCGGGGGGCTCATGGTCTGTGGTCGCAGCACCCCTTCCCTCTGACGCCGCACCGAGCCAGGCTGCGTTCATCGAAACCGTGACCTGCCCGTCAGAGGGCAGGTGCGTCGCGCTCGGCGACTACGAGGATTCGACCGACCGCTTTCACGCTGTCATCGAGACGCTGACCGGCGGCACGTGGTCCGACATGGAGGCGCCGCTGCCTCCTGATGCCGCCACCGGCTCGGGCTTCGGCGCCTTTCTCAAGTCGGTCGACTGCCAGAGCGCCCAGAGCTGTATCGCCGTCGGCGACTACAAGAGCGTCAACGGGACCGGTGACCACGAGTACGGCCTGATCGACACCTACAGCGGCGGCGTGTGGAGCGCCCAGGCGGCGCCACAGCCGGCGGACGCGGGCACCCACCAGGAGGTCTACCTCAAGGACGTCTCGTGCCCGAGCGTAGGTCCGTGCGCCGCCGTGGGGTACTACGTCAACGCCAGCGACGACGAGCAGGCCCTCGTCTTCCAGCCCATGGGCACCTCCTGGACCGTCGACGCCCTCGCACTGCCCCCGGGCTCCGACACGGGGACGAACGAGTACAGCGAGCTGACGTCGATCTCGTGCTCCGGAGCGATCTGCGAGGCGGCCGGTCAGGTCGCGGACTCGTCGGACAACGATCACGGGCTGCTCGCGCAGTACGCCGGCGGGGCGTGGAGCACGGCGATGGCCCCCGAGCCTGCCAACGGCGGGACCGGTGGGAACCAGGAAGCGGGCCTCGACGACGTGGCCTGCACCTTCGACGGCATCTGCAACGCAGTCGGCTACTACGACGACCAGGCGAACGACGTCTCCCGCCCGCTGATCGACACGGTCAACGGCGCCACGATCACCGCCACGGAGGGTCCGCAGCCGGCCGACGCGGCGACCGGTGCCCACATGGGTGCCGAGCTCGATTCCGTCTCGTGCCTCTCCGGGACTCAGTGCACGGCCGTGGGCGACTACCGCAACAATTCGAACTCGGGCAAGGACGTGGCCCTCCTCGACTCGTCGTCGGGGGGCTCGTGGAGCAATGTCGTCGCACCCGTCCCGGCCAACGCCGGCACAGGCGCCCAGGCATCGTCCTTCCTCGAGTCAGTGGATTGCGGCTCGAGGAGCGCCTGTGAGGCCGTCGGCGACTTCGAGGACGCCTCGGGCAACGAGTTCGGGCTGAACGACACCTACACCCCGCCGGAGGGCTACTACTCGGTGGCCTCCGACGGCGGCATCTTCAACTACGGCAGCGCGAACTTCCACGGCTCGCGGGGCGGCCAGGCGATCAACGCGCCGATGGTCGGCATGGCGGCCACCCCGGGCAACGGGGGCTACTGGGAGGTCGGCTCCGACGGGGGTATCTTCAGCTACGGCAACGCCCTCTTCCACGGCTCGACGGGCAGCCTGAAGCTCAACGCGCCCATCGTGGGCATGGCGGCCACCCCCGACGGCGGGGGCTACTGGCTGGTGGCCACCGACGGCGGCATCTTCAACTACGGCGATGCCGGCTTCTACGGCTCGACGGGGAGCATCCACCTCAACAAGCCCATCGTCGCCATGGCGGCCACCCCCGACGGCCACGGCTACTGGCTCGTGGCGAGCGACGGGGGCATCTTCGACTACGGCGACGCCGGCTTCTACGGCTCACGCGGGGGCCAGCCCCTCAACAAGCCCATCGTGGGCATGGCCGCCGACGCCACCGGGCTGGGGTACTGGCTCGTGGCGAGTGACGGGGGCATCTTCGACTACGGCGACGCCTCGTTCCTGGGCTCGGCCGGCTCGCTCCCCCTCAACCGGCCGATCGTCGGCATGTTGGGCGCGCCCGGAGGCGGTGGGTACTGGCTCGTCGCCTCCGACGGCGGCATCTTCAGCTACGGCGACGCTGCCTTCCACGGCTCGACCGGGGGCCTCGCGCTCGACGCACCCATCGTCGCCATGGGGTGATCTCGCCGCGTCGCCGCGCCGGGACGCCACGCTGCTGCTCGCCCGAGCACGTCAGCGATCGGGGACTTCGAGTGTCCTCCGGTAGACGTTCGTCTGGCGCATCTCGAAGCCCATGCGCAGGTAGAGCCGGTGGGCCGCCTCGCGGTGGGGCCGCGACGTGAGGTCCACCGTGCGTGCACCCAGCTCCGCCGAGCGGTCGAGCGCCGCCTGCACGAGCGCCGCCGCCACCCCGCTCCCCCGGGCGGCCGCGTCGACCACCACGTCCTCGATCCACGCCCGCACGCCGGTCGGGACCCGGAAGGCGGCCAGGGTCAGCATGCCCACGACGCGCTCCTCGTCGCGCGCCACGAAGAGCGTGGTGGCGGGGTCGGCCACGATCTGCTCGAGCGCGGCACGGGTAAGCGGCGGGGACGACGAGGACAGCTGGGGGACGAGCGCCGCCACCGCGGCGCACAGGTCGTCGCCGACCGACCCGGCGGCTTCGACCGCGATCACGACGTCGCCGAGCCGCCCCGCCACATCGGTTGGCGCACGCTGTCGTAGAGGACGTCGCGCTGCTCGCCGTTGATCGCCGCGAAGACGTGGTCGCCCCAGCGATCCGAACCGACGAGCGGTTGTGGCAGCGCCTCGCGGGTGAACCATCCGACGTCGCGCGTCTCGAGCGGGTGCGGAGCGAGCTCTCCGCCGATGGCACGGCAGTAGAAGAGCAGCGAGTACAGGGGCACCCGCGTGAAACCGAGGCGCAGGCCGTCGAGGACCGCGATGAGACGCACCGGCTCCACGATGATGCCCGTCTCCTCCTCGACCTCCTTCACCACCACCTCGGCCGCCGAGTAGCCGACGTCGCACCAGCCGGTCGGGTAGAGCCAGATGCCCGAGTCGGCGCGCTGAATCAGCAGCAGCTCGCCCTTGTCGTTGCCCACCGCGGCGCCGACGGCGACCTTGGGTGTCACGTAGCCGGGGACGCCCTTCCCCACCGTGTCCATCCACTCCTGCACCAGGCCCCCGGCGTAGTCGGGGTGGTCGACCTCGCCGTCCGCCTCGGCTCTGATGTCAGCGGCCACCTTGAGGATCTCCTCGAACCGCTCCTGCTCGTAGAGGCTCTCGGTGAACCCCAGGCCAGTGCGCGCGATGGCCGAGAGGGCCTCGCTCCAGCGCAGCAGCGTCTTGAGGGGGACGTCGCGGTCGTCGTTCGGGTCCACGGCCGGTGACGCTACCGCGGCCCGCCGTGTGCGCCAGAATGGAGCCGTGCCCGTCAACGAGGATTGCCGCCATTACGTCATGCGGACGACCCCCCGCGGCGACCGCCTCGAACGCTGCAAGGTGGACGCCAACGAGCCCCTGCCGTTCGCCTGCCCCGACGGGTGCGTCTTCTACGAGCCACGC
>Ga0181535_10005543_pt1 | contig 13462 bp, 8 predicted proteins | sample PEATcosm2014_Bin_44_FD_119774 | JGI IMG/M metagenome (GOLD analysis project Ga0181535, IMG submission 119774) | Peatland microbial communities from MTU Mesocosm Facility, Houghton, MI, USA - PEATcosm2014_Bin17_30_metaG | ecosystem: Environmental > Terrestrial > Soil > Wetlands > Peat | place...
AAAAGTTCTCGAAAAAAACTGCGATTCCGAATATCCCCTTTCGCTCAGCGCACATGAGATGTGGAACACGATCAGGGCTTTGCCGGAGGTCTCTGAGATCAAACGGTCAGCCTGTAGCCTATGCCGGACTCGGTGATGATGAGTTTGGGGTTGGCCGGGTCGGCTTCCAATTTTTCGCGAAGGCGTGTCATGTAAACACGCAAATAATGGGTGTGTTCCTCGTGGTTCGCGCCCCAAACGGTCTGGAGAATGTGCCGGTGGGTCAGCACTTTTCCGGCGTGCTGGATGAACAGTCGCAGCAGCGCGTATTCGGTCACGGTCAGTTTGATCACCTGTCCTTTGCGCGTGACGTTGCGGTTGACGAGATCCACCACCAGGTCGCCGGCGTGAAAAACCGGTTCGTCCACCTTGTCCTTGGCCGAGTGACGCAATGCGGCGCGCAATCGCGCGAGCAGTTCGTCGGAGTTGAAGGGTTTGGTGACATAGTCGTCGGCGCCGGCGTCGAGCGCGGCAACCTTGCCTTTTTCATCATCGAGGACGGACAACACGATGACCGGCGTTTGACTCCATTCCCGCAATTGGCGCAACACTTCCTGCCCGGATAAATCAGGCAGGCCGATGTCGAGAATCACCAGATCGGGGCGGTGTTGCGCGGCGAGGATAAGCCCCTCCCGTCCGGTCAGGGCGGATAAAACACGGTAGCCATTGGCTTCAAGCGTGATGGTAAGCAGGCGGCGGATTTGCGGTTCGTCGTCCACGATGAGCACGAAAAGTTTGGGTGGGACGGTCATTCTTTTTCCTCCGGAACAGGCGGCATGGCGGCGCTGGGCAATTTTACGGTAAAAACCGCGCCGCCGCCGGGACGGTTGGCGGCGGTTGCCGTGCCGCCTTGGGCCTCGGCAAATCCCTTGACGAGGGAGAGGCCGATGCCAGTTCCGCCCGCAGCCGCGTTCGGGCCGCGTTGAAAGCGGTTGAACAACCGGGCGGCGTCACCCGGCGGCAAGCCGGGCCCGTTGTCCGCCACTTCCAGAACAATTTGGCCGGAGCCGGGCGCGACGCGGACTTCAATGGTTGTTCCCGGCGGGGTATGCATGGCGGCGTTGCCGAGAAGATTGACAAAAATCTGTTCCGTCAACGTGCCGTCGAGTTTCACCGGCGGCAGGTGGGGGGGCAGATTGATTTTCAGGAGATGCCCATCCAAGGCGTGGCCCAACGTTTTGCGCGCATCGTCGAGCAAGTCGTGCAAATCGTGCCAGTCGAAATTCGGGCGCAAATGTCCGGCGTCGAGCCGGGAGAGGTCGAGGAGGTTTTGCACGAGCCGGTTCAAACGGCCGGCGGCCTCGGTGAGTTCGCCGGCCAAGGATTCCTGGGCGGGGTTGAGCGGGCCGGTGGCGCGCAGGCCACCGGCCACGGTGCAGATGGCGGCCAGAGGGGTGCGTAATTCGTGCGAAACGGAATTCAACAAAGTTTTGCCGAACCGCTCGGATTCGGCCACGAGTTTGGCTTCGTGTTCCTCGTCGCGCAACCGCTGGCGGTCGAGCACGAGCGCGATTTGCCGGACAAAGGCGTCAAGCAAATCCCGTTGCGCGGGCGGGAGGGTGGATGAATCGTGAAAGAGCAGGCTCAACACGCCCGTCACCCGTTCGCCCGCCACGAGCGGCAGGTGCAATCCCTCCGACGACGCCAGCGTGTCCGTATCCCGTCCGGCGGGACGGCGATGTTGAAAGGCCCAGACGGCGACAGCCTGTTCCTTGTCGGGCAGCAGCCAAGTGCTGGCAAAATAAGGGGTAGGCGTCGCGCTGCCGGATTCTTCGGGCAGCGATAGGGCCACATGGGCGTGGAATGCCTCGCCCACCTGACGGATGACCACGGCGAGCAATTGGGCGAGATCGGGCGACTCGGCCAGTTGGCGGGTGAGGAGATAAAGCGCGGTGGCCCGCTGTTCGCGCAAGCGTTCGGCCATCTGTTGCGCGCGGACGCGGGCGGTGAGTTGTCCCAGGACGATTGCCACGACGAAATACATGCCAAACATCATCCCGTCCTGAACACTGGTGATGTAAAAAGTGAAGCGCGGCGGCAGAAAGAAATAGTTCCACAAGAGCGCGCTGAATGTGGCCGCGAAATAAACCGGCCCGCGTCCGGTGAACAACGCGAGCGTTACCACGGCGAGCAGATAAGTCAACGCCAGCGCGTAAACGCCGGCGAACCGATTCAACACGGCATTAAAGCCGGTCACCCCCGCGACCACCCCCGCCACCCACACATAGGCTTGCCAGTCCACCTTGAGCGGTAAGACCCTGCTCGACTGATGGATGAAAACCTTATCGCCGTCAGCGCGGACGGCGTGGATGTCAATCTGGCCGCTGTCACGGATCAGGCGGTTGAGCATCGAACCGCCGCGCAACAAATCAAGCGACCGCCAGCCCGCAGGTTTGCCGACGACGATCTGGGTCACGTTTTGTTCGCGCGCGATTCGCAGGAGGCCGCGCACCACGTCGTCGTCAGTGGTTGAGACGATTTCCGCGCCAAGTTCGCGGGCCAAAGCCAGGTGTTTGGCTAATCGCGTTTGATCCTCCGGCGGAAGCGATCCGGGGGTCTCGACGTAAACCGCCACCCAGGTCGCGTGCAGTTCCCCCACCAGCCGCCGCGTCCAGCGCACAAGCGCCGCGGAGGTGGGGCTGGAACTGATCGCGACCATGAGACGGTGGCCGGATTTCCACGGTTCAGTCACGCCGTGGGCTTGATGGTAGGCCAGCACGGTGTGGCCGACGTGTTCGGCGGCGAAGCGCAGGGCCAGTTCGCGCAGGGTGACCAGATTGCCGGGACGGAAAAAACGATCCTGAGCCGTCACGGCCCGGTCCGGCAGATAAACTTTTCCCGCGATGAGCCGCGCGCGCAGTTCGTCAGGAGGCAGGTCAACCAATTCCAGTTCCGCATCGGCGGTCATGGTGTCTGGAACGGTTTCGTGAACGGTGACGCCGGTGATTTGACGGACGGCTTCGGCGCGGCTTTCGATGTGTTGGATGTTGAGGGTGGTGAAGACATCAATGCCGGCGTCGAGGAGTTCATTCACATCCTGCCAGCGTTTGGGATGGCGCGAGCCGGACACATTGGTGTGAGCGAACTCATCCACCAGGACAAGTTGCGGACGCCGCGCGAGAATCCCGTCCAAATCCATCTCACTCAACGTCACGCCGTGATATTCGACCTCTTTGCGCGGAACGATGACCAGTCCGTCAAGCAAGGCCTGGGTTTCGGCGCGCCCGTGAGTTTCGACGATGCCGATCACGACATCCAAGCCCTCGCGCTGAAGTCCGCGGGCGGCTTCGAGCATGGCGTAGGTTTTGCCCACGCCCGGGCACATGCCGAGAAAGACCTTTAGTTGTCCGCGTTTCTCCCGTGCGGCCTCGCTTTGAATTGCGGCTAGTAATGCGTCGGGATTTGGGCGCTCTTCAGTCACGCAATCAGTCTAACTATTTTATTTCCAGTTTCCCAGCGTGATTTGCGCGGGAATTACGAACCCATTCGGATGAGCGGATTGATACGGAATGGCATTGAGCGTTCATTGGCCGTCCAACGCCAGATTCAGTTTCAAAACATTCACGCGCGGCTCGCCAAAAATCCCCCACTGCGGCGATTCAACGAATTTCTCCACGAGGGCGGCGACCCTGTCCTCGCTCCAGCCGCGCGAGGCGGCGACACGCTTGACTTGCAAGCGGGCGGCCTCGGGGCTGATGTGCGGGTCCAATCCGCTGCCCGAGGCATAGACCATGTCGGCCGGGACGGCGGCGTTTGTTGGCAGGTTGTTGCCTGTGATGAAGGCGGAGGCGTTGTTCATCACATTGGTTTTCAAAGCGCCGCTCGTCTGGCCGAGATTGCTTGCGCCGGATGGCACGGTGGCATAGCTGCCCGATGACGGGCGCGGCCAGAAATAATTCGTGCCGGTGAATTGCTGCGCAATAAGTTCCGAGCCGACGACTTTGCCGTTGCGTTCGAGCAAGCTGCCGTCTGCCTGGCTCTTGAAAGAGAGTTGGGCGATGACGGTGATGACGAGCGGATAAGCCATGCCCGCGATAACAGTCCACAGAATCGTCTGCCGAATGGATTGGATAATGAGCTTGATCATAATAATTTCCTTCAAAAGGGTTAGGGGGCGAGATGAACAGCCACGAGCAGGATGTCAATCAACTTGATGAAAATGAACGGCACGATGATACCTCCCGCGCCGTAGATAAGCATGTTGTCGCGCAGAATAATCGCCGCGCCAAGCGGTCTGTATTTCACGCCGCGCAACGCCAGCGGAATGAGCGCCACGATGATGAGGGCGTTAAAGATGACGGCGCTCAAAATCGCGCTTTGAGGCGAGTGCAGCCCCATGATGTTTAACTTGTCAAGCGGGCCTTTGCCGCCGGCGGTCGCGGCGTAAAGCATGCCGAACATGGCGGGAATGATGGCGAAATATTTTGAAACGTCGTTGGCAAAACTAAATGTCGTCAATGAGCCGCGCGTCATCAACAGTTGTTTGCCGATTTCGACGACTTCGATGAGCTTCGTCGGGTTGCTGTCGAGGTCCACCATGTTGCCGGCTTCGCGCGCGGCTTGCGTGCCGGTGTTCATGGCCACGCCGACGTCCGCTTGAGCGAGGGCGGGCGCGTCGTTCGTGCCGTCGCCAATCATGGCGATGAGTTTGCCGCCGGATTGTTCCTGGCGGATGCGCGCGAGCTTGTCCTCCGGTTTGGCTTGGGCGATAAAGTCGTCCACGCCCGCCTCGGCGGCGATGGCGGCGGCGGTGAGTTGGTTGTCGCCGGTGACCATGACGGTTTTGATGCCCATCTTCCGCAATTGGGCGAAACGCTCCTTGATCCCGCCTTTTACCACGTCCTTCAAACGGATGACTCCGAGTATCCGGGCGCCGTCGGCCACGAGCAGCGGCGTCGCGCCTTGCCGGGCAATTTCATCAGCTTTGTCCATGACGGCTTTGTCAACATTACCGCCTTGATCCGTGACGAACTTCTGGACCGATGCGGCGGCGCCTTTGCGGATGCGGCGTTTCACCCCCCCGTTGCCGTCGCCAAAATCCATGCCGCTCATGCGCGTCTGGGCGGTGAAAGGGACGAAATGGGCGTGCGGTTCGGCGAGTTCGCGTCCGCGCAGACCGTATTTTTCCTTGGCCAGCACGGCGATGCTGCGGCCTTCGGGTGTTTCGTCGGCGAGAGACGCGAGTTGGGCGGCCTCGGCGAGTTCCTCGACTTTGACGCCAGGAGCGGCAATAAATTCCGTGGCCTGCCGGTTGCCGAGCGTGATGGTGCCGGTTTTGTCCAAAAGCAAAACGTCCACGTCACCCGCCGCTTCCACGGCGCGGCCGCTCGTGGCCATGACGTTGCGGCGCATCAACCGGTCAATGCCCGCTATGCCGATGGCGCTCAAAAGCCCGCCGATGGTCGTCGGGATCAAACACACAATGAGCGCCAGCAAAACGGGGATGGAAGTCAGCACCACGCCCTTTTGTCCGGCGGCGGTTTCATTGTAATGGGCGAAGAACGGCAGGGTGGCGACCACAAGTATGAACAACGCGGTCATGCTTACCAGCACTATATTGAGCGCGATTTCGTTTGGCGTTCTTTGCCGGTGCGCGCCTTCGATCATGGCAATCATCCGGTCCAAAAATGAATGGCCGGCCTCGGCGGTGACGCGCACGACAATGCGGTCGCTCAACACGCGTGTGCCGCCGGTGACGGCGCTATGGTCGCCTCCGCTTTCGCGGATGACGGGAGCGGATTCACCGGTGATGGCCGACTCGTCCACGGTGGCGATGCCTTCGACAATCTCGCCGTCAGCGGCAACGATGTCGCCGGTCTCGCAGACAAACAGCTCGTCCATTTTCAGGTCGTTGCTGTTGACGGCGATTTCCTTGCCTTTGACAAGTTTGCGCGCGGTGGTCTTGGTTCGCATTTTGCGCAATTCGTCGGCGTGGGCCTTGCCGCGGCCTTCTGCCATGGCCTCGGCGAAATTGGCGAAGAGGCAGGTGATCCAGAGCCAGAGGCAGATTTGGGTGTTGAACAAGTTAAACTGCCGCGGCAGAAACAAGAAGACAGTCGTCATAATCGCGCCGACATAGACGACGAACATGACGAGGTTTTTGATCTCCTCGCGCGGGTTCAATTTCTTGAACGACTCAATTAGCGCGGAGCGGACCAGGGTCTTGTAATTGATCTCAGTTTTGTTGCTCATAGAACTTCCTTCTAAAACTTCTCATTAAAACCCGTTTTATTTAAAAAATGCGGCCGGACAACATCAATCCATGCTCAATGATCGGGCCGAGACAGAGCGCGGGGAAAAAGGTCAGCATCCCGACGATCAAGATGACGCCGAGCAAGACACAGGTGAAGGTCAAGCCATTGGTGGGCAGAGTTCCGGGCGAGGGCGGCACGGTTTTTTTCGCGGCGAAGCTGCCGGCAATGGCCAGGACCGCGAAGATGACGCCGAACCGGCCGAAGAACATGACCGCGCCAAGCGTGAGGTTGTAGAAATTGGTGTTTGCGCTCAATCCGGCAAACGAGCTGCCGTTGTTATTGGCGCAGGAGGCGTAGGCGTAGAGGATTTCACTCAAGCCATGCGGTCCGCCGTTGCCCAGACCAGCCAGTCCCGCGGCCGAACCGCACGCGATGATTGAGCCGATCAAGATGAGAAAATTTGGAATCAGAATCGCGACGATCGCCCAGGCGGCTTCCCAGGACTGGATTTTTTTGCCAAGGTATTCCGGGGTGCGTCCGATCATCAACCCGGCAATGAAGACGGTGAGCAAGACATGCATGAGGATGCCGTAAAGGCCTGAGCCGACTCCGCCGAAGACGATGCAGCCGAGCATCAGGTTGCAAAGCGGCACGAGTCCAGCCAGCGGCGAAAAGCTGTCATGCATCGCGTTGACTGCACCGCAGGACGTGCCTGTGGTGGCGGTGGCGAAGAGCATGCTGTTCATCACGCCAAAGCGCACCTCCTTGCCTTCCAGTTGGGGCATGAAGTTGGCGGTGACGGGGTTGGGTTGTGATTCCGCCCACCAGGCGGTCGCGAAACCTGCAACGAGCAGCACGAGCATGACAGCGAAAACACATCGGGCATGCCGGGCATCGCCGACGAGCAGTCCAAACGCGTAAACCAGCCCCGCCGCGATGATAATCAGGCCAAACATTTCGATGAAATTTGTGAAAGGCGTCGGATTTTCAAAGGGATGCGCGCTGTTCTGGCCGAAGAAGCCGCCGCCATTTGTGCCGAGGTGCTTGATGGCGATCTGAGAAGCCGCAGGGCCGGTGGGGATGCTCTGCTCCGTCACCTTTTGATCCACCATCACCGGTTTGCCGTTGGCGACCACCGGCTGGCCTTTGTCGTCGGTCTTTTGCACCTGGGTGGTGTAGGATTCAACCAGTTTGGCGGTGGCGTAGGGCTTGAAATTTTGCACCACGCCTTGTTGCGCGAGCAAGAGCGCGACGACAACGGATATGGGCAGCAAAATATAAAGTGTTGTGCGCGTAACGTCGGTCCAGAAATTGCCGAGCGTCTTTGCCGACGCGCGTTTCAATCCGCGCGCCAGAGCGAGCAAGACCGCGATGCCCGAGGCCGCGCTCAAGAAATTGTGGACGGCCAACCCGGCCATCTGCGTGAAATAACTAATCGTGTTTTCGCCCGAATACGCCTGCCAGTTGGTGTTGGTGATGAAGCTGATGGCGGTATTGAGCGCGAGCGCCCAGGGCACGTTGGGAAAGTGTTGGGGATTGAGCGGCAGCCAGACTTGTATCATTTGCAGCACCACGAGCGAGAGCGCCCCGATGACGTTGAAGATGAGCACGGCAAAGAAATAGTGCTTCCATGTCATTTCCTCGTCGGCCGCCACGCCGGTGAGCCTGTAAATGATTTTCTCAACCGGGTAGAGCAGCCGGTGCAGAAAAGTTTTCTCACCCTTGAAAACTTTCGCCATGTACCGCCCCAACAACGGGGCCAGCGCCAGCAGGAGTCCAAAGAACAAAACGAGTTGTATTATTTCGGTGGCTTTCATTTTCGTCACTTTCCAAAACACGAACACGGTTCTGTGTTCATGGATGTAAAATGACGCGGGCGATTACATATGCATAATCAATACCCTATGAAATAGTATTAATAAAAAATCAACAAAGGCGGAAACGGGCCACGGTTTTGCGAGGTGGAATTTCCAAAGCGGCAGAATAGCTGCCAGCTTCAAGCGGTGCGCCGTGAGCGGGTTACGGCAGTTTGGAGAGGTCGTCGCTGGTCCATGCGCCGTCGTGTCGGGCGGTGGCTTCGCGAATGGCCTTGATGGTGTCGGGGTGGATGGGCGGCGCCCCATGCTCCCAACTGCGGCGGATGTAGGTGAGGATGCTGGCGAGTTGTTCGTCGTTAAAAGTGGCCCAACTGGGCATGGTGGAGTTGAAGTTTTCACCGGCGGCGGTGATTTTGCCTTGCACGCCTTGCAGAACAATGCGCGCGAGGCGGTTGCTCGATCCTGTCACCCACTCGGAATCGGCCAGCGGCGGGGCGACCCCATGCGCGCCCAAGCCTGTGGTTTGATGACAGGCGGCGCAGGTGGCGTTAAAAAGAGTGAGACCAAGGTCGTATGCTTTTTGCTCATCCGCGGTCAGCGGCGGCACATAGGGGGGCGGGACGAAGCCGGGTTGTTCGGGCCAGGTTAAGACACGGTCCAGTTTTTGAATTCTGGCGGCGATTTCCTTGCCGGCGCGCAACCGGGATAAGCCGGATGGCTGGGCGGTCAGGTACAACTTTTTCATGCTGGGACGCGCAATCAGGCCGTCGAGCAAGGCGGTTTGCTGCCACTGTGGGGCGGCGGCGGCTGTTTCGAGCAGGCGCCAGATATGGTTGGTGTCACGCGAATTGATGACACATTCGGCCAAGTCTTGCAGTAACGGGCCGCGTCCTTCGCCGTCCTCTTTCCATTCCTGGGACAGCATGGCGGCGAATTCGGTTTCGTGTTGATAGAGGCTGGTAACGATGGCTTCGCGCACCATGGGACGGGCGGCGGAATTACTGGCGACCAGCCATAGGCCATGCCGCGTTTCGGGGCGGGAAGTCTGGCCGAAGGTGCAGGCGAGTTGCAGTTGCACATCGGGATCAAGGTCGGTTTGAGCGAGCGAGATCAGGCGGGACAAAATTTCATCGGCAGACGGGCTGTGCATGAAATTTTCAGAGAGGCGAATGGCGGCGGCCCGGACTTTTGGAGTGGGGCTGGCGAGGAGGCTGAACAAGGTTTGTTTGTCTGTCTGGCCCATGCCATCCAAGGTCCATGCGGTGTGGATTTGAGCGACAGGATTGGGGGAATGGATGGCTTGATCTTTGAGGGCGTCGATCACGTTGGGGTTGGCCCGTTCAATCAGCAGGCGCTGGGCGGTGTCTTGTATCCAGCCGTTGGGACTGGCGAGTTTTTCGACGAGTTGCGCGGAACTTAAATCTTCCAGAGTGACGCGGGCGGGATTGCTGGCGCCGTAGGTGATGCGATAAATGCGGCCGAGATGGAGAGGTGTCTCCAAGTTGCGGGATTTGATCTGGCGGCGCAGGTAGGTGGTAAGAGAAATCCGGTGTTCCAGGACGCCGTGGTGGAAATCCACCATATACATGGCGCCATCCGGTCCGTTGTAAAGATTGACCGGGCGAAACCGCTCATCGCTGGAACCCAGGAAACTTTTGTCCGCATAGGCTTCATGTCCGGTCATTGTGCCGTTGGTTTCCAGCAAAACATCGCGGATGACGGTGTTGCCGGCAGGCTCGCAAACGAAAGCGTTGCCGCGGTATTCGGGAGGAAAATTGTCGCCGCGATAAATAAGCGGACCGCAGGCGGAGGTGGTTTTTGCCAGGGTGCCGTTGGTCCGTAGAATGTCTTTCCAATAGCCGCGATTAACCCCCGGGGTCATGGCGACGGGCCAGACCGTCTGGTCGTGAATGGGATCAACGTTTACGCCGACACTGTGGCGATAATTCAGGTTGCGTTCGACGTAGGCGGAGGGAATCAGGTTGATGCGGAATTGGTCTTCGTTGGAATTAAAGACGAGGCGGCCGTAGTCATCCTGTGTCACGCCCCATTGGCCGTGCCGCAGGGTGGGACTGAGTTGCCATTCGCCATCAGTGTTGCGGATGCGCATGAAGTAGGCGGAGGAATAAATCCAGTTATCAAGCCCCCACATCAAACCATTGGCGGCATTTTGGGGATCATAATTGTTGCCGTAATCCTTGGTGATTTCCACGCGGGGACCGGCTTTGTCGCCGTCAATGATCGTATAAAACCAGAGGTGGGGCGGCTCCCCGATCAGGATGCCGTCGCGAATCAAGGCCAGGGCGCGGGGCAAAACCATGTGATCGGCGAAAACGACGCGTTTGTCCAGATGATCGTCGTTGCGGGAAGATTCCAGGACGACAACAGCGCTGTTGGACTGGCTTTCGCCAGTTCCATCCACGTTGGGCATGTAGCTGCTCATTTCGGCCACCCAAACACGGCCGTCGGCACCGAAGGCCATGGCGACAGGGTCGTGAACCAAAGGTTCGCTGGCGACCAGTTCGATGTGGAAACCGGGTTCGATTGTGAATGTGGCCAGGGACTGTTCGGGCGACAAAACCGGTTGAGGAGGAATTTTGTCAGCGGGGACGGGGTCTACTTGGCGCTGGCCTTGGGCATCGCGGACATCGCCCTCTTGCGCCCAAGCGGACGGGATCGTGATTAGAAACAGGGAAACCGCGAGGAGGGATGGTCGGAATTTCATGTAAAAGAGAACAGACGCAAACACCGGTCGAAATATTTAATCATTTTTACAAGGCCAATAACGGACACCAGACACAAAACCGGAAAACCAGCGCGCCCGGCGCGATTCGAACGCGCGACACCCTGCTTGGAAGACAGCAAAAGCCGTTAAACGGTTGTTATGTATTGCGAGAGAATTCTGAGGCATTTCCCGGCAAAGTCAATCACCGGGCGGAATATCTTTGCCCCATTTGACCGGGCCATGTATGATTTTGCTCCGACAATAAAACCGCTTTCTAAAATGAAAAAAACGCTTTACCTCCTCATAGCTTTACTCGCCGCCAACACCGTGCTCGCCCAGAACATTGACCTGCCTGCCCCGCAGAAATCCGGCGGCATGCCCTTGATGGATGCCTTGGCGAAGCGGTCCACCAGCAGAGAATTCGACTCCCGGGAGTTATCGTCGCAGCAGATTTCCAGTTTGCTTTGGGCGTGCGATGGCATCAATCGGTCGAACGGCAAACGCACCGCTCCGTCAGCCAGGAACTTTCAGGAGACTGACATCTGCGTGATTATGAAAAGCGGGGCCTATGTCTATGACGCCACGTCCAACAAACTCAACTTGGCCGTGGCAGGGGACCTGCGAAGTTTTGCAGGGACCCAGGCGTTTGTCACCAACGCGCCGGTCACACTGGTCTATGTGGCCGACCTGGCCAGGATGGGAAAGTCGGGCGTCGAGGAGAAGAAGAACTACGCCTATGCCGACGTGGGCTTTATTTCCCAGAACGCCTACCTTTTCTGCGCATCGGAAGGACTCGTCACAGGTGTCCGCGCCTCCGTGGACCGGAAAGCGCTGGCGTCAAAACTCAAGCTTCGCGCCGACCAGATGATTATTCTGGCGCAGTCGGCAGGGTACGCGAAACCCTGAGCCATAGTTGCGCCGGACAGCGGAACCGGGAAAATGCCTGTTGTAAATGGTGCGCCCGGCGCGATTCGAACGCGCGACACCCTGCTTAGAAGGCAGGTGCTCTATCCAACTGAGCTACGGGCGCAACTGTTTATTTGCAATCACTCACAACAGAACACACCGAATTTGTCCGATATTTCGATGCGTTCCATCAGGAACATATTATGCCCGAATTCGCATCCGGGGCAAGTTGCTTCGCAAGAGCCTGAATACCTGATCCCGGTTGCAAAGCTTCGCTTGACTGATCTGGAATCACGAACGTAGTTGCCAGCAGAGGAAAATGAGCCGGGAAACACGTCCTCGTCCCGTCCATCTTGCGTTTCGCGCGCAGGATTTCCGGGGGGACATGTTTCCTGAGGATACAGGACAATACAGGTTGAAAGGCGGGGGGGCGGTGTTTACTTTTTCCCGAAATGAACGCCGCGTTTTGCGCCCACATCACATAATAACCATGAAGACCACCCTCCCCCCAAAACGTCGCACAGGCATCCGGCCCCAGGCCGGGGCGGGACGCATTTGCATACCCGCGGCGCAATATCAGGCGCGCATCAAAAAGGCCGCCGCCCTGGCCGGGCAACACAAGCTCGATGTGCTGGTGGTCAACTCCACCGAGGCGGATTATGCCAACGTTCGCTATTTCAGCGATTTCTGGCCGCTTTTCGAGACCGCCGGGGTCGCCATTGCCCCCGCGGGCAAGTCGGCCCTCATGGTGGGGCCGGAGAGCGGGAAGTACGCCGCCGATCGCAGCCTGATCCCGAACATCTTTCAAATGATGGAGTATCGCGAATCGGCCGACCCCGCCTACCCGGAGTTCAAGGCTTCGAAGTACAGCGACGTCTTCCGTTCCATCGGCGTGACCGGGCGGAAGCTCAGGATCGGCGTGGGCGGTTACATGGTGAGCAACCCGGTCCAGATGGCGGGACTGCGGGAGTGCTATCCGGGTTGCGAGATCATCCGGGCCGACGACATCATGGTCGCCCTGCGCAGCGTCAAGTCGGAGGAAGAGATTGCCTGCATCCGGGAGGGGCTGCGCATCACGGAGCTGGCCACGCGGGAGGTCATCCGCAACCTGCGCCCCGGCATGACGGAGCTGCAACTGGTGGGCATCGCCCAGAAGACGATCTATGAGAACGGGGCCGAATATGAGGGGCTGCCCATGTACGTCTTCAGCGAGAAGTCAACCCGGCACGCGATTTCGCGTTCGACCTACCGCCAGATTCGGAAGGGCGACATCGTCCAGTTGAATCTTTCGGCCAAGGTGTGCGGCTACTCGCCCAGCATTGGGATGCCCGTGAGCATGGGCAAGCTGGCGGGGCGGAAGCGCGAGGTGGTCGAGTTTGGTCTGGAAGCGCACCGCTGGACTTACGCCCAGCTTCGGGCGGGCGTGCTGGCATCGGATGTGGCCAAGCGCTACATTGAGTTGTTCAAGCAGCGCGGATTTTACGACAATTACCTGTATGGCCCCTGCCACGGGACAGGGCTGATCGAGGTGGAATCGCCCTGGATGGAAAGCTGCTCGGAGTATGAGCTGGCCGAGCGGATGACGTTTCAAGTGGACACCTTCGTTTCGACGGAGGCGTTTGGCATCCGCTGGGAAACCGGCGTGGCGATCCGCAAGGCCGCAGCCGAATTGTTATCGCAGCCCATTGGCAAGATTGTCGAGATTGATGTCTAACCACCCAGCACACAAATCCCCCATGCAAAACAAAAAAACACAAACCAAACCGGAAATCGCGGATAGC
>Ga0181535_10005544_pt1 | contig 13461 bp, 8 predicted proteins | sample PEATcosm2014_Bin_44_FD_119774 | JGI IMG/M metagenome (GOLD analysis project Ga0181535, IMG submission 119774) | Peatland microbial communities from MTU Mesocosm Facility, Houghton, MI, USA - PEATcosm2014_Bin17_30_metaG | ecosystem: Environmental > Terrestrial > Soil > Wetlands > Peat | place...
CAGTACCCGGCGCGCTGGCGTCGCTCAAAAGCTGGACATGCATCGGCATAACCGTCCCCAGGGCAATGCTCGCTATGGTGACAAGTCCCCTCAAGTGTGGCAGGCCGATCTTGAAACGATCCTCGCAGAGCAGCGTGATGCGGAAAAGGAACACGGAGAAGTCTTTGCCGTGCTCCTAAATCTGCAAGGCCAGAGGCGCGCGGCGGTTGAGACACTCGATAGTCAGTCGCGGCCAGAAATTCTCGCACGTAACCGGGCCGCGGAGCTGCGCAGGAAACTCGACGCAATGACGCCACTGCCCACAAAGACGGAATGGGGAGAATTTCGGCAGCCGTTTTTGAACGGCGCAACGCTGACATTTTCGAGCGACAATTCTCTGCGCTCCGATCCGCGCACCCGCATAGCTGCCACGCGCGGACCGGCAGACTCGCAATGAGTTTGGGCGGCGGGCGGGTACATTCTCCTGTCCCCGATTCGCTCGCCCAAAAGGGGGACGGCGCACACCGTCCCCCACTTTACTTAGGTTGCTGGAATGGAGCGGCTGTGAAACGCGACCTTTCGACCATCGCATTTAAGGAAGATCAGCGCGCCCGTTCGGACGCAGCCGATTCGATGCCCGTAAAGCGCGGCTGTATCTGTCCGAACGGCGGGCGGCCTGATGAGAGCGGGACTTCCTACTATTGCCCATCCTGCCAAGTTGCCGGGCACGGATTGCGCGCGCTGTACGTCATTCACAACATTAGTTTCGGCGGCTTCGATGAGGTGATCGAAGAGCCTCCCCGTTCGAAGTCCAACCATCGGCCCAGATTGCCGGTCAATACCGAATCACTTCGCGCTGATGCGCGTCTGAATGAAGCAACGCGGCTATGCAGGGAAAGGCTTGCGGCAAGCGGTCGTATCTGAATGTTATAGAGGTACGAATCGGGATACTCAACCATCAACCGAAAGGAGCTAACACAATGGCAACCATGAAAGAAACAGGACAGCAGACGGCAGCGGGCTTTCAAAAGAGCAACGCGCCTATTCCACAGAGCAAGCCCATACCTGGCGGAACGGGGCAGATTCCAAACGTGGACACCGCGAAGATTGCGCCCACAAGCGGGCCAGCGGGTGACGGGGAACCCGACAAGTTGCAATGGGAAGTCGATCTCGCCCCGCCCTATAAATCCGGCGATCAAAAGTAGAAATACACTCATGCAAAAGCGGCGCATATTTTTGTGGGTCTTTTTGGGGGGACTCAAGAAAGAATATAGGGTAAGTGGAGGTATCTTTGCCGTTAGGGGAGTTACTCGCAAACCCTTTGAAATAGACAGTGTTAGTAACTCAGGATAACTAACGGCAAAGATACTTGCTACGCTTTGGGAGCAGAGGGTCGGGGGTTCGAATCCCTCCGCCCCGACCAGTACATTCTTCTTAAAAATAGGGTTGTCCTCGACGATTCAACCACGTCTGCCCGATACCCATAAAGCACTTCCGCGCAATTCTCGTTCATACAGATCGCTGCGCCCTCATCTTCTATTGACCGATCTCGTAGCGCACCACCGCTAACGCCGTTTCATAGGAATAGCTGGCATTTGTGTTGTCGATTTCAGCCTGCGTCTGGTTGAGCTGCGCCTGGCTGATCTCAACGATGCCGCTCAAGCCGATTTTGTAGCGCGCCGTGGCCAGGTCGAGCGCGAAATTGGCCTGATCGAGCAATTGCCTGGTCACGGCGATGCGTTGATAAGCAGACTGCGCGTTCAGCACCGCAGTGCGCACGTCGCGAGCGATCGTGTCGCGCAGATTGCGCACGTTTTCCTGTGCAGCTTGAGCGCGCAGCTTCGCATCTCTGGCGTCAGCGTTGAAAAGGAAGCCGTTGAAAACCGGAATGCTCAAATTGGCTCCTGCGGCGCCATACCAGGAAGACTGAATCTGGTCGGCGCGCACCGGCGTTCCACCCACAGCAGCCATGGCGGAGAGCGTAGGCAGCCAAAGATCGCGCTGCGCCGTACTGAACTCGCGAGCCGCGGCAAAGTTGTCATTCATCGCCGCCAGGTCGGGACGCGCACTGAATGCAGCATTAACAAGCGCTTCAGAGTCGCTGGGCGCCGCCGGCGGATTGCCGTTGGTTTCGTCGACGAGACTGTACTGCTGGTCCTGCTCGGAACCAAGCACGTCGTTCAGGGCGGCCATGCTGGCCTGTGCATTGTTCTGCGCGTCGAGCAACAGCAGCTGCGACTGTGAGACCTGAACATCGGCAAAGCTGCGGTCCAGATCGGACCGGATTTTCGCTTTGGTTAAGGCGCCAACCTGATCGGCCGTCGCCTGGCGCTGGGTGAGCGTTTCCTGCGCCACTTTGAGCACAGCCTGCGCGGTGAGCGCCTGATAAAAGGCCTGATCGACGGTCAGCGTAATATCGAGCTCCGTGGCCCGCTCGCTTTCCAACTGCGCCTTCGCGCTGGATTGGGCGCTGAGCACAAGATTGTGCGTGCGGCCAAAGTCTGTGATCAATTGGCTGACGGTAAGCCCCCCGGCCGCGCGATTGTAAATGGAAGGATTGTTCAGCAACCCCGCCGTAATCCTGCTGTTATCATGCGCGTCAACGGCTGTCAGGTCGCCGGTCGCCATCGGCATTTCCACCGAACGCACTTCGCGCGTGACCTGGGCCTGAGCCAGTGCGACCAGGCGTGCCACGCTGATGTTTGGGTTGTTGCGGATTGCCATCTGTTCGGCCTGCGCAATGGTCAGCGACGGCCCCGTAGGCTGGACGGCCGAAGGTGCGCCCGTCGGCGTCTGCGGGTCCGTGGCCATGGTTGGGGCTGAAGTCTGTGCCAGGCTAGCGGCAAGTTGACCTGCCGGCGCGTCGGGGAGCGAAGGCTTTTGCGCGGGCGCTGCTGCGGGCAATGCAGCCAAAAAAGCAGCGCAGAGAACGAAAGTGAAGGCGGTTTCAGTTGGCTTACGCATGATCGATTCCCTCCGCGGCAGTTTCTTCCCCGTGCCGGCCGTGGATGAGGAGGTACACGGCTGGAACCAGAAAAACGGTGACGACGACCGAAACGGCGAGTCCGCCAATGATGGCTCGTGCCAGTGGCGCGTACTGCTCGCTACCGGCCTCGAGGCCGAGAGCCAGCGGAATCATGCCCAGGAGAGTAGCCAGCGACGTCATCAAGATGGGCCGCAGTCGGACGCGGCAAGCTGTCACCGTCGCTTGCAGGAGCGGCTCGCCCTGTCTGTGGAGAATGCCGGCGAACTCGACAATCAGGATGCTGTTCGAGACCACGATGCCGGCCATCATGATTACGCCCATGAGCGACATGATGTTGAGCGTGCTGCCGGTGAGAAGCAGAATCAAGACCACTCCGGCGAGTCCCGGCGGAATCGCCAGCAGAATGATGAATGGATCGATAAACGAAGTGAACTGCGCCATCAGAATCAGATAGACCAGCAGAACGGCAATAATCAGGCCGTAGCCGAAGTCGTGGAAGGCTTCGTTCATGCTCACGACGGCGCCGCGCATGTCGATCACAGTATTGCGGTCGTGCTTGGTATCGGCCAGTATGCGGTTGATTCTCGCTCCCACATTCTGCAGAGCCTCGGTTCTGGTGGACACAAAAATGTCGATCACGCGACGAATCTGATAATGATCGACCTCGGTGGGCGTATTGATCTCGGAAATGTCAGCCACTTCGCCAAGCGGCACGTAACCCGCAGCGTGGTCGCCGGTCAGGTCCGAAGGCGAAGCGGGATCGGCTTGTCCACTTTCCTGCATCGGAGAATAGCCTGCGGGCCGTACGCCCCGCAGTGGAATGTTCTTCATGTCTTCGAGCGACATGTTGTCGATCCACTGGTTGGCGTATTGCACGGTGACCATATAGTTGTTGCCGGTGTGCGGATCAATCCAGTAGCTCGGTGCCACCATCCCGTCGGAAGTGAGCGCCGTGATTACGTCGTCAACCACATCCCGCGCCGAGAGACCGATCAGGCTGGCGCGCTCGCGGTCGATGTTCAGCGCCAGGCCGGGGTAGTTCACGCTTTGCGGAATATAGACACCGCTCACGTTGGGGATCGATTGGATTTTCGCGGCCAACTGGCTCGCCAAATTGAAAGCGCTGTCCATGTCGTTGGACTTAATCTGCACATCAATGGGTGCCGGAAGTCCCTGATTGATGACGCCGTCGACCAGGCCGCCCGCCTGAAAATAGGTGGAGAGTTCCGGCATCTGCCGTGAAAGTGCCGACTGCACGCGGCGCATATACTCATAACTTCCAATGCTGTGGCCTTCTTTCAGGCTCGTCTGCACGAATGCCGTATCCATGGATGCGTTGGTGGTGTAAATGGCCGAAAGGTCGGGATAGACGCCGATGTTCGACACGATCATGCCCAGGTCCTTCGGCTTCACCACATCCCGAATGATGCCTTCGACTTTGGCGATGTATTCGTTGCTTACCTCAAGCCGGGTGCCGCTGGGCATGTGCACGTTGATGATGAATTGTCCAGGATCGGTGCGCGGAAAGTAGGCGCGTCCGAGAAAAGGGAAGCACACAGCGAGAATCAGCGCCAGCCCGCCGAGCATGACGGCAGTGGCAAATCCCGGCCTGCGCAGCACCTTGTAGGCAAATTTTTCATAGCTGTCGAGAAGGTGCTGAAAACGCGTGTTAAAAACGATCAGAAAGCGCTTGAAGAAATTCGGCTTGGTCCCTTCAACGGCGTCGACGTCGCCTTCGTGTTCCATGCCTAGCGGATCCTGGCGAATGAACTTCGCGCAGAACAGTGGCACCACCGTCATGGCGAAGAAATAGGACGCAAAGATCGACAACACAACTCCCAGCGCGAGCGGCGTAAAGATGTATTTGCTGACACCGCTAAACGAGGTGACAGGAAAGAAAACGATAGCAGTCGTGAAAGTGGCGGCCAGCACGGCCATCGAAACTTCGCTCCCGCCTTCCGACGCCGCAACCTGCGGCGATTTGCCCAGCTCCATGTGCCGGAAAATGTTCTCGAGTACGATGACACCGTTATCGATAAGCCGCGAGAAGACAAGCGCAAGTCCGCCGAGGATCATGGTGTTAATAGAGCCACCCATGAGGTTGACCATCAGTAAGCAGACGAGCATGGAGAGCGGAACAGAGAGCAAGACCGCAATCGTCGCACGCGGGCTGCCCAAAAACACAAGAATCATGACTCCTGTCATCACCAACCCGATAACCGCCTCGCGGGTGACGTTGGCGATGGCCAGTTTGACGAAGACCGATTGATCGAAGACCACTGCGGTCTTGAGCGTGTCCGGAATATCGACGAGTTTTTTCACCGCTGCCTTGATGCCGTCGACTATTTCAATGGTATTGCTGTCGCCGCCTTGCTTGAAAACGGGCACATACACCGAGCGCTGGCCGTCGATACGTACGATGTTGTACTGCAGAGCGCCCGAGTCGACGGCCTTGCCGATGTCACCGACCAGCACCGATGAGTTGCCAGTCGACTTCAGTGGCATGTCGTTCATCGCGTTGGCATCAGGAAACTGGCTGTTGGCATAAATGTTGAAGTCCTTTGAGCCGATGCGCACGTCGCCGGCGGGAAGGATCAAGTTCGAGTTGTTGACCGCGGTGACGACGTCGTTCAGGCTCAGATTGCGCGCTTCAAGCTTGAGCGGGTCGACATAGATTTGGATCTGGCGATAAGTTCCTCCGTATGGTTGCGGAACCGAAGCGCCTTGAACGTTGGAGATTTGATTGCGCACCTCGAATTGTGCAAGGTCCTTGAGACGAGTCTCGTTCAAACCCTCGCCCTTCAACGTGACCAGGCAAACCGGTTGCGTTGATGCCGTCATTCCCAACACCACAGGAGGCAGCGTACCGGGCGGGAGGCGGCGCAGATCGGCCATAGCGAGGTTCGCAATATTGCTCAGCGCCGCGTTGGGGTCCGTGCCGGGCTTGAAGTAGATCTTGATCAGGCTTACACCGGTGAGTGAACGCGATTCGCTGTGGTCCACGTTGGCGGCGAGCGTGAAAAAGCGTTCGAAGGTGTTGGTGATATCTGCCTCAATCTGCTCTGGGGGCATGCCGTTGTAGAACGTGGCCACAACCACCACGGGCATGTCGATCGGCGGGAAGAGGTCCACCGGCATGCGCGCCACGGTCACCGTCCCGATGAGCATCACAATAAGGCAAAGCATGAGAATGAAAAACGGATACCGCAGAGCGAAATTCGGCATTATTGACCTCCTCCGCTTGCGCCGGCTTTCAGGTCGATCATGCCGCCTGACTCCTGAAAGGTTTCAGAGGCAGGGGTGGAAGCGAGGATCGGGTTGACTTCTTCATCATCGTGATATTTTTCTTGTCCGCCTATCACCACCCGGTCCCCGGGCTCCAGTCCGCTGGAAATTTCGGCCAGCTTCGATCCCTGCAATCCAACCTGAGCGGAGCGGATGTGAATGTGGTTGTTCGCTCCGAGTACGTAGACCATCTCCTCCTTGTTCGCATTCAGCACCAGAGCTTCAACGGGAATCGTGATCACGTTCTTGACGTTGCCGAGTTCGAGCGCCGTGTTGGCGTACATTCCGGGAGCGATGGAGAGATCCTTATTGTCGACGTCCACTTCGGTTTCCATCGTGCGGGTCTCGAAATTCACGTCGCGAGTGAAGCGGACGATTTTGCCGGTGAAGGAGCGGTTGATGGCATCGACGCGAACCTGCAACTGGTCGCCCTCGTGAACAAATTTGACGTCGTCTTCGGGCACGGGAATCCGCAAGCGGAGCAGGCTGCTCTGCGAAAGCCGGACAATGGGAAGCGACTGGTCATTGGAGCCCGTACCCCCCTGGATGAGCGCACCTGTATCGGCATAGCGCCACACAACAACGCCGGCAATGGGTGCCGTCACGGTGGTGTAGTCTTCGAGCGCCTGCACGCGCTGATTGTCGCTGCGGGCCGCTTCAGCGTGTTGCTGCGCTGCCGCCATTGAGGACTTCGCGGCATCCACCTGCGCCTGCGAGCTCAGATCTTTGGCCTGCGCGTCGTCCAACTCCTGCTGGGCGATGAGACCGGGACGCGTCGCGGCTGCCTGCTGCAGGCGCACGTACTGTGCGTGCACGGCGGAGTACATTGCTTCAGCACTCTTGAGTTCGTGCTGCGCGCGCAGAATTTCTTCCTGGCTTTGCTTGAGCTCGAAGGCGCTCTCTTCAAGTTGAGCTTTCAGTTCCGGAACATCGAGAACCGCGAGCGTTTCTCCTTCGTGCACAATGTCGCCAATGTCGACATTGATGCGCTTCATGTAGCCGCTAACCTTGGGGTGGACGTCAACCACCTGATACGGCTGAAACTGTCCGGCCAGGGTGAGCATATGAGAGATGTCGCCGCGCTGGGCGACTGCAACCCGTGCCGAAGGAATGGTTGCGGCTCTGGCTTCGGGGCCCGCTCCATCGGAACGGCAGGAGCTGATGCCGAGGGCTGCGCACGCGGCAACCATCAAAAGAAGAATTCGTTTACGCATGTCGAACTTACTCCTGATTCCCAACACCGTCTACCGCCGCGGTGTATGGAAGCAATTGGGAACTGGGCCGAGTGGGGGCAGGCTGCATTCGGTTAGATGCGGCCCGCTGAAAGCCGGTTGACCACGTGTTAGTCGCCTTGGCCTTGCCAAATTCGTGCATGCCGCGCGAGGATTTTCGCGGCAACAACACCTTGCACCGTGGTGGATCCGGGCAGACAAACTCTGCACCGTTCAATGCGGGAAAGGGCCAAGAAACAAAACGCGATGAATAAAAAGTTAAGAAGTCGGCGGAGGGCGGAAAAGATTTGAATACGAAAAACCCGCATGAAGGGCTCGCAGATGCCGGCTAGGCAGAACTTCTCCCTGTCTTCGCGAAGAAAAGCCCACCAACATCGGGGTCGCAGCTTGAGAGAGAAATGCAAATGCGGCGCTGGGATGCGTCGGATCTGGCTTGGGCACACCATGTTCCACGACCTCGGGCGAGGTCATGGGTTGCGCCTTTGCGGCGCGAATATTACCGCCGAAACCGGCCGCTGGGCTGTACCAGGCTGTCTTGGCTTCAATTGCAAAGAGAAATGCCAGCAGACAGAGCCCCAAGGCAAGCGGAGCGCGCCGATAAGACAGGGAAGCGGCGAACCATCCCGACATAGCCGTAGTTTATCACGCGGCTACGAACGCAAGCATCACTGAGGCGCATGGAACCTACCGTTCGCGCGGCTCTCCCGTCGGCAGGAAGGCCAATCCGTCAATCTCAGTCCCCGACGCGAGCACATCCCTGATTGTTTCCGGGTTGGTGCCCGCGCGTCCGGACGCCTCCCGCAAAAGCCGCAACGCCGCAGCCGCCGTGTTCCCCGGTGGCAGTCGGAAGATCCAGGGAATATCAGCTGAAGTCAGAGCCTTGTCACTGCTCAGAGCCACCACCGGGACAAAGCACTTCAATGCCAATTGCTCCGAAAGATGGCTAGCGTCCCGATCCAACGCCACAATCGCCACAGCATGTTCGTCCATCAAGGCGTGGACCATTTGAGTTGAAGCTGCGCCCCAGTTTTGCGTGCTCTCAACCGGCAGGACTGTCCACGGCCGGCCTCCGTACACTCCGTCGTTCAATACCTTCGCAACCTCCGGCGACCGGGCAATCTCCGCGGCTTTCGGCCCAAAGAGAACCACGCGCACCGGCCCGCGCGGAAGGTCGGCGGATCGCGGGCCTACGAAGTTCACACCATCCTCCCCAACGCGCGCATAAGGCGTCGCTGGCGCATCAGACAGTTCGCTTGCTTCAGCGGTTCCCTTCCCTGCTTGCTGCTTCTCCATTGTTGCGAGCCGGTAGGTGATCGCTCCATGTTGTACGGTTCCCAGGTACATCGGCGCGACATTCTTCTGGTTGGGATCGAAAACCATGGGCCCGGTCACGCCGTCATATTCTTCAATGTCCGCAAGCGCGTCATGAATGCGTGCGCGATTCAGCCCAGCCTTGCAGATCGAGTCAAGCAGCGCGTTCATGGCGTCATAGGCTAACGATGCAAACTGCTCCGGCTGCTCGTAGAATCGAGCCGCGAATCGGCGGTTGAAGTCAAGCCAACGCCGGTCGTTGCGCGTTGGGTCGTAAGGAAAAACCGCTTCGAAGCCCTCGGCGGCGCTGCCAGCTTGAGCCAGCAGGTCCGGCCCCAGCGTGCGGTAGGAGCCAAAGACGCGCTGCTTCATTCCCATCGCGCGCATTTGTTTCAGGATTCCGGCGGCCTCGCTTTCATCTGCCCAAAGCACAATTCCGTCGACGCGCGAATCGCGGATGATCTGCAATTCACGCGAAAAGTCCGTGTCGCCCGGCAAAAACTTCTGCTCGATAACGACAGGGTGGCCAAGCCGCACGGACGCGCTCCGGAACTTCGGAACGCCCATTCGGCCGTAGCGGTTGTTTACCCTGAGCAACGCAACTCGCTTGAGGCCAAGCTCTGTGTAAATGCGACGAGCCAGGGTAAAGGCCTGTACACGATCGTCCTGCAGATCCGTGAAATACCACGGAACATAAGTCTCTGGAATCGTGGGATCGGTTGAGGCTGAGTTGACGATCGGAATTTCGGCTTTCAGTGCGACGCGCAACATGATATGAGTCGATTCGGAACTGATCGACCCGAAAATCGCCCAGTCCTGGTCGTCGTAGATCATTTTCACGGCTTCGTCCGCTGCCGAGCCCCAGATTGTTGGATCGGTCGGGCGATTGGTCCCGTAGACCGCTTTAGCTTGCCAATTGTTGTAGTCGTTATGCAACATCAGCTTGAAACGTTTGCCGCCATAACCGCCGCGTGCGTTTGCTTCATCTACTGCCAGTTGCGCTCCGTGCAGCATGCGCAAACCGTCAGCCTGATCCGGGCCAGGCTCGACAGGGCCCAAGAAACCGATCCTGACCTCGGTAATGTCCCTGGGATCGGGAATATCCCGGCCAGCGCCCGCGTAAATGTTCGGTTGGACATAATTCTCGGAGTACGGCGCTTCGAATTTTGCGTACGGCCTTAAATCCTGGGGCTCACCGGCGTAGGGCGTCACAGTCCGGTCACGTGGCGGCGCGGGCGGATGCTTGCCACATTCGCACACACTGTCGCTCTGCGCACCAAGTGAAACTGCGGTACCCAAAGCCAGTGCGCAAGCCGCAATCGGAACGATTCCGAAACGCATGTCCCTACTCCTTGCCGCTGTCGGCATTTTCCGTGCGGAACATGGCAATCGCTTCAATCTCCACGAGCAGCTCCGGCCGGCACAGAATTGCCTGAATGCCGGTCGACGCGGGCAGTGGGTCGAGTCCCTGTTCTTTGAAGAACTCCGTGCGCTCTTCGTTGAATGCGTCGTAGTCGCGCTCGATGTCGCGCAGGTAGCATGTTGTGCGCACGATATCGTGCCAGGTGCAGCCTTCGCTGGCCAGCAATCCCGAGATATTTGTGAGTGTGCGCCTCATCTGCGCACGAAAGTCGCCAACATGAACACTCACGCCGTGCTCGTCAATCGACGCCGTGCCAGAGATCAGCAGAATCGTTAAGCCGTTCAGGTCGATCCTCATTCCGCGCGAGAACGAGCTGGGCTTGGCATAAGCGTGGGCTTCGTTCAGCACATCGTGATTGGTGATCGCCCGCTTCTTCACTGGCGCGTTTGCAATGGTTTCCAGAAGTTCAGCAAATGCATTCATAGCGTTCGCTCCTCTTTCCTATCGTTGAAGAATTCCATGGCTCAATCCCTCGGCGGTGGCAACCCATATATCGTCGCCCTGAAAATCAATGCCAAGAATGTAGTTGTGTGCGGGCCCGCTGGTCACGGGAATCTCAGTGACTTTCCCTTTTGCATCGCGCACCGTCATGGCCGGTTTGTGCGAGCTGAGCGAGCGCGTGTAGACGGCCCAGTTCGCGCCGTCGTAATATGCCAGCCCCTTATCGGTGCAGAACCAGGCATGATTGGCGTCCACGCCCTTCACGTAATTCGTGAAGTTCGAGGGCAGTCCACTATCTTTTGTCAGAAAATTGTGCCAGTAGCGGCCATCGTAACGGCTGTCGCCAAAGTACGTCGCGGCCCACACGATGTTGTCGACGTAGCTCACCGATGAAACAATGTCGTGAATCAGCCCCTGGTCTTTGAAAAGCACCAATTCGGTTTCACCGTCGGGGTCGTCGTAAATGTCCCAGCGTCCGGTCTTCTGGTCATATTCGAGCAGGCCGCTGCCCCACACGGCGAAATAGACCTTGGTTGAAGTAGCCGAGACACCGTAGACCCAAATCTCGCGCATCGGCGTGTTGCGTTCGTTATACAGCGACCACTCCCCTGTATGCAGGTTGAGTCGACCGGCGCCGGATGCCGTTGCCACCCAGACGTTCTCGCCTTCCACTGAAACTCCGTACACCACGTCGTTGCTCAATCCCGAGTTCAACTGCGTGTAGCTAACGATCCGTCCGCCGGAAACCCGGCTCAACCCACCCATCGTTCCGGCCCACACATCGCCAGTATGCTTGTCCAAGGCAAGTGAAAGCACAGCCCGGTGCGCCAGGCCATCCTTTGTCGAATAGGTCTTCCACTTTCCGTCTTGGTAAAGACCCAGGCCGTTGTTCGTGCCCGCCCAAACTCTGTCGCCATCCACCAGAACCGCGTACACGTGATTGTCAGGAAGACCCTCGGTAGTGGTGAAGTTTTCAAACCGAAAGCGCGGCAACTGTGGAAGGGTCACTGCCCCTGCCGCGCCGCGAGGATGGTGCTGAGCTTCCTGAGCCATTCCGCATTCCGCCGAAGTCCCCACCAACGCGCCCGCAAGCAGCACCGTGGCAAGCCATTTCTCTTGGGTAAACTTCATCATCGCGTCCTCAGGTATTCGATCAGATCGTTCAATTCATCTTTGGTCAGATCGTTGGTGCGCCCGTGCTTATCCTCTGGGTTGTAAACGGTCCATATCTCTTCAAGCGTGCGCGCCGAACCATCGTGCAAATAAGGCGCTGGCAGGGCGATGTTGGTCAGTTGCGGCGTGTCCAGCATTCCCGGATGATCGCTCGGTTTCGTTGTTCCCACGTCGAACGATTTGTTGTCCGTTCCCAACGGGCCGCTGTGGCAAAAAGAGCAATGATTCGCTTCTGGAATCGACGCTCCGAAGTTGTCGATCGAGCGCTCGAAGATCGCCTTGCCGCGTTCTTGCGCCGAGGTGAGCTCCCCTCCCGGAAGGCGCCAGCGGTTCGGCCGTGCGGGGAGACTGCGAATGTAGAGAACCAGGTCCGTCAGCTGTAGGTCGCTGTAATTCTCCGAGCGCCAGAAATACTTTTCCGTGCGCGGGCCGCATTCGGTGGGCAGATTGGGATTGCCCCCGTTCCACTTGTACGGGGCAGTATCCTTGATGTCTTCGAGCAAACGGTTGGCAACAATGTCGCGGCCGAAACCATTGGGCTCCAGGTTCCATGTCAGGGCATCGTAGGTCGAATCGATGTGGCAGCTTGAGCAACTAATTTGGCCCTGAAAGGAATAGTGTGCCGAATAAAACGTCTGCTCGCCCCGGCGACGCGCGCTGATGGCCTTCGGCCCTTCGAGTGTGATAGTTGCAGCCACTCGCAATTTGCTTGTGTCGATAACGCTCAATGTGTCGTCGAGCCGATTGGCAACAAAAAGCCTACTGCCATCGCCGCTCAGCGCAAGCCCCCGCGGATTGTGGCCCACTTGGATACGAGCGATCACATAACTCCCGCTGGCTGAAAGATCTTGCGCAAACGATCCCGATGCGGGCCGTGGGTGCGTGCGGATGAAGTGCAGCAAGTGCGGTACATCGATGGCCAACACGCTCTCCGACCCGCCAAGTGAGACGTAGAGACGCGATCCGTCCGGTGCGATTGCCACTCCGAACGGCTGCGAAGCGTATCGGTCCAGCTCGTCGAGCGGGATCTCCACCGGCTTGCCTACCGAAGCGCCGAACAATGTCAGCGTGTATGCGAATGCTCCGCCGTGTTCCAGATGCGCCAGCGGAATCAGGTTCTTGGGGTGAAACTCAGCCACAGCGCCAAGGCGGCCATCGCTCGACAGTGCCACATGGAAGACTCCAGCGATCGAAGGCAGCGGTATGCGATCAATCACCTCCGCTCTTCGCGCATCGATCACCGTGATCTCCGACTCGGGCGGTGTCCGGTTTTCCAGGCCTGTTCGCAGCGCGGGAAGATTGGGATAAATATGTGTCGCATAAATCAGGTGGCCATCAGGCGAGACCGAAAGATAGCTTGCACCGCGCCCGGCCAGCAGCCGCTTTTCTTCCGCACCCGTCTGCGCATCCAAAACCGCAATGTCGCTGGAAATACGGTTTGCAACAAAAACGTGTTTCCCTTCCCGGTCTTCGACTACTCCGGATGGCTCCGCGCCCACCGGCCAGGTCGCTACAACTTCCAGCGAGTGCGTGTCAATCACAGACACTGTGTCGTCCCACGAGTTCGCGACAAACAGCCGCGCTCCGTCCGGAGACCGTGAAAATCCGCGCGGCTGGTGGCCCACCGAGAC
>Ga0181535_10005547_pt1 | contig 13459 bp, 15 predicted proteins | sample PEATcosm2014_Bin_44_FD_119774 | JGI IMG/M metagenome (GOLD analysis project Ga0181535, IMG submission 119774) | Peatland microbial communities from MTU Mesocosm Facility, Houghton, MI, USA - PEATcosm2014_Bin17_30_metaG | ecosystem: Environmental > Terrestrial > Soil > Wetlands > Peat | place...
GATCGAAGATGATGTCCTCAGGCGGAAAGCACAGCTCGCGCGTCAAAATCCTGTAGGCCCGCTCGCAAATCCGCGTCTTGTCCTCGAATCCCGCAGCCTGCCCCTGCTCATCGAAGGCCATCACCACAGCAGCCGCGCCATACTTCAGCACCGCCGCCGCGTGCTCGCGAAACTTTTGCTCGCCCTCCTTCAGCGAAATCGAATTCACGATGCCCTTGCCCTGCAGGCACTTCAATCCCGCCTCAATCACCTCCCACTTTGAGGAGTCGATCATGAACGGAACCTTAGCCACTTCGGGTTCGCTGGCCAGCAACTGCAGATAGCGCGTCATCGCGGCCGCGCCGTCGATCATCCCCTCGTCCATGCAGATGTCGAGCACGTTCGCCCCGTTCTCCACCTGCTGCCGCGCAACGCCTACAGCTTCTTCGTACTTGCCCTCTTTGATCAGCTTGGCGAACTTCGGCGATCCGGCCACATTGGTCCGCTCGCCAATCAGGATGAAGACGCCTGGTTGTTGCGTGAAGGGCTGCGATCCGGACAGTCGCAGCGGTTTTGTCTCAACAGATTTTGTCGAACCCGCGCTCATGCCGCGCTCTCAACGCTGCAAGTCTCCACGATCGCCGCTGCGGGCAGCTTGCGCGGCGCCACGCCCTCCAGCGCCTTCGCAATGGCCGCAATGTGCTCCGGCGTATTGCCGCAGCATCCGCCGGCAAGATTAATCAGCCCCTCTCGCGCAAATTCGCTCAAATACCGCGCCATATCCGCCGGCCCCAGATCGAACCCCGTCGCTGACAACGGATTCGGCAACCCTGCGTTCGGATAGCACGACACGGCTACGTCCACCTTCTCCGCAAGCTCGCGCAAAAACGGCGCCATCAAGTCCGGTCCCAGCGAGCAGTTCAGTCCCACGCTGAACGGCTTCACATGCCGCACCGCGGTCCAGAACGCCTCAATCGTCTGCGCCGAAATCATCGTCTCCCGCCGCGTCCCACTGCCGCCGAAATCATCACCGGCAGTTCCCTGCCGCTCGCCGCCAGCCCATCCTCGTCGAACACTTCGCGGATCGCCACCAGCGCCGCCTTCGCATTCAGCGTGTCGAAGATCGTCTCCACCAGCAGCAAGTCCGCTCCGCCTGCAATCAGCGCCCGCGCCTGCTGCTTGTATGCTGTCTTCACCTGGTCGAACGTCACCACGCGAAACCCCGCATCGTCCGCGTCCGGCGAATTCGACAGCGACACCGTCAGCGGTCCCAGCGCTCCCGCCACAAATCGCTGCCGCCCCGTCTCATTGCCCACGCGATCTGCCCACACGCGCCCCTGCCGAGCCGACCTCTCGTTGATCTCCCACGCCAACTCGCCAAGAAACTTGTCGTCAATCACTCTCTGATAGAAGTCCGGATCCTTCCGTCCTCCGTGCTCCCGCGGATCGTCGACGAAAAACTCGCTCTGCGCGATGCTCGTCGCGCCAAACGTATTCGTCTCCACGATGTCCGCTCCCGCCTCCAGAAACCGCCGATGAATGTCGCCCACCAGCTCTGGCCGCGTCAGAGTAAACAGGTCTCCGTTGTTCAGCAGATCCTTCTTCGCGTTCTTGAACCGATCCCCGCGAATGTCTGCCTCGGTCATCCCATAGTTGCGGATCGTCGTGCCCGTCGCTCCATCGATAATGGCGATCCGGCTCTCGATAATCTTTTCCAGCGGATGTTGGGAAGTCTTAGTCATTTCTTCTCGTAGGTTTACGGCTTACTCCTCAAGAATATCGGAGTTCGGCCTTTTGCCGGACCAATTCCGCGCCCAATGTGTCTCCAAAGTCACTGAACTGCAACAACCCCCGCCCGAACGGCTAGCTCCGCTGACCCCACGAACACCGCCGCTCCAATTAAACTGGAGTCAATGATCACCACCCTCTTTGGCAACGAAGAACCCGAAAAACCTGGTCCAAAAAACTTTTTAAGCCGCATGCGCGATGCCGTCTCGCGCACACGCGAGTCCTTCTCCGCCAAAATCTCCGATCTCGCCGCCCTCACTCGCACCGTCGACGCGTCCGCCCTCGACAATCTCGAAACGGTCCTTCTCTCGAGCGACCTTGGCGTGCCAACCACCACTGCCATCCTCGACGCCCTCCGCGATCGCGCCCGACATCAATCCATTGAAGGCGGCGTCGAGCTCCGCGAGCTCTTGAAGGAGCAATTGATCGCCATCCTCAGTGCCCCGCAAGGGGCCGCTGCCGCACTACAGGCACCGCCCAAAGTCACGTTTCTCGTCGGCGTCAACGGCACCGGCAAAACCACGTCGAGCGGCAAACTCGCGGCTTGGTCCCGCGCGCAAGGCCACTCCGTTCTTCTTTGCGCCGCCGACACCTTTCGCGCCGCCGCCATCGAGCAGCTCGAAGTCTGGGCTTCGCGCTCCGGGGTCGAAATGATCAAGACCCGCCAGGGTGGCGACCCCACGGCCGTCCTCTATGACGCCATCTCTGCCGCCAAAACCCGCTCTATCGACGATCTCTACGTCGACACCGCCGGCCGCCTCCACACCAAAACCGGCCTCATGGACGAGCTCGACAAAATGCGTCGCACCGCCGCCCGACTCGTTCCCGGCGCGCCCCACGAAGTGCTTCTCGTCATGGACGCGACCACCGGACAGAACGGATTGCAGCAGGCGCGCCTCTTCACGCAATCGGCCGGCGTCACCGGCATTCTGCTCACCAAGCTCGACGGCACCGCCAAGGGCGGCATCGCCGTCGCCATCGCCCGCGAGCTCTCGCTTCCCGTCCGCTTCGTCGGCGTCGGCGAAAAAATGACCGACCTGCTCGAGTTTTCGCCAACAGAATTTGTTGACTCGCTCCTGGAGTAATCGATTCGCGAAGATCGATCAACCTTCAGCTTGTCATCCTGGGCGGAGTTTGCCGCGCTCTGCCTCGCTCGCGCTACAAAAACCGCCGCAATCATGCCGCCAGGCGCGCAATCTTCACGCGCCGCTTGCTCATCGCTTTCGCCAGGTCGTAATTGGCCTGCAACCTGATCCACACTTCGGGAGAAGTTCCAAATGCCTCGGAAAGACGCACCGCCATTTCGGCCGACACGCCAGTCCTCCCGTGGATCATCCGCGACAGATTGGCCCGCGTGATCTTCAGGTGTGCGGCCAGGGCAGAAACTGTTAAACCTAAACCCTCCATGTACTCTTGAATGATCTCGCCTGGGTGTGCGGGGTTATGCATCATATGTTCTTCTCCCTCAGTGATAATCCTGATAGTCGACTAAAATCGCGTCCTCGCCCTCAAATTTGAATGTCATGCGCCAATTCCCGCTGACGCGCACCGACCAGTGGCCTTTCAACTTTCCTTTGAGAGCATGCAAGTGCCAGCCCGGCACACTCATGTCTTGCGGCGAGCCACTGGCGTCAAGCAATGTCAACTGCCTTCTGAGCTTCGTCGCGTGCGCCGGCTGAATCCCCGCCTTGCTGTCGGCACGGTAAAACCTCTCCAGTCCAGCGTGTCGGAAACTCCTGATCACTTGTATAGTGTATTGACACAATATACATAAGTCAAGAAAATCCTCGGCGTGTAGCTTGCATCGCTGAAGTCAGACTCGTGCCGGCATGTAAACTTGATTGTTCCTATCACCCGCGCATGACCACATCGTCCGATTCCGACCTCCACTGGATGCTCCGCGCCCTCGAACTCGCTCGCCGAGGAATCGGCGTCACTTCGCCCAACCCCGCAGTCGGCTGCGTCATTCTCGACCGCGCCGGCCAGGTCGTCGGCGAGGGTTGGCACGAGTACGATCTCTTCGATCATGCCGAAATCGTCGCTCTCCGCGAGGCCACGGCGCACGCAGGCGATCGCGTCCACGGCGGCACCGCCTACGTCACACTCGAGCCCTGCAATATCACTGGCCGCACGCCGCCCTGCACCGATGCGCTCATCAAATCCGGACTCGGCCGTGTCGTCGCCGCCACTATCGATCCCAATCCCGCCATCGCCGGTAACGGCCTCGAGGCCCTGCGTGCGGCAGGCATCGAAGTCGCCGTCGGCCCCTGCCAGGCTGAAGCGCGCCGCCTCAACGAAGGCTATGCCCGCTGGATCCAGCACCAGCGCCCGTTCGTCCTCATGAAAGTCGCCATGACGCTCGACGCGCGCATCGCGCCGCCGCCCGCGCAGCAAACGCCCCACGCGCCCTACTGGATCACCAGCGAAGTCGCTCGCGCCGCCGTCCAGCCGCTCCGCTGGGCCGCCGACGCCACCATGGTCGGTGTCGACACCGTTCTCGCCGACGATCCCTGGATGACAGACCGCAGTGGCCTGCGCCGCCGCCGCCCGCTTCTGCGCATCATCCTCGACTCCGCCCTCCGCATGCCGCTCGACTGCAGGCTCGTCTCCACAACGCAAAAGGACGTCCTCATCTTCACCGTCTCCCACGACGAAGCCCGCATCCGCGATCTCGAGAGCCGCGGCGTCCGCGTTGAAGTCCTTCCCGCCGATGCCGGACGTGTCTCGCTTGAAAATGTTCTTTCGAAGCTCGGCGAAGAAGGCGTCCTCACTCTCCTCACTGAAACCGGCACGCGTCTCAACACGGCTTTCCTGGCCGCCGGACTCGTCGATCGTCTCCATCTCTTCATCTCGCCGCAGATCATGGGCTCCGACGCTGTTCCCGCCTTCAAAGGTCTGCCCAACTTCGTCCACATGACTTCAGTCGAAGTCGAGCGCTACGGCGATGACCTCGGCTTATCGTCGCTCCTCCTCGACCCCTGGCCTCCAGCCTCGGACCCAGAGCCGATTTCGGACTCGTCAAGTCCAATACAATAGAGAAGTACGGTTCCGGCTCCTTCCTTTTCGAGCCGCCTCCAGCCAGAACGTAGAGCAAACCCAGATGCACTCGACTCCCCTCATCACCGCTGTCGTCTCGCTCATCGGCCTTGCCGGCGTGCTCACCTGGCGTGTGCGCGAGGGCCGCTCTGCCGTGACACTCAAAAAAATCGTGATGCCGCCCCTGGGCATGGCCACCGGATTTTGTATGTTCATCGTCCCGGCCTTCCGTGTTCCGTGGGCCTGGGGCCTCGGCGCATTCCTCATCGGAGCGGTCGTCTTTGCTTACCCGCTGCTGCTCACCTCCGACCTTCATCTTCAAAGCGGGGTCATCATGATGAAGCGGTCAAGTGCGTTTTTTGCCGTCATTATCGTGCTAGCCGTCGTCCGCTATCTCGCCCGCGGATTCTTTGACCGCTTCCTCACGCTCGAACAGACCGGCGCTCTCTTTTATCTGCTCGCCTTCGGCATGATCCTGCGGTGGCGCGCGAAACTCTTCTTCGCTTATCGCGCCCTGACCAGCAACCCCACCCTCCCTGCCGCACCCACTCCCGAAGAAGCCCCCGCCAGCGACTAGTTTGCGGAGGCCCCGCGTCCCCCACGCCGCAGCATTTGATGGCCCTCACGCTGATCGCTTGGTTGTCGGGCCCCGTGCTTGCGCGCTATGCTGCAGAGGCCTTGTTCAGGCCGGTTATAGGGCCTCCACTCGCTTCATCGACCAACTCAACGCCGAATCCGCTTAGAGAGCAACCTCACTATGACTGGAATCAATCGTCGCGAGTTGTTGAAGATGGGCTCGGCCAGCTCGCTGGCTGCACTCGTCACAGTTACAGCCCCACTGGCTGAGGAGCCTAAAGCAGAAGACAATCATGCGCCGGTTCCGCGCTGGGAAGTGTTTGAGCTGGCCCTGACGGGGCCGTCCAGCGGAAATCCATTTACCGATGTTCAGCTTGCGGCGGCGTTTACGCTTGAACACCGGACGGTGAAAGTGAATGGGTTCTACGACGGAGCGGGCGTCTACAAGATCCGCTTTATGCCGGATACGCCTGGCGAGTGGACCTACTCCACCAGCAGTAACGCGCCTGTACTTTCCGGAAAGACGGGCGCCTTCACCTGCGTTGCGGCTCTCGCCGGCGTACATGGCCCGGTCGGGGTCTGCAACACCCAACACTTTGCCTATGCGGACGGAAAACCATTCTTCCCCTTTGGTACCACCTGCTACGCCTGGGTGAACCAGACAGAGGCCATCCAGCAGGAAACTTTGCGGACGCTGTCTTCAGCCCCTTTCAACAAAATCAGGATGTGCGTCTTCCCCAAGAGTTATGAGTACAACCACAACGAGCCGGCGCTCTATCCCTTCGAGCGCAATGCAGACGGCGAGAGCGACTTCACCCGCCTGAACCCAGCCTACTTCGCCCATATCGAAGACTGCATCGCCGAGCTTCGCAAGATGAATATTGAAGCCGACCTGATCCTCTTCCACCCCTACGACCGCTGGGGATACGCAACCATGCCTGCCGACGCTGACGACCGCTATTTGCGCTATGTGCTAGCGCGCATGTCGGCCTACCGAAACATATGGTGGTCCCTGGCCAACGAGTGGGACTTTATGAGGGCCAAGTCGCGTCAGGATTTCGACCGCTTTTTCCATATCGTGGAAACGGACGACCCGGTGTCGCACCTTCGTTCGATTCACTACTCGCAAACCATGTATGACTACGCTCTGCCGTGGGTCACTCACGCCAGCCTGCAGAACGCGAAATTCGACTCTGCCCCCGAATGGCTGGAGGCGTGGCGTAAGCCAATCTGCTTTGACGAGGTGCAGTACGAGGGAAACCTCAACAGCAGCTGGGGCAATCTTTCCGGCCCGGAGATGGCGCGCCGCTTCTGGCTCGGCGTAACTGCCGGCTGCTACGTAACCCACGGAGAGACATATCTTGACGCAGACTTGCCTCTGTCGGCTCTCAATGAAAACAGCACCCCGGTTATCTGGTGGTCTCACGGTGGCAAACTCCATGGCAGCAGCCTTGAGCGAATCAGCTTCCTGCGAAAGCTGGTGGAAGAGACCGCCTTCGCGGCAGGCAAGGATGCAAAGCGTACCGGGCTTAATGCGCAGGCCGAGCCTTACTACTTGAATGCCTGGAGCCTCGATTCGACAGGGAAAAAAAGGCAAGAGGGCATCTATTACTTCGATCTCCATCAGCCAATCTTTTATGAGTTTCCGCTGCCTGAGGGAAAATTCACCGCCGAGTACGTCGATCCCTGGGAAATGACAGTGAGCGCGCTTTCCGGAACCTTTGAAGGAAACGCAAAGATCAAGCTCACGGGGCGTCCATTCCAGGCATTGAGGTTTCGGCGTGTGGGATGATACCGGCGATTGCTGGATTGAGTCGGTCGCGGAGCCTGGATGTTTAGTCCCTGATCCCTGCTCTTATGAGACAATCAACCGCAACGCGTTACCGCCTCTCATTCCCCGGTAAGGAAAACTTCGATGTCCCATGCAGCGACTTCGCACGCTCTCACCTTTGAAATCGAGCGCAAAGGCTCGACGGCTATCGTCCACTGCCACGGCAAACTCTACGCCGGCGTCTGTAGCAACCTCTATAACGCCGTCCATCCCCTCATTCCCGATCACAAGCGCATCATCCTCGATCTCACTGACCTTGCCTCGGTCGACAGCATGGGACTCGGCACTCTTGTCCGCCTCTACGCATCGGCAAAATCGGGTGGCTCCTGCCTTGAGCTCATCAATCTCGGCAAGCAGGTTCGGGAGCTCCTCGGAATCACGAATCTTCTTTCCCTCTTCGGTGATATGTGCGAAAAGGGCGTCGCAATCAAGTTCTGATTCGTCTCGGTTCCACAGCCTCGTCACGATAAACGCCGCTATCTCCGTTAACCCCGCTAGCTCCGCTGCTTTTTAGTTCCTACGTCCCTCAGTCCCTATTCCCTGTTCCCTGTTTTATCGGTCCCTTGTTCCCTTGGTCCCTCGGTCCCTAAAATCAATCCATGTTCACCGGCATCATCGAGCAGACCGGAACCCTCGTCAGTCTCACCGATCGCGGCGGCGTTCGCCGCATCACCGTCGAAGCTCACGGCATCGCCTCACGCCTGCGCGAAGGCGACTCGCTCGGAGTCTCGGGTGTCTGTCTCACCGCGCTCGATCCCGACCCCACCTACTTCCACGCTGACCTCGCGCAGGAAACCCTCGACCGCACCTCTCTCGGTTCTCTCGCTCCCGGCGCCAGCGTCAACCTCGAGCTGCCCACCGCCGCCGGCAGTCCCCTCGGTGGCCACATCGTTCAGGGCCACGTCGACGGCACCGGGGAACTCCGTTCGCTTGAACCTTTGGTCCCGCTTTCCAGTCCCAAATTCGACCGCCAGACCACCGACTGGACCCTCAAAGTCCGTGTTCCTGAAAACGTCCGCCAGTGGATGGTCCACAAAGGCTCAGTCGCTGTCGAAGGCATCAGCCTCACCATTGCGGACTTCGATGGCGAATCCATCTCCATCGCAATCCTGCCCCTCACTTACTGGCGCACCAATCTGCACGCGCTCGCCATTGGCGCGCCTGTCAACATTGAGGCCGACGTGCTGGTCAAACTCGCTGCCATGCAGATGCAGTCTGCGAAAAAACCGGAACTCGACCTGACCGCAGCTTGGCTGGTTGCGAACGGGTATTGAAAAACAGTTCACGGTTCACAGTTCTCGGTTCTTGGTTCGCACCTCATCGCTCAACACGCGCAGAATCCATCGGTAAACTGTGAACTACGAACTGTGAGGCGCCCGGAGGCCGTTATGATCTGCACGAAGTGCGGCGAGTTGATGGCTCAAACCGACAAGAACACATTCTCGGGTCGCGTGATCCGTGAATACACCTGCCACAAATGCGGACACACCGATTGGGAAGATGACGGCGTTGCGCTCTGGCAGGTCCTTCACGACGCGCGCGAGAAGGACGAGACAGTGGCCGCGGAGCGCTCGACTGAAAGTGGGCCCAATCCGCAGCCGGACACTGCGCAACCTGCGGAAGTTGCTCCAGCCACCTTACGGCAGCGGCTTTTGAGCCTCTTCAGCAAGAACAAGTAGCCCGCACGCCGGCATGGCTTGTTGCCAACGGTTACTGACCCACCATTGGCGTTCGTCAGATCGGCGTTCCGGAAAAATCTCCTTTTCAACACCGCATCCGCAGCGTATCGTGAATGCCTGTCCAACTCGGAGCCCCGAGAAGGAGTCCCAGAAGGAATCCCCAGGAGGTATGGAAATGACACAAACCGCTTCGAAAATTGAGACCAAGACCTTCAATGCGCCCGACGAAGTGCGCCGATTCGCGAAGGGCAAACTGGAACTCGTTAACGTCGCTGGCGCGTCAGTAGGCCGTGCGACCTTTGAGCCCGGGTGGAAATGGTCCACGAGCGTCAAGCCCATTGCGAAGACCGCGAGCTGCGCCGTCGCCCACTTCGGCTGTCAGCTTTCGGGCACCATGGTCACCCGGATGGACGATGGGACAGAAACCACCACGAAGGCCGGCGATGTTTTCTGCATTCCGCCCGGACATGATGCGTGGGTGGTCGGCAACGAGACGGTTGTCGTTCTCGATTTTCAGGGCATGGCGAGTTACGCGAAAGACAGATAATCGCGAATTCGTTGGGATTCGACGCAAGAGTGGAACGTCTTAACTTCAGATTTGCAGCTCGCTGCTACCCGGCCCGCGCGGCAGAATCTCCGGTGGCGCCACCTCGATCCACTGCGCCTTGTTCGACTCCGGCCTGCATTCCGCCCACAATGCGTAAATCTCCTGCTTCGTCACGCCCCAGGTCTCCACAAGCACCGCGCTGCCCCCATTCGCTGCGGTGTAGCGCTCGCGGCACCAAAGGACAAACGGCTCATGTCGCCGTCCCTTCCGCATCGTGAACCAATCAATGATCTCGTGCGGCGATTCGCCATAGACATTGTCGGGCGTCCACCAGAACCTGACCGGGCCCTTCGCCGAGAATCTCTCCTCGATGCAAGTGCCTCCGGATTCGTGCATGGCTCGCACGAACTCCGTCCACCCAATGAACCTTCCTCGCGACTTCATCAGCGACTTCAGCGCCTGCTCGCGATGCTGCTGCCTCCATCGCAATGCAACGCTATATGGCGCAGCAAAACACGCGCCAACGAATAGGAAAGGAACCATCAACAGGCCCAGTGCCGCCGCTAAGGTACCGGCCCCTGTTTTCTGGTCCCTCAAGTTTTCCGATTCCGGCATCTGCATCTTCGCCGCCAGTTACGGTTTCGTGGCAAGTTTCCGTGGCGCCACCACATAATCGTCGCCCACTCGTGCCAGGATCTGCGCTCGCCGGTCCGTCAGTAGCTTCAGCCGCTTCGTCAATTCGACGAATTCCTTCTTCTGGTCCGCCGTCAGGTCTTGGCTACCCTGCTCCGGCACGGCGGTCTTTGTCCCCGTGGCTGATTCGCCATTCGGCCCGCCCACCGGCACGTCTGGCCGGGACGTGCTCAAACCCGCCAGCTTGTTGAGCGCATCCAGCCGCGCCTCCAGCGCCGGAATCTCCCGGTCGATCAGCACCGGCTTGATCATCGGCTTTTTGTCGCGTCCCACCGCCAGCTCGTTGCGGTTGTTGTCCTCCCACACCGGCAGAACACCCACATGCCCCAGCTCCACGCGGACTCCCGCCGGTCCGTAGTCTCTCTTCACCGCCGAGAACAGCCCGATCATCTCGTCCCTCGGCTCGCCGTTCGAGTCCGGATTCAATCCATCCACATAACTCCGCGACTGGTTCGACAGGAAATTCCCCATCGAATAAAAGATCACCGTGTCGCGTCCATCCTGCGTCTGGTAGGTCTCAATCGGTTGCAGCACATGAGGATGCCCACCCACAATCACTGTCGCTCCCGCTTCGAGCAACTTGTGCGCCAGGTCCACATCCTCCGGCCTGGGCGCCGGCGAGTACTCGATCCCCCAATGCACGCTGACCACCAGTAGATCGCACTGTGCTCTCGCCGCCTTCACCGCCGCCAGCACCGTCGCCTCATCCGCTCCCGGCGCTCCGTTCGCCTCGCCCGGATACGGATAGAAATTCACGTGCGGCTGATCGTCCTTGTCCGGATTGCGATTCCCATTCAGCCATCGCGTCATACCCAGCCAGCCCACCTTGATCCCGTTCGCCTCGGTAATCACCGGCTGCCACGCAGTCGCCGCGTTGTCGCTGGTCCCCGCAAACTCGAGCCCCACTTCTTTCAGATGCTCGCGGCTCTCTTGAAAGCCGGCCCATCCCTGGTCCATCACGTGGTTGTTCGCAAAAGACACAATCTTGATCCCGCTTGCCTTCAGCGCCTCTGGCAGCTCGATCGGCGCGTTAAACAGGAACGCCTTTGTCCCGTGCGAGTTCGTCGGCGCCACCGGCGTCTCCAGGTTCACAAATCCAAAGTCCGTCCCCTCAAACACGTCCGCCACGTCGCTGAACAACGCGGCCCACCCCGGTTCGCCGTCGCCCGCTCCTGCAGCCGCCGCCTTTACCGCCTCATGCGGAATCACATCCCCAGCCACGGAAAAACTCACCTGCGCCAGGTCGTGCGGATACGGCGTCACCACTGCGGCGTGCAGTCGCCCGTGGAACAGCGGCATCAGAAACGTCGGAATCAGCGCCGCTCCCACCCCGAAAAGCGGAATCGCCGCAGCCATCCATGCCCAGCGCCTGACCGGCCCGCGCCCGGTTCTCACACCGCTTCGTACCCCAATCGCCTTGTCCTTGATCGCCCAATCCATGGTCCGCACTGCTCCGCGTTGCTTCGTCCACCGAGGACAGAATGAAATCAGAATACAGGCTCGCCGAAGAAGCGCAGTAAATTCGATCGCGCGCGGGCACGACAGCGAATCAGGAGCGCAACTGGTCGCCCCGAGCGTTGCCACCCCCTTTCGCGTCTATCCGTTACGAGCACTGGCAGAGTACAGCGGTCCCGCAGTGACTGTGTCCTGAAACCATTGAGGCCAAGTGGATTCTTCCTTAAGACGAATCCACCCTGCACCCGGGCCTGAAACGGCGACATCTACTGCGGGACCGCTCAAGCTGGTACCCTGAGTTTTGAGAAATTCGCCCGGAGAAGGCCAATCCTTCTCGACAGGCAAGCGGAGTCATGGCAGAGTTCGTCATCAAGCTGGCCGATGAGCGTGGCCACGTGCAGGAGCAAGTCCAATCCGCGGCCACGGCCGAGGAGCTGCGCGCTCGCTTCTTACATGCCGGCTATCACGTCTTTTCTGTTCGTTCTCGTGGCAGCCTTGGCCGCTCACGCCGCAAGGTAAAGCTCGAGCCGTTCCTCATCTTCAACCAGCAATTCCTCACCCTCATTCGCGCCGGTTTACCCATCCTTGGTTCCATTCAGATGCTCGGAAAGATCCAGAAACAAGCTGGGTTCTCCGGCCAGTTGGACGACGTCGCCAGCCGCGTCAAGCGCGGTGAGGCGCTCTCGGCGGCATTCGAAGCTCAAACCGGCTTCCCCGTCATGTACACCACCACGCTTCTCGCCGGCGAGCGCTCCGGCAACCTAACTGAAGTCCTCGACCGCTACGTCAGCTTCCAGAAGGTCGCCCTCACCCTCCGCAAAAAGCTCGTCGGTTCCCTCATTTATCCTTGCGTGCTGCTCGTTCTCGTCTTCTGTCTGCTCATCTTCATGTTCACGGTCGTCATTCCTCAGTTCGCCAAGCTCTACGACCAGCTCGGAAGCAAACTCCCTGCGCTCACCGTCGACCTCCTCGAATTCGGCAAATGGATGCAGCACAATATCATCTGGCTCGCGCTCGGCGCTCTCATCGCCGGCGGCGCCTTCTATCGCTTCGCCATCACCGAGCGCGGCCGCGACTTTGTCGATGGCGTTCGCGTCAAAATGCCGGTCTTTGGCAAAATCTGGCTCAAGTATCAGGTCGCTCTCTTCGCGCGCACGCTCTCCACGCTGCTCACCGGCGGTCTGCCGCTTGTTCCCTCGCTTGAAACCGCTTCGCGCTCCATCTCCTCGCGCCGCGTCTCCAATGCCATCGAGGCCTCCATCACCACGGTGAGCGAAGGCAAAAGCCTCGCCGATTCTCTCACCAAAACCGGCGTTTTTCCCGACCTTGCCGCGGAGATGATCGCTGTCGGCGAGCAAACCGGCGCTTTGCCGCAAATGCTCAACTCCGTCGCCGAATTCTTTGAGGAAGATGTGGCCAATGCGCTTGCTGCCGCGCTCGCGCTCATTGAACCCGCCATCCTCGTCCTCATGGGTGTTGTCGTCGTTTTCATTCTTGTTTCTCTCTACCTGCCCATCTTTTCGCTTGGGCAGACCAACGGGATGTAATTGCTCCCGCGCTAGGAGACTTTTCCATGGCCGAATCCAACGTTGTCACGCTCCCCACTCCCGCCAACTCCGATCTTCGGCCCGATCTCCGCGTCGACGAGCGCGCAAACGCTGAGGCCCTTGCCCGCCGCTATCACGCCGAGTTCGTCGACCTCAAGAACTTCAAAATTCAGCACGAGCTCCTGCGCACCGTCCCAGTCGAGCTCATGTTCCGCTATAACTTCGTCCCCATCGAGCAGACTCCTGACACGCTCATCATCGCCGTCAGCGACCCCTCGCGCCTCATGGTGCTCGATGAGATCGCCGGCCTTCTCGGCGCTCGCATCAC
>Ga0181535_10005549_pt1 | contig 13453 bp, 14 predicted proteins | sample PEATcosm2014_Bin_44_FD_119774 | JGI IMG/M metagenome (GOLD analysis project Ga0181535, IMG submission 119774) | Peatland microbial communities from MTU Mesocosm Facility, Houghton, MI, USA - PEATcosm2014_Bin17_30_metaG | ecosystem: Environmental > Terrestrial > Soil > Wetlands > Peat | place...
CGTCGCGCCGGGGACAGCTCGTCGGGGCTCAGTCGCTGTAGTGCGCGTCGGCGTCGGCCAGACGCTCCGCCAGACGGGCGAGCATCTTCACGCCGATGCTGGGCGTCGTCATCAGCATCGTCCGGAACTCCCGGGAATCGAAGACCAGCAGGTCCATGTCCGTCTCTGTGACGACGTCGGCCGTGCGGACGCCCCCGTGCAGGAGAGCCAGCTCGCCGAAGTAGCCGCCCTTGGTGAACTGCGCCACCTGGCGCTTCCCGATGCGGCAGGTGGCCACCCCGGACAGCACCAGGAAGAACTCACGGCCCGACGTGCCCCGGGCGATCAGGACCTCCCCCTGCTGGACCCTGACCGGCGTGCCGAGCTGGGCGATGGAGCGCAGCTCACTCTGGGAGCAGGTGGAGAAGAGCGGGACGGCACCCAGGAGCTCGATCTGGTGTTTGGGGATACGAGCACGCATACGGCCACCCTTGTCCGGCTTGAACTCCTTAGGTACTCCGGCTGGAGCGTACCTCCCCCAACCCCCGTGTGCCGGATCCGTCCGCAGGTGCCGGCGCTGGGGCGTCACCGGCCGGCCCGGAGCTGATCACGGAGCACGAACTTCTGCACCTTGCCCGACGCAGTCCGGGGCAGGTCGTCCACGACCCGCAGCTCCTCCGGCCACTTCTGCCGGGCCAGGCCGGCCGCGGCCAGGTGCGTGCGCACCGCCTCGAGGTCGGGCGCCTCGCTCCCGGGCTGCATGCGGAAGAAGGCACACCCGTGCTCCCCCAGGCGCTCGTCGGGGGCCGCCACGAGGGCCACCTCCGCCACACCCTTCATGTGCGCGAGCAGCTGCTCCACCTCGGCGGCGCTGACGTTCTCGCCGCCGCGGATGATGATGTCCTTCACCCGGTCGGTGATCGTCAGGTAGCCCTCTGCGTCGAGCACGCCGATGTCGCCGGTGCGGAACCACCCCTCCTCGTCGACGGCCTCCGCCGTCAGGGCGGGGTCCGTGTAGCCGGCGAAGCGGTCCGGCCCGCGGGTGAGGATCTCGCCCGGGAGGCCCACCCCCACGTCGTGACCCTCCTCGTCGACCGTCCGCACCTCGACCCAGTCGAGCGGGCACCCGTCGGTGTGGATGCGCTTCTCCCTCGGGTCGGAGTGCTGGGAGCCGGTGACGGAGGGATGCTCGGTGCTGCCGTACGAGCGCACCAGCGAGATCCCGAGCTCGTCCGCCCGCTCCGACACCGCGTTGGGGATCGGCGAGCCCCCGAGGCCGATGTAGCGCATGAGCTCGACGTGCTCGGGCCCGAATCCCGGGCAGTCGAGCAGACTGGTGAAGAAGTACGTCGAACCGCTGCCGGCGGAGATCTGCTCTTCGACCATGGCGTTGAGCACCGTCGGCGGGTCCCACCCGTCGATCAGGTAGAGGGGGCGGCCGTTGACGAGCGGGCACATCAAGCCGCCCAGCATCCCGATGGCGTGACCGACCGGCGCACCCGTCAGGCTGGCCCGGTCGCGCAGGGACTGGTGGCCCGCGAGCTGGCGCACTTCGCAACCGATGGTCCGGTGCGTGTGCACCACTCCCTTGGGGTCCGCCGTCGTCCCCGACGTGTACGCGATCAGGGCGGCGCCGTCGGGATCGACCGCCACCGGGCCGTCGATGGGCTCGGCGGTGCGCAAGTCGTCGAACGGCATGAGGTCCCCGGCAGCGGTGCCGGCGGCGCGCTCCCCCACGACGATCACACGCTCCAGATCCGACAGCCCGTCGCGGATCGTCGCCAACTCCGCCAGGAAGTCACGCTGTCCCATGCGGGACACGATGACCAGCACCCGGGCCCGGCTCTGGCGGAGGATGAAGCCGACCTCCTTCGGCCCGTAGAAGTGCACGATCGGGACGAGCGTCACGCCGAGCATGGCGCAGGCGTAGAACGTGATCGCCGCCTCCACCCAGTTGGGCAGCTGGAAGGCGACGACGTCGCCCGGGCCCAAGCCGAGGGCGCGCAGGCCGCCGGCGACCCGGAGGGCCTCGTCGTAGACGTCGCCCACCGTCCCGAGGTAGGGGTGCGTCGGCGACCAGATGCGGAAGGGGCGCGTCGGGTCCTCGAGCAGGGAGTCGCTCAGGAACTGCCCGAGGGTGCGGTCGTCCCAGGCTCCCTCGGCGCGGTAGCGCTCGGCCAGGGGGCCCTGCAGCGGGCGCAGCTCGAACTGCATCAGGCCGACTCGACGAACAGCGCGGCCAGCCGGTGGCGCTGCGCTCCCGCGCCGCCGGAGAGGATCTCGTTCTGCTTCACCCGCTTGAAGAGGAAGTGGGCGTCGTTGGCCCACGTGAAGCCGACCCCCCCGTGGAGCTGGATGTCGTCGCCCGTGACCCGCACGCCGGCATCGGCGGCGTAGCTCGACGCCATGGCGGCGGACTGGGCCCGTTCGGGTGACTCGGTGTCCGACGCCCAGGCGGCGAACTGGAACCCGGCCCGCGCCATCTCCACCTGCTGGAACATCTCGACCAGCCGGTGGCGCACGGTCTGGTACGTCGCGACCGGCTTGTCGAAGACGATCCGCTCCGACGTGTAGGCGATCGCTTCGCTCAGCGCCCGGTCGGCGGCGCCCACCGTCTCGGCCGCCAGGCCGACGGCGATGTCGTCCTCGGTCCGCTGCCACAGGCCGAGCTGGTTGCCCGGGGGCCCCAGCGGCGTGACCGGCCTCTCCACCAGCTCCAGGCGCGCCAGTTTGCGCGTCGGGTCCAGCGACGGGACGAGCTCGCCCCCGGGCGACTCGAGCAGGTACGAGCGCACCCCCTCCTCGCTGCGCGCCACGACGATGGCCCAGTCCGCCGTGTGCCCGTCCATCACGAACGGCTTCTCGCCGTTGAGGACCCAGTGGTTCCCCTTGCGCCGGGCCCGCGTGCGCACGGTGCCCACCGGCTCGCCGTGCCCCTGCTCCCCCAGCGCGACCGTCCCTCGCCGTGCGCCCGAAGCCAAGTCGGCCAGCAGCTCGGTCGCGCCCAGCGCCCGCGCGGCCAGCGTGGCCGCCACGGCGGACGAGAAGAACGGCCCGGGCAGCGGGATCCGCCCCATCTGCTCCAGGACGACGCAGGTCTCGAGCAGGCCGGCGCCTGTGCCGCCGTGCTCCTCGGGCACCAAGAGGCCGGTCCAGCCGAGGTCGACCAGCGTCGACCACAGGGCGGGCGTCATCCCTGCCGGGTCCTCGGCCAACTCGCGCAGCAGCTGCGGCCCGCACTCCCGCTCCAGCGCGGCCTGCGCCACCTCCTGGAGTGCGAGCTGCTCGTCGTCGTACGTGAAGTCCACGGCCTCCCCCTACGTCCTATGTCCTGCGCCCTACGTCCGTCTCCGCCGGCGTCGCGCCATTCCCTGACACCGGCGTCACAGTACACGGCGGTCGGATACCCTTCCCCCGTGGATTTTGCCCTGGCACCCGAGGACGAGAAGTTCCGCGACGAGCTCCGGGCGTGGCTGGACGAGAACCTGCCGCCCTTCTTGGAGGCCGAGTCCCTCGGGGACGATGCAAGCCTGAGCGGCGAGGCGAGCCAACGGCGGCGCCAGAAGTGGCAGCGCAAGCTGCACGAGGGCGGGTGGGCCGCGATCCACTGGGGCCCCGAGTACGCGCAGGGGCGGACGATCAACGCCATGCAGCGCCTCCTCTACTCCGAGGTGATGGCCGAGTACCGCACCCCGGGCATGTTCAACACGAACGGGATCTGGCAGATCGGGCCGATGATCATCGCCTGGGGCACCGAGGAGCAGAAGGCGCAGTGGCTGCCCTCCATCCTCGAGGCGGAGGAGCACTGGTGCCAGGGGTTCAGCGAGCCGATGGCGGGCAACGACCTCGCCAACCTGCGCACGACGGCGATCTACGACGCGGACGCCGACGAGTACGTCGTGAACGGCTCGAAGATCTGGATCAGCTCGGCGCACTTGGCGACGTGGGGGCTGTTCCTGCTGCGGACGGACCCGACCGCGATCGAGCGCGGCAAGAAGCACGAGGGGATCACGGCCTTCGTCCTCAACCTCAAGACGCCGGGGATCGACGTGCGGCCGATCCGCGACATGGCCGGCGAGGAGCTCTTCAACGAGATCTTCTTCACCGATGTGCGCATCCCGGCCAAGTGGCGCCTCGGCGACGAGGGCGCCGGCTGGATGGTCGCCATGGGCACCCTCGGCTACGAGCGCGTCGGCATCGCCTCGCAGATCGCCATCCTCTCCGCCGACCTGCGCGCCGTGGTCGTCGCGGCCAAGTCGGTCAACCCCGAGGCCCTCGAGGACCCGTCGCTGCGTGACCGCATCGCGAAGGTGTGGACGGAGATCGAGCTGGCGCGCCTGTTGTCGCTGCGGGCGCTGAGCAAGATCATGAAGGGCGAGCGGAACTGGCCCGAGGTGCCCTTCGCCAAGCTCGCGTGGTCGTCCATGGCGCAGACGCTCGCCGAGCTCGCCGTCGACCTGCTCGGCCCGGCCGGTGCGCTCGCCCGCGGCGGGCCGGACGCGGTCGACCGGGGGAAGTGGACGCGCCTGTACGCCTTCCAGCGCTACTCGACGATCGGCGGCGGGTCGACCGAGATCCAGAAGAACATCATCGCCGACCGGGCCATCGCCATGCCCGGCAAGTCGCGCTCCTGACACCGCTGTGTCGAAGGCCGAACGTTGAGCACCGTCGCCGACCCCCGCGCCACCTGCATCATCGGCGCGGCGCGCCACACCTGGCACCCCTTCGACGTCGGCATCGCGAGCGAGCCCGCGCCCGAGCCGCTGGACATGTGGGAGCGGACGGCCCGGGACGCGGCGGACGACGCCGGCACCGGCGACGCGACCGCCATTCTCCACGGGCTCGAGAGCATCGACGTCGTCTACTCGCAGTCCTGGCAGTACGACGACCCCGTGGCCCGGCTGGCCGAGCGGCTGGGTGCGGCGCCCCGGCGCCGGCGCTACACGGGCATCGGCGGGTCGGTGCCCCACGTGCGCGCCACCGAGGCGGCACGGGAGATCAGGGCAGGCGGCCTCGACCTCGCCCTGATCACCGGCGCGGAGGCACTGGCCACCGTCCGCCGCCTCAAGAAGGCCGGCGAGCGTCCGCAATGGTCGAACAAGGCGGCGGAGAAGCGGCCCTTCCCGATGGACATGGACTTCGACCCCTCCGAGATCAGCCACTCGGTCTTCGAGGCCTATCTCACCTTCGCCCTGTTCGACAACGCCCGCCGGGCCCACGGCGGCTGGGCGCTCGACGACCACCGCGCCGCGCTGGGACGGGTCATGGCGCCCATGACCGTGGTCGCCGCACGGAGCCCGCACGCGTGGTTCCCCGTGGCGCGTGGCGCGGACGAGATCGTCACGCCGACCCCGGACAACCGCATGGTCGCCTACCCGTACACGAAGCTGATGACCGCGATCATGGACGTCGACATGGCGGCCGCCCTGGTGCTGGCCAGCGCGGAGAAGGCTGACGCGCTGGGGGTGCCCGAGGAGCGGCGGGTCTACCTGCGCGGCTGGGGCTATGCCGAGGACCCGTCGCACGTGGCCGGGCACCCCGAGCTGTGGCGCTCCCCCGCCATGGCCGCCGCCGCCTCCGCCGCGCTGGCGGGCGCCGGCATCGGCACCGACGACGTCGCCCATCTCGACCTCTACTCCTGCTTCGCCAGCTCCGTCTGCTTCGCGCTCGACGCCCTCGGGATCGGTCCCGACGACCCCCGCGCCGGCGCGGTGACCCAGACCGGCGGCCTGCCCTACCACGGCGGTCCGGGCTCGAACTACATGACCCACTCGCTCGCGGCCATGGCCGAGACCCTGCGCGACGACCCCGGCTCCTGCGGCGTCGTCAGCGGCGTCGGCATGCACATGCAGAAGCACGCCTACGGGGTGTGGTCGACCGACCCCGGCGACGGCGTGGTGGCCGACCCGGCACCGTTCGCTGCGGAGAGCGCGCCGGTCCGGATCGTGGCCTCGCCATCGGGCCCGGCGACCGTCGCGACCTACTCGGTGCTGCACGGGCGCGACGGCGAGCCGGAGCGGGCGCTGCTCGTCTGCGACCTCCTCGGGGGCGGGCGCTGCTACGCCGTGCTGGACGGGGGGCCCGACGTGCTGCGCTCCGTCGAGGTGGACGAGCTGATCGGGCGGCGCGTCACCCTCACGCCGCAAGACCAGCTCAACGTGGCCCGGCTGGGCTGAGCGGACTGCCTCGACCGGAGCCTGCGGGGAGGACGCCGAGGAGACCGATGACCACCGACCAGCGGCACGGCGCGAGCGGCGCACCCGGGGCACCGACGACACAGAGGCAGCGTGAGTGGATCCTCGCGGCCGTCCTCTTCGGCCTCCTCGTGGTGGAGGGAATCCGCGACGGGGGCTTCTGGCCCTCCGACGCGCTCGTCGTCGCCTTGGCGTCGATCGTCGTGCTCGTCATCGGCATGGTGCTCGTGCCGCCCGACCGCCGCTCCATGCTCCTCGTCGGCAGCATCGTGCTGCTGGCCCTGTGGTGGTTCGTCCGCGCGCTCACCGCAGAGACGATCCGGAGCTTCCTGCCCCTCGGTGCGAGCATGCTCGCCTTCGCCGCAGCATTCGTCGCGGTGCGCCCGCTGGTCGGCCGGGCGCGCGAGGTGGCCGCTCTCGCCGTGGCGTGCCTCGGGGCCGCCGGGGCGCTGGTCGGCTTCGCCGGCCTGGTCTGGCGTTGGTACCCGATGGCCATACCGACACAGACGCTCTGGCGCATCTCGACGACGCTGACCTATTCCGATGCGGCCGGGCTCGTTCTCGGCGTGTGCCTCTTGGTGGCGCTCGGCGTGGAGCTGAGCCCCCCGCTGGTGCGCGTCACCGTCTGTCTCTGCGCCGGCGGGCTGCTGGCCACCCAGAGCCGTGGTGCCTACGTGGCCTTCGCGTGCGCCTGCCTGCTCGTGCCCTGGCACCGTTACGTCCGCTTCGCAGTGCCCCTGGCCGCCGGTGTCGCGCTCGGCATCGCAGCCGTCGCGTCCTCGCCCGACACCTCCGCCGTGCCCTGGCTCGCCGCCGTGGTGGTCGCCGCCTCGGTCGTCTCCGCCGTGGCCCGGCCGGACTTCGGCTCGTGGCGGGCCTCCTCGGCCACACGGGTGGTCCTGGCCGTGATCGCCGCCGCGCTGCTCGTGGCCGCCGTGGCCGCTCTGCACCACGAGATCGGTGTGCGCGCCCTGTCGCCGAGCGACCAGGACCGCGCCAGCGAGTGGTGGGCCGCGCTACATCAGTGGAGGTCAGACCCACTTTTCGGGGTCGGGCCCGACCACCTCCTGACGTTCCACGCGGCGGACGGGACCTACGCCCATTTCGCCCACAACGAGTACCTCCAGGTCGCCGCCGACGGCGGCGCCATCGGCCTGGCCCTCCTGCTTCTCACGGGCGCTGCGACGGCGCGCGTTGCGAGACGCTTCGACGTGCTCTCTTCCTGCGCCACATCAGGGTTGGTGTGTTGGGCGGTCGGAGGCGCGTTCGACTTCGACTGGCATCTCACCTTCGTCGGGCTCTTGGGCGGCTTCTGCGTCGGCCTCGCGGCCCGCAGGGACGCCGGACGCGGGCGACATGTCGAGCACCCACCTGAACGGTCCGATCAGCGCGGCCGGCGGACCCTGATCCGGCCGGGCTGACCGACCGCGCGACGGTGACGGACGAACGCGAGACCCTGGTCGCCGGCGTCGACGGCTGCCGTGCGGGGTGGGTGGTCGTCGCCGCACCCGCGGAAGGGCCTGTGGCCGGGGCGGCGGGGACCGCCGTCGCGGTTCTCGAGGTCACAGTGATCGCCGACCTCGCCAGTGTCTTCGCCGATCTGAAGCCCGGACGCATTGCCGCGGCGGCCATCGACATCCCGGTCGGCCTCCCTCCGCACGGGCCCCGGGCGTGCGACACCGAGGCCCGGCGACTGCTCGGCGCCCGCCGGAGCTCCGTCTTCCCCGCACCGGTGCGCAGCGTGCTCGGTGCCACCAGTTACGAGGAAGCCTGCGCGCGATCGGAGGTCGCCTGCGGCAAGAAGATCTCGAGACAACTGTTCAACATCCTGCCCAAGATCCAGCAGGTCGACGAGCTCGTCACGCCGCAACGCCAGGCCCATGTCTTCGAGATGTGCCCCGAGCTCAGCTTCGCCTTCCTCGCCGGTGCCCCTATGCGCGCCTACAAGATGACTGCGGCGGGCCGGGCCGAACGCGCGAGTGCGCTCGAAGCAGTCTTCGGTGATGTCGAAGAGCTCGTCCGGAAGCCTCCGCCGGGGGCGGCGTCCGACGACGTGCTCGACGCGCTGATCGGGGTGTGGACCGCACGCCGCTACGTGGCGCGGGCCCACGTCCGGCTCGGAGGTGAGCTGGACGCGACCGGCCTGCGCATGGAGATGATCGCCTGATCAGCCCCCGCTGTTGCCACTGTTCCCGGTGGTGGCGCTGTTGCCGCTGTTGCCGGTGGAGCCATTCGAGGCACGACAGCTGACGGCGGGGCCACCCGAGGTGCACGATCCCGGCAAAGAGGGCGGAGGGACCGGGTTCCTGAGCGCAGGCACGAGAGCCTCGCTCGTCGTACCCGACTGGGTGCTCACCTGGGCCGACGTCGCAGTGGCGGTGCCGGGCCACCAGGCGACGAGCCATCCGTCGTCCACCGTGGCCACCACGTCCTGCCCGTCGTCGCGAACGAGCGTGACGCCGGTGACGCCCGACGCCGTGCGACCCTCCACCAGCGTGTAGGGCCCATCGCCCGAGATGGACAGGTGGGTCTGCGTGACCTGCGGGAGGTCGCCGGAGCTGGTCCCATCGACCACCGTGCTCGACAACCCGCTCGCCGGGGATGAACCGCCGCCGGACACGCTGCCGGATTGGCGCTGCACGCCCACGGAGTTCTCCTGCTCGCCCTGTCCGCCGCCCGCCGAGACCTGGTTGATCTCCGTGAAGGAGGTGCTGATGAAGCACGCTGCGTACGCACCGTCGTTCTGGAAGAGCGCGACCGTGAACGGTCCCCGCACGTCGGTCAGGACGTTCTGCCAGGCACCGGAGCCAATGGCGCCGGCGGACCCCTGCGTACTGGAGAGCTGACTCTGACAGCTGGCGTCTGCCGCGGGCGACGGCGCCGCGGGCGACGTCGGCGTCGCGCTCCATCCGGCGTAGGCGGGAGTCGAGCCGCCCAGCACGACGACCAGGGCGCTGCCCGCTGCCGCGGCACCCGCCAATGCGCCCACACCGATCACCGGGGCACGCAGCGTGCGCTCGCGCGGCTCGTAGTCGATGGAGCGCAGTCGGGAGGACGCGACCACCGGCACGCGGGCAGCGCGTGCGGCGAACGCCTCGCTCAGCTCGGCTTCGAACTCGGTCTTCATCGTGTGATGCTCCCTTCCTTGGTTTCCGTGTCCTTGGCTTCCGTGTCCTTGGCTTCCGTGTCCTTGGCTTCCGTGTCTTCTGTCGCCATCACTTCTTCGCGCAGCCGTTGCACCGCGCGCGAGGTGGTGCTCTTGACCGTGCCGACCGAGCAACCCATGACCTCGGCCACCTGCGCCTCCGACAGGTCGTCGAAGTAGCGCAGCACGAGGGTGGCGCGCTGGCGTGGTGCCAGCCGGCCCAGCGCGGTCGTCAGATCCGTGTTGGTCTCGACCCAGCCGAGCACCCGCACCGCCGCCTCGTCCTCGTGCTGCTCGACCGCACGAGCACCAGACAGGGCCAGCTCGGAGCGCTGCCGGGTGCGACGCCTCCCCTCGTCGAGGGCGAGGTTCACGAGCACCTTCCGTGCATAGGCGTTGGAATGCTCCATGGCTCGCACACGGGGCCATCGGCGGGCGACGCGAAAGAGGCACTCCTGCACGAGGTCCTCGGCCTCGGCGAAGTCCCAGGTGATCAGGTACGCCGCCCGCAGCAGCCCGTCGACGTGGTCGGCGACGAAGTGCTCGAACTCCTGCCGGGACCGGGGGTGCCGGGCGGCGGTGCGCCGCCTCACGGTCCGGGCCGCCCTCGTGTCTCCATCACACCTACTCAACCCCTCGCCCGGCCCAAAAGGTTGCCCCGATCCTGCAACATCGTCCCCACCAGGGCAAAGCTCGTAGAGGGATGACGCCCCGGATCGGGGCCGGAGCTAGCCGGCGCGCCGGAAGTCGAGGAAGTCCGACACGCGCACGAGGCGGAGCATCCCCCGGGCCAGCCACGGGACGTGCTGGCGGTGGGGGTCGTGGACGAGCTCGGGCTCGGTCAGCTCGTACTCCTTGCCCCCAGTGGCGAGCCGCACCGCCCCATGGGCGAGGGCGTTCTGCACCCAGTCGGCATCCCGACCGTAGGTGAGGGCGAAGCGGAACCCGTCCTTGGTGGGGAACACGTTGACCGGCGTGCGGTACACCGTGCGGGAGCGACGGCCGACGTGCGTCACGATGCCCAGGCCCGGCGCCCACCCGGCCACGTGGATGGAGACCTTGTTGGTCACGGCGCGGTTGAAACGCGCCGTGCGCCGGCCCAGGCGCGGTGCGCGGGCGGCGGCGCTCGGCCCGGAGCGGGCATGCGCCGAGTGCGCGCTCATACGAGCGTCAGCCCCCCGTCAACAGCCAGCACCTGCCCGGTGATGTAGCTCGCCTCGTCGGAGAGCAGGAACACGGCGGCCGACGCCACCTCCCACGCGGTGCCCTGGCGGCCGAGCGGCACCGGCGAGCGCGTGCGCGACGGCCGGCCGGCGGAGGCGGCACGCCCGAGTGGCGTGTCGATCAGCCCGGGGGCGAGCACGTTGACCCGGATGCCGCGCCGGGCGCCCTCCACGGCGACGTGGCGGCTGAGGCCGATGAGGCCCGCCTTGGAGGCGTCGTAGGCGGGGATGCGGCTGCCGGGCCGGAGGCCGGCCACCGAGCCCATGAAGACGATGGACGCGCCATCGGGCAGGGTGACCAGGGCGCGGCGCACCAGCATGAAGTGGGCGCGCAGGTTGATCGCGAAGGTCCGGTCCCAGTCGTCGGGCGACGTGCCGGCCACGCCCATGCCGAATCCGGTGCCCACGTTGAGCACCAGCCCGTCGGGGGCCAGACCGGGCTCCTCGGACACCGCCAGGCGGCACCCCTCCTCGGTCGTGACGTCGGCGACCACGACGGCCGCCGTGCCGCCCTCCTCGGTGATGATGCGCCAGGTCTCTTCGGCGGCGGCCTCGTCGCGGTCGACGCAGACCACCGACGCCCCCTCCCGGGCGGCGCGCACGGCGATGGCGCGGCCGTTGCCCACAGGCGCGTCGGGGTCGCGAGAGGGCTGGGTCCCGGCGCCCACGACGGTGATGCACCGGTCCCGGAGGAGCAGGCTCATCGGATCACCGGCGCGCGCACGCTCGTCCGCCCCTCAGTCGGCCGGGCCGCCCGGCACGCGGCGCGCCCGCGCCTCGGCCCGGGGCTCGAGCTGAATCCGCAGCGAGCGCAGCACGTTCGTCAGCATGAGGTAGTGGGCGATCAACATGAGGAGCTCAATGAGCTCGCCCTCGTCCAGCTGCGCATCGAGGGCGTCCCAGGTGGCGTCCGCGACCGCGCCGTCGTCCGCCGTCTCGTCGACCGCACGCAGCGCGGCCCGCTCCAGGGGGGCCCACGGGACGGCATCGAGGTCGGCGGGAGCGCGGCCGCCGAGGGCGGCCAGCTCGGCCGGCGTGACGCCCTCGGCCTCACCGATCTCGATGTGCTGCGCCCACTCGTAGCGCCCGCCGAAGCGGCAGGCGGTGCGCAGGATCACCAGCTCGCGCAGCCGGCCCGGGAGGCGCCCGGAGAGCAGCGCCCCGCCGAAGGCGAGCCAGCGGCGGAACAGCTCCGGGTCGGCCCGGCCCAGGGTGGTGAAGATGTGCATCGGCTCGTCCGTCCCGCCGGGCGACTGCTCGAGCACCCTGATCAGCCGCGAATCCCACTCGCCGGCGGCCAGGGGCGGCAGCCGGGGTCCGGGGGTGGGTCCCGGTGCCGGTGACTCTGCCGCTGCGGTCATCGCCGCATCGTAGACACGCAGGCCCGGCCGGGTCTCGGGCAGGCCCGGCACGGGTCTCGGCCTCGCCTCGCCGCCGGTTCAGCGCAGGGGCCGGAACCCCATGGGCGGCGACCCGGCGCCCGGCAGCCGGCGGATCGGGGCCTCGGGCCGGCAGACCTCGTCGACGATGCCGTAGTCGACGGCCTCGGCCGCGCTGAGGAACCGGCCGCGCTGCAGGTCCTCCTCGACGCTGTCCGCCGGCCTGCCCACGGCGCCGGCCACCCGCTCGCAGAAGCGTCGCCGCTCCCCGGCCCGCAGCTCGGCCCACTGGGCCATGTTGCGCACGTGGGCTTCCATGGAGGTGGTGGGCTCGCGGAGCAAGAACCGGGTGCTCGGCATGGCGGCGCGGTGCGCGCAGACGGCCACCACTCCGATCGCACCGGCCCCCACCTGCCCGAGGCACAGCGCCCGCACCGGTACACCCATGAGCTCGATCACATCCATGAGCGTGAGCGCGGGAGCGAGGCCAGCCTCCCCACAGTCGACGCGCAGCGTCACGGGGTCGTCCCCCTCCGCATCGAGCGTCATCAGCTCCGCCGAGACACGGGTGACCGACAGGTCGTCGAGCGGGCCATGGAGCAGCACCACCCGCTCGGCCAGGAGCCGCCGGGCCAGCGACTCGGGTCCCGGCCCCACCTCACTCATGTTCGATCCTCCACTCGAGCCGCGCCCCGAGCGCCGTCGTGTAGCGCTCCACGGTCGAGAGGCGGGCGTCGAGCTCGCCCGCCTCGAAGCGAGCCACGGCCGACTGCGAGGTGCCCATGCGGGCCGCCACCTCGGCCTGGGACAGGCCCATCTCCCGCCGCAGCGAGGTCAGCTGCCCCGACACCGAGTGCCGGCGCTCCGCCATCTCCCGGAAGCCGGGGAACACGGTGGGATGGTGGCGTGCGCTCACGCGCTGATTATCTCACATTTGATATAACGTGGGAAGGACCCCGCCGAGGGAAGGACCCCGCCGAGCACGGCGGGACCGAGCACGAGGAGCGCACCGCAATGAGCCCACACAGCCCCCACAGCCCGAGCCCCCACAGCCCGAGCACCCACCACCCGCTGCACAGCGTCCTCGTCCCCACGGTGATCGAGGAGGGGAACCGGGGTGACCGCGCCTTCGACATCTATTCGCAGCTGCTGCGCGAGCGCATCGTGTTCCTGGGCCAGGAGGTCGACGATCAGGTGGCCAACCTGATCATCTCCCAGATGCTCTTCCTCGAGGCCCAGAACACGGAGCGCGACATCTACCTCTACATCAACTCCCCCGGCGGCGTCGCCTACGCGGGCATGGCGATCTACGACGTCATGCAGCACGTCGAGCCCGACGTGTCGACCATCTGCGTCGGCATGGGGATGTCCGCCGCCGCCATGATCCTCTCGGGCGGCGCGGCCGGGAAGCGCTTCGCCCTGCCCAACGCGCGCATCATGATCCACCAGGGTTCCGCCGGCACCAGAGGCGCACCGTCGGACATGGAGATCCAGCTGCGCGAGGTGCTGTCGCTCACCCGCCGCATGTCCGAG